>Ga0209656_10002085_pt1 | contig 13061 bp, 15 predicted proteins | sample BogFormECP12_OM2_FD_188239 | JGI IMG/M metagenome (GOLD analysis project Ga0209656, IMG submission 188239) | Bog forest soil microbial communities from Calvert Island, British Columbia, Canada - ECP12_OM2 (SPAdes) (version 2) | ecosystem: Environmental > Aquatic > Freshwater > Wetlands > Bog ... | reverse complement strand
TAAAGGAAGGTTTGGTCAGGTGCCGTCTGAGAGGATGCGGCGTGCGCTAATAAGCTCGCCGCCAGGAATACCCAAAGGCTTCTTTGCTTGATCATTGCTTACCGTCACCGGTTCGATCTCCAAGATTCCAAATCCGGAAGCCGGCGGGAATCTTTTCTGTGAAAAAATAGGGAGCTAAGTGCTCCGTCTCAATAGCAACGGAAGGGGTTTTGCACTGCAAATCAAAGGACGGCGAAGTCGCAGCCACAGTAGCATACGCGTCCCGCGTGTATTCTGTTTTCCACCTTTCTAAATGCTGAGGACAAGTTTAAAAACTTTTTAGAAGTTCACGCCCAGAGCCTATTGATATCGAATAATCAGCGGGGTGGCTGGCTTTGCGAATGACAGTAGCGCTCTTATCTCGACTGCGTCGCGGCCGCGGATGGATGTCACGGGCATGATTCCGTGTTCGAGAATGGCCTCCGCGGCTCGTTCGTTTAACCACGCTTCGGCGCACGGTTTTGCCTCCGTTTCGCCGGCGGTGGTCAATGTGTGCACGGGTAGCCCGAAGACCTGGCCGCCGCCGCGTGTATCAAAATCCCAGCCTTCCGTCGCGAAAGCATCCGCAAGCAAGTAACCGCAAAGAACGCACGAATTCCCCCACAGGTAGGACTCGTGTTCGGAGCGAGCGACGATTTCTTGAAAATCGAATGCCTCAATTGGGTCACTATCCGAGCCGTATGGTTGGCGCAGAAGGAAGCGTGGCATGAGCAAACCAAGATGCGAAGATTCGGGCATTTGGCGCAATGCCTCAAATTCGTGGAGAGCCGCTTCAGTGGCCCAATCATCCGGATCCGGCTGCGAACCAAAAGACCGACAGCCGACCATCTGCGGAGCCGCGCCGGCCACAAAGGAGGTGCGAAGTCTCTCCATCAGTGAGGCGAACGATCCCAGAAAAAGTTGATCACCCGGTCCGAAGGTAAACATCCCGAGGACAACCGAGGGACCGATCTGTTCAAGCTGCTTACAAATCACCGTTTTAGTTAATTCGCCGGCGGAAATCTGCGCTGCCAGTTCTGCTTTAGAGATATCGATCAGATAAAGTCGGACCTGGTCAGAAATCTCCCGGACCAGAAAATCAATTCCGCGCCATGTCGCTTCCAGGGCCTGAAAGTCGGCGTTGTGCAACACCTCTCGGAGGCGCTTCGACAAGTCGTTTTCGATCTGTCGGACAAGATCGGATTGCTCTGCGGTCGCGCTGGGAACGACGTCTGGCGTGACGATCTGCTTCAGCAGGCGTTCTACGGTCGATGCGGCAGGCGGGCTCTCAGGCTTCGCAGCGCCGGATTTTCCGAGAAGCCTTTTGAGCAGGTCTTCGGTCGTTTCAGTTGGAGTTGCCGGTAAAGAGGTTGTTCCGGTTGCCGGCGCGTCCAAGTTCAGTGTCGAACGCGCCTCTGCGACGGCGGCTTCTGCATGTGCGGGATCGAGCAGCCGGGAGCGCAAATCGAACAACCGTGCGAGCGGCGCGATCTGGCGGATCAATTGATCCGGATGAAAGTCATCGATGTGACCAAACTGAAGGGTCGCCTCTTCCCCGTCGGATTCCGCAAGCTTCATCCGCAGGGCCAGGTCGAATCTTTCGAAAACAGTCTCAAAGTCATCAGAATTGATCCGCACGGGAATACCCGGCGCGGAATAAGTGTCTGCGGATCGGGTTGATCGTCCGCTGAAATCGGCAAGGATCACGATCGGAAAGGACGCTTCATCCCCTTCCAGGATCGGGTCCAGGGCGGGCTGAATCGCAAGATTCACCCTCAAATGACTATCGACGGTCGATTGAGGCATCAGGTTTCAATGTAGTCTTCGCGCCATGATTTGCAGGCCCGGCTTCAAGGCGTTTGTCGCGGCAATTACCTGCTGCAACGTGGAGTCGGGTGCGTATGTGATCTTCGGAGGGTTCGTCGTAAAGCTAATACCGTAGGCTGCGCCGCTGGCGCACAATAATCTGCAGTTCAAAGGGAGAGTAATCATATTGACCGATTCCTCGAAGTTTTGCCTTTTTTGAGTAGATCCTCCGGCGCGTACGCGACGTTAAGAACTTTGGCTGTTAGCGATTTGGGGATATCGTCGTACGCGCAGAGATTCTAACTGCTCCGTACGCCATGAGGCGTAACTTAGCACATCGCGCGGAATAAACAGTAACGTCTGAAGTCATATCTCCATGAAAACGATTTTTGATTTGTTACATTTTACCAACCATTCGTTAATCCGTATGAAGCAAGTCCTCCGATTGATTGCAGGGATTTTACTGGCAGCCTGGGTCCCGGCTGCTTTTGGATCGGGCAGTGCGCCTGTTCCCGAGTCGACTCCAAAGCCGGCTAAAACCGTCGATGCCGCGGCGATCTACAATGAAGGGGTCGCCCTGATGCATGAAAAGAGATATCAGGAAGCCGTCGCCGACTTTCAAAAAGCGGTCCAGGCAAAACCGGATTTTGCGGAAGCGCACAATAACCTCGCGTTTTGTCTCCGGCAGGAGGGACCAGCGAAATTCCGCGAGGCCCTCGAGCACTACGACAAAGCGATCCAGTTGAAACCGGATCTCGCCGAGGCGTACGAGTATCGGGGAGTTCTTTTCGTGAAAATGAACCGGAAGAACGATGCCGACAAAGATCTGGCCAGACTGCAGCAATTGAACCCAAAACTCGCGTCAAAACTGGAGTATGCCATCAAGCACAACGGCCAGGAACTGGCGGGGTACTGACGATCAGCTGGCCGATTTGACACAAATTGGATGAATGACGGGGAAAGGCACATTGCCTGAAGCACCGAAGGTGCGACCGGGTTAAAGCCTGGGGTGGAGCGAAGCGGAGCCCCAGGAATCCGCCACGCCATTGGGCGGCGCTCTGCAGGAGCGCCGGAGCTCGTGCTAATTGGCAAACCTCGTGCATTTCATCCGCCGCTCCTACAGAGCGGGATCTATATTATATTTATCCCCTGGGCTTCCGCTTCGCTCCAGCCCAGGCTCATCAGATCGCGCCTTCGGCGCTCAAGAGCTTATGCCTCATCCGGCTCGCGGGCGGCACCCCATGAACGATCCTGACGTATTGGTCATCTACGCCTGAAAAGGTGACGCTTGTGCACCTCAGCATCTCATGAATCCCACGGCGTTGAATATCGCGGCTGCTCTTTGGCTCGTTTCAGCTGTTTTTGCCAGAAGCGAAGATATGCCTCATCCGAAGCCGGTGATCAGCATCGAGATGCCTCGCGAAGTCGATGCGCCGGTGGACCCTGATCTGAACGAGATCGCGGCATTCGACGATTATTCCTGGAGGGCATTCATCGCTCTCAATTGGCCGGCAAAGCCGGGAGTCCGTGGCGTACCGGATGAAACGAAACGCTTCGGAGATCCCCCGGACGCCGGGAGCAGGGTCGTCTGGGAAACGTGGAAGGCCGACTACGAATCGGTTGGACCGGACGGGACCGTACCGACCGAATGGTTGTCGTTCGATGGCTTCACTCCCTGTAGCGCCTTACCCTTCGACGGGTCCGGGCACACAATTCTGCTCGGCTCGTTTTCCGGACTTAGCGAGTTCAATCAGGCCGGCTTCGGCCGTTTCGGCGGACCGCTGGTCGCACAGAATCACACTTACGTCCGGTTCGAGGTCCGGCTGAATGAGGCGGAATTCGACTTTATCCGGTCCCAACAACTCTATCGGCGGGAGAGTTTGCCGGCCGGCGGCAATCAAAGAATCCGATTCCCGGCCAACTCCGCCGCGGTAAAAGCCGCCTGGAAAATTATCAAGCCCGACGAGCTCGCCGCTGCTCAGGGCCGCTACTACATTGTGGACGCCCTCGCGTTCGATCCGGTGACGAACGCCTACACGATGCAGAAAGTGGGATTGATAGGGCTGCACATTGTCCAGAAGACCGCGACTCGTCCGCAATGGGTCTGGTCCTCATTCGAACATATCGACAACGTTCCGGAGCCCGGGGTCACACCCGCGCCCGGCCGGCACTACTCGTTCAATGACCCCGCCAAGCCACAGGCTCTCTGGCCAGCGGTTGCCCCGCCGCCGATTTCGAAAGCGAACCTTCCCCTCGCGGATCCGAGACCGATGCAGGTCGTCCGAACGATTAAGATCGCCGATTCGACCCGGAGGACCAACGACGACTATCACGCGATCCTTAAAGGAACTGTCTGGGAAAACTACGAGCTGGTGACGACTCAGTGGCCAAAATTTCCCGAGCCGGAAGAGGAAAATGGGGCGCCGTTCCCTGGAGAATTTACAGGGCCGAATCCAATGACGGACATCGCCAACACAACGATGGAAACCTATTACCAGAAAAGCGCGTCAACGTCATGTATGGCTTGCCACGACGTCGCGAGGCGAAGAGGATCCGATTTCGTGTGGTTCTTGCAATTGCATGCGTCCGGCCGATAGGCAGTATCCTGTCCCGGTCATACGGTCTGAGCGCCCGGTTTGAGTTTGGCGCATTTGCGGACGACAGCACCGACCGGAACGAACTGGGTCCGTTTGCAAAGAAGCGAGCTGAGGCCAGGTATGGCCGTACCTTTGATCCGAAAGATATCTTTGTGATCGGCGATACGCCTCGTGACATCGCCTGCGGAAGGGCCTTCGGCGCACAAACAGTGGCAGTCGCGACAGGACAATACCGGTCCGAAGAACTGATGATGCATGAGCCGGATTTTGTGTTCGAAGATTTCGCTTCGACCGCCGAGACCCTTACCGCATTGGGCTTCTCGAATGCTACCGGGGTCCTTCAAGTGAACGAGTCAGGAGTTCCAGAATGAGAGGGCGGCTTTCCGGTCTGTGGATGGCGCGTAAATTCCGCCCTGCTTCAATGGCTGATCTCCACGAGAATTCGCTTTCTAACCAGAGGAACTGGCTATCCGGTCTTCTGCTAGTCGCATTCTTTCTCGGGGCGTGCCAAAGCCAAAAACCTGTCAAGTCTCAGATCACCGATCCGAATGCCGTCTTCGCAAAGGGCGGCGCCCACGCAGAATCAAATGCTACGCCAGGACGTGGCGGCGGGCGCGGAAGCAGGGGCCAGTCTCAGGGAGTGAATGCAGCGGGCGTCAATGATTGAATCGAAAATCGCGTAGCTTAGCCCATCTTTCCTGGCATTTGCCGCTGACCGGATGGATCCGTCACTTCGCCTCTGCGCACGCCGGGTTCAGCGTGTCTTCACATGGACGATATAGATCAGGACCGACGTGATTGGCACCCAGAGAAGCTGGTACCAGTAGAAAAACGGAAATCCGAATAGACCGGGTTCGGCGAAGTTGTAAAACGGCACCCACAACAAAGCCACAAACGGGACAAGCAAAAGCAGCGCCCAGGGGCCTAGCGGTTTTTCTTCATTTTCTTCGCTGCGACGCATCTTCGACACCGGAGCTTATAGGGTGATCGATTTATCCGCAACACTAACAGGGAAGAGGAGGATTCACCACAGAGGCACAGAGACGCAGAGAGAGATTGTGATTTCTACAGGTCTTCCTTGGTCAATGCGCCGTTTACCAGGCGCCAGATTTTGCGGTCGTTAACGTCCTGCAGTTCCGTTGGCAGCAATTCCTGGGGGAAAGCCTGATAACAAACCGGCCGCGCAAACCGCTGAATTGCCGCTGTTCCAACAGAAGTGAATCGGCTGTCGGTGGTTGCGGGATACGGTCCTCCATGGTGCATGGAAGGAGCCACCTCGACACCAGTCGGAAAAGCATTCCAGACGATGCGCCCGGCCTTTTCCTGCAATTCGCGCAGGAGGCGTCCGCTCAAGGCACTCTCTTCAGGCTCGGCGTGAATCGTCGCGGTCAGTTGACCATCCAGCTCGCTCGCCAAGAGGACAAGTTCGTCCGCGCTGTCGCACCGGACCAGCAGACTCGCCGGTCCAAATATTTCTTCATGTAACGTGTGAATTCCGCGAAAGCCGGTTGCGTCCGTTGCCAGGAGATAGGCATTCCCTGTTGTCTGGACGATGTAGTTCCGGACCCTCGAAAGCGATTCATCGAACCGTTTGGAGATCCCGTCGTTCAGCATGCGGCTCGGTGGAAAGTTTGATAACAACTCGCTCAACCGTCCCTCAAATCGATCCATCGTCGCAGACTGCTGTGCAACGATCAGACCTGGTTTCGTGCAGAATTGCCCGGTGCCCAATGTAACCGACGCAGCTAACCCGGTCGCAATTGTTTCCCACCGTTTTTCAAGAGCGCCGGGAAGTACGAACAGTGGATTCAAGCTTCCCATTTCCGCAAATACCGGAATCGGATCCGGCCGCGAATTCGCGGCATCAAACAATGCACGGCCAGCTCTGGCCGACCCGGTGAATCCAACCGCTTTAATCAGGGGATGCCGAACAAGATCAAGGCCGATCTGAACACTTGTCTCATCGATCATCGCGAAAACACCCTCGGGCATCCGGCACTCGTCTGCCGCTTTCAGAATTGCGGTTGCAACGATTTCGGACGTCTTAGGGTGGCCAGGGTGTGGCTTCACGACAACCGCGCAACCGGCTGCGAGCGCCGAAGCGGTGTCACCACCGGCAACGGAAAATGCCAGCGGAAAATTGCTCGCGCCAAAAACCGCTACCGGACCGACTGGTAGCAGCATGCGGCGAAGATCCGGTTTAGGGACCGGCTTGCGCTCCGGGATTGCGGTGTCGATCCGTGCGTCGACCCATGACCCCTCTCGGACGAGACCGGCGAACATCTTCAGCTGATTCACAGTTCGCGCCCGCTCACCGGTCAGGCGGTCAACCGAAAGAGCCGTTTCGCTCGCGCAGGTCGAAATCAATTCATCGCCCGTAGCAACAATGCGCTCACCGATAGCATTAAGAAATCCGGCAAGGGCTTCCGGTCCCGGGCTGCGATAACGGGCAGCCGCTTCAACAATCTTCTCAAGTTGCGTCATAGATTTAGGTTCCGAGTTCTAACGGTGGAAGGCGCGAGGATCTTTAGGTGAAGCAGCACCAATGCACACCGCCAGCCAAAGGTAGCGTAGGCATTCTGCGTGCGCCACGCCGGGCATGGACCCACCGTAGCGGACGTAGCTAACCAGGACGTCGCCATTGCTATGCGAACTCACGCGCTGCGGCCAACCTCAACTGAACCGGCTGAGACGCCTGTTCTACCTTGGGCTCGACAACGTTCAGGCACTCGTGGCGGACTGCTCCCGAATTGAGTACGATCGCACAAACGCCGATACGCCCATACGCCGACGCCTCGCCTCTACCTCAAATGAGCCGGCGGCTCGCCAGATTGCGCATCAACTGCGCCACTCCGTAGTTCCACGGTTCGCAATCGTTCGAATGCCGCATCCGGTTCGATAACGTTCCGAGTTTGTCGGACCGGATCTTCACGATATCCCCGACCTTATGGCTGAACCCCATTCCGGGGACATCGCGATCCTCGGTTGGAGCGAACATTGTGCCTAGAAAAAGAACCGCGCCGTCCGGGTACCGATGATGCGCCCCGATCATCTGCGAAACGAGATCACTTGGGTCACGACTGATCCGGGCTAATGACGAAAAAGCTTCAAGCTGAAATCCGTCTTCACCCTCGATCGTCATTCGAACATCCATTTGTCGGATGTCCTCGATGGAAAAGCTGTCGTCAAACAGGCGGATGAACGGTCCAACGGCACAGCTCGCATTGTTATCCTTTGCCTTGCCAAGCAGTAGAGCGGACCGGCCTTCCACATCTCGCAAATTCACATCGTTGCCCAGTGTCGCGCCTCTGATACCGCCTGCGCTCGACACAACGACGACGACCTCCGGTTCAGGATTATTCCAGGACGACATTGGATGAAATCCGGCGTCATGACCGTACCCGACAGCCGACATCGGCTGCGCTTTGGTGAATAGTTCTGCGTCCGGCCCGATCCCGACTTCGAGGTACTGAGACCAGAGCCCTTTCCGGACCAGAAGTTCCTTTAGCGATGCGGATTCGGGGCTTCCGGGCTTCAGCTTTTCGAGCGTGTGACCAATCGTCGAGACAATTTCGTTTCGAATCGAAGAGGATTCTTTTGGATTACCGCCTGTCTGCTCTTCGATCACGCGTTCCAGCAAGCTTACGGCGAATGTTACCCCGGCGGCCTTGATTGCCTGCAAATCAATCGGTGCCAGGAACCATGGTTTTCGCGGGTTGCGCTGGTCAGGCGGCGAGTTCTGCAGAAGCTCGTCAATCGTACCGACCGGCTCTCCGGCGATCGCCGCGACGCTTTCTGAAGGGTGCTGCGCTTCGCACAAATCGCGCATGGTTGGAAAAGCGTCACTGATATCGAGTACTGCGCCGTCACGGACCGCGACCACCGACGGGCCCTGAACATCCGGACGCCAGACGCGTCCGACCAGCGATCCACGCGGCCAATCGGAGGGAAGGACCTTGGAATGATCTAACTTCGTTTTCCAGTTCATCGAGGTCTTGGGCTAAACCTGGAGCCAGAACCCAAATTTGGATACCGGTTTCTCGATGATTTTTTGAGGCCTGCGCTCCGCTCCTTCGAAGCGTCACTCCGCGAACAAAGCTTTCTTCCCAATCGTCGGTGCTCGAATGGCGTAGCGTTTCATCACTCAAGGCGGGTTGTGATCATTGCCGGTAGCAGTGTTCCCCAGTTTCCGGGCTGGACAAGAGCGCCGGGCTGGAGATCGGCGCGGTTGCAGTGGTAAAAAGGCGCGGTCACAACGCGACGTTAGCGCGGAGCCAGGCGGCGAGGTTTACAAAAGTGAAATCGCCCGCCTCGTAAAGTCCGGCGATGAAACCATAAACCGCTTCGGCGTCGGCGGTGATGCGGGCGCCGTTGATGGCAAGAAAGGTGTAGGTCGCGGCGAAGGCCGTCCGCTTGTTACCGTCGATGAAAGGATGGTTCTGCGCGAGGCTTTCCCACAGGGCGGCCGCTTCCTCGATCAGGTCCGCATAATAGCCGGTCTGCGGCCGGTAGAGCGCGGCTTCGAGCAGGCCGGGATCGCGGATACCGGGAGATCCGCCGTAGCGCTCGATCTGGTCGTCATGGATAGCGAGCGCTTCGGCGAGCGTCAGTTGATCCGTCATTCAGCGAGCTTCTTGTAGAGGCTGCCAAATTTTTCATGGCTGGCGTGATACGCGCCCATGACGTGCGGACGCGGGCGGGCCTTGCGGCGCTTTTCCACCAGGTCGGAAAGCGCCTCATCGACAAGAGCCTGCAGCTGGCGGCCTTCCTCGTGCGCGAGCGTGCGGACCGCCGTAAGGATATCGCTATCCACCTGCGTTGCGAATTTTTCACGGGACATAACAATCTTCCTTTCTGTATTTCACTGTATCATGACAAATCATGAAACGTCAAGAAAGGAGGCAATGCTATGAACAAAAGGGATTATTTTGTCGATAGTAACACTCTCAATCCGGCCGATGGGTACAGGAAAATCTCCGGGGAGAAAACCCCGCCGCCGGTCATGAGGGTCCAGGAGGCCCCCGTCTTGACGACGCAGTAAAGGGTTGCTGGAGCACTGACGAGGTCCGGGTCCACTTCGTAATTGACCCCGGCCACCGACACCCTGGCGTCGCCGCCGACCTTGCGCCGTTCGGGTTCGCGTGCAAAGGTGCAAAAGCGTTCCCAACTGCATACGGCTCGTACACCGGAAGCAGGTAAATTTGCGAGCCAGTCTTCCATCCGCGAATGCGGCTCGGAGCGGTGCTCGATAGCGTTGTAGCGCGGAAGTTCCGAGGCCGATACCATTCCGGAGGAACTTTGGAGGAAAGCTAGAATGACAACTGAAAGTCGATCCAAAGAAGAGGAGATCGCCAAGCTTACAGCGATGCCAAAGGAGCCCTAGTTATGGCGAAGAATCGTACTTTACGGGAGCGGCTTTCAACCGCGCCTACTGCCATCTCGGCTGGGCTGATTGGTCTAGTGCGCGAGATGGTGCCAGTCGTGCTGTTCTTTTTCGTCGCCTTCTTCTTGATCTTTTTCATATTCAAGCTCTTAAGTCCGAACTATTCGATCGATTTCTCGGCGTTCACCAAAGCCGCGGTCGCCGCGCTAATTCTGGGCAAAGTGGCTCTGTTGCTCAATTTGGCGCAAGGTTCCCGCGTCAGTACCCACCGCCGCGCCGTAATCGTCGCCTGCAGGACCTTCCTCTATGCCCTGGTCGTTTTTGCACTCATAGCCGGTGAGAGGATCTTTCACGGCATTCGCGAGGCGGGCAGTCTTCAAGGCGGGATCAGGCGAGCAATTGCCAGTGCAAATCTGGATCGCTTCCTGGGCCTGGTACTGCTAATTGGCTTGATCGTCGGAGTGTATTTGACGGTGCAAGAGATTGACCGCGCAATGGGCAAGGGAGCGCTGTTCAGGCTGTTTTTCGAGCCACCTCCTGTTGACGCCGACCGGCAATCGACCAGTAAACGCCCGGGCCCGTCACCTACGGGTACCAGCCACAACGGCCCACCTAGGCCGTGATGGCGATGACGCGTGGCCTTCCGGAGCTTTCCTGGCGGAAGGACATCTGGACCGGCGGAGTTTCAGCGCGATGTTGCGCCAGATTTCGCTGCTACCGGCACGGCGAGTTGGTGCAGCGAAACGACAAGGCTTGGAGCTATTCTGCGACAACGGTTTTCCCCCCTGGTGCACCTATGAACGCGGCGGCGACATTAACATCGCCAAGCGGATGGCAGGTCACTCGAACGTCAAAACAACGGAACTCTACGACCCGCGGCGATGAAGTGAGTTTTAGCGAGATTGAACGGGTGGGGATTTAAGCAGCAAAGGATTAAAGGGTAAGGTCGCCAGCAGCTTGGGTTACGGCGGGTGGAGCGACCTCGAATAAATCACAGAGTGCTCGATACCCCGATGTTTTTGCGATAATCGGATTTGAAACAAAACTCGGCTTGTGGAATCCCGTTTTGAGTATGGACGACAGTGAATCGGCCCCGGTTTTCGGTCTTCGGCTCATTCAATTCCGAGACAGAGAAAGAATTCGCGTCGCACGTGTAGAGGATGCGGAAAGGGTGCATGTCCTGGCGCTCGATGGCGGAACCTATGCGTTGGCGCAACGCGTAATTCAGATCGGAAAGACCCTGGTTGAAGTCGTTGAATCGCTGAAAGAAACCTATCAACTCCCGTATCAACAGCTCATCGATTCCGGCGATCTGCTTCCTCCAATTACGCATCCCGATCCTGCGCATGCGCTTGTTTCAGGTACCGGCTTAACCCACTTGGGAAGCGCAGATACGCGGGATTCCATGCATGCAAATCTGAGTGCTCCGGAGGGAGCGCTGACCGATTCGATGAAAATGTTCAAGCTCGGTCTTGACGGCGGCAAACCGGGTGCGGGCAAAATAGGCGCGCAACCGGAATGGTTCTACAAGGGGGACGGCAGCGTTCTGGTCGCTCCTTACGCATCGATCCCGGTCCCAGGGTTCGCATTGGACGGAGGTGAAGAACCGGAGCTCGTGGGAATCTATCTGATTGGGCCCGATCAATTGCCGTACCGAATCGGATTCGCACTCGGAAACGAATTTTCTGATCACCTGACCGAACGCCACAACTACCTCTGGTTGGCGCATTCAAAGCTTCGGAACTGCGCGTTTGGCCCTGAGCTCTGTGTCGGGCGGTTTCCGCGGTCGCTCGAAGGAGCAAGTCGCCTGTTTCGCGATGGGGCCGTGATCTGGGAGAAGCCGTTTCTGACGGGGACAGAAAATATGTGCCATTCGATTGCCAATCTTGAGCATCACCACTTCAAGTACTCGCAATTCCGGCGTCCCGGCGATCTCCATATTCATTTCTTTGGCACGTCGACTTTGAGTTTTGCGGATGGGATTAAGGTCGCAGAAAACGACGAGTTCGAAATATCTGCGCCCGGTTTTGGCCGGCCACTCCGCAACAGCGTGCATTTCGTTCCCGACGAAGGCCAGGCGACTGTGACTGCGATCTGAAGAGCCTGCGTCGCTCATCCGCCGCGGCGGATGAGCGACGCAGGCTAAAGCACTTGATCGCTTGGTGCCAACGACGGAACTTGGCCGCGTTCCGTGAAACTGTTTCATGCTGCAGATATTCACCTTGGGCGCCGCCGGCTCGACGGCAGGCTGCCAGAGACTGACCTGGCGGAGGCGTTTGCCTTCATCGCCGACAAAGCAATTGCCGAAAAAGCCGATCTTTTTCTGATTGCCGGTGACCTCTTCGACCGCCCAACCGTTGAACCGCCACATCTGCGGCAGGCGCAGCAAGTTCTCGGTCGCCTGAAGTCTAACGGGATTCCCGTCATTGCGATCGAAGGGAATCACGATCGGGCTATGCTCCATTCCGACGACCAGACGTGGGTCCAATATTTGGCTGAGGACGATCTCCTCGTTTTGTTGCGGACCACGTTCGATTCGACCGGGCCGATTCTTACCCCTTGGGATACCGTGTCAAAATCCGGTTCCTGGATTGAGTATGGAGGAATCCGTTTTGTGGGCGCCGGATATCTCGGAGCCGCGACGCCGTTCAAAGTGCGCCAAATCATTTCCCGCCTCGATAACGATTCGGTGCACGTCCTACTATTGCATGCTGGACCGGATTATTTCGTGGGGGAAGGAGGCGGTTTTTCATCCGAGGACTTGAAACTGTTGCAAGAGAAAATCTGCTACCTCGCCCTCGGGCATATTCATCGCCCGATGCTTCACGGCGGTTGGGCGTGCAACCCGGGCTCTCCCGAAAATTGCGAGATCCGCGAAGCCGGTTACGACACCGATTCAACAGGTGCCACCGTGAACCGAGGCTATGCCGTAGTAGCACTCGATTCCACTGAACGTTCTAAACCGGTCGATCTTCAAATTTATGCGAATCCACGGCGACCTGTGATTCGTTTGACGCTCGACTGTTCGCCGTTTGGCAACAAGACGAGGAACGGTGCAGCCGCTCTGGTCGAAGCTGCCGTCAAAATCATTCGTGTTGCCGGTCCGCCAATTGAGGCCGTGATCGATCTCCAGTTGACCGGCAGACTGAACTTGAACCGGATCGCCCTGGATCAATCGCTGGCCGCAACCGAGATCGAGAAAGAAGCACAGGTATTTGCTGTTTCCATCGATTTATCCGGGCTGAGTGTTGGAGGCT
>Ga0209656_10002084_pt1 | contig 13061 bp, 13 predicted proteins | sample BogFormECP12_OM2_FD_188239 | JGI IMG/M metagenome (GOLD analysis project Ga0209656, IMG submission 188239) | Bog forest soil microbial communities from Calvert Island, British Columbia, Canada - ECP12_OM2 (SPAdes) (version 2) | ecosystem: Environmental > Aquatic > Freshwater > Wetlands > Bog ... | reverse complement strand
GTACGGCGGATCGCCTGCAAACGACACGTCTGCCGCAAACTTGCCCTGAAACATCTGCCGGGTGAAGAGCAGCTTGCCGCCTTCGTATTTGTAGCCGATGGCATCGCTGATGAGCCCCCGGTCCAAAGCGGCCGCGAGCTTGGGGGCGAAGTCGCGCACTTGGTAGGTATGCGGCATCAGCACCAGGCGCGGCTTTTTCTGCTGAAGGAACGGTTTGAGCGCGGATACGAAGCCGTCAGGCGTGTATGGTTCCAGCTTCGCGGACTCCAGAGCGTAAACCTTCGAGACCTTCTTGCCCGCGATTTCCTTCGCGATTTCGCCGACACCGCTACCGGCGACGGCGGCTTCCAGCGCCCAACCAGTTTCGGCGGCGATGGCCTGGGCGCCCGTCAGTGTCTCCCAGGAAACTCGGTTCAGCTTGCCTTCACGTTGCTCGACTACAACCAGGATTGTGTCTGCCATTTAGGACCCGTTCTTTGTTTCCGGCCCGAGCGCGATCTCGTGGCCCTTTCTTAACCACGGAGTGACACGGATGAACACGGATCGTTTGGGAAAAATCAAATTCCGATCCGCGTTTATCCGTGTCAATCCGCGGTTGATTTCTGTTTGCGCTTCGCGGTTCAGCGGTTTTGCGCCCGTATGCGAGCGCCAATTACGTTCAGCACCAGGCCAATGATGACCAGGGCTCCCGCGATAATCTGGAACCGCGATTCGCCCAGCTTCATTGCCGCTGGTTGATAGAACATTACAAGGAATGCAAACAGCACCATGACCCAGCCGATAACCATGATGGCTGAGCCCATTTCACGTTTTTCTTCCGGCGTTGGCATAGCCGACTCCAGCACTCCGACGTGCAACTCACTCTACGCAGAATCTTACGCCGCTAGATCACGCGCATCTCGTTGCGCAGCTTGTCCACCAGCTTCTTCGCAATTTCTGCCGGAGGTCCTTCGAGCACCTCGGTCTTCTTCGTCTTCTGCGGGATGTAGAGCTTCTCAATCTTCTGCAGGTTTTCGCCGAGGGATGATTTCACCTCGTCGAAACTAACTTTCTTCAGCGGCTTGTTTTTTGCCTGCTTGATGCCGATGAGGGTGGCGTAGCGCAGCTTGTTGATGCCTGACTGAATAGTGAGCACTGCGGGCAGTGGCATGTCCACGAACTGAAAGAAGCCAGCCTCGAGTTCGCGCTTCACCCGAATACCGCCGTCGCTCTTCTCGATCTGCATGATGATCGTAGCGTGCGGCCAGCCCAGTAGTTCGGCCAGTATCACTCCGGTCTGGGCGAAGCCGTAGTCGTCCGATTGCAGTCCGGTGAAGACGAGATCGAAGTTCTCGTCCTTCATGGCCGCCGCGAAGGCCTTCGCGGTGCTGAAGGCATCGAGGGTGACGAAACTGTCGCCTTCCAGATGAATGGCCCTATCAGCGCCCTTGGCCAGTGCTTCGCGCAACACCTGCTGTGCCCGCGCTGGGCCGCTGGTGATCACGACCACCTCGCCACCGTGCTTTTCCTTCTGGCGCAGCGCCTCTTCCAGCGCGTAGGCATCAGGCTCGTTGACTTCGTAGGAAACGTCTTCGCGGATCCACGTGCCGCTTTCATTCAGCTTGAGCGGCGCGTCTTTCTGCGGCACCTGCTTCATGCAGACCAGGATCTTCACGCAGCACTCCTTCCGTTACATGATGCGATTAACTTGTGTGGGCAAACGGGCAAGTATAAATGAGCGGCGGGGAGATGGGAAACGGATGATTGAGACGAGTTTCAGAATGGGAAAAACGGATGGCCGCTTCATTTGGAACGCGAGCGACGAAGCAGCCATCCGCTTTATAGGATTAGCTCAAGATCACGAGCCAGCCTGCTCCGCTTCCAGTAGCTTCTTTTTCCTCTCCACTCCCCACCGATATCCCGCCAGCTCTCCATCGCTGCGCACCACGCGATGACACGGCACCGCGATCGCGACTGGATTGGACGCGCATGCCCGGGCCACGGCGCGCACTGCGTTCGGATCGCCTATCTCTCGCGCGACGTCGGTGTAGCTGCGAGTCTCGCCGCGCGGAATCTGCCGTAGCGTTTCCCAGACCTTTTTCTGGAACGCCGTCGCCCGAATGTCGAGCGGCAGATCAATCGTGGTGTTTTCGCCGCGAAGGTTAGCCAGCAGGTGTTCGATGTACCGCCCCATGGCCGCGTCGTCGCGGTGCAACTCGGCGGCATGGAATTCTTCGCGCAAATCGCGCTCCAGCTCCGTCGCGCTCTCGCCGAAGCGCACCGCGCACAGACCTCGCTCGGTCGCCGCGACCAGCATGCGCCCGAGCGGTGTGGGCGCAATTCCGAATGTGATGGTCGCACCCTCGCCCCCGCGGCGATACGTGCCGGGAGTCATGCCGAACTGCTGGTTCGCGTTCTCGTAGAGACGACTGGGTGAGCCGAAGCCTGCGTCGTACAGCGCGGTGGTCACATCTTCTCCTTTGCGCAATCCGGCTTTGATGTGCTGCATGCGGCGAGCCGACTGATACTCCCGCGGGCTGAGACCGGTGGCGCGCTTGAACAGCCGCTGCAAGTGGAACGGGCTGAGCCCGACCCGTTTGCTGAGTTCTGCCAGCGTGACCACGCCTTCGGCGTTGTCGAGCAGTTGCCGCGCCCGCAGCACATACTGTGCCTGCTCGGAAATCTGCGTTGGTTTGCAGCGCAGGCATGCGCGATAACCGGCGCGTTCGGCTTCGCGCGGACCGGCGAAGAACTCCACCGAATCGCGGCGTGGACGCCGACTTGGGCAGGACGGCCGGCAAAAGACTCCTGTGGTGCGCACGGCGAAGACGAAGCGCCCGTCCTGCCGAGCGTCTCGCGCCAGTACTTGTTGCCATTTGTTGTGAAGTTCGGTTTGCATGCTCACAGCGTAGTCTCGTGGTGTTGGCGCCGCTATCCGGCCCTTGCGGGCAAAGCGTTTGGGTTCGGACATGCCGCCCGGCGCCGCTTTCGAGCTAGTCCCAGGTCTTCTCATGTTTCCAGATATCGTGCAGGCTTATCTTCAGTCCTTGCGCATACCAGATGTCGAAATTCTCCAGCGCATAGGGATACTCGAAGTGCCCCACCTTCTCGGCGTGCTCGCTGATCTGCTTCAGGTGCTCCCCATTTCTGCCCTCGTTCACTACGATGATGCTCTCGCCCGTGTAGCCGTGAGTCCCCCAATACCAATAGTTCTGATGAAAACAGACCGCGTTCGGCAACCCATATTTTGGCCCGAAGTAATCGATAGCGCCGGCCTCACCAAAATTGCGTGCCTTGATGGCAGTTCTGGCTCGCACGTCAGGCGGAAGGCTGCGATACACCCGCGCCACCTCGGCCACCATCGCCTCCCAGCCCAGTTCGTCGGAATAGTACTGCGGCAGTGGCGACCGGGCATGACTGTGCTCGCTGACGGGCGGCGTAAAGTGAATCGCCCGAATGAAAGCGACGAACCGTTCAGGGCTTACGACAGGCGCAATGAGCGGCAGAAATATCAGCGCTGGAAGTACCAGCACCAGAACGAACGCCGGCTTCAGCCACCCGCGGCGCGTGCGCGCGAGCCAGTCCTCGCAGACCACGCTGCCTGCCGCGAACAGCATGGGATACGCCGGAGCAACGTAGTAATCCTTGCCGTGCTGCGCCATGAAGAAAGCGAAGGTAAACACGAACGCCCACGCCAGCGTGCGGTATCGCCCGCCTTCGCGGCCGAAGAACAGCCAACCGAGCCCCGCCAGCCACAGGGGGAGCGCGAAGGGATTCACCATCAGGGCCTGCTGGAGAAGAAACGGAATTGGACCCAGCGCAACGTCGCGGCCGCTGGCACGGATGTTGTGCATCAACTGCACGAAGGGCCAATCGCGATGCACATTCCACAGCAGATTCGGTAGGCAGATCAGCAGAGCAATCCCGCCGGCAATCCAAATCCATTTGTGAGCGAACGCCTCGCGTTCTGGCGTGAGTAGCAACCCGACGACAATGCCCAGCCCAAACACCGCCATCGAATACTTGTTCTGCAGGCCCACACCAGCCAGCACACCGAACCACAGCCACAACTTGTGATCGCCGGTCTGAATGATGCGGATGACAACCGACGCGCAGCCCATCCAGAACAGCGCTTCGAAATCGTTGGTGCCGAGCAGGTGGCCGTTAATCACGAAAACGGCGGAGACCGCCACCGCCAAAGCCGACAACGCCATCGCGAAACGTCGCCCGCCGAACTGCCAGGCCTGATATGCGGTGAGGGCGATAGCCCCGCAACCCGCAATGGCCGGTATCAGCCGGATCACGAAGAGCGAGGTCCCGAACAGTGCAGTAAACAGCCGGGTCACGAGCGGGATGAACGGCGGCATGTCTACATATCCCCAGTCCAGATGCCTGGCGCAAGCAATGTAGTACATCTCGTCGCGAAAGATGCCATAGCGGTTGGCCGTCAGCAGGTGCAGCAACAGCCGCAGCCCGACAATGAGCGCCACCAGCGCGAATCCGCTGGCGTACCAGCGCGCGGAAGTTGGACGCTCGTGCGTCTGCGCTAAGTTGGAAGCCGCGGTAGCCATCCAGTTTTCTTGAGGAGCAACGGGCAGCGGGTAGACCTGCCTCGATCTCATGCGCTGCCCGGCTGTCAACGCTCACGTCAGCGTGCCGAGGATTTTCCGGTATTCAGCTTCCGTGAACGCCTTCATGGTTTGCGTGGTCACATTGCCCTGCGCGCCGACCGACAGGAAGAACCTGGCGCAGGTCTCATCATTGGGAAACTCCGCGATGAGCACGGCGTCATAACGGCCCATCGTCAGGTACCAACTGTGAATCTTGCCACCCATGGCTTCGGCAGCCTTGCGGGCAGCATCCAGCCGCGCCGGGCTGTCTTTGACCTTCCCGATTCCTTGCTGCGTGTAACGGAGCAGAGATACGTATTGTGGCATGGTGTTATTCCTCCTTCGGAATTGTGACATTATGCCACTTCGAGGGCATACAGCTGACTACTGACTGCCGGTGTTGATTCCCGCCCGGACAATCGCTCTCGCTTGCTCCGCAGACTCGAAGATGTGCGCTTCCATCCCAAGTTCGCGCGCAGCCTCCACGTTGTTGGGACGGTCGTCGAAGAAAAGTGTCCGCTCCGCTTCGCAGCCGAGCGCATCGAGACAAGCGCGGTAGATGGCTGGATCGGGCTTCACCGTGCCCAGCTCGCACGACCAGATCTTGACTTCAAATTCATCGAGCCAGTCGAACTCGCGGCGGACGTAGGCCAGCAAGTCATGCGGCATATTGGAGAGGATTGCGATGCGCATACCGTGCGCCTTGATTTCGCGCGCCAGGGCGAGCGCCTCGTGATTGACGCGCAGCCACATAAGCGTTTCCATCTCGACGATCCGCTCCACCTGCTCGGGCTGCAGCGTGACGCCGGCCGCGTCGGAAAAGGCCTGCCAGTGCTGGTGGAAGTCGGCGCGGCCGCAGTCGTACTCGTGGCGGGTGGCGGAGTAAATCTCGAAGAAGGGCGGCTCGCTGACGCCGACCAGTGCCGCGAATTGCTGAAGTTCGTCGGTGGAAGGTGCAATGCTCAGCACCCGCCCATAATCGAAGATGACAACATCCCAGCGGCTCGACGGCATCAGTTCATTTCTAACATGGCGGGATGAACTCAGCTCGCGTGCAGCAGCATGAGGGTGACGTCATCGTGCTGGGGAGCGGTGCCGACAAAGCGGTCGAGGTCCAGCATGATGGCGCTCAACAGCGTGGACGGCGGCACCGCCGTGTTGGCGTGCAGCATGGTCAGCAGTCGAACTTCTCCGTATTCTTCGCCGCGATCGTTCTCGGCCTCGATGACGCCGTCGGTGAAGATGACCAGCCAGTCGCCGCTCTGCAGCGTGACGGTTCCCGATTCGTAGAGCGCGCTCTCCTGAATGCCAAGTGGTATGCCTCCTGCTTCCAGGCGCTCGATGGCTCCCGTTTGGCGGCGCAGAATCGGTGCGTTGTGTCCGGCGTTGACGTAGGTCAGGCTGCGAGATGCCGGACCGTATTCGGCGAGGAACGTGGTGGTGAAGCGGCGGCCGTTCTGGCTGTTGCTGCACGCGTAGGTGTTCATGCGGCTGACCAGTTCCGTGAGCGAACCCGACATCGCGCTGAGGGTCTTCAGGCTGGCCTGAAAAGTCGCCATCAACATCGCGGCCGGAATGCTCTTGCCGGCAACATCGGCGATGGCAATCAGGAACGTGTCGCTGTGCGAATCGGAGGACGGGCGCGGAAAGACATCGTAGTAGTCGCCGGCCACAGTGTTGGCGGGGCGCGTGGCGAAGGCAATCTCCAGGCCAGGAACTGGTGGCGGATTCGGGGGCAGCAGCCACGCCTGGATTTCCTTGGCGATTTGCAGGTCGCGTTTCATGACCACCCGGTCGCCGACTTCCAGAACCAGCAGCACGAGCATCAACATGGCTCCCCAGAAGTGGCCGTCAAAGGTGAGAATCCTGACCCCGCCATCGCTGCTTTGCCAGGAGGCTTCGCCGCTGGGAGCGAACATCAGCACCAGCGCAACCAGCAGCAGTACGCGCCGCGCTGGAGTCAGCTTAAGAATGATGGCCCAGAAAAATTGGCCGGCAACGCCGAAGAAGTGCTTGGCTCTCCCAACTCCAGGAGTTCGCGTGGAATCAACTTCGCGCGCGTACAGTTGGTAGCTGGAACGGGCATCGGCGCGGAATTGCTTCCAGAGTTCGTTGAGCCGCATGCCTTCGGTGACGCGCTGCCAGAACTTTTCCACCCGGGTCATGACTGGCTCGACGCGCGCCGTGTAAGGGTCGCGCGTCGGTGGCAGAGGGCCCGCGCTCTGGGCAGGAGAACTCATGGAGGCGTAGCAGAATTATAAGTGAGGCCCGGGGCTTCCAACTGGTAATCAGGCAGTCAAAGAATCACTGTCGGCGTTCCGGTTGGACCTGCTCATCCAGGAACGCCACGGACTGCACTCCGGAAACTTCGAAGCGCTTGCGGCAGCGAACATTCTTGCAGGCGACGAGGTCGTCGCGGCGGACCATGTACGAGCGGGCCTTGGCGAACTTGGCGCGATCGCGCTCATCGGCGCGCCCGGGCAACTGCCGCTTCTTGGTGCGAACGAACCAGCCCAGATCGTACTCGGCAGCTTGATGGCAATGGGGGCAATTCAGCGTTGCCTTGCGGGTTTCTTGACGCTCGTCGTAGAAGTCGCGCTCTTCCATCACGTCCTCCGTTTGCCACTCGCCCGGTGGCGCCATCCCGCCCACCAAACATTAGAACATAGTCGGAACGGAGGCGGAGCTTTTAGCTTGACGCACGGCGGGGTACAATCGCCGGGTTGGCGTCGCATCGGACGATTGTTCAGTAAAGTCGAGGGTTCGTCATGGCGCTGTGGCAAAAAGGTCTGCGAGTGGCTGTAAACAAAATGCCCAAGCTTATCGATCCCACAACCCATGCTGTCCTTGACTACGCCGTTGCCGGTTCATTCATGCTCATGGGTATCCTCTTCTGGAAGCGTAACAAGCGCGCGGCTGTAAGTTCGCTCCTCTGCGGAGGAGCGGCAGCAGCGAACATCTGGCTCACCGACTATCCCGGCGGTGGACGTAAGCTCATCGGCTACAAAGTGCACGGGCGCATTGACACGGGGATCACAGGCATGACCGCCGCTATGCCGCGTCTGCTGCGGTTCGAGGGTGGACCAGAGACTGAGTTCTTCGAAGTCGAAGCGCTGGCACAGACTGCCATTGTCGGCTTGACGGACTTCGAGTATTACGAGCAGCCCTCGCCGAGGCGCCTCCGCCGTCGTCAAGATGATGAAGACTTACCGCCGGAAATTGCCGCGAAGTAGTCCCCGCTGTACCTACCGCTGATCCCCGCCAGCCGGATTAGGCTGCACAGCGGAACCATCTTGAGTCATAACGTTGGCCGCCTGCAGTTGGGAATGGAGCAGCGGTTCCATGCCATTCGCCAGGATGGAGGCCATGACTCCGGCTCCGTAGGTTGTGAAATGCACGAAGTCCGCGAAGTATTTCGGGCCATGCGGCATTTCCTTCTCAGCGTCGATCAAGGGAAGGTGCTCCTCGACCGCGGTCTGGCGGATCACGTCATTCATGCGCTTCTCCATGTCGAGGAAGCCTTCTTCCTTGAGCATGGGATAGATCTTTCGCCAGTGGGTTAGCGAAATGCGGTCGCTTTCCGAGAGAGGCCTGGAGAAAATCGTGGCGTGCGTGACCAAGACGGGTTCGACTTCATAATCACGCAGTGCGGCGATCAGGGCTTGCAGGTCCTGGCGGAAGTGCTCGAAGCGGTCCTCCGGCAGCCTATCCAATATGACGTAATGCCGGGAGGTAATTTCCCGCCGCATGGAGATTTTTCGCAGCTCGTTCTGGATGGAAATAGGCAACGCCTGCTTCAGTAGATTTTCCACTCGGCCGGACAACCTGGACTCGAACTTCAGGCCCGATCTACTCGCATCCTGAGCAGGTAAGTTGTTCGCGGGCGACCTTAGTGACATCCATATATAGGATGAAAGGTCGGGATAGATTAGAGCGTAGGACGGATGTATCTGTCTAACAATTTGCGGTACCCGGACAATAGTTGTGGGCAGCGTTTCTCCGGCAAAGGCGACATTTACAACCTGAAACAGGTCCTTGCCTGCCCACAAGTTCAAGTCCCTCTCCAGTTGACGTGGATACTCCTCGCCCGGCGCTTCATAAAGCCCGAAGGTTTCGGAGGCGCCCATGGTTAGAATTCGCACGCTTCCCACGCGGAGTTCGGGACCTCGGTAACCCAGGCTGTTAAGTTGCCACTTTGCGTACCGAGCCCCGGGCTTGCCCCATTTGCCAATACTGTCGCGTTGCAGCAGGATCTCATCGTTGTAGGGACCCCAAAAAGGCGCGCCATAAGTCACAACATCATCAACCCGGGCGCAAACCTCAAGGACAATCGCGAAGATAACCAGCCCCAGACACCACCGGCCAATGCTTGTTAGAGATTTCATCAGAATTGGAAGTAAATGAATGCCTGGGTTTGCGCCGCGTGAAAGATACCGATATAGACCGCCACAGCATAGAGTGCAAATCGGAACTCTAAGGGTATAGTTAGTGTCTCCGAATAGTTGTGCAGCAATCGCTGACTGCCTATTGTGGCAAAATAGCCCAACGCGAGAACGGCAACCAGAATAAACAAATTGGCCGGTAGTGTAGCTCGTGGAAAACTACCTAGGTTGGCTGCGGCATGTAGCATTGTCAATGCCTGGGTAACGGTATTCGCCCGGAAGAAAACCCATCCCAGGCAAATCGTACAGAATGTCACTAGCCAAGACAGAGGAGCCATGATTGTTTGCGAAAGTTGCCAGTCGTGGCGAACCTGCAATTGCTGCCATTGTCGGTGCACGACGAGTAACAATCCCTGATAAAGTCCCCACAGCAGAAAAAGTACCGCTCCCTTGTGCCACAATCCGAACACCACCATAGAGAGCACCAGCACGAAGCTCCGCCACCAGGCGTCGCGCCGCAGCATTACCATGGGAAGAAACAGGTAGTCCCGAATCCAGAAGGAAAGCGACATGTGCCAGCGTGTCCAGAATTCCGACGGCGTGGTTGACAGGTAAGGGCGGTCGAAGTTCTCATCCAAGCGGAAGCCAAACACGCGGGCCGCTCCGATAACCATGTGGGTATAGCCCGCGAAGTTGAAGAACAACTCGAAGCCGTACCCAATGGCCAGACACCACACATCGGGTCCGGTCAGTCCGCGGGTAGAGCTGTCGAATATGCCATCGATGCCTTGTCCGGGATGAAGTCCGCTACCCAAAACCTGTCCCAGCGCGGTCATGAACAATCCGGTACAGATGCGGTCCAGCCCGCGGCGAACATCTTCCGAAGTGGGCTGGAACGGATCTCGAAACTGAGGCAGCAGGGTGGACAAGCGGCAAATCGGGCCGGAAAGAACTGTCGGCCAGAAAGCCATATAAAGCAGGAATTCCAGCAACGATGGTTCGAGCTCTTCCTCCCGGTATAAATCGAACAGATATGAGAGCGCCTGAAATGTCCAGAAAGAGATGCCAACAGGCAGCGCAATGCCGGTGAGAGAGCCGCTTAAGGATGAGGTTGGCAGTAGAGGCGCTATTGCCGGCACGTACTTGAATGTCCCGAGCAGCGCGACGTTGAAGACAATGCCCAGCCACAATCTGCCGCCCGATGGCTTCCGGCGCAGCAGTATTCCCAGACCATAGTTCAGGATTGAGCTGAAAATCAGAAGGGCCAGGAATCTGGGACCAAAACTGGCATAAAGCCCATAGCTGACAATAAGCAGAAGGGCCTGCCGGGCGCGCGCGCCTTTCAGCAGCCAAAGGAGCAACCAGGCAACCGGAAGGACAATGACATAGAGAAGTGCCTGGCTACTCATCCCTGAAAAATCTTCTTTGCGCCGTGCCCAGCCGAAGCCGAAGCACAGATTCCCTCGCGGGCTGCGACGTGGCTGCACAATAACAAGTAATCAGGGTGACAGTCAACGGAAGCAGGGCCCTTTAAGTGCTGCGGACTTTACGCGAGCGGGCATAGGCAGCCTCAAACCTCACTAATCCTGGGTCAGGCATCACACCCTTCAGTGATTCGTGATTGACGCCCTGTATAGCGGCACATTTACACTATCTGACACGTGCAAGTACAAGCTTCAAATCAACGCATTGGCGTCATCAATGCGCTACGGGCTTTTGCGGCGCTTTTTGTCGCCTGGGGCCACTTTGTCGCCGGCCAGGGGAAATACCTCAGCCTCTCCGGGAAGTACGGCTACCTCGGCGTCCATATCTTTTTCGTCATTTCCGGATTCGTGATTCCCTGGAGCCTGTATCGCGCGCGATACGCGCTGCGCGAGTACCCTCGTTTTCTGCTAAAGCGCAACGTGCGTTTGTATCCGCCTTATCTGGCATCCATTGTTGTCACCATCCTGGCGACCAACTTCATCATGGCGCCAAAGCTCGGGCTGCCGCGAGTGGATGTTACGGGACCAAGCCTGTTGGCCCATTTCGCCTATCTGAATGACCTCATCCATTTGCCCTGGGTCAACGTCGTGTACTGGACGCTGGCGATTGAATTCCAGTGGTACTTGCTGGTGGGGCTTATGTTCCCGCTGTTGGCGACTCGCAGCAAGCTGGCGCGGTTCTCTGGTCTGGCAGGGATGATGGCGGCCTATTTCATGGTCGGCCACGACCGGCTGATCTTCCACAGCATTCCCATTTTTCTGGTCGGTGTCTTCGTCTTTCAGTACCGTATAAGTCTCATCGGACTACGCGAGATGCTGGGCCTGATCGCGGTTATGGCGCTCGCCATGATTGGGCCGATTGGCTGGATTGTTGCCGGTGTATCGGTGACCACGGGAATGTTGATTGCCTTCTCCACCTTTCACAGCCGCAGAATGGACCAAGTCGGAGATGTGAGCTACTCGCTGTATCTCCTGCACTTGCCGATTGGCGTGACCCTGATTGGCTGCCTCTCGCATTGGCTTCCCTATTCCGGCAGCTACATGATCGTGCTTGACGTTATTGGCGTGGCAGCTTCCGGGCTGGCGGCGTGGGCGATGTACCAGGTGATTGAGAAGCCCTCGCAGGAGATGTCCTCCGCCATCCGCTTCGCGCAGCGCGAGCGCGAGCGGGCCTCGGGCGCAGCCGTCCCTGCAACGGTAGCTGACTGATCGTCAGCGACTCGCGGCAGCGGTTTCGCGCCGCGCCAGAACGCGGTCGGCGTGCTCGGCGGCCGACAGATAGGCTCCGCCGAGCAGCAGCAGGCCACTCCAGAATCCCCAAAAGAGGAGCGTCACGGACACCGAAAACGGTCCGTACACTTCTTGAAAGTTAAGCCACGGCAACACCAGGATGTAGATGTACTTTGCTGCGTCGGTTACGAAACCGGTCAGGATCGCCGCCGGCAGCACAGCCCGAACCGGGACCTTCCCATGCGGCAACACCCAGTAGATAAGAAAGTAGATTGCCATGAGCGCGAGGAGCGAAAAAACCTTCATCACAAGGAAAGCCAGGCCGCGGAAGACGATGTTTTGGTCGCCCACTGCAATTCCAAGTATCTTCAGGTTTTCTGCTGTCACAGCAACCGAGAGCACAGCCAGGCAGCCGCAGGCCAGACCCAGTCCGAGGCCCACGATCATATTCATGAGATAGGAGCGGTTCTTCTTGAAGCCCCAGATGCTGTTCTGCGCGACTTCCAGAGGCAGGAAAATCCCCGTGGTCGCAATCAGCAGCATTCCCAGCGATAACAGCTGCCCACGGCCTTTCACACTCGCCAGAAATTGCAAGTTACGGATAACGAAATCCCTGTTGCTGGGCAAGTAATCTCGCATCACCTCAAGTACAACGTTGTACATTGCTGCAGAGTGGAAAATACGACGAGCTATCGTCAGCAGGAGCACGAAAAATGGAAAGATCGATAGCAGCGAGTTTGCGGCCACCGAAAAAGCGTAAGTATGGACTTCGGTCTGCATCAGGTACCGCAGCGTGGACCAGACATGGCGGCGCAGCCCGTTCGCCCAGCTGTAGGTTTCCGGCAGATGATGGAAGAGTTCTTTCGCTGCTCTTTCCTCCTGCGCGAGCAGGCGACGGGCGGCAGCGCCGGGACGCAACGGCGTAGCATGTAACTCTGTGGTTCCGCTAGGTTTAATCTGAGCTGCGGCCACCAGCGTCGAAGACTGCGAAAGCCGGTTCTCGCTGGGTTTTTGCGGTTCGCCGCCGGAGTCAGAGTTGCTGCTCATAGCTTCAATCGTAGCAGAGCACCCGACGCGACAGTTGCTGGCGCTAAGGTGGGGCTCGCAATCCCCTTTAGGAACCGGAATCTGTTGTGAAGAAAACACTTGCCAGAACCCCGAGTTTCCTGCATTATCGTCTGCTCCCCTTCGGTTTGGGCGAAGGAGAGCTTTCGGTCGAACCGAAACGCGGATTTGGGTTGATGTTTCTGTCAGCAGTCGAATTTACGCATTGCATGGGTTCCAGGGATATGCTCTGACGTTGTCGTAGTAGTCCGTCAGGGCAAATTCGTGGGCTTTTTTCTTTGCGCAAGAAGCTGCGAACTGAGCCGCAACCC
>Ga0209656_10002082_pt1 | contig 13073 bp, 15 predicted proteins | sample BogFormECP12_OM2_FD_188239 | JGI IMG/M metagenome (GOLD analysis project Ga0209656, IMG submission 188239) | Bog forest soil microbial communities from Calvert Island, British Columbia, Canada - ECP12_OM2 (SPAdes) (version 2) | ecosystem: Environmental > Aquatic > Freshwater > Wetlands > Bog ... | reverse complement strand
GGTGCGATAACTAAATGAATCAGACGTCGATTCCAAAGATACCAAGAACGAAGCGGTGCAACAAACTGGACCCGGTGCCCGTCGCACTTTCGCACGCCTGGCCTTTGCGGATCATATGGATTGCCTCGTAGCCGGCAATGGTGCGCCAAGCTCCCCAGAAGGAGCGGAAATGCTGACTCGCGTTGACCCGTCGCTTGATGCGGCTGCCGCAAAGCGCTTCCTGGCCAAAGCGTTGGGACGGGAGAACCATCCCGTGCCGCGCGTCATCAATACCGACGGTCACAGCGCGTACCCGCCTGCGATCGTGCGGCTCAAAGCCGCAGGCACTCTGGATGAAGACTGCGGGCACCGGCCCGTGCCGTACCTGAATAACGTCCTGGAACAGGATCATCGGGCATTATTACTCTGTCTTCGAAGGACGCCGGGGTGATCAGTGGTGCAATGAACACGAGCGGAAACATCGCCGGGATATTTGCTCCAACAATCACCGGGTTCCTCGTGACCTTCTACCATAACAAGTTTGAGAACGCCATGTCCTTTGGCGCACTCCTGGCCATCCTGGGCATCGTAGTTCTGTGGACGATCGGTAAAGTAGAACCCATTGTGTTTAAGAAACCTCTCAGCGCTTAATGAACACCTTAAAGCTCGCCCGTTTTGACGGAGACAGAAATTTAAAGGTGTAACAGAACGTAGGCTTTTCTTTAAGTAAGTAACCGGAGGATATTTATGAGTCTATATGCCAAGTTATGTGAACGGGCCGCTCAAGGAAAGCCTGTGCACGTTGGTATGATCGGTGCTGGCAAATTCGGCGCCATGTTCTTAGCCCAGGTGCCGCGCACGCCGGCGTTACATTTGGTCGGCGTTGCAGACCGTTCGCCAGCGAACGCGCACGCCAGCCTGGAGCGCGTGGGCTGGAACGTCGACCAATATGGAGCGGCCTCACTCGACGAAGCGCTCAAGAAGGGGACGACGCACGTAGGCGAGGACTGGGAGGCGCTAATCGCTCATCCCGAGATGGACGTGATCGTAGAGTGTACCGGCAATCCAATCGCTGCGGTCGAGCACTGTCTCCCCGCATTCAAGCACGGCAAGCACGTCGTAAACGTGACTGTGGAGGCGGACGCCTTTTGTGGTCCGCTGCTTGCGCGTAGAGCGCAAGAGGCTGGCGTAGTCTACAGTCTCGCCTTCGGCGACCAGCCCGCCTTGATCTGTGACTGGGTGGACTGGGCGCGTGGCTGCGGCTTCCCAGTGGTTGCCGCGGGACGCGGCCATAAATGGCTTCCACACTACTGCGAGTCCACGCCGGAAACTGTGTGGGACTTCTGGGGCCTGACCGCGGAGCAGGCGAAGATCGGCGGTCTCAATCCCAAGATGTTCAACTCATTCTTGGATGGATCCAAGCCTGCCATCGAGAGCACGGCAGTAGCCAATGCGACAGGGCTCGAAGCGCCCGAAAACGGCCTCACCTTCCCGCCGGCATCGATGGACGACCTTCCTTTGGTATTGAGGCCAAGGAGCGAGGGTGGCAAACTCGACAAGAAGGGCGTAGTGGAGGTTGTTTCTTCGCTGCAGCTCGACGGGACTCCGATCTCTAATGATATCCGGAACGGAGTGTGGGTATGCTTTGAAGGCGAAACCGAGTATATCCGCCGTTGCTTCCAAGAGTATGGGGTACGCACTGACCCCAGCGGCCGCTATGTATGCATGTACAGACGCTGGCATCTGATTGGCTTAGAATTGGGAATATCGGTAGCTTCTGCTGCGTTGCGCCGGGAGTCGATCGGGGTTGCGACGTGCTTCAACGCAGACGTGGTCGCGACTGCAAAACGGGATCTCAAGGTTAGTGAGATGTTGGACGGAGAAGGAGGCTATACCGTCTGGGGTAAGCTCTTCCCGGCGGTTAAATCGCTTAATCAGGGTGGCCTGCCGCTTGGGTTGGCGAACAATCTGAAGCTAGTTCGGCCAGTTCCGAAGGGTCAGTCCCTCACTTGGGAGGACGTCGCTATTGACGAATCGCTGCCCGCGTACAAAGTCCGCATGGAAATGGAGCGGCTGTTCGCACAGAATGTACGCGGCGTTGGCGTTGGCTCTTGAGGGCCAGCCGCTTACGCAGAGCCGTCGTCGAGCAAAATAAATCCGTGATGGCCTTTATAATTAACCCTCGTACACACAAAGGCTTCGTTGACTTGGCACTGCAGCCTTTTTATTGGCTGCGCTGAATTTGCACGCGAGACTCTGCTAGTTACACAGTGTGGGTCAACTCGACTGTTTAAGTGGAGCATTTCTTGCAAGTGACTGCAGCCAAATCTAATCTGAGCCAATCTGGTTTCGCTACTGCTTGTGAACCTGACCAAGGACGAGCGGCCGAAAAACGGCGAACAAAGGAGAACTCCATGGCTCCATTGGGCGCGCGAATTTTCTATTTTGAGTCTTGTCTCTGAATGCGCCATATTCCGACTGCTATGGCGGGTGCTGGCACAGTCGGCGTGCTCTTGACGCGAAAGGACTCTGCCGTTTGGTCGATTTCTCCAAATGCAACGGTTTTTGAGGCGATCCAGCTGATGGCCGATAAAAACGTTGGTGCACTCCCGGTCGTTGATAACTCTCGACTGGTCGGAATTATCTCCGAGCGCGATTACGCGCGGAAAGTTATCCTGAAGGGGCGCTCATCAAAGGATACACCGGTAAGGGATATCATGACCCAGGAGTTGTTGACGGCGACTCCGAGCGACAGCGTTGCCGAATGTATTCGGATAATGACCGAAAAACGTGTTCGCCATCTGCCGGTTCTGGAGGGAACCAAGATGATCGGGATCCTTTCGATCGGAGACGTGCTAAAATGGTTCTTCCGGCCCAAGCCGCGGTAATCGACAACCTCGAGCGATATGTGACGGGCGACTACCCCGCCTGATCTTTTTGCTCTACCAAGGCTGCGCGCCGATGGTGCCAAGCAGGGCATGCCGTGCTAGCCCGTGGAGAGTCGGTGCTGCAGCGCCGCAGAAATCCCCCAACTTTAGGTGGCGGAGGATGTCAAATGGTGCTCTTGGTCGCCATGGCCAAGAGGCGCGGCACCGAGATGGCTAAGATCCGCTCGCAAAAAGCGTTGGCGGCTCGCTTAGCTAAAAGGGGCGGAGAAAAAAGTCGCTTCATAACAATTGCGTAAAAAGTGATCTAGTCATCCCAATTTTGGCACGAAATGAAGTTGTATGAATGATCCAACTTCTGCCAAAAAATCCTCGAAACTTTCGAAATCCGAGAGAGAAGAAAACGCCCGTAACCGCATCAAAGATCGTGTTGAAGCCCAACTAGCCCGTCGCAAAGCGTCCCGGGAAGCTAAGAACGGCATCAACTTCGATCGTTCGTCTATAGAAGTCATTCCCGTCGAAAGCGCCCCCGTGGAGAAACTCGCCTTCTTGCCCGTTGTGAAGCCCGTGGAAATTGTCGATGAACTCGCCGCCCGCGCTAACCGAAAAATGATGGCTAAGCTAAAAAGAGCGTTTCGCAAGGCCGGTAAGTCCGAGGCTAGCGAAGGGGAAATCAGTGCTTTCCTTACCTCGCTCTTAGAGGCTAACGTTCCCGTGCTTAGTCGCTCCTCTGGTCGCATTTCCCGGGTAGTCAAAGGCGAGCAAAGCATCGAGAGCTTGTTACACGTCCGCGTTGCCGAAAAAACCGCGTAAACCAGCCACGTTAACGCCCGCGTGAAGGCCCCTGGAAGATGATTCTAGGGGCTTTTTAATTTTCCGGGATAAAGGATAGCCGCCGAAAGATCGAGGCCCTTAAAAAGGAGCTGAAGAAATGTATTAAGATATGAACCTATACAACGTCTACTTCACTTCTAAAGGCACTGGTCCCCGAACCATGCAAATCGAAGCGCTAAACCAAGCCGGCGCGAAGGCACAGGTTGAGGCTCGATACCCGGGCGCTTACAACGTGATTCTGGCACAGTTGCCATCCTCTGCGAAGAAGAAATAAGATTAGTTATCCATGCGATAATATGTGAGCAGAGCTTGGGGCGGGAGCGGCCTCGATTTTTCCATCCAGCTTGCGCCGAGGTCGGCTTTGAAATCCCGCGTCGGCTGGGCCCGGCCCCGGTTCCGAGCCGTTGCGAGCAAATTATTGCGCACTTGCGAGGCGGCTTGCGATTCGTCCTCGGTGTCCGGATCGACTCCCCAGAACCCGGTGGCTCAACATGCTGAGCGCGAACGAAGACCTGCGGCCGTTCAAGGACTAGTAGTACTTGGGGCCGTGCCCGGGACCCTGAGCACACTTGCAGCCGGGTTTGCCACCGCGTTTGAAGCGTTCGATCAATGAACCCCGCAGAATGAAGGGCTCGACCCGGCGCAGTTGCTTGACCAGAGCCTGACGCTGCTGGAGCAGTGCGACGGGAGGATCAGAAGGGCCATTATCAGACCAGTTATATAACTCGTCGGATATTATCGCATTTTTACTCATAGTTAATACTTTTTGTCGCGGCTCGAACCAAATCCTGAAGCTTGATCAAGCACCGCGCGTCCAGAATTGGCGCCGGCTCAATCAGGCCGTGACACAAAACTGAGCGCACCACGTTTTTCATCCTCGCAAAGGCGACGGCACCATGCGAACGGAAACGACCGGGGCCGTGGCGACAACTCGCCGCCGTGCGTGAGTGAAGTCGCCGTGCGTTACGCGCCTGTCGGGGCCTAAGAGCCTGCTTCGACAAGACCTGGCGCCCGAGTAGGGAAGGTTGCTATCGTCACGAACGCCAAAAAATGGATCAAATGACCCCGGATTTGCCTTAAGGTAGCAAAGCTTAAATATGATACCGAAATCTTCGAGCGTAAGCTGGTCATCGGTTCTATCGGAGAGCTTTTTCGTGTGCGCGGGGATTCGTGGGCCGCGATCTTCTGCGCCACTTCAAGTGTTCCCCTCTTTTGCAGGTAACCGTAATCCCGGTCGCCCGGATGAGTGGAGCGAATAGTGCGCCGGTAGTCCCCTTGTTTGAGTCGTCGTTTGAGCATGTCCGCGGCGTCAGTCCGCACAAGCGCCCGGCGCGATAACTTGCCAGTCTTTCCGATAGTCGCCGGATCTGCCAACCCTGGGTGGCGAGCCTCTCGAAATCGGTAGTTTTCGAGAAATGAATCTAGTATGCGTAAGATGCTCCAAAAAGGGCCTTTTAAGGTTCTCGAAACCCGTTCTCGATTGGTTCTTCTCGTTTCTTCCTCTTCGACATGGGTATCGAGAATTTGATGGCACAGGGAGAACCTCAAGCCATGCGGATTGGATACGCCCGGGTGTCGACCCGTGATCAGAATCTAGAACTGCAGTTGGACGCGCTCAACAAGGCAGAATGCCAGCGCATCTTCACTGATAAACTCAGTGGCGTGCAGGTCGAACGTCCGGGGCTAAGAGGGTGTTTGAAAAGTCCTGCCAATGCCAAGTTCACAGAAGGTGGTATAGGCTTCATCTCAGCTCTCCGGAAGCTGAAGTGAGCACATACTCGACAGAATTTGACGGGAGTCAGGACTTTTCAAACACCCTCTAAGTGATGAAGATGGGAATTAGCGACGCGATCCAGGAGAAGGTGCGCCCGCCACGATCATCTTTTGGGCGAGCCTCATTAACCGTGAGTTTGCGGCCCCCCTTATCCTTTCCATGGAGACCCTTGATTGCCGCGTTACCGTCCGAGACATTGCCCATCGTAACGAACCCAAAGCCGCGCGACTGGCCGGTTTCACGATCCATAATCAGTTTGACTTCAGAAACAGTACCGAACGGTTCGAAGAGTTCCCTCAGTGTGCGTTCTGTTATGTCAAAGGAAAGATTTCCGACGTAAAGCTTCATGGTGATAAGTGATTTAAACCGATTGTCAGCTACAGAGCCGTTCCCGAGTATCGGATTTCAAATCATCAATGAGGTTACCCTGACGGACGATTCACCGTGCCACTGAACCAGAACAAACGAATTTCTCATCGTTGGTCTTGAGATGTCAGCACCATTTTTGAAAAAATCATACGCTTGTGAACTCCCTTCGATGATGAAGTGCTCCCGGCCCTATTCTCAACCAACTGCAGCTGTCCGTTTAGGTGCTCGGCCAGGACTGGCTTGGGCGCGCGCGTCTCAAGCAGCCACCAAGTCCTCACGTCGAGTCGCTTCAAGTTTTAGCGGCTAGGTGTGAATTGCAGCCGCTGACGATGGACTATTAATTTCGCCAATGAAATCCGTGGATGCATTTTCTCATTCCTCATCTGAGCTGCCGGCCAAGCCGGCATTTTGCTCCGGTGCCCGAGAAGGGATGGATCTCAACCTGAGGGTCAAAGTGCTCTTACGACAATGGCTGTGAATTCGCGACGGATAATACGAGCTTGCCCTCTGTCTTTCGAGTTTCCAGGAGCTCATGGGCTTGTGCAGCTTGAGCCAGCGGCAGCACGCGGCCGATGTTCAATTTCAGCCAGCCCGCTCGTATTCCCGCGATGACGTCATTCGCGCGCCGCATCAGCTCCTCGGGAGTGCGCAGATAATTCTGTAGACTTCCGCCTGAAACTGTCAGCGCGTTCGGCATGAAGGTATTCGGTGAAACCGGATCGGCAGGACCGCTGGCTGCGCCGAAGATCACGATATGCCCGCGTATGGCCGCCGCTTCCAGATCGCCCTTAAATGTCGTTTTGCCCACGCCGTCAATAATCAAATCCGCGCCCTGCCCCTTCGTGATCCGCTTGGTTTCAGCTACGAAATCCTGCTCTGTGTAGATGATGACGTGGTCAGCGCCGGACGTGCGCGCGGTGCGTGCCTTCAGCTCAGTCGAGACTGTTCCGATCACGTTCGCGCCAAGGTGCTTGGCCCACTGCACCAGCAGCCCTCCCATCCCGCCCGCAGCTGCGTGAATCAGAACAAAACTGCCGGGAACAGGCTGCCGGAATTCGTGGATCAGGTAGTGTGCCGTCATACCCTGCAGCGGGAACGCCGCGCCTTCCTCGAATGTAAATTCGTCGGGTAGAGGAATCAGGCGCTCGGCATCGGCAAGTATGGCTTCTGCATAGGCGCCCGGCATACCAGTAAACGCCACTCGATCGGATGGCTTCACACTCCGGACACCTTCGCCAACGGATTCAACCACGCCCGCGCCTTCCACGCCCAGAGTGAAAGGCACCTGGCGGGGATAAGTGCCGCGCCGCTGGCCGACGTCTACGAAATTCACACCCGCAGCCACGATGCGCACCACCGCTTGCCCTGGGCCCGGGGTCTCGATGGGCGGGATATCCAGGAGTTTCAGCACTTCGGGTCCGCCTTGTTTTTCCACTCGAACGGCTTTCATAAGATGCCTCTTTTCGCCCAGCAGTCGGCCACGAACAAGCCCAATGGCTTAGAAATTTAAGTTAAGGCGGAGCACCGGTGAAACCATTTTTGCTCATGCACTAGGAAGAACCGCCCCGCGCCATTCTCGACGCCCCTTAGGAGAGCACACTTTTCCGCAAGAATCCGACAGGCGCCGCACGATCCCGCGAGCACCCACTTGCTCGATGGGCGATGCTCTCGCCGAGCCTCAATGTCACAAAGCGTTTATGATTAAACCTGATTAGAGCAGGACAGGTCGGTAAGTTTTATCTCCAGACAGGTAGGAATTCACCCTGCATCGACGGATAAGGCGTTATCCAATTTGGCTTGGCGGGACTTGCTTTCGATTTAGGGTGAACGCATAGGAGGAAAAACATGGCAAATCCCATTCTGGTCACCGGCGCGGCGGGCCGCGTCGGTGCCGTAGGGCGCACGGTCACCGAACTGCTGTTGAAGCAAGGCAAAGCGGTGCGTGCGACGGTGCGAAATGAAGATGGACGAGCGCAGGCGTTGCGCGACATGGGTGCGGAGGTCGTGGTTGGCGATCTGCTGGATCTCGATTCGATGCATAGGATGATTGCCGGCTGCGAGACGATGTACTTCGGCATGTCGGTTTCGGATGCCTACCTGGCCGCGACGGTCAATGCGGCGGTGGTGGCGAAGCATCAGGGCGTAAAGGCGTTCATCAATATGTCGCAGATGACGCTCTCACAGATGAGCATTACCGAAACCACCGCGAGCCCGCAGCACAAGCTGCACTGGCTCGCCGAACAGGCGCTAAACTGGTCCGGTCTGCCGGTCGTGCACGTGCGGCCGACAGTGTTTCTCGACGGCTTCTTCCTGATTTTCACTACGGATTCGGTCAGGGAATCAAATCAGATCAGACTACCGTTCGGCGAGGGCAAGACTTCGCCGGTCGCAGCGGAAGACGTTGCACGTGTGGTCGCCACGCTGCTAGCCAATCCGCAGCCGCACATCGGCAAGATCTATCACCTGACCGGTCCGCAGTCCGAGAACATGCACTTCTATGCACGCGAGTATTCGAAGGCGCTTGGCCGCACGATAACCTTTCAGGACATTCCGGTCGAGCCGTGGCGGGACAAGTTGCTCGAGCGCGGCTTACCGGTTCACCTGGTGAACCATCTGGCAACCATGGCCGATCTGCACCGCGCGGGACGCTACGACCGGATGTCGGACGACGTGCTCACGCTAACGGGGCAAGGGCCGCTGAGCGTGCAGGAGTTCGTCAGGAAGAATGCGTCGGCATTCACCGCGGCGGCAAGAGAGGCCTGAGTGTGTGCGGATGCTCGCATTCAACAAATCTGACTTCGGAGGACGGTTGGTTTTTCATTAATAGCCTAAATCGCAGGCCAATCAATGCTGTTTAAAACCATTGTATACAATGTTATGAAGTGTGCTGCACGTAGAGGCGAGCAGTGTCGCCGTCCAGGTAAATCCAGCGGACGGCTCCGTTGACGAAGGAGACTTTAGCGACCGTTTCCTCGGAGAGGATGTTACCTTCCCCTTTCCAGCCCGCGGTTAATACCGGCTCGCCGAAGCGGATGTCGATACGAGAGACTTTACGGCGTATCTCCTGGCGGAGGCGGGCGCGAGTTTCCAGGTCGCCGGAACGGGAGAGTGCGGCGAAGGCGATCTCGCGCTCGGTAAAGTCCCGATGTATGCTCTTAGCGACGGACAGGCGTTTCGCCGCCGATTCGCGTGCAGCTTTATCCGCAGCCAGCGTTTCCGGTCTACCTTTGGCATTGAGGTTTAGGCATGCTGGCGGGCCCGAGTCTCAAATCGCGTGGTTGCGCAAAACGCTTGCTGTCGGCTCATGTCACCTCGACTAGAGGCCGCGGGAGCGCGTCTACGCCTCGCGTTGGTACGATAAAGCGGTTATCTTCTTGGCTATGACCTGAACAAATGGATGTTCCACTGGGCAAAGGTGCACCACGATGAGGCTGCGGAGCGGACGTTACTAACGGCTGTAGGTTGCGGCCTCTCGAGAGAAGCACTCAATCGCGTGGTCTTCGGGCCAATCCAAGAGCGGATCTATGCCGACGGCGGACGCGCTCTGGATTTGTCCAACAAGGCGTTTGAGTTACTCGAGTTTATCGGCTGGGAATACGCAACCGAAGTTCTACCGCTCATTGTAGAACACCTAACACAGTCGCGGTCCGAGGAAGAACAGGGAACGTGGCGGGCACCGGTCGATCTAGTTGAGCTAATTCGAGCAGCCGAGGATGCCCTGCGCAAGAACCCGCCAAGGATGTGGACAGGGGCCGTATGCAAGCCGGACTTCTGTAGTCAAGTGCTTGGAGAACACCCTCAGGCGATTATTGGAGCCGTTGTCGAAGCCTTGAATCACGGTGTACCGCCGGTCGAACTCGCCCGACACCTGACACTCGCGGCAGCGTGGCGCTTAGCGCGTTTCCCGGAGTCGAACGATATCGAAGATTGGTTCGCGCCGATGCATACTTTTTCGTTCTGCAACGCGCTTCATCGGGTGCTGGCAAGGGGTGAAACAAAGCCGGAACTGGTCCGTGGCCTATTCCACGGGCCATGTCTATCTACGTAGATCGTTTTCTCAATGTCCCGGGCGCTAAACTGCCAAGCGAACAACCGTTAGAGCATCTCCCGACTGCGGCTGAGGACCTGCGAGAAACAATCCTTTCTACTCTCGACCAGCGAAAGGAGTGGTCTGAAGTGCCACGCCTCGTGCAGCGTTATTTGCGCCTCGGCCATCCAGAGGCAAAGCTAATTGATACGCTTATTTTCGCCGCCGTTCGCGAGGATTTGGACTTCCATAGTCTGCAAGTTTTCGAAGCCGGCTTTACCCAGGTAGAAGAATGGCCGCCGGCCAGCGCCGAGCGCGAACTGCTCTACGCAGCCATCTGCCGGCACTTGGCCGCTCATTGCCCGACACGACGCAGTTCAAGCCAGTCGGTGGCGGTCGCCTTGCGCCTGCAGAAAGGGGAAGAAGTTTACGCGGGGTAAGGGCAGGTGGTAGAAATTTGCGAATTTTGGTATCATAGGATCACAAGGTTGCAACCTACCTCGACAACTACGTCGAGCTGCTGGCGCCGTTCGGCTTCAGCGAGGACAAAATCACGGCGCGTGTCAGCGATCAGTCAAAATCGGAACAGAAAACGGCTAGTGTGCGGAAACGTTTTTTACGGTGCCTCGATGGGCGCAATATCCAGGAGTTTCAACACTTCGAGTCCGCCTTGTTTTTCCAGTCGAATGGCTTTCATAACAGCGATATATTTCGATCTGTCATAACCAGGCAATGACTATCTTGAGTTATGCATCAAAATTACCCGCTGCAAACTCATTGAATGATCCTTCGGTAAGTTATTTATATTCCACCATTTAGCCTCTTTTATTTCAAGATGGTCAATGTTTGGTTCTATTTTTTCCATTCTTGCGACAAAGCAATGTACCGTATCAATCTTGTGTTCTGGGTTATGAGTAAACTCTCCTATATATTCAGGAATGATACTTAATCCCAATTCCTCTTTTACTTCCCTCTTAACAGCCTCCTCTTTGGTCTCGTTCTTTTTAAATCCTCCACCAGAAAGAGTCCACGCTGAATGACCATAAGTATGGCGAATTAGAAGTAACTCATCCCCGCTTAAAATGAGACATTTAACGCCTTGAGTCTTGGGTCGGAAAATGAACCAATAAATGTTTAGGAGTGGATAAACAAATTTGTAAATAATGGATATCATTTATCTTGGGTGTACAACTACCAGTTTCTTTATGCTCCTCAACTAACTCTGCAGAGCATGCGACTAGAACTATTCCGATCAAAAATTTCACGAGAACACTATAGTGAGCCCTGGTATTTGGCCAGCCAATCAGGAGGTTGCCGCTCCGTTCTCAATGTCGTCGTCGAGCTTTCCTTCTGAACGGGTTCGGAACCTCATGCGAATTCGACGGGGCACCGAGTTGGAGAAGCTTTGTTTCGAGTTTCGCTGACTTTTCGGCGGTAGCTCATAAGCTCCGTGACGTATTGCCCTGGTTCGTTTCTTAATTTTTCGATAGAAGAGGTCCTTCATGCTCGCTACTTTCGGCGGACTTCCCTCTTCGGAGGTCTTGCTCGCGTTTGAGTACGGGATGCTTTGATTACTTTTTCTTGCGCCTTTCGATTTGTCCTCCTCGACCGTACGGGGCTTTCCGGAGTGATGAAATACTTTCGCTCGTTCGAGTCAAGAATGCGTCGAGTCGGGTAGCCTTGAAGTCGCGGGCCTCAAGTGGTGAGCTCCATTTGCGTCCTATTAAGATTTCGGCGACGCTCTGAATGCGAGTAAAGTATGCGCGCAGATCAAAGCGCTGACTTAATGCCACAAGCAGACTCGATCCGCCTTTTCCTCTGCGGCGACGTGATGACAGGCCGGGGGATCGATCAGGTCCTGCCTCATCCCACCGATCCCACGTTGCACGAACCATACATCGGTGACGCCCGCTCGCGACGTTTTAGAGGCTGCTGCCCCGGCGGTGCTCGAGGTGCCGGGAAAAGGCCGCGTGCTCGTCTTCTCGTATGGCTCACCGAGAGCGGTGTTCCGTGGAAATGGGCGGCGACCGCTCAACGGGCCGGCGTCAACTTTCTCGAGGACACTTCGAAGAAAACGGCGCGCCGCATCGCCCGGGAGATGCGCGGATTCAATCGCCAGTGCGATGTGATCGTGGCGTCGATCCACTGGGGCGGAAACTGGGGCTACCGCATCCGCGACGAGGAGACCTGCTTTGCTCATCAACTGATCGAGCACGGCATCGCTGTCGTGCATGGTCATTCGTCACATCATGTGAAGACCGCCGAGATTTACAGCGATCGTCTGGCGCTGTACGGTTGCGGCGATTTCCTGAACGACTACGAAGGCATCAGCGGGTATGAGGTGTTCCGGAGCGACCTGACGCTGATGTATCTGCCCGCGATCGATCCGCGGCTAGGCCAACTCGTGGAGGTTCTGCTGGTGCCGATGCGTGTCGCGCGCTTCCGGTTGATTCGCGCTGTCGGAGCGGATGCGGAGTGGCTTTGCGATTTACTGAACCGATGGCTTTGCGATTTACTGAACCGACTCGGCGCGCCGCTCGGCACGCGAGGCGAGTTGGGGCCCGACCACACGCTCACGCTTCACCCTTCACCCTTTCACATAAATGACCGGGTCGAGTCGCGCGTCCACGCTGAACGGTACTTTGCGCCGGTAGAACGGCGGTGTTGTGATAGTTTGGCTGAATGCGAAGGTAAAGTATGAGCGCATGCCATCGCGGGATGGTCCAACCTGGAGTCGTTCTTGGGCAGTGGTGGCACCACCTCGATGACGGTCGCATCCAGTGCGACCTCTGCCCCCGCGAATGCAAGCTGCACGAAGGGCAACGCGGCTTTTGTTTCGTCCGGCAGGCGCAGGATGGCGGCGTTGTGCTGACGACCTACGGTCGAGCGTCAGGTTTCTGCATCGACCCGATCGAGAAGAAGCCGCTGAACCACTTTTATCCCGGCACGAGCGTGTTGTCGTTCGGGACGGCGGGCTGCAACCTCGGCTGCCGGTTTTGCCAGAATTGGGACATCTCGAAAGCGCGCGCGATTGACCGCGTAAGCGATTGGGCGTCACCCGAAGAAGTGGCGGAAGCCGCGGCGCGTATCGGCTGCCGCAGTATCGCGTTCACGTACAACGATCCGGTGATTTTCGCCGAGTATGCGATTGACTGCGCGCAGGCGGCCCACGAACGCGGGATCAAGACGGTGGCGGTTACGGCGG
>Ga0209656_10002081_pt1 | contig 13073 bp, 12 predicted proteins | sample BogFormECP12_OM2_FD_188239 | JGI IMG/M metagenome (GOLD analysis project Ga0209656, IMG submission 188239) | Bog forest soil microbial communities from Calvert Island, British Columbia, Canada - ECP12_OM2 (SPAdes) (version 2) | ecosystem: Environmental > Aquatic > Freshwater > Wetlands > Bog ... | reverse complement strand
CAAGAGGAAAAAAGTTGCCACTTCTTGATCAATGCCCACCTCCAATGCCACAAGCCGATTCTCCGATCGCGTCGAAAACTATGTTCTCTACCGGCCGGGATATCCTCCCGAAGCGCTTCAGACTCTGCAAACCGAGTGTGGTCTAGCGCCGGCTGATGTAGTGGCTGATTTCGCCTCCGGAACTGGAATCTGGTCGCGCGTGATGCTGGAGAATGGAAATTCCGTCTTTGGCGTCGAGCCCAATGCCGAGATGCGCGAAGCCGGCGAACGGCTCTTGTCAGGATTTCCGAGGTTTACCAGCATCGCAGGAACTGCCGAAGCTACTACTCTGCCGTCCCGGTCCGTGAATTTCGTCACCGCGGCGCAAGCCGCACACTGGTTCCACCGCGAGCGCGCAAGAGGGGAATTCGCTCGCATCCTCAAGCCCGGAGGTTGGTTGGTGCTTCTGTGGAACGAGCGCCTCACGGATTCGACGGCGTTCCTGCGCGACTATGAGCAACTCTTGCTGACCTACGGCACTGACTATCAGGACATCCGCCACGAGAAGACAACCTCGGGGGTGAATCAGTTCTTCGATCCCGCTCCCTATCAAGAACGAGAGTTTGAGATGCGCCAGGAATTTGACTACACCGGTATTGAGGGCCGTCTGCTGTCGTCCTCATACGCGCCGGGACCAGACCATCCGCAACACGCGCCCATGCTTCGCGAGTTGCGCCGCATCTTCGATGCACACTCTGTATCGGGACGAGCGACCTTCGAGTACAAGACTCGATTATATTTCGGACGATTGAGTTAAGAGAAACATCATTTGCTCTGCTACGATCTGCTCTGGTTTCATCCTCTGAGGTTAGGCACCGTGTCCGAAGAAAAATCTTTTCATATGACGCCCGACGAATTCCGCCGCTACGGCCACGCCGTGGTCGACTGGATCGCCGACTATCATTCCCGCATCGAGTCGTTGCCCGTCCTCTCGCAGGCGAAGCCGGGACAGATTCGCGCGTCGCTTCCGGCTAATCCTCCGGCACACGGCGAGCCGTTCGACGCGATGCTCAAAGACGTCGAGAAGCTCATCCTACCCGGAGTCACGCACTGGCAGTCGCCAAACTTCTTCGCATACTTCCCGTGCAACGCCTCCGGCCCGGGAATTCTCGGCGATCTTCTTTCTTCCGGACTGGGCGTGCAGGGCATGCTCTGGTCCACCAGCCCGGCCTGCACCGAACTGGAAACACATGTACTCGACTGGCTAGTGCCCATGCTCGGACTGCCGGAGAAGTTTCTGTCGTCCAATTCCGGCGGCGGAGTTATACAGGATACCGCCTCAAGCGCCGCGCTGTGCGCCCTGTTGGCCGCCCGCGAACGCGCCACGAATTACACCAGCAACAAAAAGGGATGCGATGGTCGCATCGTAGCTTATGCCTCCACGCAGACGCACTCCTCGCTTGAGAAGGCGGCGATGATCGCAGGCCTCGGCGTCGACAATCTTCGCTTGATTGAAGTCGACGACAATTTTGCGATGCACCCTGAGGCTCTTGCGCGCCAGATTGAAACCGACAAGCGCGCCGGTCTGATTCCCTGCTTTGTTTGCGCCACCGTCGGAACGACGTCGTCGAATGCGATGGACCCGATCTCGGAGATCGCCCGCGTCGCCCATCAGCACAATCTATGGCTGCACGTAGATGCGGCCATGTCCGGCACGGCCGCACTTTGTCCGGAGTTTCGCCACTTGCAAAACGGAGTCGACCTCGCCGACAGTTACAACTTCAATCCTCACAAATGGATGTTCACCAACTTCGATTGCAACTGTTTCTGGGTCGCCGACCGTAAGGCGCTGATCAAGACTCTGAGTATTCTGCCGGAATACCTTCGCAACCAAGCCACGGAATCCGGCGCAGTCATCGACTACCGCGACTGGCACATTCAACTCGGCCGGCGTTTCCGCTCGCTAAAGCTCTGGTTTGTGATCCGCCACTATGGCGTGGAAGGCCTGCAGCACCACATTCGGCGTCACGTGGAACTCGCGCAGCAATTTGCTGACTGGGTGCGCAACGACAAGAACTTCGAACTCGCCGCTCCAGCGCCGTTAAACCTGGTCTGCTTTCGTCACAAAGTTGGAGACAACGCGAATCAAACCATCATGGATCACCTAAACCGGAGCGGCGATCTCTTCCTCACCCATACGAAGTTGAATGGAAAAATGACTCTGCGGCTGTGCGTCGGCCAGACCAACACGCAAGCCAGGCACGTCGAACGCGCATGGCGGAGAATTCGCGAGGAAGCGGAACGATTACCAGCGGTCGCGTAGCTTGCCCTACGCGAACTTTTCTCGCGGCACTTCAGCTAAAGTAAAAATATGCGTACCATCCTCGGCCAGCGCCCGCTGCGCTTCGTCTTTGCCGCCAACGTGATCTCCATGTTGGGCAGCGGGATGAATTCGGCTGCGGTCGCCTGGTACATCCTCGAAGCCACGCACTCCGAAATGGCGCTCGGCACCTTCGCCGTTCTGCAGACGATTCCCGCCATGCTTATGCTTCCCTTCACCGGCGTCATTATTGATCGCGAAGATCGTCGTCTGCTCGTGATGTGGCTCGACGCCGTTCGCGCCGCGATCATCGTGGCCGTCGCCATCCTCGCGTTTCGGCACCGTGTACAGGTCTGGGAACTCTACTTGATGAACACACTCGTCGCCGCAGGCTTCTGGATGTTCTGGCCGACCATCACCGCGCTGATTCAGGAACTAACGCCGGAAGGTCAGTTCGTGCAGTCGAATACGTTTCTTTTGGCAGGGGTGCAGGGAGGATGGCTCATCGCCGGAGCTCTTGTCGGCTTCATGTACAACCACATCGGCCTCGGCGGCGTGCTTCTTATCGACGTTTCCACCTATGTAGTTTCGTTCTTGTGTTATTTCGCCGTGCGCAAGGGACGCCACGTCGTTTTGCGCCCGGAAGAATTGCGTGCCGATATCCGCGCTGCGGAAAGCCAGTTCGAGCGCTTCTGGCGCGAGCTGCGCGAGGGCTTGCATTTTCTCCACGCACGTCGTGCCGTCATCTTGCTTGGTATCAGTTGGGCATTATTTCTCGGCGCTATGATCACCGGGGTCGTCGTTACGCCGTCCCTGAGCGAGCGCATTTTTCACGCGGGCGCGGTCGGTTACGGATGGCTCAACGCCGGATGGGGCACCGGCGCATTTCTCAGCGCCCTCTATGCTCCCGCGATTATCGCCAGCCTGGGCGGCCGCCGATCGGTCGCGTTTTCCATGGCGATCATCGCCGCCTGCGTGGTTTGCGCTCCGGTCTCGCATTGGCTGGTCGCGGCGATATTACTCTACGCCGTGATGGGTTCGGCGCGCGGCGTTGGCGGCATCGCCATGAACACAAGCCTGATGGAAATGGTCCCGCAACACTTGATGGGACGCGTGCAAAACACGTTCTATTTTTTCGGGACATTTCTCCAACTTGTGCTAGCGATCGCTGTCGGTGCAGTCGCCCACAAAGTCAGCCTAGTCGCAGCCTTCGCCATTCTGGCCTGCGTGTACGGGTTATCGTTCATAGCCGCTAGTTGGCCCGTCGGAGCGGTCGCAGTCGAAGAGATGGGCGGGGCAAAGTGAAAACAATTCACCACAGCGACACGGAGTCACGAAGAAGAAAGACAATATTAACTGCGCGTGTTTTAGACTTCGGTATTCTCAGTGTCTCTGTGACTCTGTGGTAAATCCACGCTCTTCGCTGTTATTCTTTCTCATTCCAAGGAGCACTCATGTCCTGTGACCTGCAAGGCCGTAACGGCGTCGTCTTCGGAGTCGCGAATAAACGCTCGATCGCGTGGTCGATCGCTCAGGGATTGCACTCCGCCGGCATGAAGCTCGCCATCACCTACCAGAACGAGCGCCTGGAGCAGGAAGCCAAAGACCTCATCCTCTCTCTACCGGGCGCGGAAGCCTACATGTGCGACGTTAGCAAGGACGAAGAAATCGAGCGCCTCTTCGCCACATTGAAAGAGCGCCACGGCAAGTTGCACGCGCTGGTGCATTCTGTCGCTTACGCTCCCGCCGACGAACTGAAAGGAGACTTTCTCAACACTACGCGCGAAGGTTTCCGCATCGCGCTCGATGTGAGCGTCTATTCCCTGATCGCCGTTTCCCGCGCCGCTGCGCCGCTCATGGAAGATGGTGGATCGATCCTCACCATGACTTACTACGCGTCCGAGAAGGTGGTGCCTCGTTACAACGTGATGGCCGTCGCCAAAGCTGGCCTCGAATGCTCGGTACGCTATCTCGCTTATGAATTAGGAAAGAAAAAGATTCGCGTGAATGCCATCTCTGCGGGTCCGATCAAGACGCTAGCTGCCCGCGGCATCGCTGGCTTCGGCGACATGCTCAAGGGCCACGAAGAGCGCGCTCCGCTAGGCCGCCGCGTGGAAGTGGAAGAAGTCGGCTCGACCGGAGTCTTCCTCGCCTCCGACGCCAGCAGCGGCATCACCGGCGAAGTGATTTATGTGGACTGCGGCTACAACATCATGGGGTTCTAGTCGCGACTGGGACCTTTCCTATTTATTCAACCTATCGCAGGATTAAGTTAGAAACAACGAATCAGATAAATCTTCCTTTGCTCGGCGTGACTAAGCACCACCATAAATCCAGGTTATGAAAGCCCTATGCGCGGTCTGATTGCATTGCTAAACGTAAGTGCCTGCGTCACTATCACAATCGTTGTGCTTACGATGTCAGCTCATGCGCAGGCGGCCGAGGAGATCCCGGGTGCCAGGCAGATAGACCGCAGTGCCATGCAAGAGGTTTGTGAAAGCAACGCCACAATAGAAGTTGATCCCAAGGGAACTTTTCAATGTACCGTGTGTCCTTCGTATACAGATTTCCAAGGCAACAATCGCGAATCATTCGATCTTCAGGCGGTGTATCAAGGACACTTTTCTGCCAAGAATGCTGAGCAACTCTTGCTCGTGATGGCGGGATGCGAGTCTCACGCCTCCGGTTTGGGAGGCTCCATCCTATTGACCCGCGATAGGACGATCTGGAAAAAGTCAGGCTACTTTAAGGGTGACAAACCGTTGGAATGCTTATCTTTCAAGAGCCGTGATGGTCTCGACCGTCTGGCCTGCTTCGCGGGTGACGCTCACTTCGGAACTGCTAGTTATTGGATCAACGCGGTGTCATACAAAGACAATTCCTTGCACGTGGACCCGCTGCTTCAGGACATCGGAGCGAACATGGCTGGTGGCTTTCCGGCAGCAGGTTATTGTTATGAGCAGGAAATCAACAAGTTTGAAAAACTGCCATCAGACAGCGGCTTCACGGTCCGGGTTACACAGAGCAGAGGCTTAGCACCGCCGGCCGCTGAAGGATCCTGCGGCGAAACCGAAATTCCGATGGAGCCCGCGCAGACCGTGAATCTGACTTTTCAGTTTGACGGCGACCATTTTGTCTTAACTCCAGGAAGCAAAGACGGTCTGCAAGCAATCAAGAATTTTGTACCGCGTCAATGAAATAACAAGATCGCGAGATGGAAGGCTAACAGTAAGGAAGACTCCATTTAAGCGCTTCCGCGTAACGTGATCCGCCTGCCGTTGTCTCCGACCCGTTCCAACGAAATCTCCACATCCCGCTCCCTAAGCAAACGCGGGAATTTCTCTCCCCACTCGATCAGCAGAACGCTGTTGTCGGATCGCAGATCGTCCAGCCCCAGCGTCTCCAGTTCCCGCTTCGTATCGATGCGGTAAAGATCAATGTGATAGAGATTGGCTCGTGGTCCGCGATACTCGTGCACCAGCGTGAAGGTAGGACTGGTGACATCCTCTTCCGCAGCCGCCTCAAACGCCGCGGCAATTCCCTTGACCAGCGTGGTTTTCCCGGCGCCCAGATCTCCGCGCAGTAGCACCAGCTTGGGCGGAGCCAACAATTCCGCCAACGTGCGCCCAAAGGCGATCGTCTCCTCCGGAGAGTTTGTAGTGATCTCTCGCGCCATGTTCAGAGTCCGGTGGCGGAGAAATCCCGCGCTCAGACCACGACTAGTATAGCGAGAGCGTTGCACCCGGCGCCGGGACAGACAGCGTCACAAAGCTTTGTCAGAACTAAATCGTCTTTGGCACCACGAAAACAGACGACTTCAGTCCCAGCAAATTCCTGTCCGTCACATGATCGACCGACGTGCGCAAACGACGATGGTCATCATCCTCAAACGCAACGAACCGGAACGGTTGCAGCACACCCGCAGCCGTCTTCCGCATCGGGGTCAGGATCTCAGCCATGCCGTGAACTGGCCCCGATTGCGTCTGAAACGCGAGTTCCACAAAGGAGCCGGTTCCAAGAGGATGCTGCAATTGCAGTAGTCCGCCGGTCACGGAAATGCTTTGGAGTTTGGCTTTTGTACGCCGGCCATCTTCTAATCGAATCGCAGCCAGGACGGAATCTCCTAGCTGGACCCGGGCCGCGCGCTTCGAAGGGTGCGGTTGGGGGAAGTGGGTCATAGGTAGATTCACTATGGCACGCCGGCATTACAGGTAACAGGTTACGGAAGCAAATGGCCGGATTCCCGCACTGCTAGCCCGTCTCCCCGCGCCCAAGTCTCTCGTACGCAGGTCTTTAAGGAGGTGTTTACTGTTTCTACAATGACCTACATTCTTGAGCGCGTCCCAGCTAAACTAGCGGCAATGCATCGACGTGTGATTATTCCGCTGCTTCTAACGGCATCACTGGCTCTTGCACAGGTGACTTCTGATCGACAGGAATCGAAGCCCGTCCGTCTTTCGCCGAGCACCTTTGAGAACCTCAAGGTCGACGCCAAGCTACTCCGGGGCGGGAACGGCGTTGTCGTACACGCAACCATCACAAAGGCTGGGAGAGTTACCGGCATCGAATTCGTCACAGGCAACGCCGATCTCATGCCGGAAGTTCGGAAAGCGCTAGCGAACTGGAGGTACAGGCCATGCGTCTACGAGGGCCACCGGGTTGCCGTCGAAACTAAAATAGAAGTCACCTTCGACCCACTCACTGGCGGCTAGCACTCGGCAGCCCAAGGCTACCGTTCTGCTATCAGCCTTCCCAATGTACCGACTTTTCCCTCGCAGCATTCCGCGTGCGCCGGAAAGCCTCGGGTAGCCCGCGCAGCAAATCCGTCGCGACCAACGAATGCTCGCCCACCCTCTCACGCATCGCGTCGCCGGCAAGTCCGTGCAGATGAACTGCCGCCAACACTGCCGCAAAAGGGTTCTTAAGGTTCTGTGCAATCATCCCCGCGGTCATGCCAGTCAGGATGTCTCCCGTGCCGCCAGTAGCCATGCCGGGATTGCCCGTCATGTTCACCCACGCTTCACCGTCTGGCCGCACTACCAGCGTGCGATGCCCTTTCAGCACGACAATCAATTCGTGTTCGCGCGCGAACTTCCGCGCCACTCCCAGCCGATCCTTCTGCACATCGGCGATCGTGGATGCGGCCAGCCGCGCCATCTCGCCCGGATGGGGAGTAATCACCAGCGTGCGGCTCTTGCCGTTCAACTCTTCCGTGCGGCCTTCAAACGCATTTAGACCATCGGCATCCAGCACCATCGGGGTTTGGATTTTTGATACCAAGGCTCGCACCAATTCAGAAGTCTGCGGGTTGCGCGAAATTCCCGGTCCTATCGCGAGCACGCTCTTTCCCTTCGCCAACTCCTCGATTCGATCCTCTGCGTTCGCCGAGATCGTGCCCGCATCCGTCTCCGGCAAAGGCTCGGTCATCAACTCCGGATGAAATCCCGCCACCGTCGCCAGCACCGACCTTGGTGTCGCCACCGTCGAAAGCCCTGCTCCCGCGCGCAACACAGCCGCCCCAGCCATCGCCGCCGCACCCGCTTTCCCGAGTGATCCTCCAACCACCAGAACGTGGCCATAGCTGCCTTTATTCGATTCTGCGGGCCGCGGCGCGACCAGTGCAGCAAGGTCGTGCGCAGTAATGACGTTCAATTGCAAGGCAGAAACAATCGCTTCTTGCGGAGATCCGATGTCGGCCACTACCGTGGGCCCCGTCGTCATCAAACTGAACACGTGCGCGGGGCGGGGCGCGGTAAAAGTGACGATTGCATCCGCTCTGGCGATGGCTCCTGCTTGCGGGCCCGTCGCATCTGCATCGGCCCCCGAAGGAATGTCCACGGCGATCACTGGTACGGCGCTGGCATTCATGATCGCGATGGCGTCGGCATAAAGCCCGGTCACCGGAGGTTTAAAGCCGGTGCCCAGAATTGCATCCAGGTAAAGATCGGCCTGCAACGAGTGCCGCATCCGGTCACTCTTCAACTCTTCAGTAAAGTGGACCGCGATCGCCGCGTTCGGCAACTTGCCAAACATGATCGCCGCATCGCCCCGCAGATCGGACGGGTCCGCCAGCAGGATCACCTGTACCTTTTTCCCTTGCTGATGCAACCGCCGAGCCGCTACGAAACCATCGCCGCCATTATTCCCTTTGCCGCAAAAAACCACGATGCGCTGCACGGCAGCATAATGCGAGAGCACATAATCCGCCACCGCCGTGCCCGCATTCTCCATGAGCGTCAGAGAAGGCACGCCGAAGCGCTCGCTGGTGGCGCGATCAATCGCTCGCATTTCCGTCGCGCTAACGATTTTCATGAGGGGGACGCTGCAGTCTGTTCCAGTTGCCGCAGCTGTGAGGGTTCGCCCATGGCGATCAGGCAGTCTTCAGGCTCAATGCGTTCATCGGGCGCAGGATTGAATCTCATGCCCGCGTGCCGCTTGATGGCGAGAATAATTACACCGCGATCCTGACGAATGCGCGAGCTCTCGATCGTTGTTCCCGCAAACCTGGACTTGTCGGCAATGTGGATTTCGCCAATCTCCAGATCCATGCCAAGATGGGTCGTCGCTGTGTCCAGAAAGCTCACCACATGCGGCCGCAAGAGCGACTGCGCAATGCGCCGCCCAGCGAACGAATACGGCGAGACCACGGAGTCCGCACCCGCCGCCAGCAAGTGCTTTTCTGCGTTGTCTTCGCTGGCGCGCGCAATGATCTTCAACTCCGGATTTAGTCCTCGCGCCGTCAGCACGATATACAGGTTGGTCGCATCTGTGGTGGTGGCGGCGATCAGCCCGCGAGCCCGTTCGATCTGCGCACTGCGCAAGACCTGCTCTTGCGTCGCGTCTCCCGTAACCACCAACCAATCTTCACCGTGGTAGCGCTGCAGCTTCGCTTCGGAGCTCTCAATCATCACGAACGATGCCGGTTTCCCCGCCAGTTCCCGCGCCACACTGCGCCCGACTCGTCCCATGCCACAGATAATGTAGTGACCGTCGAGCCGTCCGATGTCGCGCTCCATGCGCCGCCTTCCAAAGAAGCTCTGCAACTCGAATTCTAGCAAAGCCTGGCTTAGCGCTCCCACGCCCAACAACACCAGCGACACGCCGGTCAGAATCACAATCACGTTGAAAACGCGGCCGGCGTGGGAAAGCGGATGTACTTCCTGATATCCAATGGTGGTCAGGGTAGTGACCACCATGTAAAAGCCATCGAACCACGACCATCCTTCAATGAAGTGATATCCCGCGGTTCCCACTGCCATGACGATCAGCAGCAGCACACCGATCACTCGTAGGTTGTAAACAGCTTTCATGGAGATGCGGCGGTCAGCGACCAGTAATCAGTGGCCAGCAATAAATAGTTGTCGCCCGAATCCCGCCGCGGACTTTGCTGACCTCTAAACACTGAGCACTGGCCACTGACTATAAAACAAAAAGGCCCTCCGCGCTGTGCGGAGAGCCCGTCGTGCACCTGGCGTTATTACTTCTGCAATACCTTCGCCTCAGCTCCCGCCTGCAGCGCCTGCACCCGGCTGTGCTTCACGCTGTAAGTGAAATACACAACCAGTCCGATGAACAGCCAGACCACCAAACGGATCCAATTCCATATTCCCAGCTTGTACATCATGTATCCGTTCGAAATTACACCGAGGATCGGAATCAGTGGCACCCACGGCGTGCGGAAAGGCCGCGGCTGGTCTGGATTGGTATAGCGCAACACCATCACGGAAAGCGACACGATCACAAATGCCAACAGCGTGCCTATGTTGACCATGCGGCCGATATCGTCGATCGGAGTCAGGCTGCCGACAACCGCAGCCAGGATGCCCACCAGAATCGTGTTCTTCCAGGGAGTGCGGAATTTTGGATGGATATCCCCGAAGAATTTCTTGGGCAAAAGGCCGTCGCTAGCCATGGCGTAAAGCACTCTCGTTTGCCCGAGCAGCATCACGAGCATTACGCTGGTCAGCCCCGCCAGCGCGCCCAGAGTAATGATGTGCGACGCAGTGCCCAAGCCGCGGTCCAGAAAGGCGCGGGCGACGGGCGCTTCAATGTTGATCTGTTGCCAGTGCACCATCCCCGTAAGCACGCCAGCCACCGCGATGTACAGAACCGTACAGATCGCCAACGATGCAATCATGCCAATGGGCAAATCGCGTTGTGGATTCTTGGCTTCCTGCGCCGTGGTTGAGACGGCATCGAAACCAATGTAGGCGAAGAATATGTATGCCGCTCCAGCTCCAATCCCGGCGATGCCGTTCGGCGCGTACGAATGCCAGTCCGTGCCCCAGTTGCTGACGTTGATGTAGCGAGCACCCAGCGCAATCACAAAGAGCACAACCGAAACTTTAATTACCACGATCGCGGTGTTAAATTCGGCACTCTCTTTGATCCCGACAACCAGAACCCCGGTAATGATGAGGGCAATGATAAAAGCCGGAAGGTTCAGGCCAATTTCCATCCCGAACAAGTGCGGAGCGCCCAAGAGAGTATGCGCCTTCTGCAATAACTCGGGAGACTGCGTACTGATGATTACGCTGACTTTGTCGAGAAAGGCTTGCGTGCCGGGTATCAGGGAAGAGTCCGTAGCCTGGGCCATCTGCCGTGCCACAATATTCTCGGCGGTCTTCAGCGCCGTCCAGTGATCGTAGGCCAGCCACAGCGGCATCTGGATGTGAAAAATTTTCAGCAGTTCGATGAAATGGTTTGACCAGCCGGAAGATACCGCGCTGGCGCCCATGGCATACTCAAGCGTAAGGTCCCAGCCGATAATCCATGCCAGCAACTCGCCCAAGGTGGCGTATGCGTAAGTGTAGGCGCTGCCGGCCAGCGGGATCATCGCCGCAAATTCAGCGTAGCAAAGCCCCGCGAAGGCGCACCCTACCCCGGAGAGGACGAACGATAATGTCAGTCCTGGACCCGCGTACTGCGCCCCCAGCCCCACCATCACAAAAATGCCAGCGCCGATCACTGCGCCTACCCCGAGCGCGGTGAGTTGAAAAACTCCCAGCGTACGTTTAAGGCTGTGTTCCCCTGTCTCGCGGGATTCCTCCATCAGCAGGTTCAACGGCTTGGTTGCCAACAGATTCGCCATTCGTCTCGTTTCTCCTTAGAGGGCTACGCCGGTCCGCGCTTTGCTGCTGCGCTTCTTGACCATGCGTAATATACCGGGATACCCAACAGCACCACAATCAATCCCGGCCAGGTGAATTGCGGTTTGTAGCGCAATAGTACGACATCAATAAATAAAGCCATCGCAATATAAATCGCGGGCAACACGGGATAGCCAACCGCCCGATACGGCCGCTCTGCATCAGGATGCGTGCGCCGCAGCACAAACAATCCCACGATAGTCAAAATGTAAAACACGAGCACCGCGAAAATAATGTAATCAAGAAGCTGCCCGTAGCTTCCCGAGACGCACAACAGGCATGCCCACACCATCTGCACCATCAGCGAAACCGCCGGCGTCTTATAGGTAGGATGCAGCTTGGCGACATTCTTGAAAAACAAGTTGTCCTTCGCCATGGCATAGTAGACGCGTGCGCCGGAAAGAATTAGCCCATTGGCGCAGCCAAAGGCGGAAATCAGAATCGCCCCCGCCATCAGCAGCCCGCCCGCGGCTCCGAACATTTGCGTCATCACCGCCGTCCCTACACGATCCTCAGCCGCATACTGAATACCCCGCCCAAGAACCGTTGCCGCGCCGGAAGCTCCTTCCAGCGGCAGTGCCATCAGATAAATAACGTTGCAGGCGATGTAAAGCGCGATCACCACACCCGTGCCCAACGCCAGCGAGAGCGGCAAGTTGCGGCTGGGATTCTTCACTTCGCCTGCGGTGAACGTCACGTTGTTCCATGCATCCGCGGAAAACAGCGAACCTACCTGCGCTACCGCCAAAATCGTCAGCGTCCCGACCATCACCACGGGCCCGCCCACTCCCACTTGAACGGCGTGCTGCGCGCCCAGTCCCGCGTTCTGCCAGAAGTGGCCGTTGAAGTTCGCCGCCAGCGCCGCCGCGTTTCTTCCTAGCGCTAATCCGAACAAGGCCAAGCCCAGAAGCGCCGAGACCTTGGCTACCGTAAAAACGTTCTGGATGAGCGCCCCGGTTTTCACTCCGAAGATATTTACCACCGAGAGGAATACAACGAGGAGCATCGCAACCAGATTCTGCGTATTAATTCCGACGTCCATGTTGCCCAAAACCATGGGCCCGATCGGGATCGGTGGGACCTTCCAAAGATGCAGAATCCAATGAGAAGAAGAAATCGCGGGAAAGAAAACTCCCAGGAACTTACCGAAAGCCACGCCCACAGCCGCGATCGTCCCCGTTTGAATTACAAGGAATAGTGTCCAGCCATAGAGAAAACCCCACAGCGGCCCCAGCGCTTCGCGGAGGTAAACATACTGTCCGCCAGCCCGCGGCATCATCGCAGCCAGTTCGCCATAGCTCAGCGCGGCAACAATGGTCATGAACCCCGCCACTGCCCACGCGCCAATCAGTAACGCGGGAGAATCCACTTCGCGGGCAATCTCCGCCGAAACAATAAAAATACCCGAGCCGATCATCGACCCCATGACCAGCATGGTGGCACTGGTCAGGCCCAGACCTTTGACCAGTTCCTTATCTTGATGGCTATGAATCTCCCAATCGCTGCCGGCCGCCGGCGCTGTCGGTGTGCTCAGGATCCCTCCTTGAAGCTGCTCACGAAGCTTAGCGCAGCTCGCAAGCACTATCAGGGTGGAATGACTTTACCTCAAGATGCGGAAAAATTCC
>Ga0209656_10002080_pt1 | contig 13090 bp, 9 predicted proteins | sample BogFormECP12_OM2_FD_188239 | JGI IMG/M metagenome (GOLD analysis project Ga0209656, IMG submission 188239) | Bog forest soil microbial communities from Calvert Island, British Columbia, Canada - ECP12_OM2 (SPAdes) (version 2) | ecosystem: Environmental > Aquatic > Freshwater > Wetlands > Bog ... | reverse complement strand
CGCCCGAACTCCTGATAACCGAGCTTCTCGTAGAAGCCGGGCGCCTGAAAGCTGAACGTGTCCAGCCATGCCGAGTGACAGCCGCGCTCGCGTGCGAGGACTTCCGCCCGAGCCATCAGCTCGCGTCCGACGCCGTGGCCGCGCAGTCCGTCAGACACCCAGAGATATTTTACGAAGAGCCACCCGCAATAGGTTTCGCCTGCGAGCCCGGCGACAATCTGCGCCTCGTCTCGCACGAAAATGGCGAACGGCTGCCACGGCGGGTGCTGCGGCCATCGGCCTTCATTGTAGGCTTCCAAGGCATATGCCAGGACATCGACATCGGCATCGGCGGGTACATCTTCCACCGTCAGCCGATGGCCCGGACCCAGTCCGGGAACTGAAGGATCGCTCATTGCCCCAGCATATCACAAACGGAACGACACCTTGGCAGCAGGGCAGAGTAGGCTTAGTCTGACCGTGCGGCCCTATCGCAGCGCATGTCGGGTGAGCGCTTAGAACGGGCTCACTCTACACATGTTTTGCAGCCGGTTGCGTAACAATACGGACAGGAGGGACTTCCTATGCCAGAGAAAATGGCGTCTCTTTACACGCGATTGGGCGGGTACGACGCGATCGCCGCCGTTGTCGACGATTTGCTTCCACGGCTTCGTGAGGATTCGCTGCTCGGCCGGTTTTGGACGAGCCCCCGCAGCGTCGACACGAACAACCGCGAACGTCAGCTGGCAGTCGATTTTATCGCGGCAGCCGCCGGAGGGCCGACGATCTATCTGGGGCGCGACATGAAGCTGGCGCACACGGGCATGGGCATCAGCAAGGCCGACTATGCGGCGTTCATGCGCTGCTTATCCGTCACTCTCGACACATTCAAAGTGCCCGAACCCGAGCGCGGCGAAGTCGTCGCCTTCACCCTCAGCCTGGAAGCGGAAATCGCGGAAGCATAGCAGGAGACGCTCGTCGTCTACCGGGACCTCAGCTCCTCGGGGTGGCGCAACGGGCTCTGCAGTGGCGCAAAGCAACGGGTCCGAATAGGCGATCGTCGGATCATAGAGCAACTCTCAGGTTGCTTAATGGCTGCCGAACCCACTGCAGCCTATTCGGTGTCTACACTAAACGCTAGCGCCGCCTAAAAGCAGGGGCTCAAATCCGAACATGAAGCGCAAAGCCGGCCGAGGCCACCCATTGCCTCAATGAGAGCCTGATCAAAATCGGTCGCCAAGGTCGTCAGCCATGGCGGTTACGTGACGTTCCAGATGGCCGAGGTCGCGGGGTCGCTGCAGATGTTCGCGGAGATCCTGATGCTGATCGCCCGGTTGCGGGCGCCACCGACGCCAGCATGAGGAGGTTTGCGGATCCCAGCGCGGCAAGGGAACAGAGCTATGGCTTTCAGTGTTCAGGGCGGCCGGGCGAACTTTGTTGCTACGGAGGCCCGAAGAGGGCCAAAATCGCGCCGCAACCTCGGGAATCCGGGGAGTGTCGGGTGGAATGTGGATATGCCGTTTGCGCGTTGAAATCGTGCTCGAGCGGCCCCGCGCCTGAGGTGCCTGATGGCTGTTTTGACCCACCGGGGGGGGGTGAATGTTTCTTTGCGGCTCCGCTCGCCGGAGGTCTGGTCTCGGTCCGCCCGGGACGGGCACGCGAATTCGCCAATTGCTCGGGCTCGTTCTTCCGCTGTGCTGCGTCGGGTGTCTCGTCGGGCCCGATTTTTCTTCGCCTTCGGCCCCGGTCGCCGAAAAGTGGATCGAAGCCGACAATGCATCGGTCGATATCCGCAATCAGGAGTATCGCGACTGGTGGAAGGTCTTTCATGACCCGGTGCTCGATCGGCTGATCGAGATCGCGTACAACCAAAACCTTACTCTGGTCAGCGCCGGAACCCAGGTCCTCGAGGCGCGGGCTCAATTGGGCGTCGCGATCGGCGAATTCTACCCGCAGCTGCAGCAAGGCAACGGCTCGGTTACCTACATCCGGCCGAGCCACGCCGACACGACGACTTTTCCCTCAGGCGTCACACGAAATTTTTGGCGCGACGCGCTTGGTCTCACCGTGAATTGGGAATTGGATTTTTGGGGTAAATTCCGGCGTGCGATCGAATCCGCGGATGCCGCATATCTCTCCTCGATTGCCAATTACGACTACGTGCTGGCGACCCTGCTCGGCGACGTCGCGACGACTTATATCGGCATTCGCACATTGCAGACGCAGATCGAGATCGCCCGCGACAACATCGTCAAGCAGAAGAAGGCGCTCGCCATCGCGCAGGCGAAGTACCAGGGCGGCACCGCAACCAAGCTTGACGTCTACCAGGCGGAAAACGTTCTCGCGCAAACCGAATCGACGATTCCGCAGCTGACGGTACAGCTGAACCAGGGCTTCAACGCGCTGGCCGTCCTGCTCGGCACGGCGCCGCAGCCGATGGCCCCCCTGCTGAGAGGCTCGAGCGGGATCCCGGTCCCACCAAAAACCGTCGCGGTTGGCATTCCCGCCGATCTGGTTCGCCGCCGGCCGGATATTCGTGCCGCCGAATTGGCGGCGATGGCGCAGAGCGCGCAAATCGGCATCGCCGAGGCAAACCTTTATCCCGCGTTCAGCTTGACCGGGGTTTTTGGCACATCTGCCAGCACTGTAAGCAAAAGCAAGCTGAAGCGCGTGTTCGAGGGAAGCGGCATCACTTTCGCTTTCGGACCCTCGTTCCAGTGGAACATCCTCAATTACGGACAGATCACCAATCAGGTTCGGGTCGAGGATGCAGACTTGCAGACGCTTCTGGTCAATTATCAGAACGCCGTGCTGCAAGCGCAGCAGCAGGTCGAGAACGGCTTGACCAGCTTTCTGCAAGGGCGCGAGCAGGTCGATTTCCTGCGGGAGAGCGTCGCCGCAGCGAATGCAGCTCTCGGCCTTGCTTTTCTGCAATACAATTTGGGTACCCGGGACTTCACGACCGTGCTGACTGCGGAGCAGAACCTCTATACCGCGCAGAACAACCTGGCGATGGCGGAGGGCAATGTCTCGGCCGGCTTGGCCTCGGTTTACGAAGCTTTGGGGGGCGGATGGCAGATACGCGCGGATAACGAATTCGTCCCCGCTGCGACGGCGGATGAGATGAGAAGCCGCACCAATTGGGGCGAGCTGCTACCGCCGCCCGGCACGCCGCAGCCGCCGGTGCCTGACCTGCCCACGCCGCAAGACGTCAGTCCCAACCCTCGGCCGCCGGAATGGTGAGGTCGTCGTGAAAATACCCTTTGTGATCGCCCGGTGGCGCCGGGTGCATGCTTTCCTCGCGCTGGCGGCTATAGTCGGCGTTGCCGCCGGATACGGGGCGGCGAGGGTCCATCAGAGGCCATTCGACCCGGCCGCGGCGGCCGAGCCCAGGATACCGCCGCCGCCCCCGCCGGCTTCCGCGGTTACGCCGGCGCAGCTCTCGCCCCAGACGACGCAGCCGATCCCGGTCGTGACGCCCCGCGCTCAGAGCGTCAGCAGCTATGTCGATGTCACCGGCAACGCAGCATCGGTGAACGCGGTCAAGCTGATCGCGCGCGTCGAGGGTTATCTCGAACAGATCCACTACGAGGACGGCCAATTCGTCAAAAAGGGCGACCTGCTGTTCACGATCCAGCAGGACCAGTACAAGGACCAGCTGCAGCAGGCCCAGGCCCAGCTGCTCACCGCTCAGGCCTCTCTCTCCTATGCAAAGACTGAGTTCGTCCGGTACACGAAGCTGGTCAAGCAGGACGCGGCAACCCAGACCGAGGTCGATCATTGGAACTTCGAGCGGGCGAGTGCGGAGGCGTCGCTTCTCAACGCTCAGGCGCAAATAGCATTGGCCAAGCTGAACCTCGTCTATACCGAGGTTCGGGCGCCGTTCGACGGCATCGTCGGAAAACACCTGATCGATCCGGGCAACGTTGTCGGCGGCGGGGGCCAGCAGACCGCGCTGGCCGAGATTACCCAGCTCGATCCGATTTACGTCGTTGCCAATCTCAGCGAGCAGGACGTGTTGAAGATCCGCGCGAATTTGAGCCAGCATCGGCTCACTTTTGAGGATCTCCGTAAGGTTCCGGTCGGTGTTGCGCTGTCGGACCAGACCGGGTTTCCCCTTCAGGGGACGATCGAGTATGTCTCGCCGGGGATCGACCCGGCGACCGGGACTTTGCTGGTGCGAGGCATTCTGGCGAACCCGGACCGCACCCTCTTGCCCGGCTTTTTCGTCAAGATGCGCCTGCCGACGGAGCGGGTCAGTCGCAACGCCCTGCTGGTGCCCGACCGCTCCTTGCAGGAAGATCAAGGCGGCCGCTATCTGCTGATCGTCAACAAGGATGACGTGGTCGAGCAGCGCTATGTGCAGCTCGGGCAACTCGATGGATCGCTGCGGGTCATCACATCGGGTCTCAAGCCCGACGACCGCGTCGTCGTCGGCGACCTCTGGCGTGCCGCCCCCGGTACCAAGGTGACGCCGCAGCTAACCTCGCTCGAGGCCGTCTCGACGGGTGCCCAGCCATGATTTCGAAATTCTTCATCGAACACCCGGTCCTGGCGAATGTGCTGGCGATCGTGCTGGTGCTGATCGGCGCGATTTGCGTATTCAAGCTGCCGGTGGCGCAATATCCGAATATCGTGCCGCCGACCGTGCAGGTAACGACGCGCTACCCGGGGGCGAGCGCGCAGACCGTCCTCGACACTGTCGCCCTGCCAATCGAGCTTCAGGTGAACGGCGTTCCGGGCATGATCTACATGGAGTCGACAAGCGCGTACGACGGTACCTACAACTTGACCGTGTCGTTCGAGATCGGCTCCGACCCGAATTTTGACCAGGTCCTGGTACAGAACCGAGTGCAGAACGCGATGGCCCAGTTGCCGCAGGCGACGCAGGCACAAGGCGTATCGATCCGCGCGAAATCTCCCTCGATCCTGGAATTCGTGACACTGGATTCGCCCGACGGCCAGTACGACTCGCTCTACATGTGGAACTACGCGACGATCAATCTGGTCAACGAGCTGGCGCGTCTGCCGGGTGTCGGCAATGTAACGGTGATGGGGGCGGGCGAGTACTCGATGCGGATCTGGATGGACCCGCAGAAATTGTATTCGTTCGAATTAGTGCCGCAGGACGTGATCAACGCTGTTCAGCAGCAGAGCCAGGAGGTCACCGCTGGGCAGGTCGGCATGCCGCCGGCTCCAAAGGATCAGCAGTTTCAGTACACTATAGACATCTTGTCCCGGTTCAACGACCCGGGCCAGTTTGCCGACATCGTCATCAAGGACCAGACCGCCCAAGGCGGCCGCCTCATCCGGATTAAGGACGTCGCGCGCATCGAGATGGGCGCGCAGACCTATTCCCAGGATTTCAAGCTCGACGGCAAGCCCGCCGCCGGCATCGCCATCTATCAGACCCCCGACGCCAATTCGCTGAAGGTCGCGGCAGTGGTCGCGGCGAAGATGGAGGAACTCTCCCGCCGCTTCCCGCACGGATTGCGCTACAGCATCCCCTACAACACGACAATCTTCATCAACGCTTCGATCAACGAAGTCTACAAGACCCTGTGGCAGGCGGGGGTCCTGGTATTGATCGTGATCCTCGTGTTCCTGCAGAATTTCCGTGCCACCTTGGTCCCGGCAACGACGGTTCCGGTGACGATCATCGGCGCCTTCGCCGGCATGGCCGCACTCGGCTATACCGTCAACCTGTCGACCTTGTTCGCGCTGATCCTCGCGATCGGCATCGTCGTCGACGATGCGATCGTGATCGTCGAAGGCGTCTCGAAATATATCGAACAAGGCATGTCCGGCCACGACGCCGCGATCAAGGCGATGGACGAGCTGTTCGGGCCGATCATCGGCATAACCCTCGTGCTGATGGCGGTGTTCCTGCCTTCGGCTTTTGTGCCCGGGCTCAGCGGGCAGATGTTCTCACAGTTTGCGCTAGTGATCGCGGCAACCGCGCTGATCAGCGCCGTCAACGCGGCTACGCTCAAGCCGACGCAATGCGCGCTATGGCTGCGCAGTCCAAAGCCGATCGAGCAGCGCAACTTCTTCTCGCGTGGGTTTTCTCGCGGCTTCGAACGTGTCTATGGCGGGATGGAAAACGCCTATGCTCGATTGATTGGCCGCATGGTCCGGCTGAGCGCGCTGATGGTAGTGATCGGGCTGGTGCTGTCGGCTGCCGGCATCTGGGGCATCGCCCGTCTGCCGACCGGCTTCATCCCACCAGAGGACCAAGGATATTTGTTGATCGTCGCACAACTGCCTGACGGTGCCACCCTCGGGCGGACCACAGCAGCACTCGACGGGGCGACCAAGATCGCCCTCGATACGCCGGGGGTCGATCAGGTTATTGCGATCGCCGGACTATCTGCACTCGATAATTTTGCCGACCTCGCCAATGCCGGGGTCAGCTTTGTCGTGCTCAAGCCGTGGGACCAACGCAGCAAGGCGAAAGGCACGGACATCCTGACCATAGCCGAGCATTTGCAGGGCGCTCTCAACGCGGCTCCCGACGGCAAGCTTTTCATCGTGCCGCCGCCGCCGATTCAAGGCATCGGCAATGCCGGCGGCATTCAAATGCAGCTGGAGATGCTGGGCGGCAGCTTCGATTATCAGAAGCTGAGCGAGGTCGCGCGGCAAGTTGTCAAAGGAGCCGAGGCCGATCCCCAGTTGCAGCACGTTCTGACGACCTTCAGCCCGGGCGCGCCGCACGTCTCGGTCACCGTGGACCGAGCCCGGGCGCAGACCCTGCGCGTCTCGGTCGGGGATGTCTTTTCGGCGCTGTCATCCTATTTGGGATCGACCTTTGTTAATCAGTTCAACAAATTCGGGCAAGTATTCCAGGTTTATGTTCAGGCCGAGTCGCAGTTCCGGTTGCAGCCGGACGATCTGCTGAATCTCTATGTGAAGAGCCAGGACAACCAGATGGTTCCGATCGGTGCCGTTGCGCATCTCGGCGAGGAAGTCGGGCCGTCGCTCGTCACGCTCTACAATCTCTACCCGTCTGCGACGATCATCGGCGCGCCCGCCCAAGGCGTCAGCTCAGGCCAGGCGCTGACCGCGACGGAGGATATCGCAAAAAGGACCTTGCCGAGCGATGTCGGCTATCAATGGACGGCGATGTCCTACCAGGAAAAGCTGACCGGCAATCAGCTCTACTACCTGTTCGGATTGTCGGTCCTGCTGGTCTATCTCTGCCTCGCCGGCCAGTACGAGAGCTGGATCCTGCCACTGGCGGTGCTGTCGGCAGTGCCACTGGCATTGTTGGGACCGGTCGTGGCACTGACTAGCCTCGGGGTGGCCAACAATCTCTATACGCAGATCGGCCTCATTTTGATGATCGCTTTGTCGGCCAAGAACGGCATTCTGATCGTCGAGATGGCGCGCGAGGGGCGGCTCGTCCACGGTAAACCGATCCGCGAAGCCGCGGTCGAGGCGGCGCGTCTGAGGTTCCGGCCGATCCTGATGACTTCGTTCGCCTTCGGGCTGGGGGTCGTGCCGCTGGTCCTGGCCACCGGAGCCGGCGCCAATGGCCGCATTTCCCTCGGGCTGAGCGTGTTGAGCGGCATCATCGCATCGACCTGTCTTGCGGTGCTGTTCGTCCCCTCATTCTTCACGGTGTTGCAGGGACTTGAGGAGTGGCGCAAGGCCCGGAAGAAGGCGCCTGTTGCCGCCCCCCGACCAGCCGAGTGAACCGCGTCCGGACAGGCAGCGAACCCTCGGTCCTGCTCAGCGTTATCCAAGCCGTGCAAGGAGGCACTGTTCCAAGCTTGGCTGCATCAGTGAGGAAGGAGATCACCCGTGAGTCAGAATCATTTAACCCTGGCCTTTCCGCTGAAGTCGTCCGCGGCCGCCAATGCGTTGCCGGAGATACTGCCCCCGATGATGCCCGACCTGTTCAAAGCGGAGGATGCGATCGGCACCGTGCACTACTCCCGCTTCACGGTGCTGAGCGACAAGACTTTCCTCTTTCTCGCCGACTTCGACGGTGAATTCGGTCAGCTCATGCTGGATCTGGCGGGCCATGCAGGGGCGGTCTTCGACACGATCTTCGGGCATGTGAAGAACCCGCCGTCCACGCCGGTAGCCGATCACGCGGAAGCCTTTGTCGAATGGGCTGCGGACCATCTCATTCATCCGTTAAATGTGTACAGCGCCTACCCCGGAGTGACCGTCAATGAGATCAAGGCTCTGGCCGCCGCAGCAGCCGTCGAGGGCGCCACCCAGCAATTGCCGTTCCTGGTGATCCTGCCCATGAAATCGCGTCTCGCCTTCGCCGAGGTTCAACTGCTTCTCAAGGCGATGACCTTCAAGATCCACCGAGATCTGGCTTCCGTCGGCACCCCGCACTGCGTCCAATTCGTGCCGCTCGAGGACCACCAAGTGGGCTTCTTCACCGCCTATGACGGCTCTTTCGACAAATATATCGCGGATTTCACCAAGAACATCGGGGAAGTGTTCGATCTCCTATTCAAATTCACCAAGGGCGCGCCGCCCTCGCCGTGCCGACAATATCTGCAGGAGTTCATCGACTTCGCAGCGTCGGCGAACCGCGCCCCGATCGGGTTCTACCAGGCCTATCCCGGCCTCAGCGTACAGGATATCCACGCCCTGATCGCCGACAGCGCGGCCGGACCAACGCGATGAGCCAAGAACACCAGGGGCTGCTTCACCGCCTGTTTGGACGCCACCCGCACGAGACGTCCCAGCCCGCTGCGCTGGAGCTCGACGACATTCAAGGGTTAATTCTCCGCGGCTACCGAATGCCGATGGTGCGGCATTGCTTGCTGAAGGTGCGTACGCCTGCGGCGGCGCGCAGGCTGCTGGGACGTCTAGTCAGCGGCGACGAAAGCGACGCGCCGCAGATTACGACCGCGCAAAACTGGCATGTCGGGTTCGAGCCGGGCCCAGGAGACAATCCGGCGGAGGTCCCGCGCTACAAACCCGACTATTGCCTCAACCTTGGCGTCACCTGGCCCGGACTAGTGGCGTTGGAGGTCAAGGATCGGGTTCCGAACCTCTCGTTCAAGTCGTTCGGTGCGTTCGTTGCCGGCGCCGCCGCCCGCGCCGCATTGGTCGGCGACACCGGACCCAGCGGGCCGGAGAACTGGACCGGTGGGTTCGGGACCGACAGCGATCAGGTACTGGTGACATTGCACGCGATGAGCCCGGAGGCCATGACGAGCTATAGCGGCCGGTTGTCGACGCTCTTCGCGGAGGACGACGCTTTCGAAGAGATCTGGCGCGCCGACGGCATGGCATTGATGGAAATGCAGGACGGCACGCCGGTGCCGACGACCAAGGTCCACTTCGGGTACACCGACGGCATCAGCATGACGACGATCCGCGGCGGGCCTGAGCGCTATCACCCCGATCACCAGCAGCCCTGTAATCCCTGGCTGTTCGTGCTGCTCGACGAGGCGGAGAATTACTTCGTTCCCGAGCCTCGCGAACTGGGTCTGAACGGCAGTTTCGCGGTCTTCAAGATGATCCGCACCGATGTCGTCGGCTTCGAGAATTTTCTGCAGTCGAAGAAGGACCAGATCGATCCGGAACTGCTCGCCGCCAAGATGTGTGGCCGTTGGCGCAATGGCGTTCCGCTCGCGCTGTCGCCTGAAACCGACAGCCCGCCGGGTGGAATCTCGCCCGAGAAACTGAACCACTTCGAGTATGTGAACGCCGACGGGTCGGGTGATCCCAGGGGACTCCTGTGTCCGGTCGGAGCGCACGTACGGCGGGTCAATCCGCGCGGCCAGCCGATCACCGGCCAGGGACACCCGGGCGGCAGCAATAACACCCACCGGCTCATCCGTCGCGGCATTCCCTACGGGCCGGTCTATGACCCGACGCAACTCTATGACGGGATCGAACGCGGGCTCCTCGGCTACTTCATCAACTCCAATATCGAGAACCAGTACGAGTTCGTGCTGAGCCGGTGGGTGAACGAAAGCGAGTTCGCCGGAGCGGTTCGGCTGCATCCCAAATCGAAAGATCCGCTGATCGGAACGCAGGATCCGGCCGAGAGCATTTTTGTGATTCCGCAGGCCAATGGCGCGTCGCCGATCCGGATCACCGGGTTGTCGAGCTTTATCACGACGCGCGGCGCAGCCTACTGTTTTCTGCCGAGCATTACCGCAATCAAGTTCATCTCCGGCTTAGGGTGAATTCTCCGGGGAGGGCGTTCCGCCATGTTGTTCGTGACCAGATGGTTCGGCGTCACCGGCAGCGATGCCGAGCGGAACCTCGCCGCGGAACCCGCCATCATCGATAAGATCGTCGAGCGGATTCTCGCGATGCAGACAACCGTCGCCGCGGGGCAACAGCGGCCGCTCGCTCGCGGAACCCACGCCAAAGGCGTCTGCGCCCGCGCCCAATTCGAAGTCCTCGACGTCACTACCGGGCGCGACCGCGCGCTGGCGGCACGCCTCGCCAAAGGCATCTATGCAAAGCCCGCTGTCTATCCCGCGATCCTGCGCTTCGCGAATTCCGACCCCCATGTGAATTCCGATTTCAAAGGTGACGTGCGGGCGTTGTCGTTCTCTGTCGCGCTTGCACCGGATGGCGCGAGCCCCGCGCGGCAGGACTACTCGATGCAGAGCGCGACGACGCTCCCATTGAACGACGCGGCCGCATTTCTGGCGGTAATGAAGGTATTGACGGGGTCAAGTCCGGCCAGAGGCCTGTGGTCGCTTTCGTTCAGAGACAAATTGAGGTTTGTGAGAAGCATGCTGCTGGTACAGTCGCAGCTACGCCAACCAATTCGGCCCTATCAGCAACTGCGCTATTGGAGCGACGTGCCGTTCCGTCATGGACCGACGGATGTCGTCAAGTATTGCGCGACCCCAAGGGCCAGCAATCCCGCGAAAGCCCTGCGGAAGGACAACCCCAATGCCTTGCAGGACGAGCTGGTCCGCCATCTAAACGAAGACGCCAAGATGACCTGCTTCGACTTCGGGCTCCAGTTCCTCGACTGCGACAAGATGACTTACTGGGGCAAGCGCCGGGACGCTAGCTTCTGGGTCGAGAACGCGAGTATCGAGTGGAACGAAAGGCAAGCGCCGTTTCACACGATCGCGCGACTGACCTTGTTGCCAAAATCGCAACTTACCGCCAAGGAGAGTGAGGCAGTCTATTTCGACGTGACCGGAAACTCGACATCCGACGCCGCACCCCTCGGCAGCATCAACCGCGCACGCTGGCCGGCAGAGGTGGCAAGCCGAAAGAAGCGGCTGCGGGCCGCTGGAGGTGTGGTTCGACCAGACCTGGTGGCCGGGGAGATCGAACCGCTTCCGTGACTCGTCGGTAGGGCGGGAATCGGTAGCGGGAAAATAGAGGAGTCTTGACTGTGACGACATATCGATACGTCTACGCTATAATAGCTATTGCTGCTTTGTTTTGGGTGCCTGGATCGGCATTCGCCCAGACGCCGGCCACGAATGCGGCGAGCACGCCGCTGCCGGCGAAGTCCTCGGTCAAGACCGATATGGTGCCTTCGCTGATCGTCATGAATGCACGCGGCGCCAGTCTGCAGGGACAGACCCTGACCTTGACCGGATTTAGTCCGAACTCGATCGTGTTCGCCGACCGGCCGGTCAGGGCGGCGGGGCATCTGCTGACGCAGCACCTATTGGAGGAGTGGAGCCTCGGCAGCTTCGCCAAGGACCCTCCGAACGCCACCGTCTCGGTGTTGAGCAAGGACGGCACGTCGGTCCGCGACGCCGTCGTCGAGCTTCGGGATCCGCATTTCGAGGGCGATCGGTTCACCTTCGATGTGCGCGTGCTGGAGGGCGATCTCGCGGGCGCCGACGGGCCGGCCTCGGTCTTTGTCGACATCATCGGCCTGCCCTTCACACCGCTGTCGGTCGCCGGCGTGGCGCGCCGCTCGGCGCGGCGCGCGTATTGGTACGGCGCGGCAGCCGCGGCCCCATACTCCTACCCGCCGCCCTACGGATACCCGCCGCCTTATTATCCCTATCCCTACCCCCCTCCCTACTGACATCTTGGACATCCAATAGGAAACTGTTGCGCGAATATACCCCCGCAGAATAATAGTGCGGCGCAATAGCCCTGGGTAGGGCATAGGCGATGGAGCATCTATCATGCCGAAAAAGAAAATCCTGACGGCGGGCGCTATCTTGTTGCTCTCTACTTCGGGCGCGATGGCGCAGATGCGGCCCGGTGCGCGGGCGGTCCTTCAAGCATGCAAGCCCGATATCGCGCATTTCTGCAGTCAGGTTCAGCCCGGCGAGGGCCGGATCAAGGCCTGCATGAAGGAACATCTCCCCGAGCTTTCAGAGCCTTGCAAGGAGGGGCTCTTCCAAGCTTGGCTGAAGCAGTGAGTGTGACGCCGAAAATGACCGGCATCTTCACAGTGGATTACTGTCACCCGTGCACAAGAGGGTGCGAAGAAATCAGGACCTAGGCTCGCATGCGCGAATTACCCGTTGTCGTCCCGTGGGCCTTCAGCCCACGGATCAATTCCGTGGGGAAAGCCGGGACCCATTCCTCCGGCACTTCGTACTTCTCAAGCAATAGCACTGCCTTACCCACGACGACGCGCTCGTGTCGCGGAGAAATGGACCCCGGCTTTCGCCGGGGAGACGAGTGGATCGGGGGCCGGGGGATTCCCTCATACCCTTCTTACGCGGGAATGACGATTGCTCGGTCGGTATTCGTGGGCCTCGTCGTCGCGTTGGCGCTGATCGGTGCGGGGACACGGGCGGCCAGCGCGCAGGATGCGACCCTCCCGGGCGGGATGCAGATCCTCGTCACTCCCTATCTCTGGCTTGCCGGGATCGACGCGACGATTCAGACGCCGCTGGCGCGTGCACCATCGGTCGACGCCGATGTCAGCGCGTTCGGTCTGTTGTCGCATCTGAGCGCGGTTCCGTTCATGGGGTCGATCGAGATCCGCGATGGGCCCATCGGCCTCCTCGGCGACGCCTTGCACGTACCCGTCGGTACCGGAATCACCACCCCTAGGGATTTGTTCAGCGGCGGTCACGCAGAGTTGATAGCCAATACCGGGACCGCGCTGTTGCTCTACCGCGCCCTCGAGCAGCCGACCCAGTACGCCGATCTGGGCGTCGGTTTCCGCGCCTGGGCGTTT
>Ga0209656_10002079_pt1 | contig 13092 bp, 11 predicted proteins | sample BogFormECP12_OM2_FD_188239 | JGI IMG/M metagenome (GOLD analysis project Ga0209656, IMG submission 188239) | Bog forest soil microbial communities from Calvert Island, British Columbia, Canada - ECP12_OM2 (SPAdes) (version 2) | ecosystem: Environmental > Aquatic > Freshwater > Wetlands > Bog ... | reverse complement strand
CTTCGATCCAGTGGCGGATTGAGGAGCTGACCAATCCGACTTCCTTTCGAAGTTCGCGCCAATCCGTTTTGCCGTACTCTCTGCCGAGCACCTCGATCGTTCCGGAAGAAGGAGTCACATAGCCGGTAACGCAACTCAGCAGAGTTGTCTTACCCGATCCGTTGGCTCCAAGGATAACCCAGTTTTCATTCGGCGCGACCTCCCATTGGATCGCTTTGAGGATCGGTGTTCCGCTTCGAACAACGCAGAGATCACGAATTGAGATGATGGCCATGCAACAGTAATTACTTCAGTAATTGCCGGCGGGGAGCAGCGCAATTTTGACCCAGTTCGACTCAAACAAACTTGCACTCAATCGCAAGAGCCGCCTTGAGCAAACGCAAGTAGGTCGGACGCGAAATTTCAGTCGCCCCGAACTGTTTCAAATGTTCGTTTACGTATTGCGTGTCAAGGAGTCGAAATCCTTGAGCGTTCAGGCGGTTGACCAGTTCCACAAGGGCAACTTTCGATGCATCCGGGACTCTGTGGAACATCGATTCTCCGAAAAATGCGCCGTGAATACTCACACCATAAAGTCCGCCGGCCAATTCATCTCCCTGCCAGGCTTCGACCGAGTGCGCAAACCCGAGCTGGTGAAGATTCACGTAACTCCGGATGATCTGTTCACTAATCCAGGTCTCCGTGCGCTTGGCGCACGCTCTCATAACAGCCTCAAACGCGGTATTGAACCGGAGCTCGAAAACTCTCTTTTTCAACACACGCTTCAGTCCATGCGGAATGTGAAATGCCGAGAGCGGAATGATCCCGCGGGGATCGGGCGAGAACCAGCCGATCTCGCCATCCTCCATCGCCATCGGAAAAACTCCAGTGCAATAGGCTTCAAGGAGCAGAGATGCAGGAATTAATTTGACTCTACCTCTCTCGTGCAAATTCACGCACTTTATCGGCTTTACAGTTTTGCTGGAACAAGTCTGCGCCGGCGAAGAAACAGATTGCTGCGCTCTGCTTCCATCCATTTCCGCAAACCTTTGAGCATGAAAATGAGGACGCCGGGACCCGGGCTGAACCCCGGCAAAAAGAGCCGTGAATCCAGGTTGCTCGCACCGTAAGTGCCGGCCCGCATTTTTCGCTTGGCGAGCTTTGCAAGCCGGCGGTTATAGCTGCGCATCAGGCTGCCGAACAATTGCCCGATCGGTCCCCCATACGGCAACTCGGAATACTTGTGAGGATGATTGCCGTAAGCCTGCCGGACAGGCCCTATGAAATAGGCACCGATGTCCAGGTAGAACGCAACCGTCATCAGCTCAACGTCGCCAAGGTAGTAGTACTTGTCCCTGTAGACTCCCTCAAACCAGGTATGGAACTGTTTGAGATATAATTCGTTGTAACGCTCGCGCGCCCGAGCGATATCCTTTCCGGCCAGCGAATCGGAGAGGATTTCAAAAATCCCGAAACAGGTGTACGAAATGAAATCGAAACCCGGACTGTATAACGGATCGAGAAAGCCGGCGGCGTCACCCACCAAAGCCCACCCATCGCCAATCGATTTCTCACTGTAGTAGGCGAGGTTGGAATACGCGTGAACGTCTTTGTCAATGATCTCGGCGTCGCAAAGCACCTTTTTCCCCAGCGGATGCGTCATCAGATGTGACTTTAATCGTTCGCCGAGATTCCGCCCAGGCTTGAGCTCAAAAATGCGCCTGTCATACACCAGTCCGACGCTGCAGTCCCCCCCTTTGAGAGGAATAAGCCATCCCCACCAGCCGTACCCCATCAGGTGATTGGTTGCCCACTGCCGCATCGCCCAGCAAGGTTCCGTGAAGCCCGGGGCGCTTGCCCAGACATCGGTGCCATCAAGATCGGCAGTGTTGCGGAAACGCGCCCAGACGCAATGAATCGGATGCGAATCCAAAACCCGGTAAGTCCTCAGCTTTCGAGCAATCATCGCGGCTCGCCCGCTCGCGTCGATGACCCATCTGGCAGTCACTCTACGCGTCTCGTCTCCCGTCTGGACAATGATTTGATTCTTTCCTTCGCCACCCAGTTCCAGCTCCTGAACTTTCGCGGGCCGCCAGACTTCGCAACCGGCCGCTGCCGCCTTTTGAAGGACGGCTTCGTCGAGCTTAGCTCGGTCCACCTGAAATGCAGGGAGGCGAGTCTGATGCTTCGGCCCTAGCTCGGCACAACGCGTAAAATTGTCATCACTCTTTTTATAGAACCACATCCGAAGACCGGACTTGGTGATCTGCTCGTTGCCGAGATGGTTGGAGATATTCAGGACCCGCATCAGGAAACAGGCACCGACTTCACTGGTCGATTCGCCGACCTTTCGATCGAACTCGACCGCCTTTTCAATGATGAGAATGTGCAACGACGGATCTTTGCGCTTAAGCAGGTAAGCCGTTGAGGCCCCGGCCATCGCGCCTCCGACGACAGCAACGTCGTATGAATACCGCATTCTGACGGAAGATTGAGGCTCATTGCCTATTAAGCAAGCAGGAAGAAAAGGCAGAAGGCAAAAGCCAGAAGGCAAAAGTATAATTGGCGGCCCGCCTGTTCACTCCCAGCGTAGGGCTCTCCTATTGAGGTACGCAACACTCGCCACCAACGTCCAATTACCATTACGAGCAAGAGCGGCGATTCCGCGAACAATTACAACAAGAGCGTCCTTCCTCATTCCTCATTCCTCATTCCTCATTCCTCATTTTGCCTTTTTCCTTTTGCCTTCTTCCTTAAAGCAGCTTCCCTTGCGTCTCTGCCGCCAGTTTCGCTTCCGCTTCGACTTCCCCAAGCAGGGTCCGGAACTCACACTTTTTTAATCCGGCAATGTAAGAGGGGTAATCGGGGCAAATCTTCAGTTCGGCGACAGGAATTTCGATCCGGTGATCCAGTTCCAATCGCACCATCTCGCGGTTCTGTTCGATCTTTGTCCGGTTGGAGGCCAGCTTCTCTCTGAGTTTCGCGTTCGGGACCTGATCCAGATTCGCGAGGAGTCGTTCGATGGTTCCAAATTTACGAATCAAGGCGGCGGCGGTTTTTTGGCCGATCCCCTCAACCCCGGGAATGTTGTCGACACTGTCGCCGGTCAGAGCAAGGACTTCCGCGATACCTTGCGGAGGCACTCCCCATTTCTCGGTGACTTCCGGAGTCCCGAGCAAAGCATGAGGATCTTTTGGACTTTTCAGATCGGTCTTGTTGGTCGAGTAGATTTTGACCGAATCATTCACCAACTGAAACAGGTCCTTGTCGTTCGTCGCGAGTATCGAGTCGATCTGGCGGGTTTCCGCCTCGATCACGTAACAGGCCATCAAGTCGTCCGCTTCAGCATTCGGCTTTGCAATCGAGACAATCCCCATTGGACGGCAGAATTCCCGAATAAAATCGAGCTGCGGGACCATTGTTTCCGGCATCGATTCGCGCTGCTGTTTGTACGCCGGTTGCAGCGCGACACGTTTCTCCGGAAGTCCTTCGTCCCAGAAGACCGCCGCGAAATCGGGCCGAAGGTCCTTTAACATTTTTCGCACGGTCTTTACGAACCCGTAAATCGCGTTGGTCGGTTCGCCACGGGAAGTCTTCAGGGATTGGATCGCGTGAAAAGAACGATACACGTAGTAGTGGCCGTCAATGAGGAGCAATGTCACAGACCACCAGTAAACACAAAAGTAAGAAGTCAGAAGGCAAAATGCAGAAGTAGGCGGCGCGGCATCTTTACTTCTGCATTTTGCCTTTTGACTTCTTACTTTCCCTCAAGCCAGTTTCAGATTCGGATCCGCGTCCTCGGTCAATTCGGAGCGGTAACCGAGCAGGAACCGCTCCAGGCCCGCGTATCCAATCATCGCAGCATTATCGGTGCTGAGCGATGGAGAAGTCAGCTTCAGCTCCACGCCAGCCGCGACAGCTGCCTCGGACATCCTGGAGCGCAGACATGAGTTTGCGCTGACGCCTCCACTGACTGTCACAAGGTTCACCCCGGATTGTTTAGCGGCCCGGATCGACTTCCTGACAAGCACGTCAACCACCGCCTCCTGGAATGATGCGCATAGATCCGCGCGGTAGTCTCCCTCCAACTTCGGCAAAAGATAACGCACCGCGGTTTTCAATCCGCTGAAACTGAAATTGAAGTCTCCGCTGTTCATCATGCTGCGGGGAAGCTCGAACCGATCTGGGTCCCCCATCCTCGCGAGCCGATCGATCTCGGGCCCTCCGGGATACGGCAATCCAAGGAGTTTTGCGACTTTGTCGAATGCTTCGCCGGCGGCATCGTCGAGCGTGCGGCCCATGAGGAAATAGGAGCCGACAGCTTCCAGCCGAACCAGCATGGTGTGTCCTCCACTCACGATCAACCCGATAGAGCGCGACGGTTGGTCGGAATTCTGTAGAAAAGGGGATAACAGATGACCTTCCAGATGATTGATACCAATGAACGGTCGGCGAAGACCGATCGCAACCCCCTTGGCGGCACTGTATCCAACTAGAAGGGACGTCAGCAACCCGGGGCCTCGCGTCGCCGCAACGCAATCGATCTCTGCAACGGAAATTCCCGCGCGCCGGAGTGCCGAATCTATCAACGGGCGGACTCTCGGCAGATGATTCCGTGAAGCGACTTCTGGGACAACCCCCCCATATTTGTTGTGCAGATCGACTTGACTCGCGATTTCGGAAGCCAGAATTTCGCTGGGACTGCGAACGAGCGCCACAGCCGTTTCGTCACACGACGTCTCGATCGCCAATACCACCGACCGTCTCACTGCTGACTCGCTTGCGGCTGTTTTTCGTTCTGGTTGTAAATCATCGCTCCCTTCAGCGCGTCGATCGCTCGATCAAGCTGTGGGTCCTTCTGATCGCTGACAAATTTTTGCTCATCAGGGCTTAACAATCCGTCCCGGTGCCGCAAAATCAGCGCTCGTTCTTCGTCCGGCGAAAGCGACGCCTTAATATTCGGAGTGACTCCTTTTTCATGAATGACCTGTTTGCTCGGCGTGTAGTACTTGGCGGTGGTCAGTCGGAGCGCGGAACCATCTGGCAATTGGATCACGCTTTGGACAGAGCCTTTGCCGAACGTCGTTTCGCCCACAAGGATTGCGCGATTCAAGTCTTTCAGCGCCCCCGCCATGATCTCAGCCCCGCTGGCGCTCCCGCTGTTGACGAGCAGGACCACCGGGAAATGAGGCCGCTGTTTTACGTCCTTGCTCGTGTAATATTCGCGGCGCTGCGCCACATCGCGTCCCTGGGTGTAAACCACCATCGTTTTCGGCGGCAGGAACAGTCCGGACACGTCCACCGCGCTCGTTAGCAAACCACCGGGGTTGTATCGCAAATCCACGATCAGCGCCTGCATTCCATGGCTCTGCAATTCGTCTAGTTTTTGGTCCACCTCCTGCGCGGTCGGTTCATTAAATTGCGTGATGCGGAGGTACCCGATCTTGAAGTTCCCGGTCAACGAGGGATCGAGGATCTTCGCGTCTTTGACGCTTGCGACTTTAATGATTTCCCGCTCCAGAACGTAGTCCTTCGTCTCTTTCGTGGACGGTCGGAAAATTGTCAGAGACACCTTCTGGCCGGCTTCGCCACGCAACATGTTGACTGCATCCTGGAGACCCAGTCTTTCGGTCGTGTTGCCATTGATTCGCAGAATCCGATCACCCGGCAAAATCCCAGCTCGCGACCCGGGGCTATCTTCCATCGGCGATACCACCGTTAGTACGCCATCCTTGGCGGAGACAACAATCCCAAGACCGCCAAACTCGCTCTTGGTTTCGTCCTCCATATTCCGATAATCAGCCGGTTCCATGAACTGGCTGTGAGGATCGAGGCTGGCCAACATTCCGCGCAGAGCAGAATAGGTCAGGTCTCTGTAACCGGTTTTGCTCGCGTCGACATAATCCTGGCGGATCAACTGAAGCGCCCGAGTGAATACCGTCAGGTTTTCGTACCCGGCATCGTCGGTATCGGCGGAGGCTCTTGTAGTGAATACCCGAACCCCGACAATCAGATTAAAAATTAAGAGGAGGCTCAGGAAGCCGTAGAGACCTTTGCGCTTCATCGAAAAGACACCTTAGCATAATTTCGGCAAGTGTCCCAAACACTGGGACACTTGCCGAAATTATGCCGCGTCCTTGTCCTGCTTTCGTCTAATCAGAGGCTGCCGCTTGCCTTCCACAACGGCGCGATTGATTACCACATCGGCAATATCTTCCCGACTCGGAACCTCGTACATCACGTCGAGCATGATCTTTTCGAACATGGAACGAAGCGCCCTCGCACCTGTCCCTTTCGTCACTGCCTGCTGAGCCAGAGCACGCAACGCATCCCGGGTAACAACGAGGTTGACTCCCTCCATTGCCAACAGCTTTGTATACTGTTTTACCATCGCATTGCGGGTATCGGTCAAAATCAGGATCAACTCGTCTTCGGTTAGCCCGTCGAGCGCAGTCACAATCGGAAGACGGCCAACAAACTCGGGTATCATCCCGAACGAGAGCAAATCTTCTGGCTCAGTGTTGCTGAGCGTTTCCTCGGACCTGTTGTCCCCCCCGGTTCGCTCCGCAGTATGGAATCCGAGCACCTTGTTCCCGAGTCGCCGGCCAATAATTTTTTCCAGTCCGACGAATGCGCCGCCGCAAATAAAGAGGATCTTCTCGGTATTTACCTGGATGTATTCCTGGTGCGGATGCTTGCGTCCGCCCTGCGGCGGCACATTACAGCTGCTACCCTCCAGGATCTTGAGAAGCGCCTGCTGGACCCCTTCACCGGAAACATCCCGCGTGATGCTCACGTTATCGGTTTTGCGTCCGATTTTGTCGATCTCGTCAATGTACACGATGCCGATCTCGGCCCGCTTCACATCGTAGTCCGCATTTTGTAGCAAACGCAATATGATGTTTTCGACATCCTCGCCGACATAACCGGCTTCCGTAAGAGTCGTCGCATCGGCAATACAAAATGGCACATCCAGAATACGGGCGAGCGTCCGGGCAAGCAGCGTCTTCCCCGACCCGGTCGGGCCGATTAAAAGAATGTTGCTCTTCTCGAGTTCGACGTCCGCGTACGGATCCATCGAGAGGTCCTTGCTTCCGTTCGCGTGCAGGATGCGTTTGAAATGGTTGTGAACTGCCACCGATAGCACTTTCTTCGCAGACTCCTGGCCGACCACATATTGATCGAGTTGCCGACGAATATCCGCAGGCTTCGGTACACGAAGACTGGTGGTTTGGCGTCTTGCATCCTCGTTCAGTTCCTTGTCGAGGATTCCTTTGCAAACGTTGATACAGTTGTCGCAAATGTAGACCCCTGGACCCGCGATAAGCTTGCGCACCTCGGCATGGCTCTTGCCACAGAAAGAGCACATTGTGAGATTAGATGCGCGAGCCATATAAAATTCTACTATCGGTTCAAAGGTTCACTACATTAAAACAAATTGGTCTTTAACTGGGCAACGCGTTCTCAGGCGCAGCAACCGGCAGCGCATCCGGTGCGACATCCTTACGGGATTTCACAACCTCGTCGACCAGACCGTAATCTTTGGCCTGCTGCGCCGTAATCCAATAGTCACGATCGGAATCAAACTGGATCTGTTCCTCGGTTTTGCCGGTGTGAAGCGCGAGAATCCCGATAAGCCGTTTCTTCAGTTTGAACATGTATTCCACCGTGCGCTCGACATCGCTCGCCGTGCCTTGAGCGCCACCGGAGAGCTGGTGGATCATGATGTCGGAATTTGGCAGTGCGTACCGTTTCCCTTTCGTACCGGCTGTCAGCAGTACCGCTCCCATACTGGCTGCAACGCCGACGCAGTAAGTCGCCACGTCGCACGTTACGAATTGCATCGTATCGTATATCGCCAGACCAGCCGTCACGGAGCCGCCCGGTGAATTAATGTAAACGTTGATGTCGCGCTTCGGATCTTCCATCTGCAGGAACAGCATCTGCGCGACCACCAGATTCGCCACGTGATCGTCGATTGCGGTTCCAATGAAAACAATCCGGTCCTTCAGCAACCGGCTGTAAATGTCGTAAGCCCGTTCCCCCCTTCCGGTTTGCTCAATCACGGTCGGAACAAGATACGAATTATGCGAATTTGGGTTGTTGCTGGACATGTTTATAGAGCCTTTACGTCAGTCGTTCGCGACTTCTCCGGAAACGATCTCGACGTTAGCATTCGAAGTTAGGAAATCAAGGACCTTGCCCATCAGAACCTCCTCGCGGACCTGCCCTAGCGCTCGCTTCTCTTCGAGCTCCGACAGCATCTTTTCGTACTTCATTCGGTATTGCTCTGCGAGAGCCGCGACGCGGTCACGGAGTTCGTCAGGTTCGACCTCGATCCCTTCCTTCTCAGCAACCCGGCCGAGAATAAAATTCACCTTCAGCCGTTCTCTGGCATTTCGAGAAGCCGTCGAGATAATGTCCCTTTGATTTTCTCTCAGAACATCTTCGCTAATCCCCCGCATCTGGTTTTGCTGCACAATCTCAGACATGATGCGACGGGTTTCGTCCTTCAAATAGCTCTGCGGCAACTCGCACTCCACATGCGAGCCGAGATACTCGACGATCTGGTTCTGCTTGAGCGATTCGATCCGGCGCGCCTTTTGGGCGATGAGTTGAACCTTCAACCTCTCCTTCAACTTTTCGAGCGTGAGATCCTTGCCGATCTGAGCGGCAAACTCATCCGTCAGCTCGGGGAGTTGTTTGCGCTTGATACTCTTGAGAGTGACTTTGAAATGGAGCTCCCGGTTCGCCACATAAGTGTTCGGGAACTCGCTCGGGACAATCAAATCGAACTCGCGCGTCTCGTCCGGATTTATCCCAACAAGATGATCACTGAAACCTTTCAGGAATGTCTGGTCATCCAGCTGGATCCAAAAATCATTACTACCGCCGAGCAACTTGGGCGCCTTCGGTTCAACTTCGAGTAACGGTTTCCCTTCGAGCGTCGTGAGATAATCGATCACCGCAAAGTCGTTCAATTCGAGCGCGCGACCTACCACATCAGAGAAGGTAGCGTGCCGTTCCCGCAGGTTTCGAAGGCTCTCCTCCACTTCCTGATCGGAGACTTCGGCAACCGGAATTTTCACTGGGATCCCTTTGTATTCCGGGAGTTCAAACTCCGGCGATGTGATCAAAGTTGCGGTAAACTTCATGCTCCGCTCGGGAGTAAACTCCACCCCGTCGACATCGGAGATCGACAGGACTTTCAGACCCTTTTCACGGATCGCTTCGCGCGTCGTTTCACTCACAAGCTTTTTCGTCAGCTCTTCCTGGATCTCCTTACGGAACTTCGCTTCGATGACATTTTGCGGAGCTTTGCCCGGCCGGAATCCTGGGATGCGAGCAAATTGGCGAAACGATTTTGCAACCTCGTTCCACTCTTTTGTGACAACCTCCGGCGGCAGTTCGATATGCATCGATGCCACGCAATTTGGTAGACTCTCAACTTCGACGTTCATGGAATTTCTCGAAATCTATCAGCGTAGTGCCGATCGAAAACTCGCGCAACGGGATCTCTCAATGAATCACGCTATTTTGAGGAGAGATTCTCGCAGGAGTTCAGGAGTTGCAGGAGTTCAGGACTTACAGAATGGATCCGCTGATTTCCGCCTTGTCGAAGGTTGTAAGTTCTTAGCGTTGGCACTCCATTTAAGTCGTCGATCTTTATTTTGCTGCCGTCGGACGGATTTGTATTCTGCAACTCCTGTAACTCCTGAACGCCGGCAACTCAGAACCCAATGTCCCCGACCCAACGTTTCACTTTGGTGGTATCCACTGGCCCAACAATCGCTAGCCCCATCCGTTGCGGCGCAAACCAGAGATTCGCGACCTCCTGGATCTGTTCGGCGGTGACTTCCTTGAATTTGGCCTGCACTTCGTCGGGATCGACGACTTTGTCGTACGCTAGCAGCGATTCGCCCATCCACATGATCTGATTGCTCGTACTTTCGAGGCCCAATTCGTTCTGGCCGATCGTATATTCCTGAGCCTGCCGGAGCTCCTTTCTGCTCGGCGGGCGCCTGCACAGCTTGTCCAGCTCGCGATGGATTGCGCGCAACGCACTGCGAAGCTTTTCGCTATCCAATCCGACTGAAATGCTGACAAGCCCCGAATCCTCGAGTGCCAGTGTCCCGCTGTGCACCGAATAGCAATATGCATAGCGTTCTCTGAGCTGCTGAAACAGCCTTGAACTCATGTTCTCGCCAAGGATCACGCTCAGCAATTTCGTCGCATGACGGCGATCGTCCGTGCGGCTCATCGCGTGATAACCCAATGCCAGATGCGTCTGCTCGGTCTTGTCTTCGGCCACAAGAACCCGTTGATCACGTTTGATTTCGTTCCAGCGCTGGAACGACGGGGTTCGCCCGTGCGGCAATTTCTTCAGCTTGGTTTTGAATTGCCGGACAACCTCCTCATGTTTGCAGCGCCCGGCGACCGTCACGACCGTACTGTTTCCGTTGTAGTTCTCAGCGACAAACTGCAGGAGGTGCTCTCGCTGAATTCTCGAAATCGATTCGACCGAACCGGTTAACGGGCGTCCGAGCGCGTGCCGCGGCCACATTGCTTCGGTAAGCAGATCCTGCGAAAATTGCCCCGGTTGATCCTTGTACATGAGGATCTCCTCGCGAATCACGTCTCGCTCTCGTTCGATCTCGTGCTCTTCGAACAAGGAATCCACGTACATGTCCGTAAGGACGTTGGCCAGCGTTGGAAAATGTTGCGAAGCCGCTTTCGCGTAAATGCACGTATGATCTTCCGTGGTGAAGGCATTGATGAAACCACCCAGACCTTCCACCTCTTCCGTGATATCCCGGCCTGAACGTTTGGACGTACCTTTAAAGAGCAGGTGCTCGAGAAAGTGCGAGATCCCGCAAAGTTCCTCCGGCTCATGGCGACCACCCACCGCAATCCAGATGCCGACGCTGACACTCTTCATTTCCGGCATCTCGCGCGTGGCGATCCGCACCCCGTTTTCCAGTCTTGTTGTCCGGTATTCCATTTTGTCCTTACAGCGTTTTACGGCCAGTTGAAAACGGGCAACTCCTCCGCTCCGCTTCAAGCCAAAACCCTCAAATTTAAATTTTCTGCACGCCGATCAACTTTTCGGCAAGGTCGAGGTCCCTCGGAAATGTAATCTTAATGTTCCAGTCGGCATTCTCCACCAGTCGGACAGGATAACCTGCATCCTGCAATGCAGAAACCTCATCGGTGACGCTACGCCCTGAGTCAACAATTCGTTGATAGGCGTCCAGCAGCCAGTCGCGTCGAAAGATCTGCGGCGTTTGCATCAACCAAAGCCCAGCCCGGTCGACACTCCCCGTCACACTCCGCTTCAAATCAGCTCGTTTAATTGTCTCCACCACAGGCGCAGCAAGAGAGACTGCACCGCATTCCTTCGCCAGCGTGACGCATTCGGTAATCAGATCCGAGGACACCAGCGGCCGCGCCGCGTCGTGAACGGCGACGATATCGCACTGCTCCGGCAGGCCGCAAATCCCATTCCAGACCGAGAGATGCCGTTCGGAGCCGCCGTCGATAAGGGAACGAACTTTTGAGAACCCAAATCTATCGACGACTTTTTGAAATTCCTCCCGGCGATCCGGCCGAATGACCAGAACGATTTCATCGATCTGGCTGCACCGTTCGAACCGGTCGATCGATCGGGCGACGACCGGCTGATCGCCTATCAAGCTCAGCAGCTTGTCGAACCCCATTCGCCGGCTGCTCCCGGCGGCTACAATAATCGCGCAAACCATCACTGGGCTGTTCCGTTCAGCCGAGTGCTTTTTGCACCGCCTGGCTCAGGGTTTTCCCGTCGACTCGTCCCGCCGCCTTTTCAGTCGCGATTTTCATTACCGCTCCCATCTGCGCTTTGGAGGTCGCACCTGCATGCGCAATCGATTCTTTTACAAGCTCAACGATCTCGGCTTCGGTGAATGGCTTCGGGAGATATTCTGACAAGTATTCAATCTCTTTGCGTTCCTTGGCAGCCAATTCCGGGCGCCCTCCGCTCTCGAAGCTCTGAATCGAATCCTGTCGCTGTTTGACCTGCTTCCGGATCACTGCGGCCGCTTCGACATCCCCGAGACCCACAGGACTCCCATGTTTGTCGATTGCAGCATTGGTCAGTGCCGACTTTACCATCCGCAACACCGACAACCGCTCTGCGTCCCGTGCGCGCATAGCGTCTTTCAGGTCGGCATCGATCTTTTCTTGGGTAGTCATAGAACCGATACTATTCGGGGATCGCCTCTGCATCAAATCGTTCGGCTTGCCCAACGAAGCCCTGGCGCAGTAGGGCGTTCGAAGTTCAAAGTTCCGAGTTCGCTTGCGCCGCTTCAAATCTTGCAGAAACCCGGATTCGTCCCAGGAATACACGCGGGACGCGTATGCAGTGCTCGGCGACATTCAGGGTGCCGGTGGTGAATTTGTCCACGCCCGAGCACGATCGAGCTCCGAACTCGGAACCTTGAACCTTGAACCCGGAACTCCGAATCCGGCTACGATGCGTTCATACTTCGTAATTCTTCATTCTTCCCTCATCCTTTTCTCTGGAGTTTTAGGGGCTGCCGAACGAAGATTCGCACCGTATGCGTCCAGCTGTTTTGTTCGCGGCCCTAGTACTCAATTTTTCCTGCGTCGCCCAGTCGCGCGCAGCGGTCTACTTGCCACTCGGATCGGTATTCAAAGGCGAAGCCCAGTTCGACGAACTCGTCCAAAAAGCCGAAAGCCAAAACTGGCGCTCCCTGCCGCTCGGGGACCGAACTGTCGCGGTCGGTTTGGCTCTTCTCGGAACGCCTTATGCGAACTACACACTCGAGATCGACAACCACACCGAGTCCCCCTCCGTGAATCTGCGCGGAGTCGATTGCTGGACCTATTTCGAGATCGCGCTCGGATTCGCCCGAATGCTCGAGCTCAAGAGCGGCAACTACACGCCGCGCGACCTCCTGGCGATGATCGAGGTCGACCGTTATCGCAACGGCCAATGCAACGGGGTCTACACGTCGCGACTTCATTACCTCGAAGACTGGATCTATGACAATGAACGCCGCGGCTTGGTGGTGAATGTAACGCCTTCTCTGGGTGGCGTTCCGATGCGTGGCCGCT
>Ga0209656_10002078_pt1 | contig 13096 bp, 13 predicted proteins | sample BogFormECP12_OM2_FD_188239 | JGI IMG/M metagenome (GOLD analysis project Ga0209656, IMG submission 188239) | Bog forest soil microbial communities from Calvert Island, British Columbia, Canada - ECP12_OM2 (SPAdes) (version 2) | ecosystem: Environmental > Aquatic > Freshwater > Wetlands > Bog ... | reverse complement strand
GCCGCGACGATCGCGGACAACGTCGGTGACAACGTGGGCGACTGCGCGGGCATGGCGGCGGACCTGTTCGAGTCCTACGCGGTCATGCTGGTGGCCTCGCTGATCCTGGGCAAGACCGCGTTCGGCGACAAGGGCCTGGTCTTCCCGCTGATCGTGCCGATGATCGGGGTGATCACCGCGGTGATCGGGATCTTCCTGGTCGCGCCGCGCAAGGGTGACCGCAGCGGCATGACGGCGATCAACCGCGGCTTCTTCGTCTCCGCGGTGATCTCGGCCATCGGGGTGGCGATCGCCTCCTTCACCTTCCTGCCGGCCAAGTTCAGCGACCTGAAGGGCATCACCGACCCGGCCATCGCGGCGTACAACGGCAACCCCCGCTGGATTGCGTTCGGGGCGGTGCTGATCGGCATCGTGCTGGCCAGCGCCATCCAGCTGCTGACCGGGTACTTCACCGAGACGAACCGGCGACCGGTGAAGGACATCGCGCGGAGCTCGGAGACCGGCGCGGCCACGGTCATCTTGTCGGGCGTGGCATACGGCATGGAGTCCGCCGTGTACGCCGCGCTGCTGATCGCCGGCGCGGTCTTCGGCGCATACCTGCTCGCGACGGGGAACGCCACCATCGCGCTGTTCGCGGTGGCGCTGGCCGGCGGTGGCTTGCTGACCACGGTCGGCGTGATCGTGTCCATGGACTCGTTCGGCCCCGTCACCGACAACGCCCAGGGCATCGCGGAGATGTCCGGCGACGTCGAGGGCCCGGCCGCGGAGGCCCTCACCCACCTGGACGCGATCGGCAACACCACCAAGGCGATCACCAAGGGCATCGCGATCGCGACCGCGGTACTCGCCGCGACCGCGCTGTTCGGCGCCTTCGACACCCTCATCAAGCAGGCGCTGGGCAGCGGGGCCGGCACCTTCAGCCTGTCGCTTGACCGGCCGAGGGTCCTGGTCGGCGTGATCATCGGGGGCGCCGTGGTGTTCCTGTTCGCCAGCCTGCTGATCAGTGCCGTGGGCCGGGCGGCGCAGCGCGTGGTCCTAGAGGTGCGGAACCAGTTCCGCACCCACCCGGGGATCATGGATTACACCGAAAAGCCCGACTACAGCCGGGTGGTCGACATCGTCACCAGGGACTCGCTGCGCGAGCTGACGACGCCGGCCCTGCTCGCGGTGCTGACCCCGATCGCCGTCGGCTTCGCGTTCGGTTATTCCACGCTCGGCGCCTACCTGGCCGGGACGATCTCGGTCGGGGTGCTGATGGCGGTGTTCCTGGCCAACTCCGGGGGCGCCTGGGACAACGCCAAGAAACTGGTCGAGGACGGGGCGTACGGCGGCAAGGGCTCAGAAGCGCACGCCGCGACCGTCGTCGGCGACACGGTGGGCGACCCGTTCAAGGACACCGCGGGCCCCGCGATCAACCCGCTGATCAAGGTGATGAACCTGGTGTCGCTGCTGGTCGCGACCAGCGTGGTGAAGTACAGCAGCAACGTCGGACTGCGCACCGGGGTGGCGGTCGGCGCGGTGGTCATCGTGGTCGTGGCGATCGTGATCTCCAAGCGCCGCGCGGCGGGCATGGGCGAGGAGGCGCCGGCCGGCACCGAGGTGACCGGGGCGGTCTCGCCCGCGGTGGAGGGCGCCAGCGCGCCCGCGGTGGAAAGCGCCAGCGCGGTGCCCGACGTCACCAAGGCGACCGCCACGGACGACGCTGAGGACCGCGCGGCCGCCGCCAAGCGAACGGAGTAACTCGCCAGGCCATGAACCCCGGGTTCCGCGCGGAGCCCGGGGTTCTTGCCGTCCCGGGCCGGGCCAGAGCACCGGTCAAGTAGCCATCCGCCCAGGCCAGCGAGCCGTTTTACCCCTTTTGTCAAGCTATGTCCGGTTCCTTCCGCGGTTGACCGGGGTGCCGACAGGGGTCTGCCTCAACCACGTGAACGCAACGCCTCGATCGTGAACAGTCAGGCCGTGCCCGGCGCGCCCCATCTCAGGATCGTGTACATCTACCCCCCATCATCCGGGGGTAGATGTACACGATCAGCGCAGCGGCCCATGCTGGCGCCGGCGAATGCCCGGTTCATCCCGGTTCGCCGTCTTCGCCTCTCCGCGGGCCGCCGGGCCAGGCGCGTCGTTGCCATCAACGAGATGCGCGCCAGAGCCCCGAGGGGGTACCGGATCAACCGCACAGTCCCGATCCACCGCGGTAACCGGGGAATCCTCCGGCCCGGCCGCCGCTTGAGCAGATCTCACGGGGCCTGTGATACTAGACGGGCTGGCCGGAGTGGCGAGCACCAGTGCCGTTCCGCCTGGTTAGGACCCGGCGGCGGCCACGTCGTCGCTGGAGATGCCGAGCAGGTACAAGATGGCGTCCAGGTAGGGGACGCTCACCGAGGTGTCAGCCGCGTCGCGCACCATGGGCTTGGCGTTGAACGCGACGCCGAGTCCGGCGGCGGCGATCATGTCAAGGTCGTTGGCGCCGTCGCCGACCGCCACCGTCTGGGATAGCGGAACGCCGGCGTCCGCGGCGAACCGGCGCAACGCCTCCGCCTTCGCGGCCCGGTCGATAAGCGGGCCGCGCAGCCGCCCGGTCAGCTTCCCGGCGGAGATATCCAGCTCGTTGGCCGCCACGTAGCCGATGCCGAGCTCGGCGGCCAGCGGCCCGATCACCTGGACGAAGCCGCCGCTGACGATGCCCGACTTGTAGCCGAGGTCGCTGAGCGTCCTGATCAGCGTGCGCGCGCCCGCGGTCAGCCGCAGCTCAGCCCGGACCTCGTCGAGCACCCGCGCGTCGAGCCCGGCGAGCAGCGACACCCGTTCGCGGAGCGACGCGGCGAAGTCGAGTTCGCCGCGCATCGCGGCCGCGGTCACCTTCGCCACCTCGGCGGCGCACCCGGCCCGGGCGGCCAGCAGGTCGATCACCTCGTCCTGGATGAGGGTGGAGTCCACGTCCATCACGATCAGCCGCAGCGCCCGCCGGTGCAGCCCGCCGCGCTGGACGGCCACGTCGATCCCCTGCGCGACCGCGGCGCGGGCCAGGTCCTCGCGGAGCATCGCCGGGTCCCCGCCGGAGACGTCCATCTCGATGCAGGTCACCGGGCGCTGCGCGAGCCTGCCGATCCGGTCGATGTTCGCTCCGCTGGCCGCGATCCGCCCGGCGATGGCGGTGATGGCGGCGGGCGCCAGCGGGCTGCCGAGCAGGGTGACGTACAGCCGCCCGCCCCGGGCCGCCGGATCATCCGGGCCCGTAGCCGGGCCCGTAGCGGGCACTGAGCCGGTGGTGAGCTCGGCGTCCAGGCCGAGCTCAGCGGCGAGCGCGCTGACCGCGGCGTGGATGCCGGTCAAGTCCGGCGGCCCGTCGCAGCCGAGCAGCACGCCGAGGACCAGGCGGCCCCGGATCACCACCTGCTCGACGTCCAGCACGCTGAGCGGGTGCCTGGCCAGGACGGCGAACAGCCTGGAGGTCACGCCTGGCCGGTCCCGGCCGGTCAGGGTGATGAGCAGCGAGGTCCGCGGAGTATTCATCGCGGGCGCCAGGCTACCCGACCGAGGTTACGGCAGCAGCAGGTGCACGTCACCGAACTCGTGCCACAGGTACCGGGACCTGATCGCGGTTTCGTAGCACCGGCCAAGCAGCTCCGGTCCGGCGAACGCGGCCAGCATCCGCAGGTGCGAAGAACGCGGCTCGTGCAGGCCGGTGAGCAGCCCGTCCACCACCTTGACCCCGGTCTCCGGCGTGATCACGTGTGACGTCCAGCCTGCCGAGGCCGCGACCTGGCCGCCGGGAAGCGCGGCCGTCTCGAGCGCGCGGACCACGGTGGTGCCGGCGGCGATGATCCGGCCGCCGCCTGCCCGCACGTGGTTGACCAGCCGGGCCGTGACGGGCGGCACGTCGTAGGGCTCGGGGTACGGATCCTCGCCGGCCTCCAGCGAGGACACCCCGGTGTGCAGGGTGAGCGGCACGATCAGCACCCCGCGGGCCACCAGCGCGGTGACCACGGATGGCGTGAACGGGCGGCTGGCGCTCGGCATCTCCGCGCTGCCCGGCTCCCGCGCGAACACCGTCTGGTAGTACGGCAGCGGCCAGTCACGGCCCACGTAGGAGTACCTGATGGGGACGCCGTGCCTGAGCAGGTAGGGCACTACCGCCACCGAGAGCCGGGCGCGCCAGAGCCTGGCGCTGGCCTTGCCCTCCAGGGTCAGGACCGCCCCAGACGGCAGGCTGATGAGCTGACCGGGGAACCCGGGACCGTTCGGCACCGAGATCTTGCCCTTGACCTGCCGGAGCTCCACCAGCCACGCGCCGTCCGGGCGCGGGCTGGAGAAGTGCACCGCCAGCCCGTCGGCGGCGCGGACCTGGGCCGGCAGCGTCGCGGTGGTGTTGACGACCAGCAGGTCGCCGGGGAGCAGCAGGCCGGGCAGGTCGCGGAAGCCATGTTGGCCGATCTCGCCAGATGACCGCCGGCTGACCAGTATCCGGACGCCGTCCCTGGCCAGGCCGCGCGCCTCCGGTGGGTCGTGCGCCTCGAGCTCGGCGGGCAGGGAAAAGTCGATGACCACGGGATTACCGGCCGGCCGGCATCAGGTGAGCCGCGCGGTACCGGCCACTCGGCAGGCGCTGCGAGATGAGCCGGACGAACGCGGGAACGACCGACTCCGGCTCCGGCCGGTCCGATATATCCTCGCCGGGGAAGGCCAGCTGGTGCATGTCGGTGCGCAGGTCGCCGGGATCGGCCCACCAGACCCGGAGCGCGAGCTCCTCGGCGGCCAGCACGTTCGAGGCCTGCTCCAGGGCGGCCTTGGCCGCGCCGTAGCCGCCCCAGCCGGCGTACGGCTCCACCGCCGCGTCCGAGGTGATGTTCAGCACCGCGCCGCCCCCGGCCCGCAGCAGCGGCAGCATCAGCTGGGTCAGCGCGATCGGCGCGACCACGTTCACCTCGAACGCGGTACGCAGCTCGTCGGGCGGGTAGTCGGCCAGCGCGGGCAGTGGGCTGGCCCCCAGCGTCCCGGCGTTGTTCACGAGCAGGTCAAGCCGACCCGCGGCGCCGGCGGCCTGCCGCAGGGCGGCACGGTGGGCGGGGTCGGTGACGTCGCCGGCGACGGCGGTGACGGTACCGCCGGCGGCCCTGATCGCCTCTGCCGTCGCGTCCAGCCCGGCGGCGTTCCTCGCGTCGATGATGAGGGCAAAGCCCTCGCGAGCTAGGCCGGCCGCCAGGGCCCGGCCCAGCCCGCGGGAGGCCCCCGTGATCATGGCTGTCGGTTGGTTCATGCCTTTGCACGCTAGGCGGCCGCGCATCGAGGCGCATCGGTCCCCAGCCCAGGTCGGCCCGGTCCGATGGTCCTAAGACCGCCGCCCGATGCAAGTCCCGCCCGGCCCGGCTAGCTTTTAGACGTGAGTGATGGACTGGATGAGCTCTACCAGGTGAGCCAGGCGGTGCTGTCTGTCACCCGGCAGATGTCCGTCCGTGACGTGCTGCAGGTGATCGTGCGGTCGGCGCGGTCGCTGGTCGGCGCGCGCTACGCGGCGCTCGGCGTGCCCGACGAGGGCGACTCGTTCGCCGAGTTCGTGGTGGACGGGATCAGCTCAGCCGAATGGCAGGCCATCGGCCCGCTGCCGCGCCGTCACGGGATGCTCGCCGTCCTGCTCAACGAGGGCCAGCCGGAGCGCCTCGCCGATATACGTAAAGACCCGAGGTTCGAGGGCTGGCCGTCCTCCCACCCGCAAATGTCGCACTTCCTCGGCGTGCCGGTGCGCGACGGGGACCGGATCCTCGGCATCATCTTCGCGGCCAACAAGACCTCCGCCGCGGCGGCCGGCCGCGGGTTCACCGAGCGTGACCTCCAGATCCTCTCGCTGTTCGCCGCGCACGCCGCGATCGCGCTGACCAACGCCCGGCTGTACGAGCGCAGCCGGGAGCTTTCCGTGCTGCAGGAGCGCTCCCGGCTGGCCAGGGACCTGCACGACGCCGTCACGCAGAAGCTGTTCAGCATCAGGGCGCACGCGCGGGCCGCCGCGGTTCTGGCGGCCAGGGACCCGGTGGACGCGGTCCGGGTCCGGGCCGAGATCGAGGTGGTCGGCGCGCTTGGCGCCGAGGCGCACGCCGAATTGCGCGCGGTGATCGACGGTCTGGCCCCGCCGGACCTAGAGGCGGCGGGGCTGGCCGAATCCCTGCGCCGGTACGCGGCGCTGGCCGGGCGGGCGCACGGGGTCCCGGTCACGTTCACCGCCGCCGACCTGCCCGCGCTCGGGCCCCGGGCGGAGGCGGCGCTCTACCGGGTCGCGCAGGAGGCACTGCACAACGCGCTGCGGCACGCCGGGGCGTCCGGCGTCCGGGTCGCCCTATCGATGGCACCGTTGACGGCGCCGTCGAAGGAGCCACGCCAGGTCGTCCTCGAGGTGTCAGACGACGGTCACGGGTTCGCGCCCGAGGCGCCGTCCGGCGGGCTGGGGCTGGCCTCGATGCGGGAGCGGGCGGCGGCTGCGGGCGCCGCGCTGACCATCCGGTCGGGGAAGACAGGAACCCTGGTGCGGATGACCGTGCCCTTCAAGGTCATATCGGTCACGGCGGGGGGCGGGCGATGACGCGGCCCATCGCGGTGCTGATCGTCGACGACCACCCGGTGGTCAGGCGCGGGCTTCGGGTGCTGCTCGAGGTGCAGGACGGGATCGAGGTGGCCGGCGAGGCCGGCGACGGCGCCGCGGCGCTCGCGCTAGCCGCTGAGCACGCCCCCGACGTGATCCTGCTCGACCTGAAGCTGCCCGGCATGGACGGCATCGCCGTCCTGGCTGAGCTCAAAGCCCGCGATAGCGCCGTCCGGGTGCTCGTGCTCACGAGCGCCACCGATCCCGCGTCGGCGAGCCTGGCGGTGCGCTCAGGCGCGGCGGGGGTGCTCTACAAGGACGTTGACCCCGACGCGCTGGTGCGGGCGATTCGTTCGGTCCACGACGGCCACCTGCTGCTCGCTCCCGAGGCGGCGGGCGCCCTGGTCCGTTCGGCGGGCCCCTGGGGGCCCGGAGCCCTGGGCAGTGGCCTGGACGCGCTCACCAGCCGCGAGCGCGAGGTACTCGCCGAACTCACCAAGGGCCGATCCAACCGGGAGATCGCGCGGGCCCTGGGTGTCTCGGAGAAGACGGTGAAGGCGCACGTGAGTTCGGTGCTGGCCAAGCTCGGCGTGCAGGACCGCACGCAGGCCGCCCTGCTCGCGGTTAGGCACGAGCGCGGGGCCTAGGTCCTGATCAGGTGAGCGTAGACGATGATGTTGTCCAGGTAGTGGCCGGTGGCCCGGTCGAAGGGGCCGCCGCAGGTGATCAGCCGCAGGCTGGGGTAACTGGCCTTGCCGTAGATGGAGGCGGTCGGGAAGGCGTCCTTGGTGACCTTCTGCACCCCGTCCACGGCGAAGGTGGCGACCTTCCGGTCGGTCAGCGTGACGTAGACCCTGTCCCCGGCGTGCAGGTCCTTGAGGTAGTAGAACACCGAGATGCTGGTGAGCGAATCCACGTGGCCGAGGATGACCGCCGCGCCGCGCTGGCCGGGCGTCGGGCCGTACCGGTACCAGCCGGTCAGGTTGTGGTCGTCGAGCGGCGGTGCCTGCACCGTGCCGTCCGCGTTCTCGCCGACCTCCATCACCGGCGCGTCGACGTAGATGCTCGGGATGCGGATGCTGACCGGAATCGAGCGAGCCAGCGGCTCAGCCTGCGGGTCGTGGGTCAGCCGCGGCGGGACGGTCGTCACCGATGCCGGGGTGTAGGTCGCCCCGGCATCGGCGGGCGTGCCGAACAGCCCGAACCCGGCCACGCCGACACCGCCCACGCACAGCGCAGCTGCGACGAGGGCGGTGCCGAGGGCCCACCGGCCCAGTGGCGTGCGCCGGTGGCGAGGCCGGTACAACGTCGTCTAGGCAGCCGTCTTGCGCCAGCGGCGGAAGGCGAACAAACCAAGGCCGGCCGCCGCCAGCGCGACCGCGGCGCCGCCCGCGACGAGCGGACCGCCGCCGCCGCCGATGCTGCCGCCGCCGCCGGTGTTGGCGCCGCCCGACGGGACGGCCGTGACCGACGGGGCGGGCGACGGTGTCGTCACCACTGTGACGGCGGGCGTCTGCGTCGGAGTCGGCGTGGGCGTGGGCGTGGGCTTCGGCTTGCACTTATGCGTCGGCGTCGGCTTCGGCTTGCATTTACGCGTCGACGTCGGAGTCGGCGTGGGCTTCGGCTTGTGGCACTTATGCGTCGACGCCGGTGTCGGCGTCCACGTCGGCGACGGCGTCCAGGTACTGTCGCCCGGGCCTCCGTCCGCGTGCTCACTTAGGCCGACGGCGGAGACACTGGCGCTGACGTGGGCGCCGGATAGAGGTGCCGCTTGCGCGGCTGTGCCGGTCAGCAACAACGCTGTCGCGCCCATGGCGAAACAGCCTGCCAGCACCCGGGTACGCATACCCATTCCCGCTCCTTAGGGTCACATATGGGGGTAGCTAAACAAAATGGCATCGTAGTGTCGAACTGGCATCGTAGCGTCCTTTTGAGGCGCGAGTCGCGGATGTTAGTCAGATGTGATGGAAGAACTGGATATAAAGCACCAAGCATGCACACAGGCCACCAGATCGGGCTCTCAGCAGGAGAGATTCCCGAACGATCCAGGCTAGGAGCCTACTTACCGGTCCGTCCGGGTGTGCTTGCGGGGGCATGGTGGCATAGGTTCGGTCTCGGCAGCCATTCGAGCTGGCGGATCCATCGCGGCGCGTGCGAGAAAGGTGGCCTGATGTCCGACGAGGTGCTGCGGCTGCGTGGCGTTGAGGTCCGGCGGGACGCGGCAGTCCTGCTGCGCAACGTGGACTGGACGGCGCAGGGGGACGAGCGGTGGATCCTGATCGGCCCGAACGGAGCAGGCAAGACAACCCTGCTCCAGGTGGCGGCCACCATGATGTTCGCCACCGAGGGCACAGTCGACGTGCTTGGCGAGCGGCTCGGCGAGGTCGACATCTTCGACCTGAGGCCGCGGATCGGGCTGACCAGCGCCGCGATCGCCGAGCAGGTGCCGCCCGGGGAGAAGGTCATCGACCTGGTGCTCACCGCCTCCTACGCCATCCTCGGCCGCTGGAAAGAGGAGTACGACTCCGCCGACGTCACCCGCGCGGTCGAGATGCTCGACGCGCTCGGCTGCGCGCACCTGATCAGGCGCAAGTTCGCCACCCTCTCCGAGGGTGAGCGCAAGCGGGTGCAGATCGCCCGCGCGCTGATGCCCGACCCCGAGTTGCTGCTGCTTGACGAGCCGGCCGCCGGGCTCGACCTGGGCGGACGCGAGGACCTGCTGCGGCGGCTCACCAAGCTGGCCCGCGACCCCAAGGCGCCGATGATGGTGCTGGTCACGCACCACGTCGAAGAGGTGCCCGACGGCTTCACCCACGCGATGCTGCTGCGCCGGGGGTCTGTGCTCGCGGCCGGACCCATCGAGGAGGTCTTCACCGCACGAAACCTGTCGCGGTGTTTCGGCGTCCAGCTGGAGATCGAGCACCGGCAGTCGCGCTGGACCGCCCGGGCACGCTGAGCGCGGGATGCCAGGGGGCTTAGGTCCGGCGGCCTCTGGGCTACCAGCGCCCGCTGGACTGTCAGGGTCTGGGCCTCAGCTCGACGCGCCCGTCGGTCGTCACGCGGGTCTGGAAGGATGGCTGACGAGCGGTAGCGGGCCCGTGAACGACTGTGCCGTCGGCGATCACGAAGCTGGATCCGTGCCAGGGGCAGGCGACGCAGGCAGCGCCCCGCTCCACGACGATCCGGCCCTGATGCAGGGGCCCACCGAGATGGGAGCACCGGTCCGACAGCACGCTGACCTCCGGTCCCTGCCGGTACACCAGCAGGGACAGGTAGCCGAGCTGGCGCCGGACCGGGCGCCGGTCGGGCAGTTCGGTCAGCGCGCAAAGGTCGTGCCAGCCGAGTCCGGCCAGGTGGCTGACCTGCTCGGCGTGGCTGGTGCCCGCGCCGAGCCTGAGCGCCAGGTGCCCGCCGAGGTAGGAGCCGACGGAGGCCACAGCGAGTCCGGACGCGGACAGCGCCCGGCCGTAGCCGGTCCGGCCGCCGGCCCGCGCGGCCAGGGAGCCGAGGAACAGCGTGGTCGCGCCGGCCTGGCAGACGGCGTGCACCAGGCCGACCCGCTGCTGGTCCCGGTGCAGCGCCGACCAGTCGGCCAGGCCGGTGGCCGCCGCAGGCGCGGTGCCGGCGATCCCGGCCGCGATGAGTACCCCGGCCGCGCGCTCGGTGCCGCGGAACAGATCGAGCAGGACCGCGGAAGTCCAGCAGCCAAGCGGCAGCCGGACCAGCGCGGGGTGGGCAGGCTGGCCGAACGGGACCCCGTGCAGGGCGTCCGTGCGCGGGCCGGCCGGCAGCGCGCGCACGACGGTATCGGAGAGGCTGTAGACCACGGGGTCGAGGGCATGCGCACGCTCGATGCGCTCGGCCAGGGCCGACGGCCGGGAGAGCAGGGAGGCCTTGCGGGTCTTACGCGCGCGCCGGGCCGTGGGAAGGAGGGATTGCCGCACGTCTAGTGCGTACCCGTCACCTGCGCCGCCTACCCGCCGGATGGGCCATGCTGATCGAGATCGCCGCGCAGCCGTGCCAGCTGGCCGCGCACGATGTCCACGAGCTTTCGCTGGAACTCCAGCAGCAGCCGCAGTTCCTCGTCTGAGTAGTCGGCCGCGGCGGCGCGCCACGCCTTGACCAGCGGCCCGAAGGTGGGTGCGATCTCGCCCAGCCCCGGCCCGGCCTTCAGGTCGACGATCACCCGGCGCCGGTCCTTCGGGTCGCGTTCCCGCCGGATGAAGCCGCCCTCCTCGAGCCGGTCGAGGACACCGGTAATCGACGCGGTGGTCAGCCCGGTGGCCCGGGCCAGGTCGCCCGCGGTCATGGGGCCGGTCAGGGCCACGATGTTCAGGCAGTTCAGGTCGGTGACGTTGATGCCGATGCGCTCGGCCGACACCTGGCCGAGCAGCTGCATGATCGAACCAGCCCGGCGCATAGCCAGCAGGAAGTCGCTCTCGAGCTGCTGCCGCTCGGCGCTGCTGCCTGGGGTGGGCTCGCCCCACGCCCGGTGTTTTGGCAGCCCGTGCTCGGGTGTGGGGTGCCCGGGTGTGGGGTGCCCGGGTGTGGGGTGCCCGGGTGTGGGGTGCCCGGGTGTGGCGTGCTCGGGTGTGGCGTCCTGCTCAGGCATGCCGCGCCTCCCACCCTCCATGGTTGTTAGGAATCCTACTATCTAGGAAAATTAGACAATAGTTATCCAAGATGATAACTTCCCTAAGTATAGATCGGCGGAGGTGATCTTATGAGTTCCGACGCAGAAATCCTGGCACCGCGCAGCCCGTCGCGGTCACAGCGCCAACGCCGCCTCCGTCTAAAGGGGGGACCTTTCATCACCACCACTACGAGGAGATCATCACCATGACAAGCACCCAGGAGAGCACCCGCCCGGTCCCGCTCATCGGACAGGCGGTAGGGCAGGCCGAGGCCTCGCTGACCAGAATCTTGACCCGCATCCTGGCCGAGTCGGGCACCAGCTATCAGGAGTATCTGGGCCTGCAGCGGCTGACCGCGCTCGGCGGTGAGGCGACTCGAGAGGCCTATGAGCGCGACCTGAGCGACTGGCTCGAGCTGGACGAGACGGCCGCCGGACGGTTGGCCGGCGACCTGGTCGCGGCCGGCCTGGCCGAGACCGAGGGCGGCGCGATCCGGCTCACCTCGCAGGGCCGGGGCCTGCGCGAGGGGATCCTCGCTGCCTCCGCGAAGATCACCGGGCCGATGCTGGCCACGATGGACCGCGACGACCTCGAAACCACCGTCCGGACACTGGACGAGATCACCAGGCGGGCCCGCGGGATACCGGCCCGCCCGACCGCTACGGAGGACACCCGATGACCACGCAGAAACTGCCCGGCACCGACGCCGCCCGGCACGGCACCGGCGACGCCGACCTGACCATCATGCTCGCGGCTCACCAGGCGTTCCGCCGCGACCTGGCCAGGCTGGTCCGCGCGGCCGCCGCGGCCGACCTGGCCGACCCGGCCAGGCGCCAGTCGGTCGCGGCCGGCTGGGAACTGTTCAAGCGCGAGCTGCATCTGCACCACACCGCCGAGGACGAGCTCATCTGGCCGGCGCTGCGGCCACGGCTGGCCCACAGCGAGATCGCCCTGTCCGTGCTCGACGCGATGGAAGAGGAGCATGAGCGCATCGACCCGCTGCTAGCCGCGGTGGACGCCGCGTTCGCGCAGCGCAACGGGACGCCCGGCGGGGCGGTCGCCGCGGCCGACGACGACTGGCCGGGCGAAGACCGCCTGGCCGACGTCATCGAGGTCCTGGCCAGCACGCTGACCGGTCACCTCGCACACGAGGAGCGGGACGGCCTGCCGCTGATTGGCGTGGCCCTGACCGCTGCCGAATGGCGCGGCGTCGGCTTCAGGGTCGCACGCAAGAACGGCCTGTCCAACGGGGGCGAGATGTTCGCCTGGATGCTGGACGGAGCCGACCGCCAGGCCGTCGCCGCCACCATGGGCCAGCTCCCGCCACCGCTGCGCCTGCTCTACCGGGCCGTCTGGAAGCCCCGCTTCAACAAGACCCCGCGCTGGTAAGCGGGAACCCTCACGGCACCACCCCGGCAGCGGCAACGATGGAGCATCGATGTCGTCAGAGCAGCAACGATGGAGCATCGTTGTCGTTGCGTGGGGCGAGGGTGCGCGGCGGGCGGGGTTAGCGGGGTGGGCGAGACTGGTGGGGTTCAAGGTGGTGAGATCGCGGTGCACCCCGAACGCCGCCAGCGCCAGCCCCTCGATCAGCACCTGCATGCCGAGGTAGGGCATGTCCCAGCGGGAGTCGCTGAGCGCGTCGGCGAGCAGCTTGGCCAGGTCGGTGTTGATGGGGTGAACAGGCCGATCTTGTCGCGGATGAACCGGTGATATAGCTCGACGTGCCGGGCCTCATCCATGGCCAGGGTGGCGGCGTAGAACTTGGAGTCCATGTCCGGCACCGACTCCACGATCCGCGCGGCCACGGTGAGCGCGCCCTGCCCCACCCCCGGGTGGCGATCACCGACGCGGGTAGGTGGTGAGCGGCCGCGGCGGCTTGCCCGACGCG
>Ga0209656_10002077_pt1 | contig 13097 bp, 14 predicted proteins | sample BogFormECP12_OM2_FD_188239 | JGI IMG/M metagenome (GOLD analysis project Ga0209656, IMG submission 188239) | Bog forest soil microbial communities from Calvert Island, British Columbia, Canada - ECP12_OM2 (SPAdes) (version 2) | ecosystem: Environmental > Aquatic > Freshwater > Wetlands > Bog ... | reverse complement strand
AGCCCGGGATGCGGACCTGGCGACCCACCTCGCGGTAGGCCTTGTCGAGGCTGGGCTTCAGCTCATCGAACGGCACCTCGACGCTCAGCCGGACTCGGGTCGGGCTCAGCTCTTCGACGTCAGTCTTCACGTCCGCGTCACTCCGGGATTCTGGATGGTAACTCAGCAGGGATAGCTTGAGAAGTCTAAGCCGCCAGTCTAGGGGCTAGCGAACTCTGACTACGCGAACCGGCGGAGGCTCGTTGTCCTTGGGGCGGTTGTCCCCGATCAACAGGTGCAGCAGCCAGCTCACCAGCCCGACGATGATCGCACCCCAGAAGGCCGGCCAGAACCCCGTCACGTGGAACGGCAGCGTCAGCTTGCCCGCGATCACGCTGGTCAGCCACAGCAGCAGCCCGTTGACGACGAGAGCGGCCAGGCCCAGCGTGAGCACGTAGAACGCGCAGCCGACGATCTTGATCAACGGCTTGAGCGTGGCGTTGATGACGCCGAAGATCAGGGCCACCACGAGCAGCGTGCCGACCTTCGACCAGCCGCTCCCCGCGAGCAGCTCAATTCCGGGCACCGCCGCGGTCGCGACGCCCAAGGCGGCCGCGGACACGACCACCCGAAGCAGGAACCTCATAAACCAGATATTACTTGAGTTGGGAGGTGGGTTAGGCGGGATCACCGCGGAAGTTGGGAGGTGGGTTAGGCGGGATCACCGCGGAAGAGGCGCCGGTAGGCGTGCGGAGTGGTGCCGCGCCAGGCGCGGAAGTGGTGCCGCAGGGCGGTCGCGTTGCCGAAGCCGGTCCGGTCGGCGATCGCGTCTACAGTCTCGTCGCTTTCCTCGAGCAGCTGCTGGGCCAGCAGGATCCGCTGCCCGATGAGCCACCGCTGCGGAGTGGTGCCGGTGTCCTGCACGAAACGGCGGGCAAAGGTCCGCTCGGACATGTTCGCGCGGGCGGCCAGCTGCCGGACGGTGATCGGCTGGTCCAGGTGCGCGAGCAGCCATTCGAGCAGATCCCGCAGCGCCCCGTCGCAAGAGGGGGCGACCGGCTGGTCGACGTACTGGGCCTGGCCGCCGTCGCGGTGCGGCGGCACCACCATGCGGCGGGCGATGCCGTTGGCGACCCGCGAACCCTGTTCCTTCCTGACCAGGTAGAGGCACGCGTCGATGCCGGCCGCGGTACCTGCGCTGGTGATCACCGGGTCGTCGTCGACGTAGAGGACATCCGGATCGACCTTGGCCGCGGGATACCGGCGGGCTAGTTCCTCCGTGTTTCGCCAGTGTGTGGTGCAGCGGCGGCCATCCAGCAGGCCGGCCTCGCCCAGGATGAAGGCCCCGCTGCACACGCTCAGCACCCGCGCACCGCGATCTACCGCCCGGCGCAGTGCCCGCAGCAGGTCTTCGGGAAACTCCCGGGGCGCATCCGGCCCCGCGGGCGGCACGGGACGCAGGATCCGGCTTTTCTGGGCCTTGAGGGTCTCCGGGATCTTCGGGGTCTTCGGGGTGGCATAGATGCACAGCCGGTCGTCGCCGACCGCGGGCAGGGCGATCAGGTCCGCTTCCTCCAGCCGCTCCAGGCCGCAGGAGGGCTGGATGGTGAAGTCGTTGTGCGCGCGGAGGGGCGCAGGCTCCCCGGCGACCACGGCGAAATCATAGGACGGCAGCCCGTCATCGGCCCGGTCGACACCGAATACCTCGCAGATGGTACCGAACTCGAACGGGAGGAAGCCGTGGACCACCACGACGGCGACGTTACGCAGCATGGTCACCCGGTCGGCAGGCGCGTATCCGGTTACCAACCGTCATGACTGAAGTATGCACCAGGCATTGGCAGGATGTCGCTCAAGGATGGCTTAACTGCCACTGGCTTGGTCCCGGGAGCGAGGCATTCTATATATATGGACGCTTACAGTTCTTCATCATGCCCAAGCCAGCGGGCGTCCTGGTTTTCCAGCCTGACCCGCCGGGTGGGTCGCGCGGCCAGCGAGATACACCGCGCGACCAAGGTCGCCTCGTCGCTCATGCTTTCCTACGGCATATACGAGTCCAACCGGGCGCCGGACACCTACGCCGAGTTCCTGCTCCGCTCGCGGGCCGCGCCATGGCATGAACCGACGGCCCGCCGCCGGGCGGCCGGCCGCCCGGTCAGGTAGGCCGCCCGGCCTAGTCGCCTGAACCGGGCGGCGCACCCGGCGGGTACGGCCAGCGGACGCCGGCGATGGCCGGGACCCGCTGCTGCAGCTGCGCCCCGGAGCCCGCGTAGTCACTGAGCGCGGGCATGCTCGTGCCGCCGATGCTGACGGACACGACCCCGCAGCCACAGTATTCGGCATTCAGCCGGGCAACCACCGGGCCGTCCGGCCTCGTCCGGAAGGTGAACCGCATTTCGGCGCCGAAATCTATCGGGCAGCTGAACTCGCCGGCCGGGAACAAGGTCAGGCCGTTGATGACGGCCGCGCGCCTGGCCAACCGCATGACCGACGGCCCGGGTTCATAGGTCCCGGAGCCGTAGCTGCCCAGGGTGAACCCGGCGGGCAGGTGAGCGCGAACCCAGGCCAGCACGGCCTGCGGTTGGCCAGGCGCGCGCCACCACTGCGTCTTGGTCGCGATGTCCGGGGTGGCCTGCTCCTCCCCCTGGTGACAGAGACGAGCATCCGCCGCGAGTCGTCCACGCCGGTACTCTTCCACGGCGGGCCGGCATTCAGGCGGCCCGGCGGGGGTAGCCTGCCGCCCAGCGGCCAGACGCAGGGGACCGTGGTGGTGAGCTAGGACCGTTCGGGACAAAATAAGGTGGTGTACGGCGGCGGAAAGCGATGAGCGGAGCACGGCCCTGATCAGGCTGGCCGACGAGACCGGGATCACCCTCATCCAGATGGCGATCGCGTTCGTCACCCGCCACCCCGCGGTCACCTCCGCGATCATCGGCCCGCGCACGATGGAGCACCTGGACGCCTACCTCGCCGCCGACGGCATCGACCTGTCCAGCGATCTGCTTGACCGCATCGACCAGATCGTTCCTCCCGGAGTCACGATCAACGTCGCCGACAACATGTGGAACTTCGGCACGACGGCGCTGGACGCCACATTCCGCCGCCGGTAGAGCAATCGCCCAGGGTATTGGCGATGCGGACCCCGCCGAGGCCGGGGTCCTGATTTCGTGGTCGGGCTGGCCGGATTCGAACCGGCGACCTCCGCGACCCAAACGCGGCGCGCTAGCCAAGCTGCGCTACAGCCCGTACCTGGGTGAGTCTAGCGGTTAGCCCGGCATGTTCGCTGTCCGGCGGCGGGGCGGGGCTAGGGAGTGGTGAAGTGGTAGCCGGCGGCTAGGAGGCGTGGGAGGACTATTTTCAGCGCGGCTACCGTCTGCGAGCGGTTGCCGCCGCCGTCGTGCTCGAGGATGATCGAGCCGGTCTTGGTGTTGCGCATGATGTTGCGGACGATGGAGGCCACGCCGGGGCGGGACCAGTCCCGAGGGTCGACGGACCAGTCGAGCGGGGTCATCCCATCCTGCGCGCAGTGCTGGAGGACGGCCTTGGACCAGGCTCCGTAGGGGGCGCGGAACAGGGTTGGCACCCGGCCGGTCACTGTGTGGATCGCGCCGGTGGCGCGGTTGATCTGGTCGGCGGCCACAGTCGGCCGCAGGCCGGCCAGGTCGACGTGGGACCAGGTGTGGTTGGCGATCATGTGGCCGGCGGCCGCGACCTCGCGGGCCATGCCCGGGTGGGCGTCCACCTCGAGCCCGATCATCGAGAAGGTCGCGGTCACCTGGTACTCGTCCAGGAGCCGGAGAATCTGCGGGGTGTACACGGGGCTGGGGCCGTCGTCGATGGTCAGCGCGATGACCTTGGGGCCGTCGTCTACGTTGTACATCGGCTGATCGCCGCGCCGGCCGCGACCGGCGGCCCGCGGACTGGCGGCCCGCGGACTGGCGGACGGCGTGCTGGCGGACGGCGTGCTGGCGGGCCGGGGCGGTTCGGCTGTGGGGCTGGCCGACGGCGTCCGGCCGGAAGCAGGCGTCGGGTGCGCGGCGTCGGTCTGGGCTGCCTCGGCGCTTCGCCGGGCGGGATGCTGCGAATAACCGACCAGCAGCGTCACTCCCCCGACCACCAGCACCGCCCGGCGAGTCATGCCCGCGCGCGCTGCCCTGCCCTTTGCCATCGGCCGGCTCCAAGATGATCGTCGACGCTGGCCCGCCCGTTTTGCGTACCAAACATGAAGACTGTCCGGCGATGCCGCTGGTTGCACGAAATCTAAAGTAGACATTTACACGCGATCGCTTATTAATGAAAGAACCTGCACTGTTCGGCGTGTTGCGCCCGGGGCGGGGCCAATGGGTCAGGAGACTTCCTGTTCGGCGGCGTCGGGCTCGCTGCCTTTCCACCGCCGGTCGAACCAGTTCACGGCGAGCAGGGCAGCGACGAAGACGAAGATCATCGCGATGAGCAGAGCCAGCTGCGGGGTCGGGACCGTGCCGGTACCGCTGAGGACGACGAGGATCCTCCTGATCACGGCGACCAGGCCGACGATGATGAACGGCTGCGCCACCAGGTGGTGGGCCCGCAGCGACAGCACGACGGTGTGCACGATCTCGACCAGGATGAGCACCAGCAGGACCCGGTCGAGCAGGTTGATGCCGGCCGAGTCGAACGAGGTCTTCTTCGCGTCAGAGAAGAAGTCGATGATGCCGGACACCAGTTCAGCTCCGGCCAGGACGATCAGGACCATGCCGACGACGATCGACACGAGGTCCTGCGCGTGCTCGAGCAGCCAGGCGCTCGCGTCGACGGCGCGAGCGCGGCCGTCTTCGTTACCTTCCGGCACGGCTATCTCCTTCGCCTGCGCGAACCGCAGGGAGAGCTAGTACATCGGACAAGGCATAGCAGGCGCAACCGTTTGCAGACCAGGTGACAAGGTCCTGGGCCGGGCGGCGCGGACAGCGGACCGATCGCGATGCGGAGGGCGGGAATCCGGGATGGCCCTTTGGCGGGATTCGGGACGCCGCCGGGCGATGCGGGCCCTACCCTTAGGGCGTGCTTCCGGCACGGGGGGCTCCGGGTCCGCCGGCACACGCGACTCCACAGAGCCGACTTTACTGAGCGAGGCATCGACATGAGCAGGTACAGATTCGCGCGGGTGGTACTCGCGGGAGCCGCCGTGATCGCGCTGGCCGGATGCGGCGCGTCCGTGAGCACGTCGGGTGCGGCGGCGGGCAGCACCGCGTCGGGCAGCACCGCGTCGGGCGGGTCCCCTTCCGCGACGGCCGGTACGGGCGCTACCCCCAGCGCCACCTCGAACTCGTTCGTGTCGGCCGGGTCGATCCCGTTCCCCATCGCGGTCGGCAACACCTGGGTGTACCAGACCGTCTCCCACGTCAACAACGCGCACAGCATCGTGACGAACCGGGTGGTGTCCGTGGCCGCGGTGCCGGGCGGCCACCGGGTCACGATGTCCGAGACCGTCAGCGGCTCTCCCGCGCAGAGCACCCAGCAGACGTACATCTTCTACGCCAACGGGCAGATCGGGTACCCGGTGAGCGGAGCTGACGGCGTCTCGGTCGCGGGCAGCAGCGGCGTGCTGTGGCCGGACGCCGCGGACCTGGCCTCCGGCCGGGACTATAACTCGGTGCTTCGCGTGCGGGTCAGCAGGACCATCCCCGCCACGGACGAGACCGCGAACGTCACGGTCCGCGGCGGCGGGACGGCGTCGGTCACCGTCCCGGCGGGCACCTACCAGGCCACCATCGTGGACATGGTACTGGCCACCAAGGTCGGCAGCTTCAGCACCAGCATCCTGGTGAAGACCTGGACCGCGCCGGGTACCGGACCGGTGAAATCCGAGGTGTCCGTCCTGGCGGCGGGCAAGACCGAGGTGACCACGACCGAGGAACTACTGACCTTCACCAGGGGGTGACCCGATGCCGCTCGCGGACTTCCAGCCCCAGGACGACGTGCGGGTCTGCCTCGACCCGGCGGGGCATCCCTTTTGCCGGTTTCTGGGATAGCGGTGCGCATTGCGGCGTTGCGCGGTGACTTAGGCCGCAAGAATCCCTACTCTTAGTGCCGCGAACCGGGTTTTGGGCCACCAGCGTGACTCCCCGCAGAGCGAGGCGGCTACATGAGTAAGCACGGATGGGCGAAGGTGGTTCTCGCCGGTGCGGCCATCATCGCCCTGGCCGGGTGCACCGGCGTGGGCACGGCCACCGCGCCCGACGTGCCCGGCGAGACGGGGCAGAGCACGTCGACGGGCGCGACCTCCCCGGCTTCAAGCTCGGGCCCGGGCGCCAGCGCGCGGCAGAGCGCGAGCTCGGTGACCGGCACGCGCCAGAACGCGGCCTCGCAATCGTTCGTGAAGGCCAACTCGATCCCGTTCCCCGTGGCGGTCGGCAACACGTGGGTGTACCAGACCACGACCAGCGGCCAGAGCGGCCAGACGACCAACAGGATCATCTCGGCCGGGCCGGGGCCGACCGCGTATCAAGTCGTGATGGCCTCGACCACCGCCACCGCCATCGCCGGGACGGCCTACTCCACCCAGGCCGATTACTACTTCTACCCGGACGGAACGATCGGCTACCCGGTGCCCTCGGCCAACGGCGTGTCGGTGGCGAGCGGCATGATCGGCTGGCCGGACGCCGCCGGCCTGGCGTCCGGCCGGGCCTACCACTCGGTGCTGCGCATCCTGGACAGCCAGACCGGCCAGGACGAGAATGCGGACGTCACCGTCCAGGGCGCGGGCACGACGTCCGTCAGCGTTCCGGCAGGCACCTACCAGGCCAGTGTCGTGGACACGACGATCGCCGCGCAGCGGGGCGGCAACACCATGACCGAGACCATCTGGATCGCGCAGGGCATCGGCCCGGTAAAGATCACGCTGCTGATCCGGGCCGCGGGGCAGGCCGACTTCACCTCCACGAGCGAACTGGTGTCCTTCACCAAGGCGACCAACGTGGTCGGCGACGGCAGCTGAACCCGGGGCGGGCTGGGCGTGCCGCGGGGCGGGAAACCAGCTCGTTCGGGATATGGTTTTTCTAGCGGGTTTCCTCCGAGCGGTCCTGTGCCCACAGCGTGTGGAAGGTGCCGTCGCGGTCCGTGCGGCGGTAGGTGTGCGCGCCGAAGTAGTCGCGCAGGCCCTGGATGAGGGCAGCCGGCAGGCGTTCGGCCCGCAGGGCGTCGTAGTAGGCCAGGGCGGCGGAGAAGCCGGGAACGGGGATGCCGAGCCGGGCGGCGGTGGCGATCACGTTGCGCCAAGAGTCCTGGGCGGTGGCGAGGTCCTTGCCGAACTCCTCGTCGGCCAGCAGCGTCGGCAGGTCCGGGTTGGCCGAGTAGGCGGCCCGGATGCGGTCAAGGAACGCGGCCCTGATGATGCAGCCGCCACGCCATATGGTCGCGATCTTGCCGAGGTCGATGCCCCAGTCGTATTCGCGGCTGCCGACGTCCATCATGTTCCAGCCCTGCGCGTAGGAGACCAGCTTGGACGCGTACAGGGCGTGCTCGATCTGGTCGGCGAGCTCATTGGGCTCGGTTGACCGGCTCTGGTTTGACAGGCGCCGTGGATCGGGCAGGTGGCGGGCGGCCTGGCGCAGGTCGGCGTGGCCGGACAGCGAGCGGGCGAAGACCGCCTCGGCGATGCCGTTGACCGGGACGCTCAGGTCGAGGGCGTCCTGCACGGTCCAGCGGCCGGTGCCCTTCTGTTCGGCCTGGTCGAGCACGATGTCCACGAAGGGCTGGCCGGTGGCGTGGTCTGTGTGCGCCAGGACCTCGGCGGTGATCTCGATTAGGTAGGAGTCGAGCCGACCGGTGTTCCATCGCCTGAATACCTCGGCGGCCTGGGCGGGCTCGAAGCCGACAGCGTGCCTGAGCAGGTCGTAGGCCTCGGCGATGAGCTGCATGTCGGCGTACTCGATGCCGTTGTGCACCATCTTGACGAAGTGTCCCGCGCCGTCCGGGCCGATGTGCGTGCAGCACGGGACTCCGTCCACGTGCGCGCTGATCGTCTCGAGCATCGGGCCGAGGGACTGGTAGGACTCGGCCGAGCCGCCGGGCATGATCGAGGGGCCGTTCAGCGCGCCCTCCTCGCCGCCGGAGACGCCCATGCCGACGAAGTGCAGGTTTATCTGGCGGAGCGCGGCCTCGCGGCGGCGGGTGTCCTGGAAGTGCGCGTTGCCGCCGTCGATGATCATGTCGCCGGGCTCGAGCAGCGGAGCGAACTCGTCGATCACGGCGTCGGTGGCGGGGCCCGCGTTGACCATGATGAGTACGCGTCTCGGGCGCTCCAGCGAGGCGACGAACTCCTCGGCGCTCTGGGCCGGGACGAAGGTGCCCTCGTGACCGAACCGCGTGACGGTGTCCGTGACGCGGGAGACGGTTCGGTTGTGCAGGGCGACGGTATATCCGTGACGCGCGAAGTTGCGGGCCAGGTTGCGGCCCATCACGCCCAGGCCAGTCACGCCTATCTGCGCCGTTGCTTGCGGTGCGGCCATATGCTGCTGATCTCCTGTTCGCGGTCTGGCTCCCGTGTCACGATCACTATGCCACCTCGGCCGGTGCGGCAACCTGTCGCTATGGCCGCAGGAACTGGCATGCAACCTCCCGCGCGGGCTGGCGCATCTGTTTAACGTCAGGCCTGAAGGGTCGGCCGGAACGTCGGCCCTGATGAAGGAGAGAGCCGGGAAACGTGACAGCCGCAGAAGAGTTCATCGAGTTCGCCACGGGTGCGTCACCGCGCCTGAGGCGGACTGCGTTCCTGCTCTGCGGCAACTGGCATACCGCGGAAGACCTGGCCCAGGCGACGCTGGCGAAGACGTTCGTGTCATGGCGCCGGATCAGCCGGAAGGACGCGGCGTACGCCTACGCCAACCGCACGCTGGTGAACACCTACCTCGCCGACAGGCGGGGCAAGCGAGCCAGGGAACTGCTGGCCGGCTGGCTGCCTGAGCGCCCGGCCGCGCCGCAGACGCCCGAGCTGCGGATCGTGATGCTCGACGCGCTGGCCACGCTGCCGCCCAAGGCACGCGTGGTGGTGGTGATGCGCTACTGGGCCGACCTGAGCGTGGACCAGGTGGCGGAACTGCTCGGCTGCTCGCCGGGAAACGTGAAGAGCCAGAGTGCTCGCGCACTGGACAAGCTACGGGCGGTGCTAGGCCAATCCGGCTCGCTCGATGAGCCGATGGACGAACGGCATGAAACGGGGGGACGCCGACATGACTGAGCCCGACACGAACGAGCCTTACCTGAATGGGACAGCGCTGCGGACGATGCTCGAGCGCGCCACCGCCGACGAGCCGTTCATCGGACCAGTCGCGCAGAACGCCCTGATGGCCGGCCTCAAACGCCGCCGACGTCGCCGGGCATCGGGCATCGTCGCGGGCGCGGCCGTGGTCGCCGCAGTCTCCGTCATCGTCCCGGCGCTCACCGGCGCGCGCAGCACGACCCCGGCGCCAGCCACGCCGGCCAGTTCGCCGACGGTGTACGTCGCGAATAGGCCGTCCGGCGAGGGGTGGGTGACGCCGATCTCCACGGCCACGAACACGGCCGGGCCGCGGATCAACGTCGGAACTAACTACGTGCTGGCGGCCACACCGAATGGGAAGACCGTTTACGTCCTCAACCTGCGCTCAGACACGGTAATCCCGATATCGACCGCCACCAATACGGCGGGACCGCCGATCAAGGTCGCGCAATTCCCGTTCGCCATCACGATTACGCCGGATGGGAAGATCGCCTACGTGCTGAGTGAAGACTCGCAACTGACGCCGATCATGACCGCCACCAACACGGCCGGCCGGCCGATCACGATAAATCCTGCGAGCTATAACGTCGCCGCCACGCCTGCGATCACGCCCGACGGAAAGACCATCTATGTTTCCCCGAGTCTCCAGAGTGACTTCCTGGTCCCGGTCAAGACGGCCACTGATAAGGCGGGGAAACCGATCAGGCTCGGCGCAGCGCCGACGGAGATCGTGATCACCCCCGACGGCAAGACCGCCTACACGGTCAGCACAGACTCAAGCACGGTCACGCCGATCGCCATTGCCACCAACACGGCCGGACCGGCCATCAAAGTCGGGAAATATCCGGTCGATATCGCGATCACCCCCAACGGCAAGACCGCCTATGTGGTCAATAGTGGCTCGAACACAGTGACACCGATCGACATAGCCACGAACAAGGCCGGACCGGCCATCAAAGTCGGGGTGTACCCGTACAATATCGCGATCACCCCCAACGGCAAGACCGCCTACGTGATCAACGATGACCCAAGCACAGTGACACCGATCGACATAGCCACCGACAAGGCCGGACCGGCCATCAAAGTCGGGTCAAGCCCGTTCGATATCGCGATCACCCCCAACGGCAAGACCGCCTACGTGGTCAACGCAGCCTCAGGTACGGTCACACCGATCGACACGGTCACGAACAAGGCCGGACCGCCGATCAAGGTCGGAGGGTACCCGTACGCGATCGTGATCACGCCTTGACCCGCGATGGCGCCCTGAGGGGGTCTTACCGCACTTGGCGTCGGCCGGCCATTCGTGGCGCTGCCGGGGTGGACGGGCGACGGCGGGACGGTCAACTGGCGGGGCTGAACCGGGCGAGCTTGATGACCGGGACTGGGGCGCTGACCAGCGCTGGCGCGGCCATGGCGGTTTGCTGATGCGGCCTCTGCGGTTGCTGAAGCGGGCCGGAGAACGCCGCGGTGGCGAGAGACGGTACGCTACCCGGTGACAGCCGCTTCGTATCGGGGTGGCTGCTGCGGGCGTAGCTCAATGGTAGAGCTCCAGCCTTCCAAGCTGGTCATGCGGGTTCGATTCCCGTCGCCCGCTCTTTTGTGTCGGCCCAGGTCAGCGCCTTCCGTGCGACCGACCACCGGGAAGAATTGATGTATCACCAGCCGGGAGCACCCCACGGGGCGAATTCGGCTCACCTGTCAGCTGGCGACGCTCAACGGGTGGATCTCATCAAGGGTGTCACCCAGCCGGTCCTTCTCAATCTCCAGGTCGTAGCGGATCTGCAGGTTCATCCAGAAGCGCTCCGAGGTCCCGAGGTAGCGAGCCAGACGAAGCGCAGTATCGGCACTGACCCGCCGCTGGCCATGCACGATCTCGTTGATCCGCCGGGCCGGGACGCCGATTTCCTTTGCGAGCTGGTACTGGCTCACCTCAAGAGGCTTGAGAAACTCCTCCAGCAGGATCTCGCCCGGATGTACCGGCGGCATGATCGTTTCAGTCTCCACGCCTCCTCCTCTCAGTGGTAGTCGACAATCTCGACGTCTTCCGGCCCGGCATCGGACCAGCGGAAGCAGATCCGCCACTGCCGGTTGATCCGGATGCTGTACTGCCCACCACGGTCGCCGGTCAGCTTCTCCAGCCGATTACCCGGCGGAACTAGCAGGTCCGCTAACGTCTCCGCGGCATCGAGCATCGCCAGCTTGCGCCAGGCGACACGTTGCGTCGGCCCGTCCAGCCGACGCGATCGCTGGCGGTACCAGATGGCTTCAGTGTCTTTGTCACGGAAGGATCGCAACATAGCATCCATGATAACGCGACGCGTTATTAACGCAACGCGTTATCGGCGACGTTCCGCATCTGCCGCGTGCCACACACGTGCCATACGCCAGGGTGCCCGGCGGACAATCACGGTCACTTAAGGGCACTCCTCGACGGTGACCTGCACCGCTGTCTGCGCAGGTCACCGCCTGGTCGCGCTACCGATCTTCCAAGCTGGTCATGCGGGTTCGATTCCCGTCGCCCGCTCCACGCGAAATCGCACTTTGCTGGCTATTTTCGATCTTCTGTTCCCCTGACTGCTGTCTGATGTCGTCCACTGGTCGACGGCGGCAGCCATTCCGGTGCTCTTCCTCCTAAAATGGAATTTTCGAACTGAATTATGCCGGTGTGCGGGTCTGGTTGGAGCCCCGTCGTTCTACCCAATTTGCCAGCGGCCTCCCGAGCTGGTCATGCCAGTTCGATTGCCGTCGCCCGCTCCAATGTGATGTCTCAAGACATCGGAATGACCATGAACCCTCACTGGTTTCAGGGCTTCCCTGGACGGCCGTGACGCTGACTGGACCGTCCGGGTCCGGACTGGACGGCACCGAGGATGAGATGGGCCTGAACGCCGGGCATGCACCGGCATTGCCGGATGCGCGGGCGCCCTGGGTCCGCGCCGCCCGGCGGAGTGGCAATGCGGTCCGGCGGTCCGCTCGCGGCCGGCGCAGGACACCGGCGGCGGCCGGAATGCTGTCGAGGTCCGCGAATGGGCCACGGCGCAAGGACCGCGGCTGGGCGCCGGCTGAGCTGGCTGCAACGTTCAGCACAGCTACCAGAACGTAGACTCGCGAGCGTTCCCGACTCGCCGGGGCTACGAGGTCCCACTCCCCTGCCGAATAGAGGGCGTTCCGTTCTCGTATCCTTTTGCGCTGTCCTGAATGTCACCAGCTGTTGCGGTGACCGTCAGTTCAGTCTCGTCGCTGCCGTTGCGGTCATACCTGCCGATTATTTGCGTATGTCGGCCGCATAGATCGTTCGGTCCTCCGACATGCAGATCATTTGTTTGGGCGCGAGCATCTCGGGAGGGAGTGTCCGGCCGACTGTGTAAATGATTGTGGCATCAGTCGTGGAATTGGGATTTGAGGGCCGAACTTGATCACGACGACGGCATCCAGCGGCCCTGGCTTCATCGGTGAGGCTGGGCGCTGATTTTGCGCCCGATGGGACCACCGAGGCGCGGTCCTCGGTGGGGGCAGGTGCTTCGCAGCCACGGGCCACCCTGCAAGTCCGGCTCACCCAGCCCGGGGAAGCTCACGGACCGAAACCGTTGGATGACCGCCATTCAGATAGCCGGTTTTCATTGCGTGGTCATACTGCTACGCGGGAAACTGCTCCTCGCCTGTTGGCTCAATATGCTGCACCTGATTCATCGCTTGGCGGAGCCTCGCGAGGTCCCAGTACATTTGTCTCCGGGCGCGGTTCGAGTTTCCCAGCGGCTTATGCTCTGGCAGGCTGTGCCAGGGGTTGTAGCGGAGGACATCTGCGAATGCGAGCTGCTCGTCGGAGGTGAATTTCTGTGCCGGCAGCCGCAGCCGCGCCACCGGGATGTACGGGGAAAGC
>Ga0209656_10002076_pt1 | contig 13104 bp, 17 predicted proteins | sample BogFormECP12_OM2_FD_188239 | JGI IMG/M metagenome (GOLD analysis project Ga0209656, IMG submission 188239) | Bog forest soil microbial communities from Calvert Island, British Columbia, Canada - ECP12_OM2 (SPAdes) (version 2) | ecosystem: Environmental > Aquatic > Freshwater > Wetlands > Bog ... | reverse complement strand
CTCGACGGGCACGGCGCGCCGTGCCAGCCCCTCGGCGGTGGCGAGCGGCAGCGGCGCGAACACGGGACAGCGGCGCAGCAGGTCGAACTCCCGCTGGGGCACCGGGGCGCCGAGCTCCAGCCGGCGCAGTGCCGACCACCGCAGCAACGCGGCGAACGGGAGCAGCGCGCCCGTGCAGATCAGCGCGCCCCTCAGCCCCAGCAGCGAGATGAGCGCGGGCGCGAGGATGGCTCCGAGCCCGATGGACGCCACGAACGTCATCTCCAGCAAGCCGAGGACCCGCGCCAGGACGCGGTCGGCGGCGAGGCGCTGCACGAGGGTCACGCCGGAGGCCTTCACGAGCACGTAGCCAAACCCCAGGGCGCTCCAGGCCAAGAGCGCCAGCGCGAGGCTCGGGAACAGGCCAAGCAGGATGAGCGGGACACCGATGGCGAGGCTGCCGAGGGCCAGCGCGATCGCCCGGCGCGATCGCCACAGCAGTCCCAGCGCGATCGCGCCGCCGAGCAGGCCGCCGCCGCCGCGGGCGATGTTGAGGTAGCCGACGCCGGCCGTGCCCGCGTGCAGCAGGCGGATCGCGGTCACGATCACGAGCACGTTCGTCAGGCCGTCGACGACCGAGAGCGCGGCGACGATGCCGACGACCAGCCGCAGGTCGTGGTCGTGCAGGACCGTCCGCAGGCCCGTCGCGAGCGCAACCCTGGGACGCTCGTGGCGTCGCCGCAGAGGGCGCGCGTCGAGCGGGATCTCGAGCATCAGCACGGTGGCCACGCAGTAGCTCAGACAGCACATCGCCACGACGAACTGCACGCTGGTGGCCGCGAGCAGCACGCCGCCGAGGCCGGCGCCGAGCAGGAAGCTGAGGGTGTCGACCGAGCCCATCACCGCGGTCGCGGATGAGACCTCGGTGGGTGAGCGGGCGAGCACCGGGATCAGCGCCGCGCGCGCCGGCTGGTTGGCCGTGGAGACGACGCTGAAGAGGGCGGCGAGCAGGAAGATCACGACGATCGGGCTGCCCTCGAGCGCCGCGACGGCGACCGCTGCGAGCAGCAGGGCACGGATGGCGTTGGTGGCCAGCAGCACCCGCTGGCGCGGGAAGTGGTCGCCGGCGAGCCCGAGCAGCGGCGCCGCCAATGTCGCGGGCACAGCCTGGACGAGCACGATCAGCCCGATCGCCTCGGCCCCGCCCGCGCGGAATGCGTAGACCGCAAGGGTCACGAGGAACGCCCACTTGCCGAGCGACGTGGCGGCGGTCGCGAGCTGCAGGCGGCGCAGTGGCGCGTTGGACATCACGCCGGGCGCGCCAGCGCGCGTGCTCGCATCGTCTGGGCGGGCGGGCACGGTCAAGTTCCGAGCGGGCCCGCTGGCGATGCACCCTGGCTCATGGAGGGACGATTATCGTCGAGGAGCATGCCGCGCGTTCCAGGTAGGGTCCGCGGATGGGCATCGAGCACCTCTTCGCCGGCATCCCGGTGGCCGACCGCGACGCCGCGGCAGCCTGGTATGAGCTGCTCCTCGGGCGCCCGCCCGACCTGCTGCCGAGCGAGACCGAGGCGGCCTGGCAGCTGACCGAGAGCGGCTGGATCTACCTGCTCGCCGATGCCGAGCGGGCCGGCTCGGCGCTGCACACCCTGCTGGTCGACGACCTCGACGCGTTCATTGCGCGGATCGCCGCGCGCGGTATCTCCGCGGGCCCGATCGAGACGATCGCCGGCGGAGTGCGCCACGTGGTCCTCACGGACCCGGACGGCAACCGCCTCAACATCGGGCGCCCGCCGGGCTGAGCGCGACTGCGGCGCGCGGGCTCAGCCGGTGGGCGTCAGGATGATCACGGGGATCACGCGTCCGCCGGCCTTCTGCTCGTATTCGGCGAACTGCGGAGTGCGCTCGGCCTGGGTGCGGTAGAGGCGCTCGCGCTCCTCGCCGGATGCCTCGCTGGCGAGCACATCGATCGTGTCGTTGCCGACCTCGATCTGGACGTCGGGATGGGCCTTCAGGTTGTGATACCAGTCCGGGTTGGTCGGAGCGCCCGCCTTGGAGGCGAAGATGACGTAGCGCTCGCCGTCGCTGAGGTAGACGAGCGGGTTGATGCGGCTCTGGCCCGAGCGCGCGCCGGTGTGGTGCAGGAGCAGCAGCGGCATGCCCTCGAACATGCCGGCAACGCGTCCTTCGTTGGCGTGGAACTCCTCGATGATCTGTGCGTTGAAATCTGCGGGTGAGGTGGACATGGCGCTCCTCGGCAGTCGTGGTCTCGGCGATGCGCTGAACAGCTGCCCAGTCTACGAGCACGGCTCGAGGCGGGCCCGACGCCGGCGCCTGCCTCAACGGGCGCTCGGCCGGCTCAGGACAGCAGATGTGCCACGCCGGCGATGATCAGGTAGAGACCGACGCCCGCCGCGATCACCACGGCGAGCGTGCGACCGTGGTGGGCGAACCACGCGTTGACGCCCTCGAGCGTCGCCGCAGCACGGACGGGAAAGAAGATCAGCATCACCATCGGCAGCTCGATCATCCACAGCATCACCACCGTGATCACCGCCAGGTCGACGAGCTCGGCGGAGGTCGAGACGTGGGCGTCGGCGACCACCTTCACGGCCGCCAGGTAGATCGGCGAGGGCACGACGTAGAGGATGAAGCCGAGCGTGAGCACGAGGCGCCGGCTCTCCAGATAGCGCGCCGTTTTGGAGGGGCCCGAGGCCTTCGCCGCCGAGGACTCCGCACGTGGCCGCCGGAGCCAGTAGGCGAGCCCGAGGAGCACGACGCCGATGGCGACTTCGAGGCCCGCGCCGGCTGTGCGATGGTGACTGCCGGTGAGGCCGGCGTCGGTGATCAGCAGCAGCATCAGCGCCCCTGTCGCGAACACGGTGAGCAGCGCTGCGGCGACGAGCAGGACCACGCGCAGGCGCACGTCGGAGCCGCGGCCGAGCGCGATCACGGCGGCCACCGCCGGCGGGTAGATCGACGCGGCGACGGCGAGCGAGATCGCCCCCGGCGGCATCTCAGCGGACTCCTCGCGGCCCTCGCCGGCGCGGACCGGGGCGCGCGGGCGCGGGGCACGAGCGGTGGCGCATGGCGTGCACCTCAGCAGATCGGGCGGCGGCGCGACCCCTCGCCGCGAGGGGCGGCCGGGCGTGAAGGGTAGAATCAGCGAAATGCCCACGGCGAGCGAGATGTCGCGCCGTGAGCGCCTGTGGGGCGGCGTGAAGGCCTTCGTGCGCGCCATCCAGGAGGAAGACGAGGCGCCCCTCGAGGCACTCCAGCGCCTCAGCCGCTCGCGGCGCATCTTCGCCCCGCTGGCGTTCACCGTGGGCGCCTTCACGCTGCTCTTCGAAGGGGTCAGGGTGATCCTGACCAACTGGCGCCTGATGCTCGTGCAGGTGCTCCCCGCGATCTGGATCTGGCTGGCGATGTATGACCTGAAGGCACACGTCCTGCACGGCAAGTCCTTCAACACGATCCGCGGCCCGATCCTGGTCCCGATCGGCCTTGCGATCGTCGTCGTGACGGCAGGTGCGTTCTTCCTGAACGCGGTGTTCGCGTTCGCGATCGCGGGGCCGGCGCCCCCGCGCATCCGTCCGGGCCTGCGCGAGGCACGCCGCCGGATCGTGCCGATCGCCCTCTCCGGCGCCGCCGTCGGCGCGGCGCTGGCGGTCGCGACGACGATCTCCCCGCGCTGGGGTCCCCCCTGGTTCACCGTGACGCTCGGCGCCGTGATCGGCGTGATGATGGTCTGCTACGTCGCCGTGCCGGCGCGCCTGATCGGCGTGACGAAGACGCAGCCGCGGCGCGACAAGCTCACGGCCTCGGCGCTCAGCACGGTGCTGGGCGCGACGGTGTGCACGCCGCCCTACCTGCTCGGACGGGTGGGGATCCTGATGCTCGGCTCGGACGTGCTGCGCATCCCCGGCGTGTTCGTGCTGGCGCTGGGCGTGACGCTTCAGGCCGGAGCCACGGGCGCGGTGAGGGCGATCAAGATGAGCACCCGCCTGGCCGCCGGCGCGCCCGCAGAGGTGCCCGCGTCGCCCGCGCAGGGCACCTGAGCTGCGCGGGCGCGACGCGCTCAGCTGTCAAGTGCGATTCAGCGGGATGGTCGCGGTCGACCTCCGGTGGCGCGGCCAGGCAGAATGGTCGCGGTGAGCGAGCACGGCAAGGCCCTGCGCGAGCAGGACGTCGACGCGGATCCCCTGCGCCAGTTCGCGGCTTGGTTCGAGGAGGCCGGCAGAGCCGGTGTGCGCCTGCCGGAGGCCGCCGCGCTGGCGACCGCCTCGGCAAGCGGCGCCCCGTCGGTGCGGATGGTGCTCGTGAAGGCCTTCGACGAGCAGGGCTTCGTCTTCTATTCCAACTACTCGAGCCGCAAGGGCCGCGAGCTCGCGGCCAATCCGCGGGCGGCGCTGCTGTTCCACTGGGATCCGCTGGGCCGCCAGGTTCGCATCGAGGGCCCGGCCGAGCGCACGAGCGCGGCGGAGTCGGCCGCCTACGCCCACAGCCGCGCACGCGGCAGCCAGCTGAGCGCGCTGGCCTCGCCGCAGAGTGAGGCGATCGACAGCCGCGCAACGCTCGAGCGGCGCGTCGCCGAGCTGCGGGCGCTGCACCCCTCCGGCGAGCTGCCGCTGCCGGCGAGTTGGGGCGGCTATCGCGTCAAGCCCGAGGCGATCGAGTTCTGGCAGCAGCGCGAGGATCGCCTGCACGACCGGCTCAATTATCGCCGCGGCGAGAACGGCGACTGGCTGATCGAGCGTCTGGCGCCGTAGCGGCGCCGGGTGTCGTCCCGCCGTGCTCGGGCCGGTCGCCCGCTGCACAGCTGCCGCCGAGCCAGGCGAGCAGCGCGTCGCGCGAGAAGCGCCACTCGCCGGCGATGAGCCGGGACGGCAGCTCGCCCCGCTCGGCGCTCTGCCGCAGCGACTGCTCATCGACGCGGAGCAGTTGCGCGGCCTCGCCCAGGGTCATGACCTCGACGTCGGCCTCGCGCAGGCTCACTCGCCCGACGACGAGACCGCTGTCCTCGTCGAGGTGCCGGCGCACCGCCTCGCTGACGAGCCGGCGCTTGCTCTTGCCGGTGGCGGCGGCCACCTCGCTGAGCCTGTCGGCTTCGGGCGCGGCCAGGCGCACGAACAGCGGCTTCACGTGCTCCGGCGGGACCTCCGACTCCATGGCACCATGATAGCGCGTGATATCACACGACCCGGTGATGGCCGCGCCGCGCCGGCGCCGCGCACGAGTGCAACACTGTGCTGGAGCGCGATGTCGTTGGCGACCGTGAAGAGCCGCGCGGCAACGGCGGGCCTGGCCGCCGTCCTGTGCGTGCTTGCCGTCGCAGCCAACAGTGCCGGCGCGGCGCCTGCAGCGCAGGCGAGATGCCCACTGCAGTCTTCGTCCTCGATCCCGCCGGGCGATGCGTGGGCATTCCACGACACAGGCCTTTCCTCGAGCGCTCACCCGGGCGTCACCTCCTCCTACATCCACGGGCGCGGCGATTGGGGTGGCGGCCACGGCAGCGGCACGATCTGTGAGCAGCAAGGCGTGACGAGCGGCCCGGCGCACAACATCGTGCTCAGCGCCGTGGGGTCCGCGAGCGTCTCTCCGCGAGTGACCCGCATCGGTCATCTGGGCGTGACGCTGGCTCTGCACGTGAGCGTGACGGCGTCCGACGATGCAGCGTGCGTGGCGGGCACGCACGCCACGGTGACGATCTTCGCGAGCTACTACGAAGGCCACCACGACAGCGTCCAGCTTCACTTCACGGGCAGCTGCAGCGGCTACGACGCGACATTCACGGGCCCGCAGTTGTACGCGCTGATCGCCACGGACGGCCACCAGGTGAACTAGCAGCGCGACGGCGACCACGGCACTGAGCCCGCGCTCACGGCTCACGACCGCGGCCCGCCGGCTCTTAGGCAGTCCCGACGAAAGGCGAATGCTGCGCTCAGCTGACGCCTCGAGACTTACCGTCGGAAACCGTCCGACCCGAAAGGAAGCCGATGTCCCTCTCGCTTGCAATCGCCGTCAACCTCATCCTCGCCGTGGGACTCCTCGCCGGGCTGGCATATGCGATGTCCCGTGCAGCACGCCTGACGCCGCACCACCCGCTGAGCCGCTCGGAGCGCCGTCGCCCCGCTCTGCACGCCCTCCGCGGCGAGGCGCAGCCGGCCGCGCAGCGCCGGACGAGCGCGCCCGACGAGGCCCGTGCCGCGTAGCGCGGTGCTTCAGCGGCTGCTGTTAGGCGCGGGCGGCCTCGGCGAACGCCTCGAGCTCGCCCGGGATGTCCTCGCCGGCGGGCTGGTAGGCGACCTCCGTCGCACCGGCCTGCGCGAGCGCGTCGAGCCTCTCGCGCCACTGCCGAGGCGAAAGCGCCAAGCCGAAGTCCGCGATCAGCTCGGGGGTGATGAACGGCCGGTCGCGCTCGTTGACGAGGACGAGGTGGCCGTAGTGCATGGCCAGGTGGCGCTCGTGTGCCGGCAGGTCCGCGTAAGCGCGGCGCCACTCCCCCAGTTGCTCATCGTCGAGGAGGCCGTGCTCATGGCTGTAGTGGAGCGTGACGGCGCCGGCGTGGCCGGCAGCCTGGAGCACTCGCCGAGAGGCGGTGTCCTCACCGTCGCGCAGGACCGTGCCGTAGAGCAGCGAGATGCTCCAGTCGAAGCCGGGAATCGGGAAGGCCCCGAAGACGCCGGCGCCGAGCTCGCGCGCGATGGCGATCCCCTTCGGGCCGCCGGCGCCGATCACGAAAGGCACGTCGATCGGTCGCGGCGGGGCGAAGCCCGGCGTGTGGAGCATCTCGATCGCCGCGCCGTCCCAGCTGACGCGCTCGCCGCGCAGCAGGCCCTGCAGCGCGCGCACGTACTCCGCGACCTCCGTCCAGCGCAGCGCGCGCTGGCCCATTGCCATCCGCCCTGTGAATCCCGAACCCACGCCGACTACGACGCGCTCGGCGCCGGCGAGGCCGACGAGCGTGGCGATCGCGGCGGCGTTGGTCATCGGATGGCGATTGCTCGGGACCAGCACGCCCGGTCCGAGCCCGATCCGCTCGGTCCGCTCGGCCGCGCGGCAGAGCTGAACCCAGACGTCGGGATACAGCGGCGGCGAGTCGTAGAAGAACGCGCGCCGGTAGCCGAGCGACTCGGCTATGCGCGCGTGCTCGTGGCTCTCGGGCGAGGTGGCAAACGCGCACGACAGCTCAGGCGCCAAGGTCGGACATCACTCTCGCGTTGAGGGGGACTGGAGCATCGTCGCACTCAGGCTACTCGCCGGCAGGGCCGCCGATGCGCCCGCGGAGCCGGCGCCCGCCGTCGGCGCTCCTGCGCGGGCGCGGGATCGCGCTAGCCTGGAGAGATGCACGCTCCCGCAGACCACGCGGCCGAGCGCCGCTCGGTCAGGGCGTGGGGCACGTGACGAGCTTCTTCGTCGCCGGCGTCGAATCGGAGGGAGCGCGCGCCGAGGAGGCCTACAGCGAGCTGCGGGCGCGTTCGCTGCTCGCCGCCGGCTGCCCTGCGCGGGCGCGGCGCATCTTCAAGCTGAACTGCCGCTTTGACGGGCAGGACCGGGAGATCGAGGTGGGCCGGCCGCTGTCCAAGGGCGGCGAGGTCGTGGTCGCGATTCTCGACCACGGGCGCTTCGAGGACTTCTGCGTGCACACCGACGGTGACCAGGACTCGCCGGCGCGCGTCAGTCATCCCGTCTACTCCGTGACGGAGTTCTCGTGAGCACGCCGGAGACGACCGGCGACGCCGAGATCCATGCGCTCGTGAAGCGGCTCGCGCGGCCTCACTCCTCCGGTGGGGATGTCGTCGAGCGCGCGGCGCTCCTCGCCTCCGGCGGCGACTTCGCGGCGGTGATGGCGTGGATCGCCGATCACGCGGGAGTGGCCGAGACGATGGTCTCCGAACCCGCCCGACGCGGTCTGCACGGCCCGCGCCTGGGCCTCTCAGACACGAGCGCCCCGCGCACTCCGCTGCGCTTCGTGCTGCCGGCCGGCACGCTCGCCTGAGCTTCCGCGAGACGCTAGGCGGCGACGGACGGGGGAGCTCGCTGCCGGACCCTGGAGCGGCCCGGCTCGTGGCTGCTGCTACCGTTGGTGGATCAGGTTGGGTAATTCGCCCAGCACCGCAGTGCCAGCGCTCGTAGCCTTTGCTCAGCAATCTCCGCGTTCGCAGCACTCTCAACGCAGGAGGAAAAGAAAATGGCTACTGGAACCGTCAAGTGGTTCAGTGACGACAAGGGTTTCGGGTTCATCACGCCCGACGACCAGTCGAAGGACCTGTTCGTCCATCACAGCGCAATCGTCGGTGAGGGCTATCGCTCGCTCGCCGAGGGCGCCAAGGTCTCCTACGACGCCGAGGCAGGCGACAAGGGACCGAAGGCCGGGAACGTCAGGCTGGCGTAGCTCCGCCGGCTGGACGCGCCCGGAACACCCACGACAAGGGACGGACAGAGATGGCCTCGAGCGGCAAGAAGAGAACCACGATGGCAAAGCTCAACCGTGAAAGCCGGCTGCGCGAGCGTCGGCTGGACAAACAGGCCAGGAAGGATGCGCGCAAGAACGCGCCTGCGCCTGACCCGGACGCGCCCGACACACTGAGCACAGCGAGCGGCGAGGCTCCCGGCACAGGTGCCGGGCCCGCTCTCGCCGGGGAGCCTGCCCTCGCCGGGCAGCCTGCCCTCGACACGGTCGTTCAGGCGCTCGCGGACGCCTGAGCGCCGCAGCGCCGGTCGCACTTCGACCAGCGGCGCCCGCAGCTCGGGCCGTGCGTAGGCGTGGACGAGCGGCGCCGGCGGCGCGCAACCTCGCGGGTGTCCCGGGCCAGTCTCGGGGCACCGCGGCGAGGCGGCGCGGTGGCGCGCAACTCCCGGGCACCCGGGCTATCCTCGGGCGCACCAAGTCACGCGACCGGAGGGAGTTCGAATGGCGATCGCCAGGATCAGCAGGCCGCCGATGCTGAGCTCAGACGTCTATGACGCGGTCAACGCCAAGGCGGAGGTCGACAGCGACCCGCCTGCGGGGCTGCTCATGCACTGCGCCGGCGAGGTCGACGGGGTCTTTCAGATCATCGACATATGGGAGTCGGCGGAGCATGCGCAGCGATTTGACAGCGAGCGGCTCGGGCCGGCCATCAACGAGGTCGTGTTCGCGGCCAACCCCGAGCAGGCGCCCGGTCCGGGAGCGACGCCGAACACGAGCGTCTACGAGTTGCACCAGCTGATCCTGCCCTGACCCACTCGCGCCACGCCGCAATCGCCGGCTAACCGCCGAGCGCCTCTTGGGCGAGCCCGAAGGGGCTCCCCTCTGAGTCCTTGCAGATCGCCCACTGCTCCCCGGGATGGATCACGCTTCCCCCGAGCGCTTTGACCCTCTCCAGCGCGGCGGCGATATCGCCGACCTCGAAGTAAGGCAGCGAAACGGAATCGCCGGGTCCACGACCGCGAGCATGCACGCCGACCGCGGGGCGCGTCGAGCGCGTCTGCCAGCCCTCTCCCTCTGCCTCTCGGCGGACGTCCAGCTCGGCGCCGAGAAGCTCCGCCCAGAAGCGCCGCGCACGCGCGGGATCATCGGCGGGAAACTCGATGAGAACTGCGGGCATGCGCTCCACGACGCCTAAGGTTAGGGCTTACGGCGCCGGGCCCACCGGTGGCGATAACGGCGCGCTCGGCGCCCGCGCGCGGAATACTCGTTGCGGATGATGCGGGCACCCGACCTCTCCGGTTGCGCTCTGGACGATCGCTACGAGCTCCACGCCGTGATCGGCGAGGGTGCCTTCGGACGGGTCTACAGAGGGGTCGATCGGCGCCTTGGGCGCGCGGTCGCCGTAAAGGTGATCAAGCCGTGGTGGGCCGAGGACAGCGCCTGGGTGGAGCGCTTTGAGCGCGAGGCGCAGCTGCTGGCGCGCGTTAGCGACGCCGGCATCGTTCAGATCTTCGACATCGGCCACGCCGACGAGGGTCCCTACTACGTTGCCGAGCTCATCGACGGCGAGAGCCTCGCCGAGCGCCTGCGGCGCGGGCCGTTGACGGTCACCGAGGCGAGATCCGTTGCCGAGCAGCTCTGCCGGGCGCTCGCCGGCGCGCACGCGCAGGGGGTCGTGCACTGCGACGTCAAGCCTGCCAACGTCCTGCTCACGGCCGACGGGAACGTCAAGGTGGGCGACTTCGGCGTGGCCCGTCTCGCCGAGAGCACCTCGCAGGCGCCCGCGGCCACCGTGGCCGGCACCCCCCGCTACATGTCGCCCGAGCAGGCTCGCGGTCGCCCCACGACTCCGGCGACCGACGTCTACAGCGCGGGCATCGTCCTGTACGAGATGCTGGCCGGCGAGCCTCCGTTTGCGCACGGATCGCCCGTTGAGCTGGGCCTTCGCCATCTTCAGGATCCCCCCCAGCCGCTACCGGCCCGGGTGCCGTTGGCATTGCGCCAAGTGGTGGATCGGGCGCTCGCCAAGGATCCGGCCGATCGCTATCGCGACGGCGCAGACATGGCTGCGGCGTTGAGCGCCGACCCCGCCGCTTCGGCAACGGAGACCGGGCCGGCGCCGCCCCGGAGCACCGCCCCAGCGTCGGCGGCCACCGTCGTGATGGGCGAGCCCAGGACGATCGATCTCAGGGCCCCCGAGGGCCACGACGCGCCTGCGGCCACCACCAGGGTCGCGCGGCGCAGCGGGCACGCAGGGTCTCCACCTCCGAGGCCTCGCCGAGATACGCGCATGCGACGGCGCCGCGTGGGCGCCCTGCTGGCGGCGCTGCTCGCGCTCGTGGGTGTCGCCGTGGGCGTGTTGCTGCTTGCCGGCACGGGCGCCCGGACGACAGTGCCTGAGCTGCGCGGGCTCCCCCGTGGCGGGGTCCAGGCGCGAGCGCGCCACCAGCACCTGCAGCCGCTCTTCTCGGCCCGCTACGCCGAAGCGCCCCCGGGGATCGCCATCGCGCAGGACCCCTCCAGCGGGACGCGGACTGCGTACGGGTCGACCGTCGCCGTGGTGCTCAGCGCGGGCCCACCTCCCGTGCAGGTCCCCGGAGTCGTCGGGCAGAACTCGGCCTCCGCCGAGAGCGAGCTGGCGAGCGCCGGCCTGCGCTACGGCGTGAGGCTCGTCGCGGCGCCCGGCAAGGAGCCTGCCGTCGTGACCCAGCAGTCCCCGGGGGCAGCCGCGACCGTCCCGCACGGCGCGACCGTCGCCCTGAGCGTCGCCGAAGCGCCGCGCTGGCGAGCATTGACCAGCTTCTCAGGCGTCGATGACGGCCACTCGGTTCCATTTCGCATCCTTGGCAGCCGCTGGCGGGTGAGCTACAGCATGGCCTACGAAGGGACCTGCCTGCTGCTTCTGGTGTGCCTCGGACCGAGCGCCGAAGCACAGAACCTCGAAACTGGGTCGAGCTTCGGCGGCTTCGAACTCGGCGAAGGACCCTCCGAGACGCACACCTTCGACAGCGGACCGGGGCTCTACCGCCTCGCGATCTCCGGCGGCCATGACTCGGCGCGATGGTCGATGACGGTCGAGGACTACTACTGAGGGACCCGCGTGACGGGGCGGGCCCGCCCCAGCGGATAGCTTGCTGGACCTTGACCCCGGGTGAGAAGGCAGCCAGCACGGGACCGAGCGGCACCTCCGGGTTCGCGACAGACGCGGCTGAGCACCTGGCGCGAAGCTGGCGCGAGCGTGACCGCGCCGACCGGGTTGCGCTGGCCTGCATGGCGGCGCTCGTTGCCGCAGCGGTTGCCGTGCGCCTCTGGCTCGTCCTTGCGTATGGCCCCGCCTTCCTCGGCTTCGGGGATTCGCATGAGTATGTCGATGCGGCAGCGCATGGGGTCTTCAGCGATCCCCAGAAACCCGCCGGGTATCCGATCTTCCTGGCGACGCTTCACCTGCTGAGCAGCAGTCTGAGCTTCGCGATCCTCGTCCAGCACGCGCTCGGGATCGCGACGGGACTGCTGCTCTACAAGTCCGTGCGGCGCGCTGGCGCGCCGCCTTTGATCGGACTCCTGCCCGCCGCGGTCGTGTTCTTCGGGGGGACGGGCCTCTTGCTCGAGCACGCCCTGCTCGCCGACAGCCTTTTCGCGTTCGTGCAGGCCCTGGGCATCTATGCCGCGGTGCGCGCTCTGGCTGAGCCGGGGCTGCGATGGCCGCTGCTGGCCGGGCTTGCGATAGGCGTCTCCTTCTGGATCAAGACGGTGGCGATCTCGAGCGCGATCCTCGTCCCCGTGCTCCTGCTCCTGATGCCACACACCGCCAGGAGCCGCCGCCTGCGCAGCGCGGCGTCCGCCGCCGCCGGTGCGCTCATCCTGATGCTCGCCTATGTGCCCATCCAGGCCGCCGTCACCGGATACTGGGGATACGAGCGCGAGGGCGCCTGGAACCTCTATGGCAGGGTCGCCACGTTCGTGGATTGCGCGAGCTTCACACCACCAGCCGGCACGCGCTTCCTGTGCCCGGCCGAACCGCCATCGCACCGCCAGACGGAGAGCTTCTACCAGTACGCGAGAGCCGCCCCCGCCGTTCAGCGCTTCGGCGGTCCGGGTCACGCGCCGGGATACGCCAACGGCCTGCTGCAACGCTTCAGCGTCGCCGCGATCGAGCACGAGCCGATCGCATATGCCGGCGCGATCCTCCACGGGCTCACCTTCTTCGTGTCCCCGCGAGAAGGTGAAGGCTACACACCGACCGCATTGAGAGGAGCCCTGCTGGACCCCAAAGGCGTCCGCTCGATCCAGCCCGCGATCGATACCTATTACCCCGGCGACCGCGGCTACGTCGGCAGCGCCAGCGCGGCCCGCGCGCTCTCCTCCTATGACCGGCACACACGGGTGCAGGGTCTCCTGCTCCTCGTCCTGTTGCTCTCCGCGGTGCTCGGAACGCCGCTGCTGCGGGGCGCAGCGCGCCATGCCGCGGTCCTATTCACCCTTACCGCAGTCCTATCGGTCGCGGTCGCCGTGGCGGGCAACGGCTACGACGCCCGCTACGCCTATCCAGCCTTCGGGCCACTCGCGGCCGGCGCGGCGCTCGGATCGTGGGGCATCGCCATACAGCTGAGGCGACGGCGTGCGTTTTCTAAGCGCCGTAGGTCTTGACTTGACGGTAGAGCCTGAGCACGAGATTCGCGGCACCGTGCAGGTGATCGAGCACGTCGCGAACC
>Ga0209656_10002074_pt1 | contig 13113 bp, 12 predicted proteins | sample BogFormECP12_OM2_FD_188239 | JGI IMG/M metagenome (GOLD analysis project Ga0209656, IMG submission 188239) | Bog forest soil microbial communities from Calvert Island, British Columbia, Canada - ECP12_OM2 (SPAdes) (version 2) | ecosystem: Environmental > Aquatic > Freshwater > Wetlands > Bog ... | reverse complement strand
CAGCCGGCCCTTCGTTCTGTCTGTCTACGCGGGCCCGGCCGGGCGGGGCTGCGGCTGCTCCGGGCCGCCCGGCGGACCCGACCTGCCGTCCGCGACGATGGGGGGCTTCTCCTCGTCCGGTTCAGGCGGGATGGGACCGACCACCGCGTTGAGCACCTGGGAGTTGGGAACGGACATCACGCTGCCGTCGGTGTTGAAGCGAACGTAGGTGATCCCGATGTCGGTCACGATGCCGTCGATCGTGCCGCCAAGCGCGCCGGCCCGTAGCCGGATCGCGTCACCCACCCTGAACGGCCTGGCAAAGACCAGTACCAGCCCGGCGAACACGTTGCCGAGCGCCTGCTGTGCCGCGATGCTGACGAAGACGGTGGTGAGCGCCCCGCCGAGGACGAGCTGGCTGACGGGAACGCCAAACAGCACGAGCGTGATCAGCAGCGTCGTGAACCCGCCGGTGAGCAAGATGGCGTACCGGACGATGGCGGCATGCGCCGGGCCGGTCTTGGGCTCGAGCAACTCCCTCGACTTGCCGGCCAGGCCATAGGTCGCCGTCGACCCGAAAACGAGGAACAGCGCGGCTGTGCCGTAGCCGACGAACTGGTTGGCCTGATCGCTCAGGTAGACGAAGGTGGACTTGTTGTGGCTGGCCCGGTGCGAGATGACCGCGGCGGCGATCGCGAGCAGCAGCGCGATGATCGACTTCCACGGTCGTGTCTTGCGCTTGACGCGGTCAACATGCGTCGAAAGATCAATCTGCTTGATGTTCATGCACCGCTGCTCCTCCCTTCGCGACTACGGCGTCCGCTCAACGCTATCCGGCTCGGGGTCGGCGGGGGTGATGACCCCGCAGAAGTAAAACGTCGGGGACCGGGCCGCTCCGGCCCGGTCCCCGACGCTTACGCGATCAGGGTATTTACTTGATGAGGGCCGGGCCCACGGGGAACCTGAGCTTGCCGCCTATGCCGGCCGACATGCCCGCCGCCGAGGTGTACCACGCGACGGCCGCGGTGATCACGCCGAGGTAGCCGCCGATCTTGATCGTTGTTGTGGGAGTGAGAGGGAGTGCTGCGCCGGCGTTGAAGTTCCCGATGCACAGGATGATGAGGGTGACCCATAGGAGGAAGAACGTGGCGAACAAGGCCGTGTTCGTCTGAAGGATCAGGATCGTCGCGTAAGTGGTGAAGATGGCGAAGCCGAGCAGGATCCAGCCGACGTCGTGGTTGATGGACGTGACCGTCGCCACCGCCGTGGCAGGCCTGATGGCCGCGACTGCCGGGTTCACGACCAGCAGAATATAAAAGCCGAGGCCGATCCAGAAGGCGCCGAAGGTGCCGAAGCCGGTCGCGCCGACGACGTTCCTGTTGCGGAACTCCCACATGGCGGCCAGCAGCTGGGCGAGTCCGCCGTACGCGAGAGCAAAGGGGAGCCACGCGCTGCCGGTGGCAGAGCTCATCCAGCCGGCGTTCCGGGCGGACAGCAGGAAAGTGGTGAGGGCAAAAGCGGCCAGCCCCAACGGGCCAGGGTCCGCGATGCCCAAAACGGGGGCGGGAGTGGTAGGGCTGGGCTGTACGGTGCGGTCTTCGCTGACGCTCAAATCGATCCCCTCCTAGTGAGGAACGGCTCGTGCCTCCCGGCGTACCATGCGGCGGTCGAGAGGGCGGGTTTCCCGGCGTTAACTACGTGGCTGGCATGAAGACCTTGTCCTACACACCAAAATCCTCGTGCCAGAACCTTCTTCTGGTCACATCTGACACAGATGGACCAAACGAGCGATTCGCCAACAGCGTAACGCTGCCTGCGTGCGGGTGCGAGGACTTAAGTCCCTCGCTTTTCATAACCATTTGAACGCCGCCTCAGGGTGAGACGTCCGATGCCGTTCTAGCTGCTTTGCGCCCCGGAATTCACCGCCATCGCGACCTACGCGCCTACCCTGGGGCCTCCGGTCCGCATGATCACCGGGGCCGGGGAGTGCTGGGTTAGGATCAAAGGAACACGACGAAGGGTCGCGCCCATGACCGACCGACCGATCCGCGCGTCCGACAAAGAGCGGGAGAGCGTGGTCGACGTCCTCCGGGATGCGTACACGGATGGCCGGCTAACGCTGGAGGAGTTCGACGAACGTACCTCGGCCGCCTACGCCTCGAAGACCTGGGCCGACTTGCGCGAGTTGACGGCGGACCTTCCCGTGGAACCGGTACTCGGCGCAGACATGCCGCAACGGCATCTGCAGCCCGTCGCGCAGCAGGTGGTGCCGTCGGTGCCCCGGCCACGTCAGGGCGGGCGTGACCGGCCGCTTGGCAGGCTGCTGCCGGTCATCTTCGTCTGGATCATGCTCTCGGCGGCAGCCGGATCGCCGGACACCGCGGCCGCGCTCTCTGTCGTGTTCATCTGCCTGCTGGCGTGCCGGGTAGGCTACGGGGGACGCTGATAACCGTCAGTGGCGGACGGCGTGCCGACCAGTGTCATTAACCGGTAAGACGTATCTCCTGCCTGAGCAGGCGGCTACTATGGGTCGGCCAGCGTAGCGCAATCGCGTAGGCATGCTTGATCACCCGCCGCCTGCGGGATCAGCGAAAGGGTCAGAGGGCCTTCCAGCAGGCTTAAAAGTCAGGAGGCGGTCGTTGTCGAACGCGACCACCGGCAGCGATCGGGTCGTTCCCGGTCAGCCGCCGCCTGTGGAGCGGGATTCGCGGCTAGCGCGGCTTACCCGCCCTGCGGTGACGCACTGGCAGTTCACCATCGTGCTCGCCGCCGCCATTGTGGTGCGGATCATCGTGATCCTCGGCTATCCGCCGATCCTGTGGTTCAACGACTCATACAACTACATCTATGACGCCGTGGCGCATGTCCCGGACAGGATCAGGCCGAACGGCTACCCGTTCTTCATCGACCTGTTGCTTCCCCTGCACAGCGCCTACTTGCTGGCCCTGCTGCAGGCGGCGATGGGGGCCGGCATGGGCGTCATCATCTACGCCCTGCTGCGGCACCGGGGGCTGCCCTGGTGGGGGGCGGTGCTGCCCGCGCTGCCCGTCCTGTTCGACTCGTACGAACTGCACCTCGAGCACATGATCACCGCCGACACGCTGTTCATCTTCCTCGGCACCGTCGCCGTCGTGATCCTGTGCTGGAGTGACCGCCCGTCGGTCCCGGTGATGGCCCTCGCCGGGCTGCTCATCGGCTACGCCACCGTGGTGAGGTCGGTCGGCCAGCCGCTGCTCGTCGTGGTCCTGGTGGCCATGCTGGCCCGGCGGGTCGGCTGGCGGCGCCTGGTCACCCTGCTCGTGGCCGGCGTGGTGCCCATCGGGGCCTACATGATCTGGTTCCACGGCACGTACGGCAAGTACGCGCTGACCGAGTCCTCGGGCACGTTCCTGTACAGCCGGGTCAGCACCTTCGCCGAATGCGCCAAGATGAACCCGCCGGCCGACATCCAGGCCCTGTGCGACCCGACTCCGACCAACCTGCGTCCGCCGTCTGGGGAGTACCTGTGGGCGAATACCGAGCTATGGCCGGACAACCACATCCTCACCCCGCTGTATAACCTGTACAACTCCGAGGACATCTCGCTGCGGTTCACGCCGCAGGTCAACGGCATGGCGGAGAAGTTCGCCAGGGACGCCATCCTCGCCCAGCCGTTCGACTACCTGCGCGTGGTCACACGCGACACGCTGCACACCTTCGGCTGGAAGCGGCAGCCCGACCCGAACGACGACTACGGGAACGGCCCGGCCTTCCAGTTCGTGCCGGGCCCGACCCTGGACCAACTGATCCCCTGGTGGGCGAACTCGTACCAGGGTGACGTCACCGCTAACCTGACCTACCATGCGCGGCTCGACTTCGCCGGCCCCGAGCTCGGCAAGACCAGCGCGGTCCAGCCGTGGCAGCGGCTCCTCCAGATCTACCAGCGGTACATCTACCTGCGCGGCCCGCTGCTCGCCCTGACCGTGCTCATCGGCGCGGCCGGGGTGCTGGCCCGCTGGCGCCGCTGGGGCGGCGTCGGCCTGCTGCCCTGGCTGGTCGGGGCGCTGATGATCGTGCTGCCGCCGATGACCGCCGGGTTCAGCTACCGGTACGTGCTTGCCGCCGTGCCGGCCGCCTGCCTGGCCGCCGGACTGGCCTTCGTGCCGGGGGACAAGTCAGTGGGTGCCCTGGCGGCCGATCTGCGGCGGCACTTTGGCCGCGGCGTCGCTGTCGATCAGGAATAGCGTCCGCTGCCTGCCACGGGCCCCCGCGGCGGGCACCTGTACCGGCCCGGCGTCGGACAGCGCCATCGCGATCGCGTTGGCCTTGTCGGGGCCCGAGGCGATGATCCAGACCTCGCGGGCGGCCTGGATCGACGGCAGGGTCAGGGTCAGCCGGATCGGCGGGGGCTTGGGTGAGCCGCGCACGGCCACCACCGGCCGCTCGTCGTAGAGCGCGGGCATGCCGGGAAACAGCGAGGCGACGTGCCCCTCGGGGCCGATGCCGACCATCAGCACGTCGAACGCGGGCACCGGGCCGTGATCTTCCGGGCTGGTCGCGGCGGCCAGCCACGTCGCGTACCTGGCGGCGGCCGCCTCCGGGTCGTCGCCGTCCGGCCCGTCCGGCCCGGGCACCGGGTACACCCGGGCCGGGTCGACGTCCACGTGATCGAGCAGGGCCGAACGAGCGCCGGTCTCGTTCCTGTCCGGGTGGCCGGTCGGGAGAAACCGCTCGTCTCCCCACCAGATGTCCAGATGCGACCAGTCGATGGCGTCCCTGGCCGGAGCGATCGCGAGCTCGGCGAGGACCTTGGTGCCGATGCCGCCCCCGGTCAGCACCACCGACGCGGCGCCGCGGGCGGCCACCGAGTCGACCAGCCTGGTGACCAGGCGCGCGGCGATGGCCTCGGCCAGCAGTTGTGCGTCCCGGTGCACGATCACCTCGGGCACGCTCACCGAGCTGCGCCTCCCGGACTTCCGGCCAGCGCGCGCAGGGTCTCGGCGTAGACCTCGTCGGGCTCGAGCCTGCGCAGCTCCTCGGCGATCAGGTCGGGGGCCTCGCGCCGGTGCAGCGCTACCCGGCGCTCCGGCCGGCCGGGCCAGGACAGGGTGGCGGTCCTGCCGTCCGGCCGGGTCAGCGCCACCTTGCCTTCCGGCGTTTCGAAGCTAACCTCGGTGATCCCAGGACCGCCGGACTCGCCGCGCTGCACCTCGATGCCAAGCCGCAGTCCGAGCCAGGCCGCGATCAGGTCCGCGGTCGGGTTGTCCGGCTCGGCTAGGACCTCGCCGCTGAGTAGCTCGGGGTAAGGCTGGTCCAGGGTGGCGGCGAGCAAGGAACGCCAGGACGTCGCGCGGGTCCAGCTCAGGTCGGTGTCGCCGGGCTGGTAGGCCTTGGCCAGGGTCAGCAGCAGGTCCTTGGGCGTCTCGCTGGCCGCCGCATCCGTTACCCGGCGCTGGGCGACCGAGCCGAGCGGATCCGCGTGCGGCGAAGGGGGCGCCTCGTCGGGCCACCACGTGACGACGGGAACGTCGGGGACGAGCAGCGGCGCCACGACCGAGTCGGCGTGCTGGCCGAGCGGGCCGTACATGCGGAGCAGGATGATCTCGCCGGGACCGGTCTCGCCCACCCGGATCTCGGCGTCAAGCCGGGACTCGGCCTTGGGCCTGCGGGTAATGACGGCGACTATCCGGCTCGGGTGCTCACGACCCGCCTGACTGGCCGCGCGGACCGCGTCGTACTGCGCGGCCTCGTCGGTGACGATGATCAGGGTCAGCACCATGCCGGAGGCGGGCCCGCCCATCCGGCGGCGCGCCTCAGTCAGCGCCTGCTGGATCGCGCTGGTGGTGGTGTCGGTCAGGTCGATGGTCATCGCGGCCTCCCAGCCAGCCCTACAGACGCCGCCATGCGCGTCCGTCCCGTGCCATCAGCGCGTCGGCTGACGGAGGGCCCGCCGAACCGGCCGGATACTGCTCCGGCTTTGTGTAAGCGGCCCAGAATTCTTCTATCGGGTCGAGGATCCGCCAGCCGAGCTCGACTTCGGCCTGCCTGGGGAACAGCGGCGGGTCGCCGATGAGGACGTCGAGCAGCAGCCGCTCGTAGGCCTCGGGGCTCGATTCGGTGAAGGACTCGCCGTAGGCGAAGTCCATGTTCACATCGCGGACTTCCATGGCCGTGCCCGGTACCTTCGAACCGAACCTGACCGTGATGCCCTCGTCCGGCTGGATCCTGATCACGATCGCGTTCTGGCCAAGTTCCTCGGTGTCGGTAGCGGAGAACGGCAGGTGCGGCGCGCGCTGGAAGATCAGCGCGATCTCCGTCATGCGGCGCGGCAGCCGCTTGCCGGCCCGGAGGTAGAAGGGCACCCCGGCCCAGCGCCTGGTGTCGACGCCGAGCTTTATCGCGGCGTACGTCTCGGTGCGGGAATCCGGCGGTATGCCGTCCTCCTCCAGGAAGCCGCGGACCTGACGGCCGCCCTGCCAGCCGGCCGCGTACTGGCCCCGCGCGGTGCCCGTCGCGAGATCGGCGGGCAGCCGGACCGCGGAAAGCACCTTCTCCTTCTCCATCCGCAGTGAGTCCGCGTCGAAGGCGACCGGCTCCTCCATCGCGGTCAGCGCCAGCAGCTGCAGCAGGTGGTTCTGGATCACGTCACGGGCCGCGCCGATGCCGTCGTAGTAGCCGGCCCGGCCGCCGATGCCGATGTCTTCGACCATCGTGATCTGGACGTGGTCGACGTAGCCGCGGTTCCAGATCGGCTCGTACATCTCGTTGGCGAAGCGCAGCGCGAGGATGTTCTGCACCGTCTCCTTGCCGAGGTAGTGATCGATGCGGAACACCGCTTCCGGCGGGAAGACCCCTTCCAGAGTCGCGTTCAGCTCCCGCGCGCTGGCCAGGTCATGACCGAACGGCTTCTCGATCACCACCCGCCGCCAGCCGCGACCCCCGGAATCGGAAAGACCGCTGCGCTTAAGCTGCCGGACCACGGTGGGAAACTGGTTCGGCGGGATCGACAGGTAGAACGCGTAGTTCCCGCCGGTGCCCCGCTCGGCGTCCAGCTTCATGACGGTATCGGCCAGCATGTCGAACGCCGCGTCGTCGTCAAACGACCCGGAGACGAACCTGACGCCTTCGCTGAGCTGCTCCCACACCGCGTCGCGGAAGGGAGTGCGGGCGTACTCCTTCACCGCCTGGTAGGTGAGCTGGGCGAAATCCTCGTCCTCCCAGTCCCTCCTGGCGAAGCCGACGAACGAGAAGCCCGGCGGCAGCAGGCCGCGGTTGGCCAGGTCATAGATGGCCGGCATGAGCTTCTTGCGGGCCAGGTCCCCGGTGACTCCGAACATGACGAGCACGCACGGTCCGGCCACCCGGGGGATGCGCCGGTCCCGCGGATCGCGCAACGGATTGCGCCGTCCCGGAGCGTCGTCGTCGGTCCCCACGATGACGCCGAGGTTAGCCGGGGCCATGCCCTCGTCTGCCGTCACTTAGAGCCCCGTGTTCATTCTGATCGTATCGAGCAGTTCATTCCACGACGCCTCGAACTTCGCGACGCCCTCTTCCTCCAGGACCTGCACCACGTCGTCGTAGGCGATGCCGAGCTTCTCCAGGTCCGCGAAGACCTTCCGGGACGCGTCGTAGGTGCCGTGCACCGTGTCGCCGCGAAACTCGCCATGGTCCGCGGTCGCCTTGATCGTGGCCTCGGGCATGGTGTTCACCGTGTCGGCGACGACCAGATCGACCACGTACATGGTGTCGGGATACGACGGGTCCTTGGTCGAGGTCGAGGCCCACAGCGGCCGCTGGACGTTCGCGCCCTGGGCGGCCAGGGCAAGCCATCGGTCCTCGGCGCACTTCTTCTCAAACAGCTCATAAGCGAGCCGGGCGTTGGCGATGGCCGCCTTGCCGCGCAGCGCCTTGGCCTCGGGGGTGCCCAGCTTGTCCAGCCTGGCGTCGACCTCGGTGTCCACCCGGCTGACGAAGAAGGATGCCACCGAGCGGATCTGGGAGATGTCGTGCCCGGCCGCGGCGGCCTTCTCCAGGCCCTCCATGTACGCGTCGATGACCTCGCCGTGCCGCTGGAGGGAGAAGATCAGCGTGACGTTGACGCTGATCCCCTCCGAGATGGCCTGCGTGATCGCGGGAAGCCCTTCGACGGTAGCGGGAATCTTGATGAACAGGTTCGGCCGGTCCACCATCCACCACAGCGCCCGCGCTTCCGCGATGGTCTTCGCCGTGTCCCTGGCTACCCTGGGATCGACCTCGATCGACACCCGGCCGTCCTGGCCGGCCGTCGCGTCGTACGCCGGGCGCAGCACATCGCACGCCCAGCGAACGTCGTAGGTGGTGATCAGGCGGGACGCCTCGTCCACCGAAACCCCGCGGGTCTTCAGGTCGGCGAGCTGATCATCGTAGGCGCTGCCGCTGGCCAGCGCGTGCGCGAAGATCGTCGGATTGGAGGTCACGCCGACGACGTGGTAATCGTCGATCAGCACCTGCAGGTTGCCGGTACGCAGCCGGTCGCGGCTGATGTCATCCAGCCACACCGACACTCCGGCCTCGGATAGCTGTCCGAGAACGTCAACTGACACGGTTGCTTTCCCTTCCCTGCGTCCCGCGGCGGGTTAGTCCCTGACCCGGGCCAGACTGTCGCGTGCGGCGGCTACCCGCTCCGCGGTAATGCCGAACTCCTGATAGAGCTTCTTGTAATCTGCCGACGCGCCAAAATGGTCTACTCCAATTGAAGCGCCCGCATCTCCAGTGAACAAGCGCCAGGGTGCGCTAATGCCCGCCTCTACCGTGCCCGGGTGTCCTGAGCCTGCTTTTTGCACCGAATCCATCGCGAGGACCCGGATGAGATCAACGGTGCGTGCGTCGGTCGCCGTCCAGTCAAGATCGGCCTTAGTGCTCACGCTCCGAGCCTATCGGTCCAGGATCTCCGGCTGTCTATAGGGTGCGGTCGTCACCGGCTCAGGTGACGCGGCCGGCCGCGGGCTTCGCTCGCGCACCGCGAAGAACAGCCGCAGCACGGCGATCCAGACCAGCACGGAACCGGTCACATGGACCCACACCAGGCCGGCGGGCAGGTGCGTGAAGTACTGGACGTAACCGATCACGCCCTGCAAGCCCAGCGCCGCGAGCATGATCCAGCCGGCCCGGACCGCACGCGGCGGCGCGCCGGACAGCCGCAGCCCGAGCACCAGCGCGACCGCCAGGCCGGCCATCAGCCAGCCGATGTCGGCGTGCAGCTGGGTGACCCCCTCGAGCGGCAGTTTGTACCTGGGCGTATCCGCGTGGCCGGCCAGCGGGCCGGTCCCGGTGACCACCGTGCCGGCCGCCAGCATCACGCAGGTGACCGCGACCAGGGCCGCCGAGATCAGCTGCAGGTCGCGGCGCACCGCGGGTTGGGCCGGCTGGCCGGCCCCGAGGGGGGTCTGGGGGGATTGGTCCCCCCGGACAGCACTGTGCAGGGCAACGGCGGCGGCCACGATCGAGGCGGAGACCAGGAAATGCACCGAGACCGCGGCCGGATTGAGGTTGGTCAGCACGACGATCCCGCCAATGACCGCTTGTGCCACCACGCCGAGCGGCTGGGTCGCCCCCAGCCACACCAGGTCGCGCCGCCGCTTCCCGTCCGGACGGTACTGCCAGGTCGCGATGAAGATCAGGCCGGCGATGATGACCAGCGGGAAGTTCAGCAGCCGGTTGCTGAACTCGATCCAGGTGTTGAGCAGCGTCTGCCCGGCGTTCTTGCTGGCCACGATGTCAGCCGCGCTGCACTGCGGCCAGTCGGGACAGCCGAGCCCGGACGCGCTGAGCCGCACCGCGGCGCCGGTCGACATGATCACGGTGTCGGCGATGACGCCGGCCAGCGTGAGCCGTCGCATCGAGGTCGGCGTCGGCGACAGCACGGGCCTGGTCCAGGTCCACAGACGGGACTTCAGATCGGCGGGCACGCCCTTATGGTAGAGCGCCCCGGCGGGTCCCGGGGGGGCGTCCCCCCGTGGCTAGTACTTCGCGGCTCCGGCGCAGGCAACGATCACACAGCAGATCGCCAGCCACTCCAGGACGGTCAGGTGCTGGCCGAGCATGGCCAGCCCGATCAGCGCCGCCACCGCGGGCTCCAGGCTCATCCACACCCCGAACAGCCGCATCGGCATCCGCCGCAGCGACTCGAGCTCCAGCCGGTAGGGGATGACCGAAGAAAGCACCCCGATCGCGGCGCCGGCGGCGAGCACGGCCGGCCGGAACATGGCGCTGCCTCCGGCCACCACGGCGGGCGGCGTGACGATGACCGCCGAGACCACCATGGCAATGGCCAGGCCAGCTGAGCCAGGGAACCGGCGCCCGGTCGCCGAGCTGAGCACGATGTAGGCGGCCCAGGAGACCGCGGCCAGGCCCGCGAAGAGCACGCCGGCCAGGTTGAGGTGCCCATGGCCGCCCTGGGTCAGCAGCACCACGCCCGTCGCCGCGAGCACGACCCAGCCCAGGTCCGCCAGGTGCCGCGACCCCGCCACCGCAACGGCGAGCGGGCCGAGGAACTCGATGGTGACCGCGACCCCCAGCGGGATCCGGGCGAAGGACTGGTAAATCGAAAAGTTCATAACCCCGAGAGAGATGCCGAACGATCCGGCGATGGCCGCGTCGGCGAAGGCTCGTCGCTTCCTCAGGTCACGCACCGAACAGGTGAAACCACGCCCGGACAGCGCCACCATGGCCACGGCGGACGTCCAAAGCCGCAACCCGGTCACCGCCGCGGGCGGGATCTGCGCGAACAGCCGGTCCGCCAGACCTGCCCCGAACTGCACCGACACGATCCCGGTCAGGATCATGGCGGCCGGCAGCACCATCGGCGACCGGGTAATCCGGGAGCGGTTTAGACCGGACTGGATTTTCCGGAAATGGAATATCCGGGCCTGGGTAATCCGGCACTGGGTTATCCGGCCCTGGTCCTGCCCTGAGTCGCTCCTGACGGTATCTCTCAATCCCACCTGAACGTCCGCGCTGCGAGGGTGATCGCCGCGGCGGCCCAGACCACCAGCGTGATGGTGTTCCCGGCCGGGAAGGCGACGCCCTGCTGCAGCACGCTGCGCAGGCCGCTAGACAGGGCGCCCGTCGGCAGCAGCTCGAGGACGGGCCGCGAGCCCGCCGGGAACTTGGTCAGCGGGAAGACCACGCCGCCCACGCCGAGCAGCACGATGTAGACCAGGTTGGCCCCGGCCAGCGTGGCCTCGGCGCGCAGTGTGCCCGCCATCAGCAGGGCCAGGCCACTGAAGGCCGCGGTGCCGAGCAGGATGAGCAACGGCGCCACCACGATGGCAGCCGGGCTGGCGTCCGGCCGCCAGCCGATGGCCAGGGCAACGATCAGGATCAGCGCGCCCTGCAACAGTTCCACCGCGATCACGGTGGCAGTCTTGGCCGCGATCAACCCGGTGCGCGATAGGGGAGTGGCGCCGAGCCGCTTGAGCACGCCGTACCGCCGCTCGAAGCCGGTGGCGATGGCCTGGCTGGTGAAGGCGGTCGACATCACGGCCAGCGCTATGATCCCGGGCGTCAGGAAGTCGATCCGGCTCATGCCGGTGCCGAGGTTCACCAGCGGCTCGAGGCCGAACGCGGCCAGCAGCAGCAACGGGATGATCAGCGTGAGAAGCAGCTGCTCACCGTTGCGCAGCAATGTCCGGGTCTCCAGCCAGGCCTGCGCGGCGATCATCCGCGGCAGGGGCGCCGCTCCCGGCGCGGGCGCCAAGGGGGGTCTGGGGGGATGGGTCCCCCCAGTCGCGCGGGGCTCCAGGGGGTCGTCCCCCCGGGCCAGCACAGTCACGGGCGGAGCTCCTTTCCTGTCAGCTCCAGGAACACGTCCTCCAGCGTGCGGCTCTCGATCCGCAGGCTGTTGGCCAGCACGCCGCGTTCCGCGCACCACGCGGTTACCGCGGCCAGCAGCGGCGGGTCTACGGCGCCGGGCACCTCGATCACGTAGTGGCCGGCCGGCGACTCCTTCGCCAGGCTGGCCGGCGGCAGCGCGGCGAGCAGGCCGTCGATGTCAAGGCCGGCTTCCGCGCGGAACCTGAGCTGGCCCACCGTGCCGGTGAGCTGGCCTGGCGTGCCCGCGGCTACCAGCTGGCCGTGATCGATGATGGCCACGTAATCGCAGAGGCGTTCGGCTTCCTCCATGAAGTGCGTGGTCAAGATGATGCTCACCCCGGCCGCGCGCAGCTCCCCGACCAGGTCCCAGGTCGCGTGCCTAGCCTGCGGGTCCATGCCGGCCGTGGGCTCGTCGAGGAACACGAGCTCCGGACGGCCGATGACGGCCGCGGCGAGCGACAGCCGCTGCTGCTGCCCGCCGGACAGCCGCTTGTACGGGGTTCGCGCCACCGTGGTAAGGCCGACGAGGTCGAGCAGCACCGGGACCTCGACAGGGTGGGCGTGGAACCGGCTCAGCAGGTTCAGGTAGTCGACCGCAGGCACTGACGGGGGAATGCCGCCCGACTGGAGCATTACACCGACCCGTGGCCGCAGTTCCTTGGCGTCGCGCACCGGGTCCAGGCCGAGGACGCGCACGGTGCCCTGGTCGGGCCGCCGGTAGCCCTCGCAGATCTCGATGGTCGTGGTCTTGCCCGCGCCGTTCGGCCCCAAAATGCCGGACACCGCGCCACGCGCCGCGCTCAGCGTCAACCCGTCCACCGCCGTCGTCTGGCCGTACCGCTTGACCAGGCCGCCGATTTCGACGGCGGGCGTCTGCGGGACCGTGCTCACGGACGCGAGTCTACGGCGGTCAGAATCCACTCCGTGCGACACCGGTCACCTTGGCGCCCGCTTCCTGCTCGAGCACGGTGGCGGCCGACTCTTCTTCGGCTTCCTCTAGCCGCGCCCGGGCGGCCTGGTCGTTGGCGAGGTTGCTGCGGCTGTCCAGGGTGTCGGGCGGTCGGGGAGGAGCACGCGGGTCCGGGCTTCCAGCACGGCGCGGTACTCGGCTTCGGCTTCCTCTAGCCGCCCCCAGGCGGCCAGGACGCGGGCGAGGTTGCTGCGGCCGTCCAGGGTGTCGGGGTGGTCGGGGCCGAGCACGCGGGTCCGGGCTTCCAGCACGGCGCGGTACTCGGCTTCGGCTTTCTCTAGCCGCCCCCGGTCGGCCAGGACGCGGGCGAGGTTGCTGCGGCTGTGCAGGGT
>Ga0209656_10002073_pt1 | contig 13113 bp, 13 predicted proteins | sample BogFormECP12_OM2_FD_188239 | JGI IMG/M metagenome (GOLD analysis project Ga0209656, IMG submission 188239) | Bog forest soil microbial communities from Calvert Island, British Columbia, Canada - ECP12_OM2 (SPAdes) (version 2) | ecosystem: Environmental > Aquatic > Freshwater > Wetlands > Bog ... | reverse complement strand
GAGGTTCAGCCCCGGAAAGGCCTCGAAATATCCCTGTGATTGGCAAGAAACGACCGGAGGAATGAGCGGATACTTAATCTCCTCCGCGATGACTCCGACGACTTTGGTCATTGAGCGATCTTCCTCGTTGACACGAATTAGCGCCGCAACGCCGACAAGCTCAAGAAAGTCCAATTCTTCGACGATCCGCTTGTACGCGCGCAATCGAATCGCCTGCAAATCCGCGCGTTTAAAACGCGAGTCTGATAGAAGTGACCCGAGATCGAACACGAGGTTGTTGACTTGATTCCTGCACGTTTGCGCGAGAGTGTGAAATTCCGGCGGGAGATTCTTTGGAACCGCTAGTTGCCGCGAGATTGACGCCTGCAAGTGACGCGCCCGCTCCATCAGCTGACCGACGGACCCCGTCAGATATGCGTCAAGCATTACACACCCCGCATCCGTTGCGATATTTCCGCGCGCTCCTGATCCAATGCCACGGCCAAGTCCTCAAGGTCCTTCACGGTATTGGAACTAGCGCGATGTTCGCGCAACTCGGATGCAATCTCATTGAAGCGAGAGCCGCTGGGTCTCCCTCGGCGCCTCCAAAGCAAGCCAAGGAACTGCGTGGAAGCGGTAGCACTTTTCTCATCTTGAAGAGCTTCCACCAATTCGACAACGGGCTTTATCGTCACCTCGTCGGGACTCAGTCCTGACTTAAGATCGAGTAACAGTCGATCTACCGATTTAGCCATATCGCGTACGTCTTGATAACCACCAGTAACTATTGCTGTGTCACTCATCGCTTTGTCTCCTCATCATGACTTTGTAGTTCATGTTCATCGTAGGTCGCGGCGTCCTCAAACAAGCGCCTGTCGTTGATTTTGATGTTAATCGGATAGCGAGTGCAGTCTTCTGGTCGGGTCCAAGCCAGAACGGTGAACCAGTAGATGTCCTGAAGGCAGTCGGCGATGAGAAGCGGCCCAAACACCTTTCTCACATGCAATGGATTCACCGTTCCTTGCCGATCAAATGGACTGCCAGTGCTGCATACGTAGCCCTCCGAATCATTGGCGATATAGTATCTGCCGACTGGAGGATTCGAACTATGTGGTCGCCGATTGGCGCGATCAAAGCCAACCTCGAACAACCGCAGCGGCGTAAAGCTCCGTTTTGGAATTTCGAGACAAGTTAGAGTCGCCCCGTGAGCAACGTATCCCTCGCTGATTAAGAAGTCCATCGCTTGGCGGGCACCGATCTGTTCCGGTTCGAACATGCGACCGTCTCGATAAAGAGCGATTGAGCGGGCAAACTCGCCGGTCTTTTTGCTGTAACCCACCGCTGCCTCGATCAACAGTTTGCGAAACTCGTCCGCTTGGATTTGTTCGGCGAATCGGCAGCTTGCAAACCGACTGTCGATGTATTCGCCACCCTTTGCAATCGAGGTAAAACCAACGTAATTCGTCTTTACGTCCACCCCGATTGTAAGATCTGCGTGCATGGAATCTGCGATCACAAACGGCCACTTCTCGTTAGTCAAGAGCACCTTGTTCAGTGCAACTCCCCGCAGATAACCGTCGAATTTTCCCCGCTTTCCCGGCGCGAGGGAGTACTCTGGTGTACCGGAGCCCGCGGAACGCAGACAGTAACATTCCGAACCGACCTCAGTATGGATCACTGCCGCTCGCACATCGAAGTCCTTGTAGAGGGTCTGAATCGCACATGCGGCAAGCTCGTCATGGTGCCGCTTCAGCTTATCGGAAGGATCGTGAACCATGACGACCGCGAAACCTGAACGGACGTGGTGCAATTCGGCAGCGGCTTTAATGGCCAGCGCTTGATGAAAGAATGCGCTCCCGGTGCGGTCATCATACGGCACGAGTTTAGGGTTGTAGCCTAGCTCTTGAGGGTAAAGCGAATTGACCATCTGGCAGAGTTGACTCAAGAATTGCGGTCCCCAACTCTGGCGGATGGTCTCTGGCATGAAAAAGAATTGCTCCTGGAGCGGACTTTGGATAAAGAAACCCACCGATTTGTCGCGCAGAAGACCGAGGCGATCCGTTCCCAGATTTGCCATGGTAGTCGGGATCGCTCCTGAAGTGCCGTGGACAGACAACGTAGTATTTGAGCCAAAACGCAAATCAGGAATATTGAATGTGCGGGTCGGGATGCGCTCTGCATTTTCCGCAAGTCTTAGCGGAGTGCTGCCAAACACTAAGCATGAGAGGTAGTGCTTCACGCAACGCTTGATTTGGGGCCGGCGATCATCGGGATCGAGGATCGTCATGCGGCGCTCGCGCCGGATGGCCCGATCGGCTGGATCGAGCACCGGGTAGCAGAGCGCCGAGGGTGCCGCCCGAATCTCGTCACGCGCGTTGTAATAGAATACCACCGAGCAGTCCTTCGAAAGACGGACAACTTCCGGTGGAAGCGGAGTTCCGCAATGAGCGTGAAGATACTCCAAAACGTTGACCCTCTTCCCGTCGTCAGAAATTTTCTCTTCTGTAACGGTCAACTCCGACCACTCCGCCAGTTGAATTTCAAACCAATTGTGCCCGAATTTGTAGATGGTATGGCTTGCCTTATATCGTGCGAAGTCACGTTTGCTCAGATTTGTAGCCAGCGGCTTTGCTGAAAGAAAGGTGTGTTGCATATCGACGCAAAGCCCAATGCCGCCATCATTCAGCGCCGTCGCCCGAACCAAAAAACCACGGTGCAGTGCCGCTCCATTCCCGACGGTCTGCGATTTTTTCTCGTAAAAAGAGCGGCCTGGGCCCGGTTGCCACAAGCCATAATCGCTCCGCAGAGAACCCTGGATCGAGAATTGAAGGAAGCGAAGTGCGATGCTCATTCCTTGCTCACCCAAGTTGCCGAAGTTCAGCGGCAAAACATCGCTTCCCTTTTCGAGATATGCCGTCCGCCCAATGACAGGATGCTCCATTTCCACCTCATGAGCGTCCTCGCGGATGACCAAATATGCTGCTCCATCGCGGTGGAGAAAAGTGACGGGCGAGTGCAATTGCCGCGAGAGCTTGTTCGCCAGCGAGGTTAGGTTGCGATAGTAATCTTCTTGACCTTCACTGAGGCCTTTGACTCGGTAGAGCCGATATTCGGCTGATAATTCAGCAAGATTGGCGATTCTAAATATGTTGGTTTCGGTGTTCACGAATCGGAACTCCAGCATATCTTTCGATACTGGCAGGTTTGGCAGGTTTGTGGATCGTGTGCGGTAGGAAAATCCTCGGAATGCAACTCGCAGGATCGTTTTCCCCCGCATGCTTCGCGCAGGGCGATAACACCGGCTGCCATCTGGTCGTCCACCTCCGCAACATCGGAATCCTCCAAAGAATGCTGGCGAACGAACCCACGTAGCAATTGTGCCTCCCGTAGTTCGATCTCGGTTTCCCTCCAGCCGCGCGCGTATCGTCCGTAATCCGCGTGCGGCTTCACCCTTGCGAGGGCTACTGCGTAGATCGCCAGCTGGTCGGCATAATCATGGATGCCGAAAGTATGCACTTTCCAGTCCACAATCAGCGGAGGGCGGTCATTGAAGAAGACGATGAGATCAGGAACTGCACGAACAGTTGCCCCGAAGTGCTTGAGCTGAAGAGTCCGCTGGGTGACGCGATAGGCTCCGGCTTTAAGTAGCGTTTTGAGTTCGGTTTGCTTATAGAAATTCCGAAGTGCCGTATGAACCTCTTCCCATGCCTGCTGGTAATCTTGATCTGAGATGGGTTGTCCGTATTCGAGTTCAGTGAATGCTGCAAAGGCCTTACCGGCTTGCTTGATCGTCATGCCGGTTTCACGAATTCGGTGATTGCGACCAAACGCGAGTTGTTCGTCAAACGTCTTTTTCGCGACCTTGATCGTGTCTTGGAGCGTGGGTTGCAGATCCACATCAAGTGATGGGATGAGAAAGTCCTGAATAGCGGATTCGACAACCTGTCCACGCCATGCGTAGAGCGACTGCATCTTCGAAAGAAGGTAAGCTTCCTGTCGCTGAGGATCATTTGCCCTGGAGTCTGCGAAAATGGACTTGAAGAACCACTTTCGCGGACACTTCTTGAACAATTGATGCTCTGAATACGACCAGGTCATTGCGTCATCTTTTCCGGGAGCGAAGAAATTGCAGGTATTCGAGCAGAGCGGTCTCCTCGTCCTGTGTGGTCTTACCAATCCGCGCCGCAAAGCGAGCGGCGACAGGCAATTTTTGCTCGGTGGGAACGGGATAGCCGGCCAACTCCAAGGCCAGAGAATAAGAGCAGCCATAAAGTTCGCACAGTTTGTGGAGAGTCTTTGGGGAGGGCTCCTTGATCTTTCCACCTTCGAGTTGACTGAGGTAGGCGTTTGAAATTCCCGTCTTCGCTTCTACTTCGCGGAGAGTCAGTCCAAGCCGGTTACGGGACTCGCGAAAAATTGCTGCCAAAGATTTTTGTTCGGGTGTCACTATGCTCACTATAGCGAAACTGCTTGATGTGTCAAGCAAGCGGCCGCAAATTAGCCTCCCTTAATTTTAGCCCGTCATAACCTGCGTTCCGATTGATTATGTTCCGGCCACGACCACCAATTTGAGAGGGCCGGGTGGAGCGGGCGAGGGAACCGGTTGTTTTCCGCACAATTGGGCAGCTGACGTAGCAGCTGACGTTCACTTATCGGCGGTAGCTGCACAGAAAAGGCTTGGAGAAAGCTATATCTCCTTTCTTTTAGTCAATTGAATCTGCGAGAAAAACTCCTGGGGATCCAGGACAGAAACATACTCCGCATCATTCATACGGTTCGGGAATACTGCTAGGCAGTAACTCGGCGCAGCTTTAGTGCTGCGATAACGAAGGGCGGAGAAACGGCCTGATTCAAAACAAGCAAGGCCGAGCCTTTGCGTGACTGGTCTGTTGCGAGCTTTCCACGGCTGAGCTAGTTCGGCTGAGTGGGTGCGTAGCGCTCTTTGAATCTCGTCGGTCGAAAGGTCGAGAACTCGAGTCAGATTGACCTCTGTTGCGAATACTGTTTTAGGCGGAAGCTCGACGCCTGGAAAAAGGGCCTGAAGGCCTGCTTTCCATTCGGCATTCGCGGCTCGTTCGCTCGAAGCTAAATACAGCGTGTCTGGTCCTTCCATCGGTGTGTAACGGCCGCCAACACGACGTGGACCTCCTGCGAAGAGCAAATTTGGATGAATCCGCGTGACCTCCGGCAGCCCATTCTCACCGCGTACTAGTCCAAGGAGTGACGAAGTCGCTACAACGCGCCAGAATTTCCCCGCCAGTTTAATGGGCGTGACCTTGTCGAGAGCAGAGCGTAAAGCGCTTTCGGCCAACATCTCAATCTGGCTGACCTAAAAGCGCAGATCGTACGATCCCTGCGAGCTCATGGATCTGGCCTGCGCGGATCATCTGCAAAGGAGCCCGGTAGTTCAGCTCGGCATTCGAAGCATTGAGCCATCGACGGAAATCCGAAACGCTGCCGCGCATCAAACTCAGCGTCCTAGCCACCTCCTCAAACGGTATCAACCCCTCGTGGATAGCTTCCGAATCAGGCGTTTTATGGGCCGTTTTCGCCTCGACATTGATCATGCGAGCGAGCTCCGAAACAGAAAGATCATAGATCTCAGCGACGCTTCGGATATCGAGTCTTCCGCTGGTCTCGTTGAACAATTTAGCGGTGTAATCGGTGTCAGCAAAGAGTTTCGGCCGGCCGGAACTTTCCCCGGAAATTCTACTGTCGTGCTTTTGTACAGGCACCTTTTGCTGCGTGGACTTCCGGACCGGAAACGCTTTCATTTTGGGTATTCTACCTGATTTCGACCAAATTTCCACCATTTTCCCGGAGACGCGCGCTGAATTTCGGCAATACGCTGTTGGGAAAGCCCTTCCATCGATCATGCGAATCCACCGTGCGCCATTCATAGAGTCCAATCAACGGACAGCCTCGAAAGTCGCCGTCCAAGTCCAGCCCTAATCCCAGATCGATGCCACCGGACCCCGACCGGGCATTTGTGCAACAGAGCGTTGCACGATTGCCACGGGGCACGTTTTCCGGCTTTAAGAGAACGTCGAGAGCCGGCTTTTTGCGGGAGTTTCTTCTGTGGCATGAGGTTTGAATTTAGCGGAAAACGCTGGGAGCGGCGGGTTGCCCAAAATGCTTCGAAAATCATATCGGGTGGCCAAAGCGGCGCCGATCGAGCCGGACTGGATTTCGCGATCGAGACAAGCCTGGAATACGTGGGATTTGTTCCCATGGGCCGGAAGGCAGAGGACAACGCGGATTCGCTTCGCCTCGAGGTGCAAGCGCTGACTGATTTCCTATGCTCAAACAAGATCGAAGTCCTGAACGTGGCCGGCCCTCGAGAATCGAAGAAGCCCGGCGTCTACGAATGGACGTTGACTATGTTGCGCTTGTTTCTTAATCGCACCGGTTTCTGGAGCGGGGATCCACAGAAAACATTTAGGGGAGTGGATACGGCGGCGGGGTGAGTAGGGTGGGGAAGGGAAGAGTGGGGGACCGGCAACTGAACTTCGTGGGTCAGCCGCTATTTTAGATGAGAACAGGTTGGCTGATGTTATCGGGCCGAGCGAGGGACTGTACTTAAATCGTGGATTACCGCACTGTCGATCCAGCGGAAGCTCTGATCCCTCTTTCAGGTGAAGGCACTAACCGCGTTGTGCAAAGCCGAGGCGAGAATGGGCTTTATCGGTCCCAGAAATCGGCACAATCCGACCACCGGTCTGAACGACCTCATTGTCGTAATAGACTTGGACCGCTAAAATGTCCCCGACCGTCAATGCCGGACGCCCGACGGTGGTTCCGACCAGGTGCCGGGGATCTGTTGGTTGGCGGGATCGGAAGTTAATTACAAGATCGTCGCGAAGTGCGCTCGGCTCGATTCGGATCAAGGCAACGCCGTCCGGGATGTGATCGTCAAATGTCACGTGGAAAACATTTTCGTGATCGTTCCGAATCTCGAGGATTTTCGCATTGATCGTGTCCATTGAGTTTGTGCTCTATGCATGCTGAACTGCCTCGGCGTCGAATGTACGCGGAGGCTGTTCAGTAGACCAGCCCTGGCCTGCCGCCCTGACATGCCGGGCAGCGGCGCTGAAAGATGTCCGAACCTTTCGCGCCGTATTCGTGCCTGCACCCGCTGCATTGTAGGACGTACACAGATTGCCCGTGGTCGGTTCCGGCCAACCCCGTAGATCGAACCACAGTCTGACCGTTTCTGTTTTGGTATCCCGGTGCCGTAGTCCGGCCCAAACTGCCCCGACGCCGTGGCGGTCCGGTAACCGTGGTAGGAGTCGATGGTGATATAAGGAGAGGCTGCAAGGCCAAACGCGGCTGCACTTGCTGGCCAGAGAGCACCCCGAGTGTCCATCCTTCCTCCCGCTCAATCGTCTCCCGGTCTTTTGGAGTAAGGTATGCTGGACCTGCGAACAGCGTGGAGAGCTCCCTGACATCGTCCAGTGCCGCGAAGTGGGCCGCCATCGTTCTGACCTGCACTGCATCCTTCACTTCCCCTGCGACTGGCTGGATCGGCAGCAGCGACGGGTATATCTCCGCGTGGACGATCAGGTAGTCGCGCTTTGCCCGGCTGGGCAACGCGCCCAGTCCAGTCTCGAACGGCCAAACGCGGGAGACCGGCGACAGTACCGCATCATTGCGTAACGCCGTTAAGTGCGGGATGCCAAGAAGGGCTTGGCTGCCGACGGAGCCATTCCCGTACAGCTTCCAGATCGGCTGCATGTTCCCGATGTCCGTGAGACGTTTCTCCGCCAAGTGCCCCGGACGACCCTTGGTGCAGGACATAGTAGTGGATTCGCGCCCCGGGGGGCAACCCCAGAACGGGTAGCAACCGCCCGAAATACGCTGATTCAGATCGCCTGCAACCTCAAACCGATTATTGCTGTTGTCGTCCCGGTCTATGATGCGGCTGGCGATCTCGCGCCAGACGCCGAGCCACGCAGGAGTGTCTGTCAGTCCGAGCGCCGCGGCAGAGCCCGCCGGGTAGCCATACGGGAAATCCAAGCCGACCAGCGTCATCTGTTCTCGACGGACGAGCCCTCGGAGGATGTCATTGATCTCGGCCACTGCCCGGCGGCGTGTTGCTGGGTTCTCCAGAGCCACGACGGAAAGGTTATCGCCGGTACGGATAATGACGCAATACCAGATGCTGTCGCCTCCCGTCACGGGCCGGCTACTGGCACTCCAGTCAACCATCAGGTAAGCATCAAACTCGGGCATGACCGTACCACCTACAGTAGCAGCAGGCTACCCCCCAATCCCTGACATTGCTTGTACCCCATCAAGGCAAAGCCCATCGGGTCCCCGCTGACGCACGTCCGATGCGATGCGTGCATCGTACAAAGTCTCGCAGAGGCCTTACTACGGAACTCAGGCTAGGATGGAATAAGGTACGAAGTCACGTCGCGGCGTTCACTTGTCAGCGGCAGCACCAGAACCAAGCGTCCGTCTTCTTCCTGCAGGTGCACGTGCCAGTGGCTGCCTTCAGTTTGCCTGAGGCTCGCGATAAACGGCTGAAACTTAGCGAATGGAAAGAGTACGATTTTTTGTGGGCTCCCACACTCAAAGGCGAGCCAAGCGGCATCACCGTCTTTGAGGAATTCGTGTTGTGAGTGGGTGATCCCGAACCAAAACTTCTGCCCTCCCGGTGCAACATAGGCTTTGGACGACAGGCCCACGAAACGAACACCGTGCGATGATTCATATCGGGTTTGGCTCAGCCTGGCGAACGTTACTCCAATGTGTCTCCCGCTCCGCTCGACGGAACTGAGACCAAACTCAGCGGAATCTGCCCTTTTCTCTCCCGTTTCTGGCTCTGGCTGTCGATTCTCACTTGGGGCACATTCCACATGCGAATCCTCAGATGACATCCCAGATAGCTCGGCAACTTGAACGCACAAACGATGGATTGAAGCCGCTGATAAGTTTGTCTCAAAAAACAGGCCGTTTGCTAACGGACGACTCGAACGAAATCTCGAAGGATCACGGCCAAAGAATCTAGGAAACTGTGCCAGCATTTGTTCAAACAGTTCGCTATCACGCTCGTGACTTTGCTCCAGCGTAATTTGCGCAACCTCACGCCACGTCGAAACCGAGAATCGCTGTCCTAAAATAACTAAACCGGTGGGCGTAGTTCCGGTGACGCCCCGCACAAGCGAATCCAGCTCGCTTTGCTCCTGGCCGAAATAACTCCAAACCTGCAGCGCCCTGTCAGCAAGAACCTCTGCGCGCGCGCGAATCGACTGATCGTCCCAATCTGTCACTGCCTCGAAGTATCTGTTCAGCTCCAAATGGCTATTCAAGAGAATCTCGCGCTTCAGACGATAGTCGTCATTTGATAGGGGAGCATTGTAACCCGTTAGCGTCAGGTTCCCGACCGTATGCAGTAAGAGTTCATGGACAGTTTCCCAATTCTCGCCGAGCGCTTCCTTCCATGAATCGGTCAAGGTCTGCGGCATGACGTGTTCAATCTGCAGCGTAGAAAAGGGAACAGGCTCCAAGTGCTCGAATGACTCCTCGAGCCTCTCCAAAAGGATTTTTGTCTTTTCGACGCGATCTCCACCCCCGTAAAGGGTGTGAACACTTCCCCGGCTTTCATTATTCTAGAATCTAATACCGAATTCGTTCCATGTCTTTGAGGAACCCATTCGGCCGCGAAGGTCATACAGTTTTGTGGTCCGGCTGTCGTCGTGGTCAGCAATCCGCTGTGCCACTTCTTGTGCCTTGCTGCGATAAGAGACGGCGGCGTGATGAAGCTTTACCCATTTCAACCGCTACGATTTTCATTAGGTACGCTCGCTTGCGAATGGTATGAGAAAAGACGGCGAGCAGACCGAGGGCTCGCCAGTTAGCTTGGATTCGTCCTAATATTTGAGGGGGGTAACCCCGATCTCTTTCGAGGAAATTTAAATATGGCGCGATGGATCTATCAGAGACCGCTCGATTGTTGTAACCCCACGGAACTGGCCGTAGCCAAGCGCTTGGCACGCCTGGCGGAGGAATGGGTAATTCGCTGGGGTTTTTACTACCAACCGGGTCGGGAAGGGGACTTTTTAATTCTCGGACCGACCGGCGGAGTACTTGTGCTCGAGGTTAAAGGTGGCGACCTTAGGAAGCTCTCGACCACCGGGCGTTGGGAGGGTCCGAACAGCGACCATCCGCTCGCCCAGCTCTTGGCTGAGTGGCACGCCATCATCGAACGACTTCAGGAGAGAGCGGCTGGTAATGTTGTGCCGTTTGTTGCAAAAGCGCTTTGCTTGCCCAACGTCGACATCGGCCCGAAGATTCCTTTATACAAAGAAATCGACCGGAACCTTATCGTCGATCGTGGCGATTTGGCTGCTTTCGAAACGACGTGGCGCCGGCTGTTTTCAACGCGCCATCAACCGATTTCCCAGAAAGAGCGAACAGCTTTTCTGGATTCCTTTGCCAAAGAAATCTCGTCAAAGGAGATCGAGCATTTCATCTCAGAGACCGATAGGATCATCCTACGGCACACGACTGCAGAGTATCAGGTTTTGGACATACTCCGTGATAACCGGCAACTTGTAGTGAAGGGAGGCCCAGGTTCAGGCAAGACCTGGTTAGCACTCGAACAAGCGTTCCGCTATGCAAATGACGGCCTGCGAGTCTTGCTCCTTTGCTATAATGTGGCGCTCGCTGATCAGCTGTCAGCTCTAGTTGCGAAGCGAAAGTGCCAGAAAGGAGAAGTAATCGTTCGTAGCTGGGAGAGTTTGGCTCGTGAACTGTTGGATGCAGCTGGCGTAGGATGGGATGAACCGACTGGCTTGGCAGAGCGCGAACTTTACTTCGGCGAAGTCGTTCCGAGTCTCATGCGTGACATCGTACGTGATCAGCAATTTCAGCCAAGATTCGATGCGCTGGTCGTCGATGAAGCTCAAGATCACGATACCTGTTGGCCCGGATCGGAATCGGACAAAACCGAATGTGGTTGGTGGGAGGTTTACTGGAAGCTTCTTCGGCAGAAAACGGAAGCGCGAATGGCTATCTTCTACGACTCGGACCAGAGGCCACTTTTTCGCCGAAAGGAGCGATTTGAAGCCACGCGTGTTTTCGAACGTCTGTCACAACCGGCGCACACAAACCTGCTGTTCACCCTTCGTTACTCGTTACCGATTTTCACTTTCCTTAAGACGCTGCAATCGGAAGCAACATTGAGCTTGGTTAATAATCTTCGGTATCGGACCACCTTGCCGGAGGGACCGGATGTCGAGCTTTACGAAGTGAAGCCAGAGCGGATCGCGGCGAAAGCAGAAGAGCTCGTCAAAAGGTGGGTTAACGATGGATTCTGTCGGTTGGACGAAATTCTAATTTTGTCTCCGCACGGCGTACCGGCGAAAACTGCACTGGCCGGCCACCCAAAAATCGGCGAATGGCCGCTTGTAACTTTCAGTGTTAGAAAGCCAGGCGAACTTTCTTTCCTGTCGATCAACAAAGCCAAGGGATTGGATTCACTCGCCGTGATAATGATCGACATGGAGAGATTCTATAAACTCTCCACGGCGCAGGGTACCGCTGATATAGCCGGCGCTTCGCCGACGGTGCTCCCAAATCGCATCACCGCGCCTAGATTTGGGCCGGGTCTTTTGCTGTTTTTAGGGTGGTAAGACAATCTCGATAATGGTTGACCAATACGCGTACGGTCTTACATTTCCATCGTGGGCACTACATCAACGAGCACCATCTCATCCAAAGGCCAAACCGTAATCCCGGCTGAAATTCGCAAGAGGCATGCACTGACAGAACAGTCTCGGCTCGCGTGGATCGACGACGGGAGCAGCATCCGGGTTGTTCCCCTGCCGGAAGGCCCACGCAAATACGGGCGCGGCATAGCTAAAGGCATGAGGCTGTCCGAGCGACTGCTGGCGGAACGCGCCAAGGATAAAAAGCGTGAACAAGCTCGACGCCGTCCTTGATACATCCGCGATCATTTGTCTGCTCGAGGATGAGCCGGGCGCGGATGTGGTCGAGCAGAAGATCGCGGCCGCCGAAGCAGGCAATATCAAGCTTGGAGCAAGCTTCGTTAGTTTGACGGAGGCCTTCTACATCACGCATCTGAGCCAGGGAAAGGCGCGGGCGGAGGAATTCGTCGCTGTCGTTAAATCGTGGCCGATGGAGATAATCTACCCCGACGAGAGCCTTTGCCTCGCTGCGGGCGAGATAAAAGCGACTCAGTCTGTCTCGCTGGCTGACGCTTTCGTGGCGGCCACAGCACAGCTAACTTCAGCGGTCCTGATTCACAAGGACCCGGAGTTTGAGCGGTTGAAAGGGACGATTTCTTTGCAGCCGCTGCCGTACAAACCATCCACAAAGAGGGCATCACGATAACCGACACCGCCATCACCAAGGTTCGGCAGGTTGAAACCTGGGACCTGCTCCGGTCGAATCTTTTCACCCATTCTGTGCTCAACGTTGTTTATGAAACCTATCTGGAGATCGAACGTTGCCACGGATCGATTCTCAATTTGCAACCTGATGCCATCGCCTAACTGGAAGGAAGTTCGCGCGAGGTGCGACCACACAAGCGGTCGTAGTCCTCTGCCATCTCCATTCAATATCGTGAAGATCGGCGAGGAAGAAAAAATTGCTCCGCCATTGCCGCCACTAAAAAAACGCATCCTGGGGCATCTAATGAACGAAACAGAAAAAGCCGAGTTTGACAGTCTGATGACTTCCGGCGTTCCGTTGGGCCTCCTAACGTTTCTTGTTGCTCTCACACGGATTATCGTTCGTGTGTTGTACTCGGTTGTATTCGGGGTTTGCCAGGACAGCGCAACGTTGACCGAACCTACTCCAACTCCGCAGTCTTCCAGAACATGAAAGGCTTTTATTGGCTCCTGATTCTTCTCCTGCTTTCGGTTGGACAGATCGAATCGATACAGGCTGCGCCGGCTTCACCAAGTGGCGCCGAGCCGCTTTTTCCGAAGCCTATGGAGGAATATCATGACGAGCAAATTCCCGGCATCACGGCGAAGCTCGTTCAACGGATCCAAGCCGAGCCGTTTAATCTCGTGGGGACCTTGATTTTCCTTGGCGCAATCATTCACACGTTCCTTGCTTCCAAATTCATGCTGATCGCTCACCGCCTTGAACATCAATATC
>Ga0209656_10002071_pt1 | contig 13122 bp, 10 predicted proteins | sample BogFormECP12_OM2_FD_188239 | JGI IMG/M metagenome (GOLD analysis project Ga0209656, IMG submission 188239) | Bog forest soil microbial communities from Calvert Island, British Columbia, Canada - ECP12_OM2 (SPAdes) (version 2) | ecosystem: Environmental > Aquatic > Freshwater > Wetlands > Bog ... | reverse complement strand
GGGCGTCGACGGCCTCCTGGAGCATCCGCTTCTCGTTGTTGATGATGATCTCGGGAGCCCCGAGGTCGAGCAGCCGCTTGAGGCGGTTGTTCCGGTTGATGACCCGGCGGTAGAGGTCGTTCAGGTCCGAGGTGGCGAAGCGGCCGCCGTCGAGCTGGACCATCGGACGCAGGTCCGGCGGGATCACCGGCACCGACTCGAGGATCATCGCCCGCGGGTCGTTCACCCGGCGCCCGTGCTCGTCGCGACGGTTGAAGGCGGTGACGATCTTGAGGCGCTTGATCACCTTCTGGCGGCGCTGGGCCGAGAGGGGCCGGCGGCCGTCGGCGGCGTCGATCATCTCGCGCAGCTTGATCTCTTCGGCGTCGAGGTCGATCCGGTCGATGAGGCGCTGGATGGCCTCGGCCCCCATGCCCCCCTCGAAGTACTCCTCGTAGCGCAGGCGCAGCTCGCGCCAGAGAAGCTCGTCCTCGATGATCTTGCGGGCGTGGAGGTTGCGGAACTCGTCGAGGGCCCGCTGGGCCAGCTCGATGTCGTCCTGGGCCCGCTCGCGCAGGGCCCCGATCTCCTTCTCGGCCCCGCGCTGGCGCGCCTTGACCTCGGCGTCACGCGCCCCCTCGGACTCGAGCTGGGACAGCTCCTCCTCGAGCGCCTTGAACCGGCGGTCGACCTCGAGGTCTCGTCGGCGCTCGAGGTCGGCCACCTCCTCGAGGAGCTCGGCCTCGAGGTTGGGCAGGTCGGCGTGGCGCTTCTCCTCGTCCACCCAGGTCACGAGGTTGGCGGCGAAGTAGATGACCTTCTCGAGCTGCTTGGCCTTCAGCTCCTCGCGGGCCTCGGTGCCCATGAGCAGGTAGGCCAGCCAGCTGCGGGTGCCCCGCAGGTACCAGATGTGGACGACCGGGGCGGCCAGCTCGATGTGCCCCATCCGCTCACGGCGGACCTTGGACCGGGTGACCTCGACGCCGCAGCGCTCGCAGATGATCCCCTTGAAGCGGACGCGCTTGTACTTGCCGCAGTAGCACTCCCAGTCCTTGGTGGGACCGAAGATCTTCTCGCAGAACAGCCCGTCCTTCTCGGGGCGCAGCGTCCGGTAGTTGATCGTCTCTGGCTTCTTGACCTCGCCGTTGGACCAACTGCGAATCGAGTCGGCCGTGGCCAGGCCGATCCTCAACTGGTCGAAGGTGTTCACGTCCAATGCCGTCACGAGAAGCTCCTCTCCGCGGCGCGCCGCTCGTCCTCTTCGTCCGACCCGCGCTCAGGTCGGCTGATGTCGATGCCCAGCTCCTCGGCCGTGCGGAACACGTCCTCGTCGAGCTCGTGCATCTCGATCTCCTCGCCGGTCACCGAGAGCACCTCCACGTCCAAGCAGAGGGACTGCATCTCTTTGATCAGCACCTTGAAACTCTCGGGGATACCCGGCTCGGGGATGTTCTCCCCCTTCACGATCGCCTCGTAGACCTTCACCCGCCCGAGCACGTCGTCGGACTTGATGGTCAACAGCTCCTGGAGGGCGTAGGCGGCGCCGAACGCCTCGAGCGCCCACACCTCCATCTCCCCGAACCGCTGCCCGCCGAACTGAGCCTTTCCCCCGAGGGGCTGCTGGGTGATCATCGAGTACGGGCCGGTGGACCGGGCGTGGATCTTGTCGTCGACCAAGTGGGCGAGCTTCAGGATGTAGACGTAGCCGACCGAGATCGGGTTGTCGTACGCCTGACCGGTCCGCCCGTTGTACAGGATCGCCTTGCCGTCCGGTCGGATCTGGACGTCGCCGTTGGCCGAGTCGGAGTTGAGCCGCTCGAACACCGCCTTGATGGTCGGGTGGCGTCCGGCGTCCTCGGTCTCGTCCCAGTGGGCCCCGTCGAACACCGGGGTGGCCACCCAGGCCGCCGGGTCGGTGCGGGGGCGGGTCTTTCGGGCCGGTGCCCCTTCGTGCTCGGGTGTCTCGGCGCCGCTGCCCTCCCAGCCGTGGCGCGCCGCGTACCCGAGGTGGGACTCGAGCACCTGGCCCACGTTCATCCGGCTCGGCACGCCGAGGGGGTTCAAGATGATGTCGACCGGCGTCCCGTCGGCCAGGAACGGCATGTCCTCGATCGGCAGGATCTTGGAGATGACGCCCTTGTTCCCGTGGCGGCCGGCCAGCTTGTCGCCCTCGGAGATCTTGCGCTTCTGGGCCACGTAGACCCGCACGAGCTGGTTCACCCCGGGCGGCAGCTCGTGGGCGTCCTCACGGGAGAAGACGCGCACGTCGATGACCTTGCCCTCCTCGCCGTGGGGCACCTTGAGGCTCGTGTCGCGCACCTCGCGGGCCTTCTCGCCGAAGATGGCCCGCAGGAGGCGCTCCTCGGGGGTCTGCTCGGTCTCGCCCTTGGGGGTGACCTTGCCGACCAGGACGTCGCCCGGGCCGACCTCGGCCCCGATGCGGATGATCCCCCGCTCGTCGAGGTCGGCCAGGATCTCCTCGGAGAGGTTCGGGATGTCCCGGGTGATCTCCTCGGCGCCCAGCTTGGTGTCCCGGGCGTCGACCTCGTGCTCCTCGATGTGGATCGAGGTCAGCACGTCGTCGCGCACGAGGCGCTCGGACAAGATGATGGCGTCCTCGTAGTTGTAGCCCTCCCAGGGCAAGAAGGCGACGAGGAGGTTCTTCCCGAGCGCCAGCTCCCCGTTGTGGGTGCTCGGGCCGTCGGCCAAGAGGTCGCCCGACCCCACCTTCTGGCCCTCGTCGACCAGCGCCTTCTGGTTGATGCAGGTGTTCTGGTTCGAACGGTGGAACTTGGCCAGCCGGTAGATCTTGCGGGCCAGCGGGGTGCCGAGCCGGTCCTTCTGGCCGGCCTTGTACTCGACGACGATCTGCTCCCCGGTGACCTCGGTCACCGTTCCCTCGCCCTCGGCCAGGATCACGTCGCCGGCGTCCCGGGCGGCCCGGGCCTCGACCCCGGTCCCGATGTAGGGGGCCTCGGGCACAACCAGCGGCACCGCCTGCTTCTGCATGTTGGCGCCCATCAGGGCCCGGTTGGCGTCGTCGTGCTCGACGAACGGGATGAGCGCCGTCGACACCGACACGATCTGCTTCGGCGAGACGTCCATCAGGTCAACCTCGGTCGGCGGGACGAAGTCGATCTCGCTCGTCGTCCCGAAGGTGGTGTTGGCCGCCCCCACCCGGACCCCGGTCCCCAGGGGGCCGCGGCGCACCAGCACCCGCTCCTCGGTGAGCCGCCCGTCCGGCGCCACCTGGGCGTTGGCCTGGGCGATGACGTGCTCCTCCTCCTCGTCGGCGGCGAGGTAGACGATCTCCTCGGTGACCCGGCCGCCCGAGACCTTGCGGTAGGGGGTCTCGATGAACCCGTACTCGTTGACCCGGGCATAGGTGGCGAGCGCCCCGATCAGGCCGATGTTCGGGCCCTCGGGCGTCTCGATCGGGCACATCCGCCCGTAGTGGGAGCTGTGGACGTCGCGGACCTCGAACCCAGCCCGCTCCCGGGAGAGACCGCCGGGCCCGAGTGCCGAGAGGCGCCGCTTGTGGGCCAGGCCCGACAGCGGGTTGTTCTGGTCCATGAACTGGCTGAGCTGGCTCGTCCCGAAGAACTCCTTCACGGCGGCGACCACCGGGCGGATGTTGATCAGGGTCTGCGGCGTGATCGCCTCGACGTCCTGGGTGGTCATGCGCTCGCGCACGACCCGCTCCATCCTCGACAGACCGACCCGCACCTGGTTCTGGATGAGCTCGCCGACCGACCGGATGCGCCGGTTGGCGAAGTGGTCCTGGTCGTCGATGCGGTAGGTCGAGTCACCGTCGGCCATGTGAAGGGCCAGGTGCAGCATGTAGGTGGCCGAGGCCAGGATCTCCGACGCGCTGAGCACGCCCTGGTCGGGCGCCGGGCGCTCGAGCTCGACGCCGAGCAGTTCGGAGATCCGCTCGATCTCGGGGCCGAGCTTGCGGTTCAGCTTGTAGCGGCCGACCCGGGTCAGGTCGTAGCGCTTCGGGTTGAAGAAGGCGTTCTCGAAGTACTGGCGGGCCGACTCCACCGAGAGGGGCTCACCCGGACGCGCCCGCTTGTAGATCTCGAGGAGCGCCTCCTCCCGGGTGGGCGCCAGGTTCCGCTCCTTCTCCCACTGCCCCTCGAGGAAATCGAAGTGCCGCACGAACCGGTCCAGGAAGGCCTCGTCGCCGTACCCGAGGGCGCGGAGCAGCACGAACAGGGAGAGCCGGCGCTTACGGGCCACCCGGGCCCCGGCCGTCACGTCGCGCGACGGCTTCGCCTCGATGTCGAGCTCGATCCACTCCCCGCGGTAGGGGTGGATCGTGCCGGTGAAGATCGTCTTGACGTCCCGGCCCGGCTGGAAGATCACGCCCGGCGAACGGACCAGCTGGCTGACCACCACCCGCTCGGTCCCGTTGACGATGAAGGTCCCGCGGTCCGTCATCATCGGGAAGTCCCCCATGAAGACGGTCTGCTCCTTGATCTCGCCCGTGGTGGCGTTCAAGAACCGCGCCCGGACGAAGACCGGGGCGGCGTACGTCATGTCCTTCTCCTTGCACTCCTCCACCGAGAACTTGGGAGGCGGGCGAAGATCGGGGTCGGTCGGGTCGAACTCCAGCTCCAGGCTCAACTGCCCGGTGAAGTCCTCGATGGGGCTGATGTCGCTGAAAGCCTCGGCCAGCCCCTTGTCCAAGAACCACTGGAAGGAGTCGCGCTGGATGGCGATGAGGTCCGGCAGCGGCAGGGCCTCGTCGATGTTCGCGAAAGACACGCGTTCGGGACTGCGGGACCGTGCTGGCAACGGCCTACTCCTCCCAGTGGGATTGCGGATGATTCGGGGGGGTACTGCTCAGAGGGACGGGTTCGGGCCCGGGTGGGCCCCAGGGATGCCCCGGGGCGCGCACCGACCACAGGGATCTGCGTGCGGCGGCAGCGGGGGCATCACGGCAACCCGGTATCTTAACGACCGCTGAGGGTCCACGCAACCGTTCTCGCGCGAGAAATTCCGGCGCCAGAAGGGCACCGAATCGCGCACCCTCCAGGGTACGGCGACCACCCTCCTCCGTCAAGCATCCCGGGCCGAGCGGCCTGGGCTACTTGAGCTCCACGGTCGCCCCGGCGCCCTCGAGGGCCGCCTTGGCCTTCTCGGCCTCGTCCTTGTTGACCCGCTCGAGGACCGGCTTGGGGGCGCTGTCGACGAGGTCCTTGGCCTCCTTGAGGCCCAGGCTGGTCAGGGAGCGAACCTCCTTGATGACCTGGATCTTCTTGTCCCCGGCGCCGGTCAGGACGACGTCGAACTCCGTCTGCTCCTCTTCGGCCGCCGCCGCCTCGCCACCGCCGCCGGCCGGCGCGGCAGCCGCCACGGCCACCGGAGCCGCCGCGGTGACCCCGAAGCGCTCCTCGAAGTCCTTCAGGAGCTCGCTCAGCTCGAGCACGGACAGCTCGGAGATGCCGTCCAGGATCTGGTCTTTGGTCAGGGTCCCTGCCATCGTGTTGCCTGCCTTTCGGTCCTTGTGTCGTAATGCCTGGTCGAACGGGATTTTCGGGTTGGGTCAGGTGGCCGGGGCGTCGGCCTCGCCGCCATCGGCCTCGGTCGGGGTCGCGGGGGCGGCCTCGACCGGCACCTCGGCGGCGACCGCTTCGGAGGCCTCCGCCGTGGTGGCGTCGACGTCGGTCGTTTCGGTCGCCTCCGCCGTGGTGGCGTCGGCCTCGGTCGTTTCGGTCGCCTCCGCCTCGGGGGGCTCGGCCGGCGCCTCGGTGACCGGTGCCGCCACCTCCGCCGCCTCGGGCCCGACCGACCCGGCGGCCTCTGGTTCGGCCGCCCGGCGCTCCTCCACGAGGGCCGACAGCCCGTAGGCCAGGTTCTGCGGGACCGCCTTGATGAGGCTCGCCATCTGGCGGATCGGGGCGGCGATGGCGCCGGCCAGACGGGCCAGGAGCACCTCGCGCGAGGGGAGGTCGGCGATCGAGGCCAGGTCGCTCGGGGAGAGGACGGCGCCCTCCATCATCCCGCCCTTGAGGATCAGATGGGGGTTGTTCCTCGAGAAGTCCCGGAGGGCCTTGGCGACCGCGCTGACGTCACCCCGGACGAAGGTGATGGCGGTCGGTCCGCTGAGCAGGTCGGCCAGCGGCTCGTGCGGGCTACCGGTGACGGCCAGGCGCACCAGCGTGTTCTTGAAGATCTTGTAGTCGCCGCCCGCCGCCACCAGGCTGTGCCGCAGCGCCGCCAGGTCGGCCACCGTCAGGCCGCGGTACTCGGTGACGACCGAGGCGCTGGACGCGCCGAGCCGGTCCCGTACCTCGTCGACGACGGCCACCTTCTCGGACCTCGGGTTCTCCATCGCTCCTCCACCGGTCTCCAGCCCGCCCGGCGACGGGGCCGCGATCTCCGGGGTGCGACGGGCCGCCGGGCACCCCGACCGGGGGCACCTGCGGTCTCGCCTCGTCAGGCGGGCTCTCGCCCTTTACGCACCTGAGGTGCACCGGAGTTCTACGGCGTGTTCTCGGGCCCGCCAACGGGCGGGCCGACCAACACAGGCTACTACGCCGGGCCGGGGCTTCTGACCCCGCCCGGTTCGCTCAGGCGCTCGCCGCCAGCTCCTGGTCCTCGAGCGACTCGCGGGCCCGGGCCGGGTCGATGTGGACCCCGGGTCCCATCGTCGACGAGAGGGTGACCGACCGCAGGTAGCGGCCCTTGGCGGCCGCCGGCTTGGCCCGGTAGAGCTCCTCGATGACGGCGTGGACGTTCTGCCAGAGCTGCTCTTTGGTGAACGACGCCTTGCCCACCCGGATGTGGATGTTGCCCACCTTGTCCGTGCGGTACTCGACCCGGCCGCCCTTGAACTCGGTGACCGCCTTGGCCACGTCGGTGGTGACCGTCCCCGTCTTGGGGTTGGGCATCAGGCCCCGGGGGCCGAGGGTCCGCCCCAGCGTCCCGACCTGGCCCATCAGGTCCGGGGTGGCGATGGCCACGTCGAAGTCCAAGAAGCCGCCGGCCACCTTGGCCACCAGGTCGTCGGCCCCGACCTCGTCGGCGCCGGCCGCCCGGGCCTCGGCTGCCTGCTCACCGGCGGCGAACACGACCACCCGGACGCTGCGTCCGGTCCCCGCCGGCAAGGAGATCGTGCCCCGGACGATCTGGTCGGCCTTGCGGGGGTCCACCCCGAGCCGGACGGCCAGCTCGGCCGTCTCGTCGAACTTGGCGCTGGCCATCGACTTCATCAGGTCGATGGCCTCGGCGATCGAGTACAGGTGCTCGCGGTCGACCTGGTCGGCCGATCCCCGGTAGCGCTTGGAGTGCTGGGTCATGAGTTCGTTCTCCCTGGTCCCTGGGTCAGCCGGCGACGGCGATGCCCATCGAGCGGGCGGTGCCGGCGACCTGGCGCTTGGCCGCTTCGAGGTCCTCGGTGTTGAGGTCGGGCAGCTTGACCTTGGCGATCTCAGCCAGCTGGTCATCGGTGACCGCCCCCACCTGCTGGCGGCCGCTCGTCGGCGACCCCTTCTCCAGCCCGGCCGCCTGGCGGAGCAGGACGGCCGCCGGCGGTGTCTTCAGCACGAACGAGAAGCTGCGGTCCTCGTAGATGGTGATCTCGACCGGGACCACGCTGCCCCGCTGGTTCTCGGTGGCCGCGTTGTACTGCTTGCAGAACTCCATCGTCTGGACGCCGTGGGGCCCGAGGGCGGTCCCCACCGGGGGGGCCGGCGTGGCGCCGCCCGCCTCGAGCTGGATCTTCACGACGGCGAGCACGCGCTTTTTGGGTGCCATCGTCTTCCTCTCTTCTTGTGATCTGGGCGACGGCGACACGTTGCGCCGGCGCCGGGTGTGGCCGCTCCTTAGAGCTTGGCCACCTGGCTGAACTCGAGCTCGACCGGGGTCTCCCGGCCGAAGATGTTGACGAGGACCTTGAGCTTGAGCTGGTCCTCGTTGATCTCGGCGATCTGGCCCGAGAAGTCGGCGAAGGGACCTTCCTTGACCCGGACCGTCTCGTCCACCTCGTACTCGAGACGGGGGCGGCTGCGCTTGGCCGGCGCCTCGACCCCTTCCGGCTTGACCTGCAGGATGCTCTCCACCTCCCGGCGAGAGAGCGGCGTGGGCTTGGTCCCCGGGCCCACGAAGCCGGTCACCCCCGGGGTGTTGCGGATGGCCCCCCAGGTGTCGTCGTCGAGGTCGCAGCGGACGAGGAGGTAACCCGGGAACACCTTCTTCTGGACGGTGACCTTCTTGCCGCCCTTGAACTCGACGACGTCCTCCATGGGGATGACCACCTCGAAGACCCGGTCCTCCATCCCCCGGGACGCCACCACGCTGCCCAAGTTGGAGCGCACCTTGTTCTCGTACCCCGAGTAGGTGTGGACCACGTACCAGCGGCCCGGACGGTCGTAGGGGCTCGGGACGTAGCGCTCGGGCTCCTCCTCGTCGTCACCCTCGGGGCCGGTCCACCCCTCGGGTCCACCGTCCGACGCCGGGGCCTCGCCGTCCTGGTCGGCGCCGGTCGTGGCGTCGAGGACCAGGGGGGCCTCCTCGTTCTCGGGGGCGTCGACCTCGGCGGCCGCCTCGATGGGTCCGACGGCGTCCTCCAGCTCGATGGCGGCCTCCTCGAGCACGGGGTCGTGCTCGGGCGCCGGACCGGTCAGCTGGTCGATCGCCCCGGAGGGCGCCTCCACCAGGTCGGTGTGGCCGTTCTCGTTCTCAGTCACTGGTACGCCGATCCTTCGGGGTCACTTCGTGAACAGCCAGATCACCCAGTGGGCGAAGGCCAGGTTCAAGAAGTAGATGTAGGTCGTCATGATCACGAGGACGGTCAGGGTGATCCCCGTGTAATTGATGAGCTCCTTGCGGGTGGGCCAGGCCACCTGGCGCATCTCGTCGCGCACCTGGCGGAAGAACTCGGTGATCGTGGTGCGGTGCGGGGCGCGCTGGCGCTCCGAGGTCGACCGCCGGTGAGTGGCGGTGGCGGTCCCGCCCGAGGCGCGCCGGATGGGCTCCTCGTCGAACTCCTCGTCGTCGAGGTCGTCCGCGTCTGGCTCGACATTGCGGTTCACGGCACGCTCCGAATCAGTGGGACCACGGTCCTTCCGGTTTCCCCGCAGGGCAGGAGGGACTCGAACCCCCAACCGCCGGTTTTGGAGACCGGTGCTCTACCAGTTGAGCTACTGCCCTTGGTGTCCGCCGTCAGCGGTGCGTCGGGGGACGACGTCGGTCACCGGGGCCTGGCGAGCGGACCCTGAGCCTACCACCGACCGGGTCCGGCCAGCTCAGCGGGGTCCGGCCAGCTCAGCGGGGTGGCGGCCTCCCGCCCCCTCCGCTCAGCGGGTCTCCTTGTGCATGGTGTGCCGCCGGTCCCACCGGCAGTACTTGCGCATCTCGATCCGCTCGCGGTCGTTGAGCTTGTTCTTGGTGGTGATGTAGTTGCGCCGCTTGCAGTCCTCGCAGGCCAATGTGACCTGCACCCGCTTCTCGTTCTTGGCCACGACTGGTTCTCGTTTTCTCTCGTCTCCGGTGATGCTGCCCCGGCTGTTGCCGGGTGGGTAGCGGCGGCGGGACTCGAACCCGCGACCCCACGATTATGAGCCGTGTGCTCTGACCAACTGAGCTACGCCGCCCGGGGCGAGCCCCCTGTCGGAATCGAACCGACGACACCAGCCTTACCATGGCTGTGCTCTACCGACTGAGCTAAGGGGGCGCCGCAGCCCTCGGGCCGCCGACCAACCATGATACCCAAGCCCGGGCCGGCGCCGCCTCGGCCGCTACCATCCCGCCGATGCGCATCCGGCTGGCCGAGCCGAGGGACGCGGAGGCGATCCGGGCCATCTACAACCGGGAGGTCACGACCAGCACCTCCACGTTCGACCTGGTCCCCAGGTCGCTGCCCGACCAGCTGGCCTGGCTGGACCGGCACCGGGGGGCCCACCCGGCCATCGTCGCTGTGACCGAGGGGGAACCGAGGGCACAGATCGTGCTCGGCTTCGGCGCCCTGGCGCCGTTCCGCAGCCGGCCCGCCTACGCCACCTCGGTCGAGAACTCGGTCTACGTGGACGCCGACCGCCGCCAGCGCGGGGTGGGCCGGGCCCTGCTCGAGGAGCTGGTCCGGCTGGCCGCCGCCCACGGGTTCCACACGGTCATCGCCCGGATCGTCGGGGGCAACGAGGCCTCCATCGCCCTCCACCGGGCGTGCGGCTTCGAGGTCGTCGGGGTGGAGCGGGAGGTGGGTCGCAAGCACCGCCAGTGGCTCGACGTGGTCGAGCTCCAGCGGATGCTCTGACCTCACCCGGGCGGGGTCAGCCCCCGGCCACCTGGGGCCCCGGAGCCAGCTCTTCGTCCTCGCCCCCCAGGTCCGACGTGTCCCACCGCCACGCCCTCGACCACCGCCCGAGCGGAGCGAGGAGGACGACGAGCAGGAACACCAGGGCCGCCGCCTCGGAGAGCGGGTCGTAGCTGATGAGCTGTTTGACCAGCGCCTGGCCGCCGGGGAGCCCGATGAAGGGCGCGGCGATCGAGACCACGATGATGGCCGAGCGGAGCCGGCCGGTGGCCACCGGGGCCAGGATGACGATGCCCCAGCACAGGTACCAGGGCTGGACCACCGGGCCGAGGATGACGAAGAGGAGCAGGCTGAGCCCGAGGGCGGTGAGCGACCCGATCCGGTCGCTCTCCTTGAGGAGCCACACGCCGGCCGCGGCCGCGCCGAGCAGGCCGAGCACCCGGGTCAGCGAGAGGACCGAGTCCGACGACACACCCAGGCCGACGGCGTGGGCCAGGCTGCCGACGGCCATCCCGACCCCGGTCGCCGGGGCCAGCCAGCTGCGGACGGTGCCCGGGGTGGCCAGGTTCCCGACCCACCCGAACCCGAGCCCGCTCATGAGCGTGAGGGCGACCATCACCCCCCCGGCGATCAGGCCGGCCGAGACCAGCGGGCGCACCCGCTGGCGCAGCGGGACCCCGGTGCCGAGCCAGTCCCAGGCGATGTAGAGGATCCCGAGGGCAGCCGGGGCCTTGATCGCCGCCGCCAGGGCGCACAGGACCACTCCCCACACCGGGTGCTTGTACCGGGCGGCGGTGATCCCGGCAACGAGGAGCCCCACCATGATGGCGTCGTTGTGCCCCGCCCCGACGAGCGTCAGGACGACGAGGGGGTTCAAGACGGCGAGGACGAAGACCGGCCCCGGGTCCCGGCCGTAGGAGCGGGCCAGCGTGGGGATGCACCAGGCGATCAGCACCACCCCGGCCAGGGCGAGCAGGCGCAGCAGGACGATCATGACGAGCTCGTGGTGGAGGCTGACGTTGGCGAAGAACCCATCGACCATCAAGAAGAGCGGCCCGTAGGGGGCCGGGGTGTTGATCCACAGGTGGTCGACCGGGTTCACGATCGGCCCGGCCCCGAGCGTCCCGGGGCCGTAGATGTAGGGGTTGATGTGATGGCTCACCATCTCCCCCTGGGCGGCGTACGAGAAGACGTCGCGCGAGAAGATCGGCGCCACCACCAGCATCGGGATCATCCACAGGGCCAGGATCCACCACAGGTGGCGGATCGGGACCCCCGGGCGGCGCGACAGCGCCTTGGTCAGCCCGTACCAGGCCCGCATGAGGAGGATGAGGCCGCCGTAGACGGCGACCAGCCCGAAGAGGAGCATGGCCTGGGAGGACTGCCCGTAGTGGGCCGGTACGCCGAAGAACCAGGTGCCGGTCATCTCGAGCTTGAACGGCGAGCTGGTGAGGCTGGCCCCGAGCATCACGCTCACCAGGGCGAAGAACCCGAGGAGGGCCGGACGGACCAAGAAGCGCCAGTCGTCGGGGTCCTCGTCCTCGGTGTCGAGGCGGGCGGCCACCATGCGCGACGGCAGGAGCCGCATCTGGAGCATCTCGGCCCGCACGGCGAGGTGCCCGACCCGCTCGGTGAACAGTCGGGCCCCGTTGCGGCCGAGGTCGGCCACGGCCACCCGGCGGCCGTGCGGGGTCGGGGGGGACTCGTCGCCGGCGGTACCGGGCTCGGAACCGCTCTGGTTCTCTGTCACCACGCCTCGGACCTCACTCGGCGGCGCCGGGAGCGGCACGGCCGTCGCTCGACTTCTTCTCGACTCGGGAACTGCCCGAAGGATCTGGGGTGACCCGGGGGGTTCCGGGGTCGACGACCGCAGGGACGGCCGCCCGGGTTCGCCGGCCGCCTCCTCAACCCGCGGCACGGATTGACTCAGGAGGCGCCGAAACTCGTCCGTAATGGCATTGTAACGGGGTTCCCGAGGGGCGCAAGTACCCGGCCGGGGCCGGTCAGCGACGGGCCGGCCGGCGACGACCGAGGAGCAGCAGGAGCGACCCGAGACCGATCAGCCCACCCGCCGCCGCCACGCACGGCACCAGCGCGAACCCGGTGTAGGCCAGCTCGGTTGCATGCGTGGTCGACCCGGTGGTGGTGCTCGAGGTCACCCCGACGGCGGTGGTCGAGGCGGTCGTGACCGACGAGGCCAGGAGCGTCGTCGAGCTGGCGACGGTGGCCCCGTTGGTGAGCGTGCCGCTCGTCGAGACCACCAGGGCCTGGACGGTGAAGCTGGAGGTCGACCCGACCGCCAGTGGCCCAGGATCGGTGCACGTCACCGCCTGCCCGGCGATCGAGCAGGTCCATCCGGTCCCGCCGGCCGCGCTCGGCGTGAGGCCGGCCGGCAGGTTGTCGGTGACCGAGAGGGCGGTCGCCGGTGAGGGGCCCTTGTTGGTCACCCCCAGCAGGTAGGTGGCCGTCTCTCCCGGGGTCAGCTGCTGGGAGCCCTCGAGGGACTTGGTCAGGACGACCTCGGCCCCCGGGACGGGGGTCGCCGTGTCCGTGTGGGAGTTGTTGGCGGGGACGTGGTCGTGGCCCGACCCGGTCACGGTGGCCGTATTGGTGACGCTCGGGACCGCCGAGGCGCCGGGCAGGACCACCAGCGTGATGGTGCTCGTCACCCCGACCGGGAACGGCACCCCCCAGACGCAGGTGACCGTCTGGCCGCTGTCGGAGCACTGCCACCCCGGCCCCGACGCCGAGACGAAGGTCAGGCTGGAGGGAAGGTCGTCGGTCACCGTGACCGGCCCCGGGTCCGGGGTCGGCCCGGCATTGGAGACGGCCAGCAGGTAGGTGAGGTTCTGGCCGACCACGGGGTCTCCGACGTGGGTCTT
>Ga0209656_10002068_pt1 | contig 13137 bp, 11 predicted proteins | sample BogFormECP12_OM2_FD_188239 | JGI IMG/M metagenome (GOLD analysis project Ga0209656, IMG submission 188239) | Bog forest soil microbial communities from Calvert Island, British Columbia, Canada - ECP12_OM2 (SPAdes) (version 2) | ecosystem: Environmental > Aquatic > Freshwater > Wetlands > Bog ... | reverse complement strand
GAGGTGCCGGAGATCGTGCGCGGGCTGCGCGCGCGCGGCATCAAGCACATCGCGATCATCTCGGGCGACCACGAGGCGCCGACCCGGCGTCTCGCCGAGCAGCTCGGCATGGACCGCTACTTCGCCCAGGTGCTGCCGGCCGACAAGGCGGAGTATGTGGAAAAGCTGCAGCAGGAAGGTCGGAAGGTCTGCTTCGTCGGCGACGGCATCAACGACGCGATTGCGCTGAAGAAGGCCAACGTGTCGATCTCGCTGCGCGGGGCGACGTCGATCGCCACGGATACCGCGCATGTGGTGTTCATGGAGCAGGGTCTCGGCAAGTTGTGCGAGCTGCGCGACATCGCGCGCGACCTGCAGCGCAACGTCCGCACCAGCTGGGGGCTCATCATCGCGCCGAACGCGCTATGCATCGTCGGCGTGTTCACGATGGGCTTCGGCATCGGCATGTCGGTGCTGACCAACAACGTCGCCGCGCTGGGCGCCTTGGCGAACGGCGTTCGGCCGATGCGCAAGGTCGCCGCACTGGAGGCCGAGCGCCGTCACCTGCTGGAGCTGCAGCTCCGCGAGAGCGGCTTCCTGCACGGCGACGGGCTGCTGCAGGATGCCGAACAGACGGGACCCGGGCCGCACGATGCGCGTGTCGCGCTCGGGGAAGACGTGGAGGAGGCCGAACTGGTCGCAGTATGAGCGTGACGGTCGAAGTCCTCGACGGCGACGATTCGGCGATCGCCGCGACGCCGACCGCAGGCGAAACCCCGGCTTGAGTACGCCGCCTGCATCGCCGTCGGCCGCCACCCAGCCGGGCTCGCTGACGATCACCGATGCAACCATCTTTGCGCCGGGGCAGGAGTCGCGCGCGGAGGTGTTCGCCCGCCGCGTGCTGCGGATCGCCGAATTGCGTGTGCTGGAGATCGACCCGGCCCGCGCCACCGCCACGCTGCGCTACCGGCGGCCGTTCGGCGACGCGGACGTGGTGGGCCGCCTGGCCGAAGCGGCGGCGCACGGCGAGCCGCTCGATGCGGCCGCCCTGCCGCCCTGGCGCCCCGATGAACCGGTCGTGCTGCACCATCGCACCGGCGTGGTGAGCACCTTCGACATCCTGCATTTGAGCCGGCGGCGCCTCTACATCCGCCACCCAGCGCTCAAAAGCGAGCCGGCGACGGCGCAGCGCATCGAGGACGCGTTGCGCGCGGCACCCGGTGTGCTGGACGTCGCCCGCTCCGGCCCGGGTGCCACGCTGGACGTGCGGTTCGACCCGGCGGTGGCCGACGGCCGCGCCCTGCTGCGCCTGGCTGAGACGACGCTGCTGGCCTACCCCGACCTGCCCGCGAGTCTGACCGCGGGGCACACGAGCTTCGCTCTCGCCAACACCACCCTCGGCGTCGCGGCCGTCGGCGAGTTCGTCGCTTCTGCCGCGCTGCCGGTCGCGGCGGCGATGCTGCTCCTCTCGAACCTGGGCACGCTGCGCGCCGGCGCCGAGCAGGCCAGGGAAGGCAAGCCCGGTCTGCCGGCCCTGTACAGCACCATCGTGCTCGCCACCCTGGCCAGCGGCAGCTTCTTTTCGGCCGCGCTGATGTTCTGGTCGTTCCGCTACTGGGAACGTCGCCACCGCAGCGACATGGCCGAGGAGAACGCCGCCTTGCTCGGCGAGGTCCACGCGCTTCCCGCGCAGGCCCGCGTGGTGACGGCCGACGGGAAGGAGCGGCTGGTGCCGCCGCTCAAGGTCGAGGCCGGTCAGCGCCTGCGTGTGGTCGCGGGCGAAACCATCCCGGTTGACGCCACTGTTGTGGCCGGAGCCGCCGTCATCGACGAGAGCCTCGTGAGCGCGGCTGCCGGCCGCGTGGCACGCGTGCGCGGCGAGGAGGTGCTGGCCGGCAGCACGGTGGTCGCCGGCCAGCTCGATCTGGCCGCGCTGCGCAGCGGGCGGCGCACGCGTGCCGCTCAGCTTGCGCAGGCGCTGCTGGAAACGACGGTGCCCGCGCCGTCGGATTGGACGCTGACGCCCGAGGCCGAGGCGTTCGCCGCGCGAACGGTGCCGCCCACTCTGGCCGCCGCCGCGGTCGGGCTGATGGTCGGCGGACCAGCCGCCGCGAACGCGGTCCTGCGTCCGGATTACGCCACCGGCATCGGCCTCGCCGCACCTTTGCGCATGCTCCGCGTCAATCGGATCGCCGTGCGCCAGGGCGCGATCGTGCGGACGCGGCGTGCGCTCGAGCATCTGGCGAGCGCCACTTGGGTGGTGCTGGACGACCACGACGGGATCGATGCGTCCGAATGCGAGCTGGCCGAGTTGCGTAGCTCCGGCGTGCCCGGAGACCAGTTGCTGCCGGCGGTCGCCGCCGCGGCTGCGTGGCTCGGTGACGAGCGCGGGCCGGCGCTGAGCCGGGCCTGTGCGGCCCGCGGCATTGTCGCGCGCCACGCCCCGCTGCACGACATCGACGACACCGGCGTGGCGATCGAGTACCGCCACCATGTCGTTCGTCTGCGTGGGCGCGGCGATCGCGCGCTGCTGCCGCCGGTGCGTGTCGACGTGGATGGCGTGGAGGTGGCCGCGTTGCGGTTCCACCGCAACGGACACGTGCCGGCCGCATCGACGGTGCAGCAGCTGCAGCGTGCGGGGTTGCGCGTGTTTCTCGCCTCCGGGCGGCCGGCGGCCGAGGCAGCGCGTGTCGCCCGCTTGATCGGCGCCGACGACCACGCCGGGTTGCTCGACGATCATGCGCGCGGCGGGCTGCTGCGCGACCTGCACGCGCGCGACGTCTCAGTTCTGCACGTGCGCGACGGCGCGGCCCTGCCACATACTCGCGCGGGCTACGTGTCGGTTGCGTTGGCGGGGCCGGATGGACTCCGGCACGACGCCGACGTCGCCCTGTTCGGCCGCTCGCTCGCACCGTTGCCCGCGCTGGTGGCCGTGGCCCGCGACAGTGCTGCCCGCGACCGTGAGGACCGCGTGGCCGTGCTGGTGCCCAACATCGCCGCCGTCGCCGGCGTGTTCGCGCTCGGCTTCACAGGCCTGACCGTGGTGCTGGTCAGCAATCTGGCGACATACGTGGTGCATGACCGCGCGCGAAAGGCTCTTGCGGATGCCAAGGCGAACCCGGTCGTCGACACGGACCTTGCGCGGGGCGCCGACGACGCCGCCGGGAACGCGCTGACGCCGCGGCCGATTGCGGCACCGGAAACCAAGCAGACGAGGGTGTATGCATGACCAACGATGAGCCGCGTGGCTCCGACGCGGCGGACGTGATGCCGACGGAAGCACGGGACCTGGTGGCGCTCCCGTACGACGGCATGACGCAGTCCGACTGGAACGAAGACCAGGATATGATGCGGCGGATCGAGCAATTGCCTCGCGAAGTCGGGTGGCTGCTGATCTACGTCGGCGTGCTCGGCGTCGTCCTTCCCGGCGTTCTCGGAACGCCGTTCCTGGTCGCCGGCGCTGCGATCGTGTCGCCGGGCGGCCCGAAGGTGCTGGCCCGCTGGGTGGGCCGCAAGCCGCCGCGCCTGGTGCACATCGGCATGAAGCAGATCACGCGGCTGGTGGACGATCTGGACCGGCGCTATCCGATGCTGCCCAAGGCCGGCGCGGCGCAGAAGTGATCATCAGAGGAGACCAACGCGGCTGATGACGAAGAGTCACACGTTTTCCGGCGTCACGCTCGCCGTCCTGCAGCGCATGAGCGAGACGAACCGCAACGACTACGTCCTCGTGCTCGACGAGGAGCGCAGGACCGGCACGGTCACCGGCAAGTCCCCTCTGGGCGACGTCGCCGTGCGCTTCGATTATACGATCGAGCGCGCGGAGATGAGGCTGACGGTGCTGAAGAAACCGATGTTCGTGCCGCTGCCGATGCTGTGGGCCGAGTTCTCGCTTGCGCTGCGCGAAGCGACGACGGACCTCGCGGCGATGCAGACGGACGACGCGGACGTCATGGAGACACCCTGACCTGCCGACGCGTTCGATGCGACGAGCGAACCGCTAGAGCGGTCTCAATCTCGGTGGGATCGCACTCATCTCGGTCCCGTCATGGTCCGCGAAGGCGGACCATCCACGCCTTTGGCAGCCGCGTGAAAGAAGGCGTGGATGGCGGTCCGCCCATGACGTGTTGAAACGGTTTCGGTTGAAACCGCTCTATACCGCAGCGGCGACCAGCGGCACCAATGCCTTGACGAAGGCCACGATGCCTTCGATGAGCGCAGCCATTCCAGCCAGCTGCGCGGGCTCGGACGCGTGCGCGCCACCGAGGTCTGAACGACCACGACCTTGGCGGTCCCGGCGGCTGACGTCGGTTCGACGACGATCTCTGCGGGAGGCGCACTTGGCGCGCCGCTCGTATCGGTGACGACCACCACCGTCGCCACGGCCGGCGCACTATCACTCATCCGCTTCCTCCACCTCCGCACACGCAGGGCCGATGCGAGATCCGACCCACCCCGTGCAGACACGAGCGCGGCGGTGATCGTGCGGTTGCGGTACTGCCAAGCTCACGTTATCGCGAGCGCTGATCCCCGACCTCCGCGGTAGGCGCCTGAGCGCGGCGCTGCCGGGGTCTGACCGCACTCATCTCGGTCGCGTCGATACCAGCCGGCACACGTGATGACTCATCATGAACGACATCGTCATTCCGGGCGAAGGCCCGGAATCCACGCCTTTCTTCTTCTACGTGGACGTCATGAAGGCGTGGCTGCCGTGCCGGGAGCCTGTCCTCGGGCGGCCTTCGGCCCGACCCGGGAGCCCGGCATGACGGGTCGGCACTTTCGACCGTTGGTATGGCGCCTCACAACGGCCGGCTCGGTGCCTGAACGACACAGGCAAGCAGGACCTAAATCCTGACAAAAGAATAAATGCCTTGACTTCGGTCCTCTGGCGCGCGATCCTTTTGGCCGATCCCGGAGCGGTCCGGGGAACCTCGAGCCCCTGGGAGGGCCGGATGTTCGATTTCCTGCCGCCCTTCCTCAAGCGGCTCTACCAAAGCTTCCGGGTCCCCTACGCCCGCGGCACCCGCGTGCGCGCCACCCCCGAGCCCGACCCCGAGATCGCCGCCTCGGCCCGCGAGCGCATGTTCCGCGTCGAGATCATCCAGGACGCGTTCTGCGAACGCCGGCCGAAGCCCCAACGGCTGTTCCGCAAGCCGACGGGCCATCGCGACCTCTATTCCTGGTGCGACCTGGAGGCGTCCCGCTACCCCACCACACGGCACCGCTGCGCCCACTGCACCGACGCCCGCGACCTCTACCGCCGCGCCAACGCAGGCGACTGGCAGGCCGAAGTCCGCCTGCACCGTCTGGCGACGCGCGCGTCGATGCGTCTGCTCGCCGAGCGCCGCGCCTGGGCCGAGACCCGCCGCCGCCAGCGCGCCGCCCGCACCCCGGAGCCGGGACCGCCGCCGGTGATCTGGGCCATGCTCGGCTGGAAGCGCTGGCGCGACCGACGCGCCGAATACCCTCCCGCCACCGAGCGCTGGTTCATCGTCGAGCGCCGCGAGGCCGAGGCCAAGCTCGTGCGCGACCACACCCGCACGCTGCGCCGCATGGCCCAGCGCAGCCGCGCCCGCGCGCGACCGCGAAGCCGCGCGTGACGCCGCGCGGCCCGCCGCCGCACAACCGCCCGTTCATCCCTTCCCCGTCATGGCCGGCCTTGTGCCGGCCATCCACGATTTTGATAACGTTGCAGAAAAGAATAAATCGTGGATGGCCGGGACAAGCCCGGTCATGACGGAAGAGGAACGGGCGGGCGCCACCGAACCGGGGCCGAACGACCCTGCCCCGTCATCGCGAGGCGCGCAGCGCCGTGGCGATCCAGGGCAACGTGACAAACGTCCGTCGCGCGGCCCTGGATTGCCACGCCGCCAAGCGGCAGCTCGCAATGACGAGGCACACGCGGCCGCGCCATCGGACCCGCCGTCCGAAGCCGCGCCGCCCGAAGCCACGCCGCGGAATGACGACGCACACGTGGCCAGCCCATCGGCGCTACCGGCCGACGCCGCGCCGCCACAAGCTTCATCCGCACCTGCGCCGGCGACACCGGAAAGTGCCCCGGCTCCCGCACCCGCACGCTTCGTTCGCGTTGCGTACCCGCCCGGCTGCACGACGATCATTCGCATCGGCGCCGGCCGCCCGACGATCCCGCCGCCACGTCGCCCCGCCGTCGCAGCCCCCGCGAACGGCCCCGCGCGCACCGCGGACGCACCCGCGTCAGCCGCGCAACCAGGCCTGAACGGCGTCCGCGGCGGCGACGCCCCGCTCGTTCGCCTCCTCGAAGATCGAGATGCCGCTCATGTCGGAGTGGGCGAAGAAGACGGGCGGCGTTTGCTCGCACGCAGCCGCGCGGGCGGGGCCCCAGATGTAGCCGGGCGTGGGCCGGATCATCGCATGTCCCCACACGCAGGCGTCGATGCGCTCGATGGCGCCCTCGAGCTCGGGATGAACGCGCAGCAGCTCGCCCGCGACCATCGCCTGCCAGTCCCCGAGCCTCCGCCCGAGCGCCCATGCCCGCGCCTGCGACGGAGGTGAGTCGGACAGCGGCCAGTAATAGGTCAGCACCGTGCGCCTCTGCACCTGGGCCACCGACTGGTGGGTGGCGACGACGTAGCCGAGCGAGCGGCTGTTGTAGACGACGTTGTCCCAGCACAGGGGTGCACCACGTCCCTGCGGCAGGCGCGCGACCGTGACGTTGGCAACCATCCAGGGTGCGTAGCTGTGCGAGGTGTCCGGCGTGCGGCCGAGAAGCCGGTCGGCGACGAAGCGCGGCACGGCGAGAACCACCGCGCGAGCCTGGATCCGGCGCGAGCGGTCCTGGGCCGGCTCGTAGATGTCGACCGCAACGCCGCTGTCCGCCGGCCGCACGCGCCAGGCGAGCGAGTCGCAGCGCGCCGGTGCCAGCTTTGCCTGCAGGCGGCGGACGATATATCCGTTGCCCTCCGGCCAGGTCAGCACCGTCGGCGTCGCGTCGCCGCTGGCGATTCCGCCGCGGGCGGCGTGGTAGTGCACGCCCGCCCACGCCGAGACCTGGTCGAACGTCGTGCCGTAGTCGTCGCGGCAGCAGTAATCGACGTACCAGAGCAGCGGCCGGCTGTCCCAGCCCTGCGCGCGCATGTAGTCTTCCATGCTGATGCGATCGAGAAGGCGGAACCGCTCGTCGGCCGAGCTGAGATCGAGCGGAATCGCGAACGCCCGGCGGCCATCCGATCCGCGCGCGCGGCGCCAGTCGTCCATCGCGGAGAAGAACGCGCCATACTGGCGACGGTCGGCGGCGCTGATGCCGTTGTCCGGCAGCAGGTCCTCCTGCCAGGCACCGTCGATGAACAGCCGCTCGCGCGGGTCGGCGCACAGCGCGAAGTCGTTGTAGATCGGCCGCCCGGCGGCGTCGCGGCCGGTGATGATGCCGAGCTCCTCGAACAGCGCGGCGGCGTGGACCGACTCGTCGGTCAACAGCGGCACGTAGTGCGCCCCCCACGGAAAGGCCGAGACGGCGTTGCGGCCGCTGCGTGCATTGCCGCCGACATCCGATTCGAGCTCGACGAGAACGACGTCGTCGATGCCGGCTCGCCGCAGCCGCCATGCCGCTGACAGGCCGGCGATGCCACCGCCGACGATCACCACGTCCGCACGTTCGGTCAGGCTCGGCCCCGGCAGGCTGCCGCCACGCAGCCGATGTCCGAGCGCGGCATGTGCGCCGACCAGCTCGCCCGGATACGGCCAAGCCGCACCCGCGTTCGGCGCGGCGCTGCCGGCGAGGCAGGCCGCGCCCCCGATTATCGCGTCGCGTCGGCGCAGCCGGATCAATACACGCCGTACGCCGACCACTCGGCATCGAAGGTGCGCACCAGCACCTGGCTGTCGAGGCGGTTAATGTCGGCGGGAACGCGGTCCATGTCGGGCGGAAAGCGCAGCATGTCGTGCGCGGTATCAGCCGACACATATCGCAGCCCCGGTGGATATGCGGTGCCCGGCACGATCGTGCGGTCGGCTGCCATGACGAAGCCCCATTCGCCGAACGACGGCACGAACACATGATAGGGCGTGGTGACGAAGCCCGCCGCCTCCAGCGTTGCCACCACGCACCAATAGGCGTGGCGCGCGATCAGCGGCGAGGTGCTCTGCACCACCACCGCGCCGCCCGGCGCTACGATCCGCCGCAGCAGCTTGTAGAAGGTCAGCGAATAGAGCTTGCCGATCGAGAAGTTCGACGGATCGGGGAAATCGACGACGATGAAATCGAAGCGCTCGCGGTCGGCGTTGTCCTTCAGCCACACGAAGGCGTCCTGCGTGATCACGTGCAGCTTCGGCGAGGCGAACGCGTCGGCGTTGAGCCGCGTCAGCATCTCATTGCCGGAAAACAGCCGCACCATCGCCGGGTCCAGCTCGACCTGGGTGATGCTTTCGACTTGCGGGTATTTCAGGACTTCCCGCGCGGCGAGCCCGTCGCCGCCGCCGAAGATCAGGACGCGGGCCGGGCGCGCGACACTGCTCAGCCCGGGATGCACCAACGCCTCGTGATAGCGGTATTCGTCGCGGCTGCTGAACTGGAGGTTGCCGTTGAGGAACAGCCGAAGGTCGCGATGCGAGTCGGTCAGCACGATGCGCTGGTACGGCGTCGTCTCCGCGTAGATCACCGGATCGGGGAAGATCGACGCCTCCGCCTCTTCCATGATGCGGCCGGCATAGACGAAGCCGGCGGCAAGCGCGGCCAGCACCAGAAGTGCGGCGATACGATGCGCGCGAACGTGGCGCAGGGCCGTGCCGTAGCCGAGCAGCAGCCACAGCGCGACGCCGGTGTTGAGCATCCCGAACAGGAAGCTCGAACGCATCAGGCCGAGCTTCGGCACCAGCACCAGCGGGAACAGCATCGAGGCCAGCAGGGCGCCGACATAGTCGAGCGTGAAGACGCGCGCGACCAGATCCTTCAGCGCGTACTGGTCGCGCAGCAGCCGCAGCAGCAGCGGGATTTCCACCCCGACCAGCACGCCGACGACGCCGACGACGGCATAGAGCGGGATGCGGAAATCGACGACCTGGGCGAACAGCAGGAACAGCAATGCGGCGGAGAATCCGCCGATCAGGCCGATCAGGATCTCGACACGCACGAACACCCCAAGCAGATCGTGCTCGATACGGCCCGACAGGTAGGAGCCGACGCCCATGGCGAACAGGTAGACGCCGATGACGGTCGAGAACTGGGTGACGGAGTCGCCGAGCAGGTAGCTCGCCAGCGTGCCGGCGATCAGCTCGTACACCAGGCCGCAGGTCGCAACCGCGAAGGCCGAGGCGAGCAGCAGCGCCTGTGCGGGCGACTGCCGCGGCAGCGCCGGCGCATCCATGGCGGTCTATCCGTGGATCGCGGCGCTGATGATGAGCGCGATGCCGATGGCGACGGCACCGATCAGCACCGCGATCGCGACGTTCTTTTCCTCGTTGATCTCGCGCCAGATATGTTTGCTGGGCGCCAGTCGGTCGAGCAGCACGAAGCCGACCGCGTAGATCATCAGCCCGAGCGCCGAGTAGATGATCGCCTCGATCAGGTTGTGCAGATTGATCAGCGGAGTGTCCATGACCGTGTCCTATTTGTGAAAGCCGCCCGAGCTGCCGGTGTTGTGATACCCGCCGCCGTAGAATCCGCCGCCGCTGCTACTGCTACTGCTGCCGCCGCTGCTGGTCTGGCCGGGGATGCTGTTGCCGAAGTCGAGGCCCTGGTACTTGCCGTACGCGAACGCGCTGAGCACCAGCAGGCAGAACACGATATAGCGCGGCGGCAGACTCATCGGCTCAGTTGTCCCACCCGCGGCCCATCCGCGACAGGGCGTGGCCGATCGTCGCGACGACGGGCCAGGCGAGGATGGCCAGGAATGCCAGCCCGAGCAGCGCGTCGCTGGGCGTATGCCGCCGGACGGTGACGCCGATCTCGGTGTGCTTCGGCGGTGGCGGTGGCGGGGCTTCCGGCGCCTTCTCGCTGCCCACGCCGTATTGCGACAGGTCGGGCATGTGGAACAGCGCGGCGGGCGGCGCAACGTGGGGTGTGTCGGCGACCGGCCACTCGATCGTCGCCAGCAGCTTGTATCGGCCGCCCGGCACCGACGCGAACGTGTAGCGCAGCGTGGTGTGGCCGACGAACAGCCGCACCGGCGCGGGCGCATCGAACCGCCGGTTGCCGTCGTCCGACACCAGCGCGACGTCCGCCTCGAGCCAGTCGATCGGCGTCGATGGCGTCACCTCGATCGTCAGGTTGCCGCCCCGGCCCGGAACGTCGAACGCCTCGCTTGCCGGCGGCGCGCCCTGATCGGCACTGGTCGCGCTGAACGTGTGCGCGACGACCAGCCGGTTGCGGTCGCGGCCGAAGGGGATTCCGGCCAGCACGCAGAGCAGCACCAACGCCGCGCACGCCGTCAGCCACATCCTGCCCAGGCCGGACGGCCTGGTCGCTGCATCGGGTGGGGCCACCGCTTCCGGCTGAAGTCCGAACGCTTTGCGCACCGTGGCGTCGTCGAGCGTCACGCCGCGCGACCACGTCACCTCGTCGACGCTGCGTTCCTCCGACAGGCAGTAGGGCGGGGAGACGTACTCGTGCAGCAGGACGCTGTCGCCGACCTTCACGCGCCAATAGAACTCGCCCAGCACGTAGTCGGTCCTGGCCGTCGTCTCCGAGACCTTGCGGTAGCGGTTCGGGTCGCCCGGCACTTCGCCGGGGCCGCCGACCGCCTCGCGCAGCATCACGTACAGCGTCCAGACGCCGTCACCCAGGCTCAGGAAACGGAAGCCCCGGTACGGGTTGAACAGCAGGTATTCCTCCCACTGCTCGCCTTGCGCGCTGCGCTGTTGATAGCCGACCACCTCCCATTCCGTGCCGACCAGCGTGCCACGCGTGCCGATGGCGATCAGCGGCTGGCGCGTGCGTGCGGCCGCAGCGGCGATCAGCCGCACGTCCTCGTTGGCGACATCCAGCACCGCGCCGCAGGAAGGGCAGACGGCGGTGACGCTGCTGCCCGCCGCGCGCAGCGTCACCGGGCTGGCGCATGACGGACACACGAGGCTGCGCGGCCGGGCGGGACGGGCCGTGCGCGGCACGGCCGGTGCCGGTGGCGGCACCCCTCCCGACGCGGCCAACGATCCGTCGCTCATGTGGCGGCCGGCCGCACCGGGTCGCGCGCCTCGACCGCGCTTGCCGGCGGCGTCCAGCGTTCGATGCTCCGCAAATTGACGAAGCCCAGGTCGTCGAACGCCACGTAGGAGCCGATATACAGGTCGCGGCCCTCGCTGCCCGCCTCGACGCTGGCGAAGCCGCCATCGGCGGCGAGCATGTCGTAGTACGTCGCCTTGCGTCCGCGCGGCGCGGCGAACGGCAGCTCGCCCTCGCTGCCCACGCAGGTCGCGTCCTTGATGTCGGTGACCGTGTAGGTCTTCCCCTGGATCGAGATCGTCGCGTCCAGCCCCGGCAGTGCGGCGGGGCCGTAGCCCCTGGCCTCGGTGATCGGCACAGGCGTGGCGATGGTCAGGAAGCCCTGGGCCTCGGCGAGCCACGCGACCTCGCCGCCCGCGACCATGAACCACTCGTTCCAGGCGCCGTCCGACCACGCCATGCGCACGCGTCCGGCCAGCGTGTAGCGCTCACCGCCCCAGGTCAGCTCGGTGCCGACCTGCAACGGCGTCATCTCGTCCGGCAGGTCGGCCATCGTGCCGATGCTTTCCACGTCGCGGTCGCGGCGCACCACGGTGCAGCCGCAATACGGGCACACGGCGTAGACGGAGAACGACGTGCGGAAGGTCAGCTCGGCCCCGCAGGACGGGCAGGTGATCGGCGCCATCAGCGGATTTGCTGCAGCAGCTCCGCCTTCTTCGCGTCGAACTCCGCTTGCGTCAGGATACCCTTCTTCAGCAGGTCGCCGAGCTTCTCCAGCGTCGCGATCGGGTCAGCGGCCGGCGCTGCCTGTGCCTGTGGCGGGGCGGCCACGGCAGGGCCGGTCATCGCGGGTTGCAGCGCTTGAGCCATCGTTTGCCCGAGCGCCACGCCCGCGCCGAGCCCCGCGCCCGCGCCCGCCACGCCGCCGGAGGCGGCCGCCGCGTCGCGCAAGCTCTCCGCCGCCTCGAACTGCGTGTATTTCGCCATGTCGCCGACGATCTGCATCGAGCTGCGCCGGTCCAGGTGCTCCTGCACCTCTTCCGGCAGCGACAGGCTTTGCAGGAACATGTTGGTCAGCGCCAACCCGTAGCTGGCGAACACCGGCGCCACGGCCTGCTTGAGGTGTTCGGACAGCACGGTCTGGTTCGCCGCCATGTCGAGGAAGGCAACATCGCTGCCGCCGAGGCCGGTCGCGAGCGCGGTGAGAATGGCCGCGCGCAGCTGGCCGGCCGCATCGTCCACCGTGTATTTCGCGGTCGTCCCGCTCAGCTTGGAGTAGAAGGTGACGATGTTATCGACGCGGTACGAATAGACGCCGTTGGCACGGATGCGGAGCGCGCCGAACTCCTTGTCCCGCACGGTGATCGGCTGCGGAGTGCCCCATTTCTGATCGGTCTGCTCGCGCGTGCTGAAGAAATACACGTCGGACTTGAAGGGGGAGCGAAATCCTTTGTCCCAGTTCTTCAGATAGGTCAGAATCGGGATCGTCTCGGTCGTCAGCTTGTAGAGACCGGGGCCGAACGTGTCGGCAAGTCTGCCTTCGTCGACGAACAGTGCGCGCTGGCTCTCACGCACCGTCAGCATCCCGCCGTTCTGGATCTCCATGTCCTGCATCGGGAACCGCCATGCGAGCACGCCCGGGCCGTCCTCGGTCCATTGCAGGATGTCGATGAATTGCTTGGAGACGAAGCTCAGAATGCTCATCGGACGCCCCGGTACGCTGTCCGCGTAACGGTAGGGACCGGCACCGCGGCTGGCAAGCGCGTGGGTGGACGGTGCTGAGCAAGTTGCTCCAGCCAGGTCGGCCCTGGCTCGCGACCTCAGGCGTTCGGTGGATGAAGAGCGAAGACCTCAATAGTCATCGAGAGTCCGCAAGAAGCTGCTTTTTCGGGGGATGACCTCATGCCTCCCCTCATTTCGGTTGAGAGATGCACAGAGAAAAAGAATCGGGAGACCAGTTCTGGGTTTCTGAAAAGACTCGAGATTACGAGCTTGGCGTTTGAATGACGTTGATCGACTGAATG
>Ga0209656_10002067_pt1 | contig 13139 bp, 13 predicted proteins | sample BogFormECP12_OM2_FD_188239 | JGI IMG/M metagenome (GOLD analysis project Ga0209656, IMG submission 188239) | Bog forest soil microbial communities from Calvert Island, British Columbia, Canada - ECP12_OM2 (SPAdes) (version 2) | ecosystem: Environmental > Aquatic > Freshwater > Wetlands > Bog ... | reverse complement strand
GGACTGCCCGTCCCCCCACGCCCCCCTGGCCCCCTCGGCGCCACGGCGCGATCGTCGGCACCGCCGGGGCGACCCCCGCGCGGACCTCGCAGCCGACCTCGGTCAGCCGCCGTACCACCGTGTCCAGGCCGTAGACGACGCCGGCCACCCGGTCCGGGTAGTCGGCCGCCATGGATATCGTCACCGGGGTGACCGGGACCTGCGCGTGCGTGCAGCCGGGCACCACGGTGGCGCCGCCGAGGGCGGCCAGCAGTGAGGCCGCCCGGGCGGTGGCGGGCAGCGGCAGCTCCCTGTCCACGCCGCGCTCGAACCGGTAAGACGCCTCAGAGTGCAGCTTGTGCCTGCGGCTCATCTTGGCGGTGCCGACCGCGTCGAAGTGCGCGCCCTCGACGACGATGTCCGTGGAGTTCTCGTCGATCTCGGTGGCCAGGCCGCCCATCGTGCCCGCCATCGAGATCGGGCCGCCGGAGTCCGTGATCAGGATGTCGTCCGGGTAGAGCGTCCGCGTGACGTGGTCCAGCGTCTCCAGGGTCTCCCCCGGCCTGGCGCGGCGGACGACGATCGGGCCGCGCAGCTTGGCACGGTCGAACGCGTGCAGCGGCTGGCCGAGCTCGAGCATCAGGTAGTTGGTCACGTCCACGGCGAGCGAGACCGTGCGCACGCCGCTGCGCGCCAGCCGCACCCGCATCCACAGCGGGGTCTGCGCGCGCGGGTCGAAGCCGCGGACCTCGCGCAGCACGAACCGGTCGCAGGCCGTGGGGTCGGCGATGCTGGCCGCCCATACCTCGGGGTTGACCGCGTCTGACGTCGCAGCGTCCTCGCCGGGCAGGAACGTGTGCGCGGGGTCGGTGTACGGCACGCCGTAAGCGCTGGCGAGTTCGCGCGCCACGCCGCGGATGCTCACCGCGTACCCGCGGTCGGGGGTCACGGTGATCTCGAGGACGTCGTCCTTGAGGTTCGCGTACTCGACGAAGTCGGTGCCGAGCGGCGCGTCCGGCGGCAGCACCAGGATCCCCGTGTGATCCTCGCCGATCGCCAGCTCTTTCGCGGAGCAGATCATGCCCTCGGACACGCGGCCGTAGGTCTTGCGCGCGCCGATCTCGAACCCGCCGGGCAGCACGGCGCCGGGCTGGGCGAAGGCGATCCGGTCGCCGGCCGCGAAGTTGGCCGCGCCGCAGACCACGCCGACCGCCTTGTCCGGGTCTTCGGTCAGCGCGGACTCCGTCGTGGCGACCCGGCAGTAACGGATCGGCTTCTTGAACTCGGTGAGCTCTTCAACGGTGAGCACCTGGCCCACGATCACGCCGTGGATGTCGTGACCGGCCGGCTCGACCGCCTCGACCTCGAGGCCGGCGGCGGTGAGCCGGCGGCCGACATCGGCGGCGTCCGTCTCGGCCGGGATCGGCGCGTAGGCACGCAGCCAGGAAATGGGTACCCGCATCGCTGGATCTCCTAGATCTCCGTGCCGAAAGCCCGGCTGAACCGCACGTCGCCGTCCACGGTGTCCCTGATGTCGGACACGCCGTGCGCGAGCATCAGCGCCCGCTCGATGCCGAGCCCGAACGCGAACCCGCTGTACCGGTCCGGGTCGATGCCGCAGGCCACGAGCACTCGCGGGTTGACCATCCCGCAGCCGGCGATCTCGATCCAGCCCTGGGAGCGGCAGACCCGGCAGGGGTCGGCGCCGGGCTTGGCCGACTCGCCCCGGCAGACGTGGCACTCCATGGACACGTCGCCGGACGGCTCGGTGAACGGGAAGTAGTCCGGGCGCAGCCTTGTTCGCAGCCCCGCGCCGAACAGGGCGTCCACGAACGCCTGGATCGCGCCGCGCATGTCGGCCATGGTGAGGCCCTCGTCCACGGCCAGCCCCTCGATCTGGAAGAAGACTGGCAGGTGGGTGGCGTCGACGGCTTCGTTCCGGTAGACGCGGCCGGGGCTGACCACGTACAGCGGCAGCGGCCGGGTCAGCAGGGAGCGGATCTGCACCGGCGAGGTGTGCGTGCGCAGCACCATGCCGGAGCCCGGCGGCGCCACAAAGAGCGTGTCCTGCATCTCTCGCGCCGGGTGGTCCGGCGGGATGTTGAGGGCGTCGAAGTTGTACCACTCGGCCTCGACCTCGGGGCCGTCGGCCACCTCGTAGCCCATCGCGACGAACACGTCGGCGAGCCGGTCGGCGGTCATCGTGACCGGGTGCCGCGCGCCGGCGAGCGTCTTGTCGAACGGCAGCGTGACGTCGACCTTCTCGGTGACCAGCACGCTCTCGTCGCGTTCCTTCTCGAGTTCTTCCTGGCGCCGCGCCAGCGCCTCCCTGATCCGGGCCTTCGCGGCGCCGGTGCGGCGGCCGGCGTCGGCCCGCGCCTCGGGCGGCAGCGCGCCGATCTCGGCGCTCGCCAGGGTCAGCGGCGCCCTGTCCCCGGCGTGCGCGAGCCGGGCTTCCTTGAGCTCGTCGAGTGTTTTCGCCGCGGCAATGGCGGTGAGCGCCGATTCGAGGGCGCGGTCCACCTCTTCTGGGGACAAGGCCGTCACCTCGACCGGATCGTAGCTTTTGTTAGGTGCGGACATTTTTCGCTTCCTAGAGGCCGTACGACAGCTGGAAGGCCCGCGGCGGTTCAGGCGGCGAATTTGTCCCGAACGGACGGTGGCGACTCGCATCCAGCACACCAGACCCTACCGGGACAGCCGGCCTTACCGCGTGGCCAGGCCCACGATGATCGCCCGCTGGCGCTGCCCGCGCGGCGTTGACGCCTACGCGACGGGCGCACCCGCGGGCAGGATAAATCGGAACTCGGCGCCGCCGCCGGGCGCGCGGTCCACGGTGATATCGCCGCCGAGGGCCTCGACGAGGCCCTTCACGATGTAGAGGCCAAGTCCGGTGCCGCCACGGCGCTTGCCGCGCCAGAACTGGCGGAACACCCGTGGCGCCATCTCCGGGGGGATCCCCTCCCCCTGGTCGCGTACCGCCACGGCGACCGCTTCCGCCTGGTCGCCGCCGATACGCGTGCGCTCTACCACAACTGTCACGATACCAGCCCCGTGCCTGACGGCGTTTTCCACGAGGTTGCCGAGGATCTGGTCGATCTTGTCGGCGTCGACCCAGGTCTCCGGGAGGTCGCTCGCGGCCTCGAGGCGGAACCGGTCCTCGGACTCGCCCGCCGCCACCCGGCCGGCGATGATCTTCCTGGCCCGATCCGGGATGTCGACCAGCTGCCGGTGCACTTCCATCCGGCCGGACTCGATCCGGGACACGTCGAGCAGCTCGGTGATCAGCCTGGTGACCCGGTCGGCGTCCGCGTTGACGGTCTCGAGCATGACCCGCTTCTGGTCGTCGGTGAACCGGCCCCACTTGGCGAGCAGCGTGGCGGTGAACCCCTTGACGGAGGTCAGCGGGGAGCGCAGCTCGTGGGCGACGGTAGAGACCAGCTCGGCGCGGCTGCGCTCAAGGCGCGCCCGCTGCTGGGCGCCGCGCAGGGAGATCACCAGGCGGCGGACCGGGCCCTGGCGGCCGTCGCGCACGTAGCCGACGGAGACCAGCAACTCGGTGCCGTCGGTCAGGAACAGGCTGCGCTCGGGGTGCCTGGTCCGGGTGGCGAGGCCGTGGTAGGGATCGACGAACACCCACCAGTCCCGGCCGTCGTCGTCGCGGAACGGCAGGACGTCGGAGACGAACTTGCCGATGGCCTCTTCGGCGGCGATGCCCGTCAGCCTCGCGGCAGCGCGGTTGAAGACGATCACCCGCCCGACGTCGTCGGCCACCACGAGCCCGTCGGGAAGCTCGTCAGCCATCAGGGCTTGCGCAGCCGTGAGGGCCTCGTGACCAGACCCGCCGGGGGTAGCCCGGCTCGCTGTGTTGTCCTCCACGACTGCGACGCCTCCGTCCGGCAGGGGCCGCATCAATAACGACCGGTGCCTGGCTCGTTCCGGGGATGCGGGTGACGGAATGTGATCAGACTCTAGCGCGCGATACCGCCCCAACGACAGACCCGGACATGGGATTTCTCTACGTTGTAATGCAAATACCCTATGCCACGGACATTCTTCACTCGCGCATTAAGGCGCGCAACGCGATGTAATCATAATGGTTCGCAACGTGTTCCTGGTGCGTTGTACCCGCAACACATTTAACCTGCGGATTTGCAGATTTATCAGTTCCGGCGGGGACGCCCCACGGGCCCCCCCGAACGGAGCGCCGCCGCGGACGCGTACAGGCACACCGCCGCCGCGGCGGCCAGGTTCAGGCTCTCCGCACGGCCGTAGATCGGCACCGCCACGGACTCGTCGGCGAGCGCGAGCAGGTCGGGCGGTAGCCCCCATGCCTCGTTGCCGAACAGCCAGGCGGTCGGGGCGGCGAGCGCCGCCCGGGTCTTCGGGTCGTCCAGGGTCGTGCCCGCGCGGCCGTCGGCCGCGACGACCCGCAGGCCGGCTTCCCTGAGCGCGGCGACCGTGCCGGACAGCCTCGTCCCGGCGACCACGGGCAGGTGGAACAGGCTGCCGGCGCTGGCCCGCACGCACTTGCCGTTGTACGGGTCGACGGAGGCGTCGGCGAAGACGACCGCGTCCGCGCCCGCCGCGTCGGCGGTGCGCAAGACGGTGCCGGCGTTGCCCGGGTCGCGGACATTCGCCAGCAGCGCGACGAGCCTCGGCTTGGCCGCGACGACCTGGCCGAGGGGGACGTCGACGAAATCGCAGATCGCGAGCAGGCCCTGCGGCGTGACGGTCTGCGCGAGCTCGCTCATAACCTCGCCGCTGACCACCTGGACGTCGACGCCGGCGTCCGCCGCCTGTGCCACGAGGCCGGCGTGCCGCGCCTGCGCGGGCGCGGTGACGAACAGGCCGGTGACGCGGGCCCCGGTGGCGAGCGCCTCCGAAACAGCTTGCGGGCCCTCCGCGAGGAAGGCCCGCTCACGCTGCCTGAGCGCCCGCTTGGTCAGCCGGCGGGCCGCCTTGAGGCGCGCCGAGCTCGCACCGCGGTAGTCGCTTACGGTCAAGGTCAGGCCGCGGCGCTGGCGCTCTCGGGAAGGGCCTTGCGGGCCACCTCGACAAGCGCGGCGAAGGCCTGCTCGTCGCTGACCGCGAGGTCGGCGAGCACACGCCGGTCGACTTCCACGCCAGCGGCCTTGAGGCCCTGGACAAAGCGGTTGTATGTCATGCCGTTCGCGCGCGCCGCGGCGTTGATGCGCTGAATCCACAGGCGGCGGAAGTTGCCCTTGCGGTCCTTGCGGTCGCGGTAGGCGTAGGTCATCGAGTGGAGGACCTGCTCCTTGGCCTTGCGGTAGAGCCGCGACCGCTGGCCCCGGTAGCCGCTCGCCCGCTCGAGGACAACCCTGCGCTTCTTCTTAGCGTTCAGCGATCGCTTTACGCGTGCCATCGTTCTGTCTCCCTACGGTTTTCTCGATTACCGGCCGAGCAGCTTCTTGACTTCCCTGGTGTCGCCCTTGGCGACTACGACGGCTCCGTAAAGCCGGCGCGTGACCCGGGATGACTTGTGCTCGAACAGGTGCTGGCGGTTGGCACGCAGCCGCATCACCTTGCCAGTGCCGGTGACCTTGAACCGCTTGGCGGCGCCGCTGTGCGTCTTCATCTTCGGCATGGTCGCCGTCGTCTCCAATCAATTGGTACAGCTTTTACCTGGCCATGCGGCCATTCTCCGGCCGCATGGCCCGTCTCCCCGCTGGGCGGGGTAAACCTGCGAGGCTACGCGTCGCTAGGCGCCGGAGCCTCCGCTTCGCTGCGCGGGCTTGGGACCTGACGCGCTTGCGAGGCTGTTTGCGCGCTGCGCTCGGCCTTCGTCTCGGCCTTCTTCCGATGCGGGCCGATCACCATGATCATGTTCCGGCCGTCCTGCTTGGGCTGCGACTCGACGAAGCCAAGCTCGTTCACGTCGTCAGCCAGCTTCTGCAGGAGGCGGAAGCCGAGTTCCGGCCGGGACTGCTCGCGTCCGCGGAACATGATCGTCACCTTGACCTTGTCGCCGGCCTTCAGGAACCGCTCGACGTGGCCCCTCTTGGTGCCGTAGTCGTGCGGGTCGATCTTCGGGCGGAGCTTGATCTCCTTGACGATCGTCTGCGTCTGGTTCTTGCGCGATTCCCTGGCCTTGACCGCGGACTCGTACTTGAACTTCCCGTAGTCCATGAGCTTACAGACCGGGGGCCGCGCGGTCGGGGCAACCTCGACCAGATCGAGGTCAGCCTCCTGGGCGAGCCGGAGCGCCTCGTTGATGGAGACGATCCCGATCTGCTCTCCCTTCGAGCCGACAAGCCGGACTTCAGGAGAGCGGATGCGCTCATTGATACGCGTTTCGGCGCTGATGTGACCTCCAGAGGTCATCTATGGCCGCCGGTCTTTCCAGCGGCTTCTGCCGCGACCTCGCCGGACGGAAAAGCCCCGCCAGGCGCATGCCCGCGGGGCTACCACAACAACGGCACTGCCGCCCAGCTTCCGCTGGCGACCATGCCGCGCCTGACCCGCCAGCCCGTAAGCCAGCTAGGTGGGAGGTGGTCCTCCGCTTGCATCGTCCGGTGCTCGGAGCACCAGACTGGTCAGCGACAACAGTAACAGCAATTTGGACCACTGTGGTATTCCTGCCAGCGTTACCCTCGCCTAACGGCGGGTTAGTTGATGACGCGGTTGCGGAAGGTCCTCGCGCCCAGGTAGCCGAAGATCGCCGTGCCGCCTATCAGGACCAGCAGCACCGCCGGGACTTCAGCCCGTTGGCGTCCATCAGTAGGCGCAGCACCCCGAGGCCGGCCAGGCTGAGCCGCAGCCCGGCCGCGTGCACCGTGTTCTGGCCGAACGCGCCCATCAGCTTCAGCCTCAAAGTTTCTCTGCCGTAACCGGGTTGCCGAGCGAGGTGGGCGTCCGGTAAGAACGTCGCATGTTGCGCGGTGAGGCGGCCGGGCTGCGGGCCCGGCACGTCGATGATGTCCAGATCCTGCACGCCGAGCTGTACGACGACGTGGCGACCCGGATGCGCGCGGACGGCCGGCCCTGGCGGCCGATCCCGCCGGGCTCGCCGTCCTCGCCGTTCGCCCTGACCGAGCCGTCCGACGACGCGGCCGTCTTCTCGGTCGTGCGCCTCCCCCACGAGGAGCTCGCCGGGGAGGCGCTGTTGTGGGCGATCGACTCCCACAACCGTCTCGCGCACATCGGGATCTCGCTGCGCCCGTCGTTCCGCGGTCACGGGCTGGGCGGCGACGTCGTCCGGCTGCTCTGCTACTACGGGTTCACCGTTCGCGGGATGCACCGGCTGCAGATCGAGACGATGGCCGACAACGCGGCGATGATCGCGATCGCGACGGCAGCCGGCTTCACGCGCGAGGGCACCCTCCGGGGAGCGGCCTGGGTGGACGGTGAGTTCGCCGACGAGGCGGTCTTCGGCCTGCTCGCCGCCGAATGGCAGGAGCGCCGCTAGCCGTCCAGGCGCAGCTACAACCTGCCGAATGCGCATTTGGCCCGGCTAGAACGGGTCGAATGCGCATTTGACAGGGTCGGTGCGGGAGGGGGCCGGGGGGTCAGGCTAGGCGGGTTACTTCGACTGTTACGGTCATGGTGCTTTCCGGGGGGCCGTGGTAGATGCCCTTCAGCGGGGGGACGTCGCCGTAGTCGCGGCCGCGGGCGACCACCACGTGGCGCTCCCCCACCGGCGCGCCGCTGGTGGGGTCGAGGGCGGTCCACGAGCCGGCCCAGTACTCGACCCAGGCGTGGCTCTGGCCCACCGCGGTGCTGCCCGGCCTGGCCTTGGTGTCCGGGTGCAGGTAGCCGGAGACGTAGCGGGCCGGCAGCCCGGCGTCGCGCAGCAGGGCGACCGTCACGTGCGCCATGTCCTGGCAGACGCCCTGGCCCTTGTCCCAGGCCTCCTGCGCGTCGGTGCGCACCCCCGTGGCGCCGGGCATGTAGCTCACCCGCTCGCGCACCCGGGACGAGATCACCCCGGCCGCCTCGTCCGGCGAGACGCTCCGCAGGTCGCCGGTCACCGTGGCGGCGATCTCCGGGGTCACCGTGGTCAGCGGCGTCGGCAGCATGAACTCGAGCAGCCGCCCCTGCGAGCCCGCCGCCCGCAGCGGCGCCCAGTCCAGGCGTCCCTGGGCCGGGATGTCCGCCGGGCCTTCGGTCTCGACCGTGGCGATCGCGCGGATCTGCAGGCCGTCGTGCGCATCGGGCAGGTCGAACACGCTGACGTAGGTGCCCCAGTAGTCGTTGTAGGTCCACACCGGGACACCCGGCCCCGCGGTCACGCGGGACTCCAGCGTCGTCTGTGTCGGCAGCGTCAGCGGCGTCATCCGGGCCTCGTTGAACGAGGTGAGCACCGGGCCCTGGTACCTGACGCTGGTGGTGTGCTCGATCCGTAGCCGCCAGCCCACGCTCAGCCGCCCCGTTCCCAGGCGACCGGGGACTGGTACTGGAAGTACCGCTTGGCGATCGCCTCACTCGCCTGCACGCAGGCCTCCTGGAGGGTGCTCAGCAGCTCCGGCAACTGGGACGGAAGCTGCTTCGGGTCAGCGTACTCGAGCCTGGTCCGCAGCGTGCCGACCGGCCGCCGCGCCGGGTCGTCGGTCCCCATCCGGACCGGGCCCGGCGACAGGTCGGCCAGGCACTCCTCCGCCGTGCCGAGCGCGTGCACGACCGACCGCGGGAACAGCCGGTCCAGCAGCAGGAACTCCGCGACCCGCGCGGGCTCGGCGGCCCAGCCGTGGGTGCGGATGAACGACTCGTGCGCGCCGCACGCCCGCAGCAGCACCGGCCAGCCCAGGTCGTCGGGCGCCGACATCCGGGCCAGCAGCAGCCGCGCGGTCATGTCCGCGCGCTCCAGGCTCCGGCCGAGCACCAGGAACCGCCACGCGTCGTCGTGGCTCATCGTCGAGTCGGCGAGGCCGAAGAACAGCGCCGCCCGCTCCCTGATGAACCGCAGGTAGACGTGCGGGCCGAGCCGTTCGGCCGCCCGCCGCTGCCCCGACAGGCCGTGCGCGGTGACGTTGAGGCACTCCCACATCTCGCTGGAGATGACCTCGCGGATGCCGCGGGCGCCGGCCCGCGCGCCGAGCATCGCCCCGGCGATCGCGCTGGGGCTCTGCGCGTCGTAGACCAGCCGGAACAGCACCACGCCGATGTCCAGCTCGGTATCGGTCCCGGCCGGCACCCCCAGGATGCCGAACAGCGCGCGGCACGTCGCGTCGGACCCCGCGCCGGACTCGCCGAGCATCTGGTGCACGTAGACGTCGATGAGCCGCGCCGTGTCGTCGGCGCGCTCCACGTAGCGGCCGGTCCAGTAGAGGGTCTCGGCGATCCGGCTGAGCAGCTCGCTGTTCACTGGTCGGGCCAGCTCTGTCTCCCGACTGAAACCACCTCCGGGCCATGGCCTCTTGCTGTTATCCCAGGCACCTGCATCTGCGACTGCGTTTGAGATTGGGCAGAACGGGCGGTGGCTATTACCCAGGTGTCCTTGGAGCCTCCCCCTTGGCTGGAGTTCACCACGAGTTCCCCCTCGGGGAGGGCCACCCGGGTCAGCCCGCCGGGGAGCACCCAGACGTCGCTGCCGTCGTTGACCGCGAACGGGCGCAGGTCGATGTGCCGCGGCGCCAGCTTCTCCCCCACGAGGACCGGGGAAGTGGACAGCGCCACCGGCCGCTGCGCCACCCACCCGCGGGGGTTCTCGGCCACCTTTTCCCGCAGGATGGCGAGCTGTCCGGCGGTGGCGCGGGGGCCGATGACGATGCCGGCGCCGCCGGCTCCGTCCACCGGCTTCAGCACCAGCTGGTCGAGCGAGGCGAGCACCCAGTCGAGGACGCCGGGGTCGTCGAGGCGGTAGGACTCGACGTTGTCGAGCAGCGGCTCCTCGCTGAGGTAGTACCTGATCAGGTCGGGCAGGTAGGTGTAGATGAGCTTGTCGTCGGCCACCCCGTTGCCGATGCCGTTGGCGATCGTCACGTGGCCGGCCCGCGCGGCGTTGATCAGGCCGGGGCAGCCGAGCAGCGAGTCCGGCCGGAACTGCATCGGGTCGAGCCAGTCGTCGTCCACCCGCCGGTAGATCACGTCGACCGGGCGCCGGCCGTGGGTGGTGTGGACGTAGACGCGGTTCCGCCAGCAGAACAGGTCGCGGCCTTCCACCAGTTCCACGCCCATGAGACGCGCGAGGAGGGTGTGCTCGAAGTACGCGGCGTTGTGCATGCCGGGGGTGAGGACGACGACGAACGGGTCGACGACGCCGTGCGGGGCGGCCGCCCGCAGCGCGCCGAGCAGGCGCGACGGGTACTCGTCGACCTCGTGCACCCGCTGCTCGGCGAACAGCGCGGGGAAGGTACGGGTCATCGCGAGCCGGTTCTCGATCACGTAGCTCACCCCGGACGGGACGCGCACGTTGTCCTCGAGCACCCGGAACTTGCCGTCCTCGTCCCGGACGAGATCGATGCCGGCGACGTGCACCCGCACGCCGTTCGGCGGGTCGATGCCGGCGACCTCGCGGCGGAACTTCTCGCACGTGAAGACGAGGCTCCACGGCACCACGCCGTCGTCGAACGCGTGGCCGGAACCGTACACGTCGGCGAGGAACGCCTCCAGCGCGCGAACCCGCTGCCGGACCCCGCGGGCGACCAGGTCCCACTCGACGGCGTCGATGACCCGCGGGATCAGGTCGAGCGGGAAGGGCCGCTCCTCGCCCGCGTAGTCGTAGGTGACCCCGCGGTCGGTGAACACCCGCGCGAGCTGGTCGGCGCGGAACCGCAGCTCACCCGGGTCCATCGGCTGCAGAACCGAGACCAGCGCGTCGTAGGCCGCGCGGGGCTTGCCGGGGGCCGCGAACATCTCGTCCCAGGCGTCGGCGAGCCGGTAACCATCGAAAATGTCCGCCACAACCTCCAGGGTAGACACCTCCTGTTCCACGTCTATTTCAGCAGGTGACAGCTATGTTTCCGACTGTTTCCCCAGATAACCGATTCCGGCATGCTCACGTAAGCTGGCGGCATGTACATTCCAGCCCATTTCGCGCCGGACGAGGCGGCGGTCAGCGAGCTCCTGCGCCATCACGGCGCGGCCGACCTGATCACGCTGACCGGCCAGGGGCTGGTCGCCACCATGCTGCCGTTCATCTTCGTGCCGGAGGCCGGCGAGCACGGGGCGCTGCACGGGCACCTCGCAAGGAACAATGACCAGTGGCGGCTGCCCGCCGTCGGGGAGGCGCTGGCGATCGTCCGCGGCCCGGACGCCTACATCACGCCGACCTGGTACGCGTCCAAGGCCGAGCACGGCCGGGTCGTGCCGACCTGGAACTACGTGACCGCGCACGTGTACGGGCGGCTGGTCGTCCACGACGACCCGGTCTGGACCGAGGACCTGGTCCGCCGGCTCACCGCCAAGCACGAGGCCGGCAACGAGCATCCCTGGTCGGTCGACGACGCGCCGCGCAAGTTCATCGACGGCCAGCTCCGGGCGATCGTCGGCATCGAGCTGGAGATCACCCGGATCGAGGCGAAGGCCAAGCTCAGCCAGAACCGGCCGGAAGCCGACGTGGCCGGCGTGATCGCGGGCCTGCGCGGGCGCGGCGACGCGGTAATCGCCGACGAGGTGGCGCAGGCGAACGCGTCACGCCCGGCGGGCTAGCTCCGCTTCGCCGGCCTCGCGCATTACCTCAAGCGGGGCCGGCTTGCCGGTCATGAGCTCGACCTGGGCGGCCGCCTGGTGCAGCAGCATCGCGAAGCCGCTCGCCACGGCTGAGCCGGCGGCGGCAGCCGCGGCGGCGAGCGGGGTCGGCCACGGGTTGTACACGGCGTCGAGAAGAGCGGTGGGGGGGTTGGCAGTCAGCCGAGTTCGTTCTGAATAATTCTCGGCAGCTTCGGCGGGGACGGTGGAGATCAGCAGATCCGGGGCGGGGTCGTCCGGTGTCAGGCCGGTGAACGGGCGCAGCCGGACCCGCAGGCCCAGCCGGTCCGCGGCGGCGAGCAGGCCGGTGGCGCGGGACGGATCCCTGACGATGACGTCCGCGCCCTTGGCGCCGAGTTCGGGCAGGGCGGCGAGCGCCGAGCAGGCCGTCGCGCCGGCGCCGAGGATGGTGACGCTGCCCGGCGCGGGGGCGCCGGCCTCGGTCAGCGCGTCCACGATGCCCTGCACGTCGGTGTTGTAGCCATACCGCCCGTCCGGGCGGAACACGACCGTGTTCGCGCCGCCGGTGGCGACGGCGAGCGGGTCGACGTGGTCGAGCAACGGGAGCACCGTGCGCTTCAGCGGCATCGTCAGCGACAGCCCCGCCCAGTCCGGGCCCCGTGATTCGACGAAGGCCCGCAGTGCGTGCTCGTCGCACCTGATGGCCTGGTAGGTCCAGTCGTCGAGGCCGAGCGCCTGGTAGGCGGCGGTGTGCAGGGCCGGCGACAGCGAATGGGCGATGGGGTCGCCCAGTACCCCTGCTTTCACTGGCCGGCCAGCGGGGTCGCGGAGAACGTCGACTTGCCGCCGCTGTTGGTGAGGAAGTAGAGCCACGGGCCGGGGTCGGGGTGCAGGATGCCCTCGATCGCCGCCTTGCCCGGGTTGCAGATGGGCGTCGGCGGCAGGCCCGCGTGCATGAAGTCGTTGTACGGCCCCGGCGTGTTGATCTGCTTTTCCGTGACGTTGATCGCGTACGCGTTGAGGCCGTAGAGCAGGACGCTGTCGAACTGGAGCTTCATGCCGTCGTGCAGGCGGTTGATGATCACGCGCGCGATCTTGGGGTAGTCGCTGAGCGAGCCGCCCTCGGCCTGCGCCATGCTGGCCTCGATGATCACCTGTTCGGCCGAGAGGTGCACCCTCGCCTTCGACGCGGCGAGTCCGATCTGCTGGGCCTCGGTGTTGTACTGCGCGACCATGGCCTGCAGGATCTGGAGCGCGGTCTGGTTCGGCTGGATCGTGTAGGTGTCGGGGAACAGGTAGCCCTCGACCTTGCCCTTGGCGTAGGCCGGCAGGCCGAGCTGGCCGGGGTTGCTGATGACCTGCTGGAACTTCGCCAGCGGGATCGACGTGGCCTTGGCGAGGATGGCCACGACCTGGGAGACGCGCTTGCCCTCGGGGATGGTGACGGTGAGCTGGACCCGGTTCTTCGGGTTGAGCAGGGCGGCGTACGCCAGGCTGGCCTGCATGTGGTGGTTCATCTTGTAGAAGCCCACCTCGAGGCCCGCGGTGCT
>Ga0209656_10002066_pt1 | contig 13141 bp, 11 predicted proteins | sample BogFormECP12_OM2_FD_188239 | JGI IMG/M metagenome (GOLD analysis project Ga0209656, IMG submission 188239) | Bog forest soil microbial communities from Calvert Island, British Columbia, Canada - ECP12_OM2 (SPAdes) (version 2) | ecosystem: Environmental > Aquatic > Freshwater > Wetlands > Bog ... | reverse complement strand
CTATTGGTCGCGGAGAAGCTCGCCGAGGGGCTGAAACTGCCGCTGCCGGAGGCGCCCTGGCACGCCCATCGCGACCGCATCGCGGAAGCGGCTGCCGTGCTTGCGATCGTTGCCGGCACCTGCGGCAAGATCGCACGCGATATACAGTTGATGATGCAGACCGATGTGGCCGAGGCCTTCGAGCCTTCAGGCGAAGGCCGCGGCGGCTCGTCCACCATGCCGCACAAGCGCAACCCGGTAGCGGCCGCGAGCGCGCTGGCCGCCGCCACCATGGCGCCCAATCTCGCCGCGACCATCTTTGCCGCCCAGGTCGGGGATCACGAACGCAGCGCAGGTCCCTGGCACGCGGAGTGGCCGACCTTGCCGACGCTGCTTTTGGTCACCTCGGGGGCGCTCGCCGCCGAGCTGTCCCGCGGGGTCGTCTCGGCTGCGCTCATACCGCCACCGCCGCCTCTCGCTCGGCCGCCATCGCCGCCGAGAGCACGGCGGCGAGCCTGTCGATGTCGGCCCGCGATCGCCGCTCGGTGATGGCCACGAGCAGCCCCCCGCGGTCCTCCGGGCGGCCGGTCAGCCGCTGCAGGTCCACCCCCGGGTTGACCCCCTCCTGGATGCAGCGGCGGCGCACCGCCCCCACGTCGGCCTGCAGGCGCAGCGCGAACTCCCTGACGACCGGGCGCTCGTGGAGCTTCTCCACGCCCTCGATCGCCGCGAGGGTCTCACGGGCGTAGTGGGTGCGGGCGAGCAGCAGCTCTGCGAGCTCCACGAGCCCCCGGCGGCCGAGCCAGCTCAGGTACACGACCCCGGCGAACGCGTTCAGGGCCTGGGAGGTGCAGATGTTGGAGGTCGCCTTCTCCCGTCGGATGTGCTGCTCGCGGGTCTGCAGAGTCAGCACGAACCCTCGCCTGCCCTCGACGTCGTGCGTCTCGCCGGCGATCCTCCCGGGCATCCGTCGCAGGTACTCCTCGCGGGCGGCGAACAGGCCGAACGAAGGCCCCCCGAAGTCGAGGCGGTTGCCGAGCGGCTGGCCCTCGCCCACGGCCACGTCCACGCCGCAGGCGCCGGGGGGTCGCAGGACGCCCAGGGCGATCGGATCGACCTGGCAGATCACCACGGGAGGACGACCCTCGGCCCCGTTCGCCGAGTGCCCGCCCTCGACCCCCGCCGCCGCCGGGCGATCCTTGGCCGCGGCGCTGAGCGCCGCCGCGTCCTCAACGGCGCCGTAGAAGTTCGGCTGGGCGAAGATCGCGGCGCTCGTGCCCGTGCCGGCGGGTCCGTCGGCGTGGATCGCCGACGCCCACTCCCGGGGATCGGTGACACCGTCGCTGAGCGGGACCTCCACGACCTGCATCCCGTAGCCGTGGGCGTAGGTGCGCAGCGTCTCGATCGAATGGGGGTGCAGGCCGGCGCTCACGACGAAGCGATCGAGGCCGTTGTGCAGCTTGGCCAGATAGCCCGCCGCCGCAACCGCCGAGGGGCCCTCGTAGTTGGAGGCGTTGGACACGGGCAGGCCGGTAAGCTCGGAGATGGCGGTCTGGTACTCGAACATCACCTGCAGGCCGCCCTGGGAGATCTCCGGCTGGTATGGGGTGTAGGGGGTCAGGAACTCCGAGCGCTCGGTCAGCATGTCGATCAGGGCTGGCACGTAGTGGTCGTACATGCCGGCCCCGAGGAAGCTCAGCTCGTCCTCGGCGGAGGTGTTGCGGGCGGCGAGCGAGCGCAGGTGCTCGTAGACGTCCTGCTCGGTGCGCCCGCCGGGCAGGGCCAGCGGGCCGCGGGTGCGAACCGCCTCGGGGATCTGGCTGTCGAACAGCTCCTGCAGCGAGCCGACCCCGATCGCCGCGAGCATCGCGTCGAGATCGGCGGGGGTTGTGGAGGTGTAGCGGCTCAAGTACCGATCAGCCTAGCTAGCCGGCCAGGGTCGCCCTGTAGGAGGCCGAGTCCAGCAGCGCGTCGCGCTCGGAGGCGTCGTGGAGGCGGACCTTCACGAGCCACCCCTCGCCGTAGGGGTCCTCGTTGATCATCGCCGGGTTCTCGGCCAGGGCCTCGTTGACCTCGACGATCTCGCCGGACAGCGGGGCGATCACGTCGGAGACGGCCTTGACCGACTCCACCTCGGCGTAGGGGGAGTCCTTCGCGAGCGCGGTCCCGACGGCGGGGGGGTCGAAGAAGACGACCTCGCCGAGGGCGTCCTGGGCGTACCAGGTGATGCCGAGGGTGGCGTGCTCGGGGTCGCCCTCGTCGATCCTCGCCCAATCGTGCTCGGCGTGGTAGAGCAGGTCCTCGGGGTAGCTGGCCTGAGCCATTCACGGGCCCTTTCTGTAGAGCGGCTTGTCCTTGACGACGGCCGGGCGCATCTTGCCACGAACGTCGAGCTCGAGGTGGGTCCCGGCGGCGGCGCTCGCGGACGGGACGTAGGCCATGCCGATGCCCGTCCCCAGGCAGGGGGACAGCGTCCCGCTGGTGACCTCGCCCCCGCCGAGGACCGGATTGCCATGGCGGGCGATCCCGGGTCCCTCGATGACGAACGCGACGAGCTTCTCGTCCGCGCCGCGGTCGCGCACCGCCCGCACCGCATCCGAGCCGACGAAGTGGGTGTCCTCCTTGCAGCACCATCCGAGCCCCGCTTCGATCGGCCCCCGCTCCTCGGTGAGGTCGTTGCCGTACAGCGGGTAGCAGACCTCCAGACGCAGCGTGTCGCGGGCGCCGAGGCCGGCCGGGAGGGCCCCGCGGGCGACCAGGACGTCCCACAGCCCGGGGGCCTGCTCGGGACGACACAGCAGCTCGACCCCGTCCTCGCCCGTGTAGCCGGTGCCGCAGACGAGCACATCCGCCCCCGCGAGGCGGACGGTGGCCGCGCTCATGCGCCCGGGCAGGGGCGTCTCAGCGAGTCCCTGGACGATCTCCCGGGCGAGCGGTCCCTGCACGGCGAGCATCGCCCAGTCCTCGATCCTGTCGCTGACGCGGGCATCGGGATGGTCGGCGGCCAGCTCCTGGAAGCACGCGAGGTCCCGTTCGTGGTTGGAGGCGTTGGTGACCGTCAGATAGAGCTCGTCCTGCAGCCGATAGGTGAAGACGTCGTCGAGGATGCCGCCGTCCTCGCGGCAGAGGACCGAGTACTGGGCTCCCCCGACGGGCATCCGGGAGACGTCGTTGGACAGCAGCCGCTGCAGCAGCACGGTGGCCTGCGGCCCGCTCGTCTCGATCTCCCCCATGTGGGAGACGTCGAAGATCCCGCACCCCTGCCGCACGGCCATGTGCTCGCGGGTGATCGGGCTCGTCGTGCCGCCCTCGTAGTACACGGGCATCTCCCACCCGGCGAAGTCCACGAGCCTGGCTCCTGCGGCCAGGTGGTTCTCGTACAGCGGAGTGCGGCGTGCGATGCTCGACACGGAGCGCAGGCTAGCGATCTCGCTGTGCCGGCCGGCGAGGCCCCGGCGATCGGCCCGCTGGGCTACCGCAGGAACGGCGGAACGTCGATGTCGTCGTCGGAGATCTCGAGCGTCGAGCGCTGGCGATCGCCGATGCGGGGACCCCTGTCGGGGCGCGCCGCCCGGCTCTCGCGCCGGGCGGAGCGACCCGGGCGGTGATCGAAGCCTGTGCCGATCACGGTCACCCTGACCTCGTCGGACATGCTCTCGTCGATCACCGCTCCGAAGATGATGTTGGCGTTGGAGTCGGCTGCGTTCTGGATGATCTCGGCGGCGTCGTTGACCTCGAACAGGCCGAGGTCACGGCCGCCGGTGATGTTGAGCAGGATCCCGGTCGCCCCGTCGACCGACTCTTCGAGCAGCGGCGAGGAGATCGCCGCCTTGGCCGCTTCGGCGCAGCGGCCCTCGCCGCTGGCCGTGCCGATCCCCATCAGGGCCGAGCCCGCGTCGTGCATGATCGTGCGCACGTCGGCGAAGTCGAGGTTGATCAGGCCGGGGATCGTGATCAGGTCGGTGATGCCCTGCACGCCCTGGCGCAGGACGTTGTCGGCCTCGCGGAAGGCATCCAGCATCGAGGTCCGCCGCTCGACGACTGCGAGCAGCTTCTCGTTGGGGATCACGATCAGCGTGTCGACCACCTCGCGCAGCCGCTCGATCCCCTCCGTCGCCTGACGGCCCCGCTGGGTGCCCTCGAAGTCGAACGGGCGGGTGACGACGCCGACGGTCAGCGCCCCGATCTCGTTCTTGGCGATCTCGGCGATGACCGGCGCCGCTCCTGTGCCCGTGCCGCCCCCCTCCCCCGCCGTCACGAACACCATGTCGGCGCCCTTCAGCGCCTCCTTGATGTCGTCGCGCGACTCGGATGCGGCGGCGAGGCCGACGTCGGGGTCCGCGCCCGCGCCCAGGCCCTTGGTCGACTCGTGGCCGATGTTCAGCTTGATGTCGGCGTCGGACATGGCGAGCGCCTGCGCGTCGGTGTTGGCGGCGATGAACTCGACCCCTCGCAGGCCGACGTCGACCATGCGACTGACGGCGTTCGTCCCCCCGCCGCCGACGCCCACGACCTTGATCACCGCCAGATAGCTTCCGCTGCTCTCCATGATGGTTCTGTCCGAAGCCTTCAGTAGAAATTTAGGGTTCGCAGCATAGCGGTCACCGAGCAGCCGCGATGCGCACGTTATGCAGGGAACTTCGCCCTGTCAACGGCCCCTTCGAATCTCGCAAGAATCGTTGCAGATCCCACGACCCTCGACCATGGGGTGAGAATCACCGGCCCCTGCCCTCAACCTGAAGTTGAGGTAGAGGTACATTCAGCCGCCGGGAGTGGAGGCGCCCGGCGGCGGTTCGCCGCCGGCTTCGGAGCTCGGTTCCGAGGCGCCGGCCGCCTGCGGTTCGGAGCCGCCGGCAGGCTGAGGTTCGGTGGAGGAGCCCGCTGCGCCCCCGCCCTGGGAGGCGGCCGAGGATCCCGTACCCGCCGCGGCCGAGGCTCCCCCTCCCCCGCCCGAGAGGCCGGCGGCGAGGGCCGCGATCGGCGATTCCGAGGGGTTCGGCTGTTCGCCGCTCGAGCCCGCCGCCGATGACACCGGGGCGGAGCTGGGGGCGACCCCTTCCGGGAAGCCGGCGGCCGGGCGCCAGGGAAGGCGCACGTCCACGTAGGACGCTCCCGCCGAGCTCGGGTCGGACAGCACCCGCACGAGCGAGAGCCACTTCGCGTGCGGCAGGCTGGCGTCCCCGAAGTAGACCTTCAGCCCGCTGCGCATCGTCAGGGTGAGACCTCTCTGGCCCTGTTCGACGCCGCTGATGAGCGGCTGCAGGAGAGGGGGAGCCGCGCCCAGCACGGCGAGGGAGGTGAGGATCCCGGCGCCGCCCACGCGCTGGGAGGGGGCGGGAAGCGAGGGAACCGCCAGCGCCGGCAGGGTGCTCGCGGCGAGGGCGGGCCCGAGCACGACCCCGTCGGCCGCGACGGCGGTGTGTGCGCCGGCGGCGGTGAGGACCGCCACGGGGGGCTGCTCGACCACTCGTATGTGCAGGCCGTGGGGAAGGCTCGGGGTCGCGTACACGGCGCGGACGATCGGGAACGCCGACACGGCGGAGCGCAGCGCCGCTGTGTTCACATCGAGGGTGCCCATGCGGTGTGCGGCAGCGAGCAGGTCGTCGTCGATCGCCGCCGCTTCGGGGCCCTGGACCCCGCTGATCCGGACGTGCTCGACCGCGACCAGAGGGGACTGACGCAACCACAGCCAGCCCCCGGCGAGCAGCGCCAGCACGAGGGCGCCCAGCATCGCCGTGCGCAGGGCTCCGCCCTGGAGGATGCTCGCCGCGGGCGCCGCGACCCTCCGGGCTGCGCCCCTCAGGGGTGCGCGGGCAGGACGGGCGGCGAGCGAGGCCATCGGCTGCAGTCTTCGACCTCCCGCGCCGAACCCCTACAGCTCACCCCCAGGGGAATGTCAGCTCGCCGAGAGTCTGGACCTCCGGCTCCAGTTCGATGCCGAAGCGCTCGAGCACCCGGCGGCGCCCCTCGGCCATCACGGCGAGGACGTCGGCGGTGGTGGCGGCGCCGGTGTTCTCGATGAAGTTCGCGTGCTTGGGGGCGAAGCGAGCCCCGCCCACGGCGAGCCCGTTGCAGCCGCTCTGCGCCAGCAGCAGCCCGGCGCTGCGCCCCTCCGCGCGGTGGTCCTCGGGGTTCTTGAAGGTCGAGCCGAAGGTTCTGATCCCCTGCGGCTGGGCCTCGTGTCGGCGCCGTCGCAACTCCGCCAGGGTCGCCTTCACCGTATCCGCAGGCGCCGCCTGCAGGCGCAGTGAGGCCCGCTCCACGATCTCCCCCGAACGCAGCGAGGAGCTGCGGTAGGCGAGCCCGAGCTCGGCGCTCGGCAGGCGGCGGACGCCCTCGGCGGTGGCGACGTCGACCCACTCCAGCACGCGCTGCAGCTCTCCCTCGTACGCGCTCGCGTTCATCCGCACCGCCCCCCCCACGGTCCCCGGGATGTTCACGCCGAACTCGATCCCCGAGAGGCCCTCGCGGGCCGCCCTGGCCGCGACGGCCGGCAGCCGTGCACCGCCCCCGCAGAGCATCCTGTCCCCCTCCACGGCGATGCCCGCGAGCTCGCCCTCGAGCTTGATCACGAGCCCGTCGGCGACCAGCAGGTTCGACCCCGATCCGACCACGTAGACCGGCTGTCCGCTCTCCTTCGCCCAGCGCAGCAGGGCGAGCAGCCGCTGCTCGTCGCCCGCACGGGCGAAGAAGTCGCCCCTGCCACCGGTGCGGACCGTGGTCAGGCGGGCGAGGGGGAAGTCCTCGCGCACGCCCTCGGGAGGAGAGGTCCCGCTCATCGCCCCACCAGCCTCCGGCCGAGCGCATCGACGTCGCCCGCTCCCATCACGACGCACACGTCCCCCTCGCCGAGCTGCCTGCGCAGGACCGGCTCGGCGTCGGCGAACGTCGCGAGCCAGTAGACCGGACGCCCTTCCGCCGCGTCGGCGCAGGCCTCCGCGATCATCAGGCCGCTGACCCCCGGATGATCCTCGCGTCGCTCGCGCGCCGGGTAGACGTCGAGGACGAAGACCTCGTCGGCGAGGGCGAGCGCCGCGCCGAACTCGCGGGCGAGCAGCGCCGTGCGCGAGTACAGGTGCGGCTGGAAGACCGCCGCCAGGCGCCCGTGGGGCAGCGTGCGGGCCCCCGCGAGAGTGGCTGCGACCTCGGTGGGGTGGTGGGCGTAGTCGTCATAGACGAGCGCTCCCGTGGACGTCGGACCGAGCAGCTGAAAGCGCCTGCCGGCGCCGTGGAAGGCGGCGAGCGAGGCGGCCGCCGCCGCGGGATCCGCGCCCGCGAGCCTGGCGGCTTCCAGGGCGCCGATCGCGTCGATCGCGTTGTGGGCGCCGGGGACCGCGAGGACGACCTCCAGGCCCCGCCAGCTCGAGCGGGACCCCCCCGGGGTGAGCGTCAGCGAGCGGACGTCGTAGGCGATGGTCCCCTCCCCGCCCCCCAGCTCGAGCAGCTCGGGGCGGTCCCACACCAGCGCGATGCGCCCTCGTGCGAGGAACTCGCGGAAGGCCTCCCTCAGCTCGGCGAGCGAGGAGAAGCTCGTGTGGTGGTCGAGCTCGACGTTCGTCAGGAGCGCGATCTCGACTGTGAGGGCGAGCATCGAGCGATCCGACTCGTCGGCCTCCACCACCAGCCACTCCCCCTCCCCCCAGCCGGCGTTGGCCAGCCCGTCCCCGATCGCGGCGCCGACCAGCCAGCAGGGGTCCATGCCGCTGCCCCGCAGGGCGTGCACGAGCATCGACGCGGTGGTGGTCTTGCCGTGGGTGCCGGCGACGGCGATCGTTCTGCGCAGCGCGGTGAGCTCGCCGAGGAGCGCGGCGCGTGAGAGCTCGACCAAGCCCCGCTCTCGGGCCGCCCGGCGCTCGGGGTTGCTCGCCGGCACGGCGGAGGAGTACACGAGCTCCACGCCGGGGCCGGCTGGGATGTTCTCGGGGCTGTGCCCGATCCGGGCCTGCAGGATCCCGTCGGCGGCCAGGCGCTGCAGATACGGCGTCAGCGCGGCATCGGAGCCGCTCACCTGCGCCCCGAGGACGCTCGCCGCGCGGGCGTACGCGCTCATCCCGGCCCCGCCGACGCCGAGGAAGTGAAGGCGGCGGCCGCTCCAGGGCTGCCCGGTGGCGCTCATCGCGACCCCGGGCCGCCGGGGCGGCGGGCGCTCCCGGGCAGGACGTCCCGCGGGAACGCCGGCCTCATCCCGCGGCCGCCCTGATCAGCTCCTCGGCGACCTCGGCGGCGGCCTGGGGGCGGGCCAGGTCGCGGGCCGCCGCGGCCATCGCGGCGAGGCGGCTGGGATCGGCCAGCAGGCCCGCGACCTCGCTCCCGAGGCGGGAGGCGGTGAGATCGCCGTCCGCGATCACGACGGCGGCGCCGGCCTGCGACATCCAGCGGGCATTCGCGCTCTGATGGTCCGCCGTGGCATGGGGGTAGGGGACGAGCACGGCCGGCAGGCCGTTGGCGGCGATCTCGAACACCGAGCCGCCGGACCGGGCCACGACGAGGTCGGCGGCGGCGAGGGCGTCGGAGAACGCCTCCGGCTCCAGATAGTCGCGCAGGTCGTAGCGCCCCGGGGGGGCGAGGAGCGAGAGCTCGGGGTGGTCCCGTGGCCCGCACACGTGCAGCACGTGAAAGGGCGCTCCCGCGAACGCCTCGATCGCCGCGAGGTTGATCGAGCGCGCTCCGAGGGATCCGCCGAACACGAGCACGCAGGTCTCCTGCGCCCCGATCCCGAGTCGCCGCCGTGCGGCCTGGCGATCCTCGCTCGGAGGGGGCACCGGCCGACCCGTGACCCGGTAGCGGCGCCCCCCGCGGCCCGCGAGGGGGAATGCCAGGCAGACCCTGCTGGCGAGCGGAGCGAGCGCCCGGTTGGTCAGCCCGAGATGGCTGTCGGCCTCTGTCAGCACGAGGGGTATGCGCATGCTCACCGCGGCCACCCCCACAGGTCCGGCGACGTAGCCGCCGCCCCCCATCACGGCGTCCGGCTGCAGCGCCGCCAGCAGCGAGCGAGCACGGGGAAGCGCCGCTGCGGAGAGGGCGAGCGCCCGCGCTGCCCGCAGGGGGTTCGAGCGGCTGAGACCCTCGACGGAGATCGTGTGCAGGGGAAAGCCGGCCGCCGGCACGAGCCGCGCCTCGGCACGCCCGCCGCCGACGAAGGCGACCTCGGCGCCCTCAGCCCGCAGCGCCTCCGCGACGGCGAGAGCCGGCACGACGTGCCCCGCTGTCCCGCCCGCGGCTATCACGATCCTCCGTCGCGCTGCGCTCACCGGACCATCGTGCCGACTCGAGCGGCGGGGCGTCGCCCGAGCGCCGGCGGGGAGGGGCGACGGCACGAACGTGCCCCGTCCCCCCTGCGGCCACGTTCAGGAGCAGCCCCATCGCGGCGAGCGTCACGATCAGGCTGCTCGAGCCGTAGGAGACGAGTGGCAGGGGCACGCCGGTGAGCGGGGCGAGCCCGAGCACTGCGAACACGTTGAGGATCGCCTGGGAGGCGATCAGCGATGTGACGCCCACCCCGATCAGGGCGCTGTGGAAGCTGCGGGCCTTCTTGGCAGCCCTCAGACCGGCATAGGCGATCAGACCGTAGAGGAACAGCAGCGCGAACACCCCGACCGCTCCGAGCTCCTCGCCGACCACCGCGAGGATGAAGTCGGTGGGCGCCTCGGGCAGGTAGAAGATCTTCTGCACCGACTGCCCCGGCCCGACGCCGAACATGCCACCCGAGCCGATCGCGATCTGACCCTGGACCGCCTGGAATCCGCTCGAGTGGGCGTGCGCCCAGGGGTCCAGGAACGACGTCAGACGGGCCCGGGCGTAGGGCCGCACGAGCGCGTAGAGGAGCAGCAGCCCGAGCGCCCCGCCGGCCAGCAGGGCGAGCTTCTGCAGCGGCATCCCGGCGACCACGAGCATCGCGCTGATCGTGAACGCGATCACCAGCGCCGTGCCCAGGTCCGGCTGGGAGAAGACGAGCAGGCACGCGGCCCCCACGACGAGCAGGAGCGGTTTGGCCAGCTCCCGCAGGTCGTGCACGCGCTGGGGACGGCTGGCCAGCAGCGTCGCGGTGTACAGCACGAGGGCGAGCTTCATCAGCTCGGACGGCTCGAACTGGAACGGCCCCGGACCGATCCACCGGCGGGCGCCGTTGACGCTCACCCCCACGTGGGGGATGTGGACCGCCGCCACCAGCACGAACGAGGCGAACAGCAGCGGAGCGGTGATGCGGTGGACCCTCGTCAGGCCGTCCCGGGCGAGCATCTGCATCAGGACGAGGCCGAGGGCTCCGTAGACGACGAACCTGACGAGGTCGCCGCTGCCGTTGCCGCGGCCCGCCAGCAGGGTGGTGGCCGAGGAGGCGCTGTAGACCATCACCGCGCCGTAGGCGAGCAGGCAGAGAGTGGCGGTGATCAGCAGGCGGTGCTCCAGGGGGCGCGCCGAGGCAGGCGCCGGGGTCCCGTTGGCGCGCCGGCTCCTGCGCGGGCGGGCGCCGGTCGCGGGCTCCGGGCGCCGTGCTGCAGCTGCTCGCATCCCTGCTCACTTCGACGCTGCCCGGTGGAAGCCTCCACGCCGCGAGAGGGCTCTAGACACCCCGACTCTGGCGGTAGATGGTGAAGCCGATCGCCCCGCAGATCGACGCGACGATCCAGAAGCGCAGGATGATCTTCGTCTCAGACCAGGCCTTCAGCTCGAAGTGATGATGGATCGGCGCCATCAGGAACACGCGCTTGCGGGTCATCTGGAAGTAGATCACCTGGATCACGACCGACAGGGCCTCGACCACGAAGATCCCTCCGAGCAGGATCAGCAGCACCTCGGTCTTGGTCATCACCGCCAGACCGGCGATCGCTCCCCCCAGCCCGAGCGAGCCGGTGTCGCCCATGAAGATGGTGGCCGGGAAGGCGTTGAACCAGAGGAACCCGATGCACGCCCCCACGAGGCAGCCGGCGAGCATCGCCAGGTCGAAGTCGCCGGCAAGGAACGTGATGCCGATGTACGCCAGCAGCACGATCGCGGCGCACCCGGCGGCGAGCCCGTCGAGGCCGTCGGTGAGGTTGACCGCGCTGGTCGTGCCCGCCACGACGAGGTAGATCAGCAGCGGGTACAGGGGCCCGAGATCGACGTGGTAGTCGACGAATCGCAGCCACAGCGTGGACGGCAGATGGGCCTCCTGGGTGGCGACGTACCACAGCCCGAGCGAGATCGCGATCGTCACCCCCAGCTTCGTCCGCGCCCTCAGGCCGAGCGAGCGACGCTTGACGAGCTTCGTGTAGTCGTCGGCGAACCCGAGCAGCGCGCAGGCGATCGCGGCCCCGAACACCCCCACCGAGCGCCATTCGTAGTCGGTGAGGATCAGGAACGAGACCGACACGGCAAGAAAGATGATCACGCCCCCCATCGTCGGCGTGCCGGCCTTCTGGAGGTGCCCGGCGGGGCCGTCCTCGCGGATGTGCTGGCCGAACTCCCGCTTGCGCAGGAACTCGATGAACTTGGGGCTGAGGAAGATGCAGATCAGCAGCGCAGCGGTGCCGCCGAAGAGGATCCGGCCCATTCAGAGCCGTCCGGGCCCGGCGCCGGGCGCAGCCTGAAGGGCCTCGCGGGAGGGCCGCGCACCCGGGGAGCGAGAGGCCACGGCGGGCAGCACCCGCTCGAGGCCGACACCGCGGGAGGCCTTGACGAGCACGGTGTCGCCATCGATCAGGAGCGTCGGCAGCAGCGCGGCGGCCGCGTCGGCGTCCGCCACCCAGTGCGCCTCGCCGGTGAAGGCCTCGGCGGTCTCCGCCGCGAGGGGGCCGACGGCGAGCAGCAGCGTCACGCCCCGCTCGGCTGCGTGGAAGCCCACCTCCCGGTGCATCCGTGGCGACTCGGGGCCCAGCTCGAGCATCTCCCCGAGCACCGCCACCCGCCGCCCCGGGGCCGTCTCGGCGAGGTCGTCGATCGCCGCGGCCATGGACATCGGGTTGGCGTTGTAGCAGTCATCGATCACGACCACGCCCCCGGGCAGCTCCACGCGCTCCCCTCGCATCGCCGAGAAGGAGACCTCCAGGCGCCCACCCACCTCGATCTCGAGCGCCCTCGCGACGGCCACGGCGGCGAGCAGGTTGCGAAGGTTGTGGGCCTGTGAGAAGGATGGCCACAGCTCGATCCGATCGCCGCCGGCGGCGATCGTCACCGACCCGTCGCGGTGGAGCTCGGCGAGCGCGACGTCTCCGCCCTCGCCGAAGGTGATCGTGCGCACGTCCCCCCGCAGGTGTCGGGCGAGGAGCGGCTCGGCGGCTGGGACGACCGCGACGGACCCTGGCGCCAGGCCGTCGATCAGCTCGGCCTTCGCCGCGGCGATCGCCTCCAGCGAGCCGAGCAGCTCGAGGTGGGACGGGCCGACGTTGACGATCACGCCCACATCGGGCTCGGCGATGGCGGTCAGCTCGGCGATCTGACCGGGTCCCCGCATCGCCATCTCGAGCACGAGGCACTCGGTGTCCGCCGGCGCGGCGAGGATCGCGAGAGGCAGGCCGATCTCGGTGTTGAGGTTGGCGGGGGTGGCGGCGGTGCGCACACGTCCGCCGATCAGCCCCGCGAGGATGTCCTTGGTGGACGTCTTTCCGGTCGAGCCGGTGATCGCCACCACCCTCGCCCCCCGCGAGCCGAGCTCGTGCCGCCAGGCCCGTGCGAGGGCCTGCAGACCGCGCAGCGGGTCGGGATGAGCCAGCACCACGCCGCCGCCGGCGGGGCAGCTGCCGGCGCCGAGGAGCGGCCGGGCGTGCTCGGGCGCGACGAGCGCACCCCAGGCGCCGGCGTCGAGCGCGGAGCGGGCGAAGCTGCCTCCGTCGTCGCGCTCGCCGGCGAGCCCGACGAACAGCTCGCCGCCCGCCACCCGGCGGGAGTCCAGCGTGACGGCGGGTGGACCGTCGCCTGCGGGAGCGGGAGAGTCGGCGTCGGGGAATCCGCCGAGGAGCTCCGCCCCGGCCTCCTCGGCGACGCGTCGGGCGCTCCAGCCGCTCACGGGAGGGCTCCCGCGGCGCTGCCCGCGCGACTGCCGAGCGCTTCCCGCGCGACGGCCACGTCGTCGAACGGGACCTTTCGGCCACCGACGAGCTCCTGGCCCTGCTCGTGACCCTTGCCGGCGATCACCACCACGTCCCCGGGCTCGGCGGCCGAGAGCGCCTCCCCGATCGCAGCCCTG
>Ga0209656_10002065_pt1 | contig 13142 bp, 12 predicted proteins | sample BogFormECP12_OM2_FD_188239 | JGI IMG/M metagenome (GOLD analysis project Ga0209656, IMG submission 188239) | Bog forest soil microbial communities from Calvert Island, British Columbia, Canada - ECP12_OM2 (SPAdes) (version 2) | ecosystem: Environmental > Aquatic > Freshwater > Wetlands > Bog ... | reverse complement strand
TGCGCGCACCCCCGTTGGGGCTTTCAACGGCGGGCTCAGCAGTTTGCCGGCGCACAAGCTCGGCGAGGTCGCGATCATCGAGGCGCTTCGGCGCGCCAATGTCGAGCCGAAAGAAGTTTCCGAGGTGATCATGGGCCAGATCCTCGCCGCCGGCGAGGGCCAGAACCCGGCCCGCCAAGCCGCGATCGCCGCCGGCATCCCCTATGAGGTGACCGCCTATGGCGTCAACCAGCTCTGCGGTTCGGGATTGCGCACCGTGGCGCTCGGCTATCAGGCGATCCGCAACGGTGATTCCGAGATCGTCATCGCCGGCGGTCAGGAGAGCATGAGCCAGGCGCCGCACTGCATCCACCTGCGCAACGGCGTGAAGATGGGCGATGCCGAGCTCGTCGACACGATGATACGCGATGGGCTCTGGGACGCGTTCAACGGCTATCACATGGGCAACACCGCAGAGAACGTCGCCCAACGCTGGCAGATCACCCGCGATCAGCAGGACGCCTTCGCCGCCGCCTCGCAGACCAAGGCCGAAGCGGCGCAAAAGGCCGGCCGGTTCAAGGACGAGATCGTGCCGGTCAAGATCGCGACCCGCCGTGGCGAGACGGTCGTCGATACTGACGAGTATCCCAAGCACGGCACGACCGTCGAGGTCCTGGCCAAGCTGCGCCCCGCCTTCGACAAGAATGGGACAGTCACCGCCGGCAACGCTTCCGGCATCAACGACGGCGCCGCCGCTGTCGTGTTGATGACCGCACCCGAAGCCGAGAAGCGCGGGCTGCGCCCGCTCGCCCGCATCGTTTCCTGGGCGACGGCCGGCATCGATCCGGCAATCATGGGCGCCGGGCCGATCCCGGCCAGTCGCATGGCGCTCAAAAAAGCCGGCTGGTCGGCCGACGATCTCGATCTGATCGAGGCCAACGAGGCTTTCGCTGCGCAGGCTTGCGCCGTCAACAAGGATCTCGGCTGGAACGTCGAGAACGTGAATGTAAACGGCGGCGCCATCGCTCTCGGTCATCCGATCGGCGCTTCGGGGGCCCGCGTCTTGGTAACCCTGCTGCACGAGATGCAGCGGCGCGGCGTCCACAAGGGTCTGGCGACCCTGTGCATCGGCGGCGGAATGGGCATCGCGATGTGCGTCGAGCGCGATTAGCCGCGGTCAATAAGAAGGGAGGAAGACATGTCCAGAGTGGCGGTCGTCACCGGCGGGACGCGCGGCATCGGCCGCGCGATCTCGGTGGCGCTCAAGGACGCCGCCTATCGCGTCGCCGCGGTCTACGCCGGCGACGACAAGGCCGCGCAGCAGTTCAAGGGTGATACCGGCATTCCCGTGTTCAAGTTCAACGTCGGCGATTTCGCCGCTTGTGCGGAGGGAGTGAAGGCGATCGAGGCGGCGCTCGGGCCGGTGGAAATCCTGATCAACAATGCGGGCATAACGCGCGATACGACGATGCACCGGATGAGCTTCGAGCACTGGAACGCGGTGATCCAGACGAACCTCACCTCATGCTTCAACATGACGAGGCAAGTCATCGAGGGGATGAGGACGCGGGGCTTCGGACGCATCGTCAACATCGGCTCGATCAACGGCCAGGCTGGCCAATTCGGGCAAGCGAACTACGCCGCCGCAAAGGCCGGAATGCAGGGCTTCACCAAGGCGCTGGCGCAGGAAGGGGCGGCGAGGGGTGTTACCGTCAACGTCATCGCTCCCGGGTATGTCGAGACGGACATGGTGCGCGCGGTAGCGGCGGACGTGCTCGAGAAGATCGTTGCCCGTATCCCGGTCGGCCGGCTCGGCAAGCCCGAGGAGATCGCTCGCGCGGTGTTGTTCCTCGTCGCCGACGAGGCCGGCTTCATCACCGGGTCGACACTGTCGATCAACGGCGGTCAACACATGTATTGATGCCGCTCCCCGTCTGGATCGAGTGCGGATTGACCGGAAGGGCTTGCTCTAGCATCCACGAAGACCTCGAATACCGCAGCGGTCGGCTGAGATGGTCCGGCGGGAGCGCGAGGGCGGCGGTCGGGCGAGAAGGGGTCAGCGCAAACAAAAGGGAAGGCGATGGCGCCACCCCGGCTGGTAGCTATCCGCTCGTCTTTGGGCTTTTCCGGGAGGACCGAATCAGACCTCCGGTCTCGCACCTGCCGATGCGACCTCTCGTACCGCACGATGCATGGGTCGATGATCCGGCCGATATCCAATACAACCGTCTCGTAACCCTTCCCTACCCCGCCCGGAGCGAGCGGATGTGGCGCCACGACGAAATTTACGATCTCGTCGTGGTTATCGGCTACAACATGGAGCCGGTTGTTCCAGGCGCAGGCAGCGCCATCTTTCTACACATAGTACGGTCGAATTTTGCCAAAACCGAAGGCTGTATCGCGGTCGACAGAGAGGTTTTGGTCAGTCTGATACCGCTATTGGGCCCGGGGAGCACAATCACGATCGGAGCCTGAGGCCACGGAGCTGCATCTCGCGCAGCCAGCGTTCGCCGCAGCGTGTCCATGTTAAGATGAACGATGTCGTCCGATGTCGTCGACCTCAGGGACTTCTACCGCACTAACCTAGGTCAGGTCGCCCGGCGCATGATCCGCCGCGCAATTCAACGCGTGTGGCCCGATCTGCGCGGGATGCGACTTCTCGGACTGGGGTACGCCACGCCGTTCTTGTCGGCGATCTCGGCCGAGACCGAGCGTACCGTGGCTCTGATGCCTGCCTCGCTCGGCGTGCTCGGCTGGCCTGCGGAGGGACCCAATCTGGTCACCCTCGCGGACGAGGGCGAACTCCCCTTCGCCGACTATTCGATCGATCGGGTCGTGGTCGTCCATGCCGTCGAGACCAGCGAGCAAATCGGGCCGATGCTGAAGGAGATCTGGCGCGTTCTCGCGGGCGGCGGACGAGTGTTGATCGTCGCGCCGAACCGGCGCGGCATCTGGGCCCGCCTCGACCGCACCCCTTTCGGATCCGGCCGGCCTTACACGATGTCGCAATTGTCCCAACTGCTCCGCGACGAACTCTTCACCCCGGTCGGGTCCGATACAGCGTTGTTCATCCCGCCTGTCCGCAAAAGGATGATGTTGCGCTCGGCGTCCGCCTGGGAGCGGATCGGGAAGCGTTGGTTTCCGACCTTTGCCGGCGTAGTGCTGATCGAGGCCACAAAACAGATCTACGCCAAACCGGCGGCCGCGCGCACGCCCCGCCGCCATCTGGTTTATACGCCAGCACCGCACGGTCTGTCCCGGCAAACTGTGCGCAAGTTGATCCGGACTTGATCGTTCTAGGCCGTCGTACTTCCGTCGCGGCGGCTCCCGGAAAGGACGAAAAGGCCTTGCTCGGCGAGCAAATTCGCCAAGCTTCCGTGGGGAACCAGAGAATAGGGTTGCCCATGACGGTCGAGGGTGACGCCGCGCTCGACGCGGACGCCGATTTCGTCGCACATCGCAACGAAGTCGCGGATCGTGCAGAGATGGATGTTGGGCGTTTCGTACCATGGATAAGTGAGCAGATGTGACATCGGCATTCGACCACAAAGCAGAAGGTGCAGGCGAATTCGCCAGAAGCCGAAATTCGGGAACGAGACGATGGCGCGCCGGCCGATGCGGACAAGGGTCTCGAGCACCTGGCGCGGCTGTCGGGTAGCCTGCAAGGTCTGGCTCAGCACCACGACGTCGAACGCGCCGGTCGGGTAGGCGTCGAGATCGCGGTCGGCATCACCCTGAACGACCGAAAGCCCGTGGCCGACACAGGCATTGACGCCGGACTGGCTCAGCTCCATCCCGCGGCCGTCGATATTCCTGTGCCGAACGAGATAGGCGAGCAGCGAGCCGTCGCCGCAGCCGATGTCGAGCACGCGCGCGCCAGGGTCGATCATTTCTGCGATCAGCCGCAGGTCGCGGCGGAGTTCCCCCGGGGCAACGACTACGGCTCCGGAAGGCGCTTTAGCGCCGCCGAAGTTCGGCTTGGGGCTTTTGCTCAGCGCGGACATCACCATGAGCGGGTCAACCCGCGGTGCTCGGCGCAACCGGTCAAAAAGCCGCGTAGCGTTTCGAACAGCTCGGGCTCGTGCAGCAGGAAGGCATCGTGCCCGTTGTCGGTTTCGATCTCGACAAAGCTGACATTCGCGGCCACAGCATTCAGCGCGTGCACCAGCTCTCGGCTCTCGGATGTCGGGAACAGCCAATCACTGGTAAAGGAGATGATGCAGAAGCGCGAGCGCGTGCCCTGGAAGGCGCTCGGCAACGACCCGCCGTGCTCGGCGGCGAGATCGAAATAATCCATCGCACGAGTGATGTAGAGATACGAGTTCGCGTCGAAGCGATCGACAAAAGTGCTGCCCTGATGGCGCAAATAGCTTTCGACCTGGAAATCGGCGTCGAAGCCGTAGGTGACGGCGCGGCGATCCTGCAGGTTACGCCCGAACTTGCGGTGCAGCGCCGCCTCCGAGAGATAGGTGATGTGAGCGGCCATCCGGGCGACGGCGAGGCCGCGGACCGGTTTGCGGCCGAGGCTCAGATAACGCCCACCGGACCAATCCGGGTCGGCCATGATCGCTTGCCGCCCGACCTCGTGAAAGGCGATATTCTGGGCCGAGTGACGCGCCGCAGCGGCGATCGGCACCGCCGCGAAAACACATTCTGGATAGCTCGCCGCCCATTGCAACGCCTGCATGCCGCCCATCGAGCCACCGGTCACGCAGAACAAGCTATCGATCCCGAGATGGTCGAGAAGCCACTTCTGGGCGCGAACCATGTCGCGCACGGTGATCACCGGGAACGACAACGCCCAGGGCTCGCCGGTCGCCGGGTTGATGTCCTGTGGACCGGTCGTCCCCATGCAGCCGCCAAGCACGTTGGCACAGATGACGAAATACCGGTCGGTGTCGAGCACCAAGCCGGACCCGACCATCGTCTCCCACCAGCCTGGCTTGCCGGTGATCGGATGCGGATCGGCAGCGTATTGGTCGCCAGTCAGCGCGTGGCAGACCAGGATGGCGTTCGACCGATCGGGGTTGAGAGTCCCGTAGGTCTGATACGCGATCGTGAACGGTCCGAAATCGATCCCGCAGTCTAGCTGTAGCGGCTCGCGGACGAGCAAGCGGTACCCGGGCCAATCCTGGTCGGGAGCTACGCGGAAGCGAGGCGAGATCACAGTCGACATCTAAACCGAAGCGATTGCTGGGCGGTCGGCCGGACCCTGGAACGTGTGGTCTCCGGCTCCCAATTCGGGGGCGGTAGGTAGGGATTCGTAGAGAGGTATGTCAACGTTTTCTTTGATTTTGTGCGGCCACAACTCTAGTATTATGCGCCCGCCGACAGCGATCGAGACTATGTCCGCCACCCCGCCCGATCTCGCAGAGCTGCGCCGGCGCCTCGACGAGATCGATGACAAGCTGCAGGACCTTCTGATCGAGCGGGCAGAGATCATATCGATGGTGGCGGCAAGCAAGAGGAACGGCAATCTCGCCGCATTTCAGCCGGAGCGCGAGGCTGAAATCATTCGCCGGCTCGTCGATCGGCACCGAGGGGATTTTCCGGTGGCGACGCTCGTTCGGATGTGGCGCGAGATGCTCGCGGCGACGGTGCAGCTGCAGTCCCTGTTTGCGGTCGCGGTCTATGCGCCGATCGAATCGCAGGGCTTTTGGGATCTGGCGCGCGACCATTATGGCAGCAACACGCCGATGTCGGCCTATCGCTCGATCGGCCAGGTAATCCGTGCCGTCACCGAGGGTCAGGCCTCGGTCGGCGTCCTGCCGATGCCGCAGGAGGGAGAGTCCGACCCGTGGTGGCGCCACCTCTTATCAAAGGATGAAGACGCGCCACGCGTCGTCGCCCGTCTACCGTTCGGTGCTCGCGGCAACGCGCGCAGCGATGGCGCCGATGCGCTCGCGATTGGCCGCGGCGCGCAAAAGGAAACCGGCGGGGATCGCACGTTGCTGGCGACCGAATCGACGGCGGACATCAGTCGCGGTCGGATCTTTCGTATCCTCTCGTCGCTCGGGCTGGTCTGCACCTTCTTTGCGTCTTACGAGCATGCCGGCAGCGCCCTCAACCTGATCGAGCTAGAAGGCTTCGTGCCGATCTCGGACCCGCGCCTCGACAGCTTTCGCATGCAACTCGGCGGCGCGCTCCACCGCCTGCTGCCCTTCGGCGGCTACGCGGTACCGTTGCCCGGGACGGCGCTGGCGAAATCCGGCGCTACTCGCGGGATCAGCTTCCGACGCGGCGAAGGGCTGAGCAAATGACGATTGCAACCGGCCCGGTGCCTCGGCCGGGAATCCTTGGCATCGCTCCCTATGTCGGCGGCGAGGCGAAAATTGCCGGCGTCGAGCGACCGATCCGCCTCGCCTCGAATGAAAGTGCGCTGGGCCCGAGCGCCAAGGCCGTCGCCGCCTATCGAGCGCTCGCCGGCGAGATCCATCGTTACCCCGACGGCAGCGCCGAGGAGCTGCGCGAAGCGCTCGGGCGGCGCCACGGGCTCGATCCGGCGCGTATCGTCTGCGGCGCCGGCTCGGACGAGCTGATTACGCTGCTACTGCGCTCCTATGCGGGTCCGCGAGACGAGGTGCTCTACAGCCGCCACGGTTTCCTGATGTACCCGATCAACGCTCAGACGGTCGGCGCGACACCGGTCGCAGCTCCCGAGCGGGCGCTCACCGCCGATGTCGATGCACTCTTGGAGAGGGTGACCGAACGCACCCGCATCGTCTTCATCGCCAACCCGAACAATCCGACCGGCACCTATCTCGGCGCGGCGGAGATGGCGCGGCTGCACGCCGGGCTGCCATCCTCGGTCGTGCTCGCGATCGACGCCGCCTATGCCGAGTTTGTCAGTCGCAACGACTACGAACCTGGGGTCGCGCTCGTCGATCGAGCGGACAATGTCGTGATGTTGCGTACCTTTTCGAAGATCTTTGCGCTCGCCGGGCTCCGCCTCGGCTGGGCCTATTGTCCACCGGCGATCGCCGATGTCCTGAACCGGATGCGGGGGCCGTTCAACGTGACGGCACCTGCACTTGCCGCCGGTGTGGCCGCGGTTGAGGATGTCGCGGCGTTCGACCGCGCTCGCGCCCATAACCAGCGCTGGCTCGGCTGGTTTTCCGAGCGGCTCGCCGCGCTCGGCATCCCGCTCACCCCGAGTGTCGCTAATTTCGTGCTCGCCCGCTTCCCCGACGAACCGCGGAAAAATGCCGATGCGGTGTTCGCTTTTCTGCAGTCGCGCGGCATCTTGACTCGCCAAATGGGCGCCTATGAGCTGCCGCAATATCTGAGGATCACGATCGGGACCGGCGAGGAGATGGAGCGGGTGGCGGACACGCTCGCCGAATTCATGAAGTTGCGATGAACGCGAAATTGTTCGACCGGGTGGCGCTGATCGGGATCGGGCTGATCGGGTCCTCGCTTGCCCGCGCCTTGCGCCGCGACAGTCCGGGCACCTCGATCGTCGCCTGCGCCCGCCGCCCGGAGACGCTGGCGACGGTGCACCGCCTCGAGCTCGCCGACGAGACCACGGACGACCCGGCGGTTGCGGCGGCGGATGCGGATCTTGTGGTGATCGCTACGCCGCTCTCAGCTTATGCCGAGATCGGGCAGCGGATCGCGCCGGCGCTGCAGCCGGGCGCGATCCTGACCGATGTCGGCTCGGTCAAGCAGGCGGTCATTCGCGACTTGCGGCCGCATGTGCCCCCGGGGGTTCATTTCGTACCCGGGCATCCGGTCGCCGGGACCGAGCATTCCGGGCCCGAAGCGGGCTTCGCAGAGCTGTTTCGCGATCGCTGGTGCATCCTGATCCCGCTGCCCGAGACCGCGGCCGAGGCGGTAGCGGATGTCGGCCGGATGTGGGAACGCGCCGGTATGCGTGTCGTCACCATGAGCGCCGACCATCATGACAAGGTGCTGGCGGTGACCTCGCATCTGCCGCATCTGATCGCCTACACGATCGTCGGCACCGCGACCGACCTCGAAGACAGCCTGAAATCCGAGGTCATCGAGTTCTCGGCCAGCGGCTTTCGCGACTTCACCCGCATTGCTGCGTCCGATCCGGTGATGTGGCGCGACATCTTTCTCAACAACCGTGAAGCGGTGCTCGAGATATTGCAGCGCTTCAACGAAGACCTGACCGCCTTGCAGCGCGCGATCCGCTGGGGCGAAGGCGACAAGCTGCAGGACCTGTTCACCCGCACGCGGGCGATCCGGCGCTCGATTATCGAGGCGAAACAGGCCTGAAAGCTGGCAGTCGGCGTGCGCGAAATTCCCGGTTAAACCGGGAATCTCAGGGAGAAAATCGTATCCAAGTTCAGAATCACGAGTGAAGTCAGTAGCTTAGTGCTCATTTTAATGGTTCCCTGAGGGAGGCAGCAGGGAGGGAGCAGGGAGAGAGGGCGGGAGCGGATCGCAGCGTTCAACGGCCCGGGTCCCGGTCGCCTCGATCCCGATCCGTAGCCGCATCCTACTGTCCAAATGTGATTTGGACAAGACGATGTCGAGGAAGCAAGGTACACGGCGATCTTCGAGGTCGAGCCCGAGCCGGATCGCCGGCCGGACTAGCTCGGCATCGCCGCCGGCTTACAGCCGGTTATTCCCACATCAGGCGCGGCGCCTTGCCGAGCTTTGCCGGGCCGAGGAACATCTGTCCGTTCTGGATCGTGAACGCGGTTCCGATCGCCGGTTTGCCGTCCGGTCCGGCTTTTGCCAACATCGCCAGCGCCAGTCGTGCGAGACCGGCGTCGGTAGCGCGCATACGCCCGCTCTGGACGAGCGCAGTCAGGATCTGATCATAGCCTTCGATCGACCCGGAGAAGCCGCCGATCGGCTGCAACTCCCGGTCGAGGGCGATCGTGCCGGTCGCGGTGGCATCCAGCCCGCCCCACCTCAGGCGCAGATTGTTGAGCTCGACGGTGCCGCTGTCGTCCCGCCACACGGAAACCGCCTGGACCAGCTGCCCGCTCGGGATAGCGCCTTTGACGGTGACGCCAAACGCCAGCTCGTCGATCGTCTCGCCCAGCACCGGGTTGGCCCCTGAAAGCCGCACTTGACGCAGATCGAGGGCGACCTCGACACTCGGGTCGGTATGCGTTCGCGGCGGCTTTGCCGGCAGGATTATCCAGGCGTCGGCCGAGCTGATCGGAACCGCCTCCCCGGCCTGGGCACTGATATTCCGTAGACTCAGCCACACCGTCGTGCCTGCCTCCTGGCCGGCGGTGAGCACCCCCGCGGCGGTTTGCGCAGTGAGTTTGAGCGCCGGCCGCTCGCCGGCGCCGGCGAGTGCGGCCGACACGCCCTCCAGGGCCGCCAGTTGCCAAGTGGCGAAGTCCCAGGGACGGGCGCTGGCGAGGAGGGCCGGGATGCGGAGCTCCGGCGGCGGGGTGACCCGGCCGTCGCGCAATACGGTGCGCTCGAGCGCGACCCGCCACCCGAACGGGAAGCCGGTGACCCCGATACTCTGCCAGGAAACGTCGATCTTTTCGGCCCGCTCGCTCTGCGCCCAGGCAACAAAACCCTCCTTGATCCGGCCTGCGACAATCAGCCAATAGGCGGTATAGGCGCCGAGCAAAACCAAGAGCGGGATAAGAACGGCGAGGCCAAGACGCGTCGCGCGGCGCATGGCGGGCTTATACCGGTTCCACCCGGCCGCTGCCAGCGGACGTTGGCCAGCGGGAATACAGGCAGCGGTGTCGCCACCCTTCGTCGAAGCCCGTGAAACTCGGCCCGATGCAAGATGAACCGGTCCCAAAAAAAACCGTACCTTCCGTGCCATGTACACTCCGCCACGCCGGCGAAGGCCGGTGCCCATCTCCGGGATAGATCCCGGCCTTCGCCGGGATGGGCGATGGGTGCTCGCATGATGGTGCGCCCGCCGCGCGCTGGGGATCTCTCGTGAAGAGCGCTGACCAAGAAGCTCCGCGGTCCGTCGCTGCCGATCTGCCCGACCCGATGCCGGCCGAGATCGCGGCGTTGCGCAGCGGTGCCGAGTCGGTATGGATCTTCGCTTACGGCTCTTTGATGTGGGACAGCGAATTCCCGCGCGCCGAGGCCGAGCCGGCGTTGCTGCACGGCTATCACCGCTGCTTCTGCCTCTATTCCTATGACTACCGAGGAACCCGGGCGCGGCCGGGTCTCACCCTTGGCCTCGATCGCGGCGGGGCCTGCCGGGGCATCGTGCTCCGCCTGCCGCCCAAAGATCTCGCCGAGACGATCGATCGGCTGTGGTCGCGCGAGATGACCGCGCCCCGGGTTTACGACATGCGGCTTTTGCCGGTGCGGACCGGGTTAGGTACCCGGCGGGCCTTTGCCTTCACCGTGCGCCGCGATCACCCGGATTACGCCGGGCGGCTGCCACTCGACGAGACCGCGCGGATCATCGCCGGTGCCGCCGGCCGCCGCGGCCGCTGCCGCGACTATCTCGCGGGCACCCTCCGCCACCTCGACGAGCTCGGCCTCGCCGATCCGCCGCTGCGCCGTCTCGGCGAGCGGGTCGCAGCGCTCGGCGCGCTCGGTACACCTGTTCCATCTTCGGGCAGCTGAGTTCAGCCGCCGGCTAACGGCGAATCGTGCGCGTCGCTACGTTACAGAGACGCACGAGCGCGGAGAGCCGCCCCAGCGACATTTCCTTCTGCGCGTGCGAGCGCGATTGGTCAGGAAAGTGGAAGTCCTCCCCAGGTAGGCCTACTCCAGCCTGAAGCCGAATGTAACTGCGTCGCCACGAGGTGGGGTGGGGAGCAACAGCAGGCGAACGAGCGATCCGGTACAGCCTGCCCCGCGAAGGCGGGGGATGACAAACTCGATTCGGCCGTACCGTCTGGTGAAGCCCAGACTCCGTCCGAGGGTGGGGAGGCCCATGGCGCTGAGGGGTTAGGTGGTAAAGCGACCACGGGAGCGGGTCGGTGGTCGGAGACGGAGCACTCGGAAGGCCGATTGCGTGAAGCGAGGAGACCCGACCTTCGCCGGGGCAGGCTCTGCGTGGCTTGCAAGAGGGCAGAAGAAGCCGCAGGGCCACACCCACCAGCAGGGGCCACAGCAGCGCGACTGGCTGCGCGGCAATTTCGACCCACGTTTTTCGCTTGCGTTGGCGCGCAAGGATCTGGGGCTGGCACAGGAACTGGCACGCGCCACCGACACGCCGATGCGTCTCGGCGTCCTCTGCGAGCAGGAAATGGTCGAGGCGATCGGCCGCGGCTGGGCGGGTCGCGACGCCTCGATCTTCCTGATGCTGCAGGAGGACCGCGCGAAGGTTCAGGCGCGTCTACCGCCTGACTAAGCGCGAGACGATTGTCCCGGCGTAACCGGCCGCGGGCATGGCCGCCACATCGCGATCGTGCGGTTCGACCGAGTAGACCGGAACCGCTTCGGCAAAGCCGCGCAGAGGGCGCGTGCCGAGCGGCGTCAGCGCGACCGCATCGCCGACTTCCGCCGCCGCCGTCGGGTCGATCAGGATCTGGCCGTCCTCGGCCGAGGCGCACATCCGCGACGCCAAATTCACGATGCTGCCGATCGCGGTGTAGTCGGTGCGCCCCTCATAGCCGATGCGGCCCACCGTCGCCGGCCCTTTGGCCAGCCCGATGCCGAAGCCGATCGTGTAGCCGCGCGCCCGCCAGCCGACGATCAGCGCCCGAACCGCCGCCTGCATGTCGAGCGCCATATGCACGCCGCGCAGCGCCGGCTCGGGGCACGGCACCGGCGCGTTGAGCAGCAGCATCAGCCCGTCGGCCATGAAGCAGGTCAAGGTCGCCTCGTAGCGGGTGATGATCGCGCCGAGCGCTTCATAATATTCCTGCAACAGGCCCATTACTTCCTCGGGCCTTACCGCGCCCGAGAAGCCGGTGAAGCCGCGCAGGTCGCAGAAAATCACGACCACGTCCGCGTGATGGCTATCGAGCAGCGATTCCTGATCGCTGCCTTCGACCAGCTCGGCGACCTGCGGGGCGAGAAACCGCTTCAGCCGGGCAATTCGCTCGGAGCGTTCCTGGGACAGCGCCAACTCTCCGGCCATCTCGTTGAACCGCACCGCGAGCCGTTCGAGCTCGTCGCCGGTCGAGATCGCGATCTTGTGGTCAAAACGGCCGGCGCCGATGCGCTCGGCCCCTTCTTCCAGAAGACGGATCGGTCCGACCATCCGCCGCGCCAGCAGATAACCGAGCAGTGCGGCGAACAGCGCGCCGCCGAGCAGCAGAAATCCGGTTCGCGCCAGTTCCGCGCGGATCGGCGCGAAGGCCTCGGACGCTGGCTCTTCGACAAAGGCCATCCAATCCGGTCCGGCAATCGGCGCCATCGCGGCGATGACGGCGCGGTGCTCGGCGTCGATGCCATCAGCCGTCTCGCCGCCGTCGGCGATCGCCGCCTGCTGCAGCGCCTTGAGGCGCGCCGCGGCCGGGTCGTTGTCGCCGCGCAGGACCAGAGATATGTCGGGATGGGCCACCAGCCGGCCGGATTGGTCGAGCACAAAGGCATCGCCCGATTGGCCGATACGGATCGCCGAGATCACGTCCCAGATCAGCTTCAGATTGATCACGGCAACGGTGACCCCGTTGCCGGGGCGCGCCCCGGCAACGGAAATGGTCATGTAGGGCTCGGAGCCTTCGTGCAACGTCACCGGGCCATACCAGATCCGGCCCGAACGCGCGCCGAGCACGGCGGGGTCGTTCGCCCGATCGGTGCCGCTGTCCACCACATCCGGATCGACGCGCGTAACGTGCAGCCGCTCGACGCCGGCGCCGTCGACGAGCATGACCTCGACGACCGCCGGCACCTGCCGCATCAGCCGCAAGACGTCGAAGCGATGCCGCTCGTCCATGCCGTCCCGCCAGGGCAGCTGCACCGTCCACTGCAGCTGGTCGGTGATGTCATCGAGAAAGGCCGCGATCTTTCCGGCCGCCGATAACGCCTCGGCATGCAGGCGCGAGCTCAGAATCGCGCGCTGATCGCGATAGCCGAACCAGGCCTCGCTCGCCCCGTTGGCAATCAGCGGGACGACGACGGCGACAAAAAGCGCAAGAAAATATTTGTAGAACAGCGGGCGGCGCGGTCGAGGCGTGCCCCTTGGTTCTGCGGCGCTCATTCGACCACGTCGTCGGCTTGCAGCAGGATCGAATCCGGGATTTTCAGACCAATCGCCTTTGCCGTCTTCAGATTCACCGCAAACTGAAAGCGCG
>Ga0209656_10002064_pt1 | contig 13143 bp, 9 predicted proteins | sample BogFormECP12_OM2_FD_188239 | JGI IMG/M metagenome (GOLD analysis project Ga0209656, IMG submission 188239) | Bog forest soil microbial communities from Calvert Island, British Columbia, Canada - ECP12_OM2 (SPAdes) (version 2) | ecosystem: Environmental > Aquatic > Freshwater > Wetlands > Bog ... | reverse complement strand
CCTATGCTTTGGCGGCAGTGGACCCATCATTGGAGACTTCGGCCACGCGCTTCTGCGCGGCGTCGGCGCGGATCCCAACGCCGACTACGCGGGAACCATTCCGCAGACGACGTTCATGGTGTACCAGTTGATGTTCGCGATTATTACGCCAGCGCTGATTACCGGCGCGACGGCGGAACGGCTGAAATTCAGCGGGACGGCATTGTTCTTGGGATTATGGTTTTTGGTGGTATACGCGCCGCTGGCGCATATGGTGTGGGGCAAGGGCGGATTCCTGAACGCCAGCCTGGGCGGAAAATTTCCCACGCTGGATTTTGCCGGGGGCACGGTGGTGCATATTTCGTCGGGAGTTTCGGCGCTAGTGTGCGCGCTGTATTTGAAGAAGCGTAGCGGTTATCCGAAGAAGCCGATGCCGCCGCACAGCATGGTGTTGAGCTTTATTGGAGCGTGTTTGTTATGGGTGGGCTGGTTCGGTTTTAACGCCGGGAGCGCATTGGCGTCCAACGGGCTGGCGTCGAGCGCTTTCGTGGCCACGCATTTTGCGGCGGCGACCGCGGCCCTCAGCTGGAGCGCCGCGGAATGGATCAAGAACGGGAAGCCCAGCGCGCTGGGTGCGATTTCCGGAGCGGTGGCCGGGCTCGTGGCTATTACGCCGGCGGCGGGATTTGTAGGACCGATGCCTGCGCTGGTCATCGGGCTGGTGGCCGGCGCATTTTGTTATTGGATGGTCACCAAGGTGAAAGCCATCTTCGGCTATGATGACTCGCTGGACGCGTTCGGGGTTCATGGCGCAGGCGGAACGATTGGAGCGCTGCTCACCGGGGTTTTTGCTCAAGCGGTGATCAATCCGATCTTCGGCGCCGGCAAAGCTGTAGGGGGGCTGGACGGACACTGGGGACAGATCGGCAACCAACTGGTGGGCATCCTGATCGCCTGGGGTTTTGCGTTAGTTGGAACATTTATTTTGCTGAAGATTGTGGACGCCATCACTGGGCTGCGGGTCTCCGAAGAAGATGAAAATCAAGGACTCGACATCACCCTGCACGGAGAAGAAGCTTACAATTTCGAACCGTAGCCGGATGACCTGTCAGGGAGCGCAAAAGATACTTAGACCCAACGCCGGAAGTGAAGTGGAGCGAACAAGTTCATGATGAAACTGGAAGCGATTATTCAGCCATCCCGCTTTGAGTCGGTAAAAGGCGCCTTGCTGGAGATTGGCATCGAAGGCATGACGGTGACGGAAGTGCGCGGGCACGGCCGGCAGAAGGGACATACCGAGGTGTACCGCGGACGAGAGTACACCGTGGATCTGCTGCCGAAGATCAAGCTGGAGCTGGTGCTGCCGGACAAGATGGTGGATAAGGCTGTGGACACCATTCTGAAAACCGCCAAGACAGGGAAGATTGGCGACGGTAAAATATTTCTTACGCGTGTGGATGACGCCATTCGCATCCGCAACGAAGAGCGCGGGGAGAATGCGCTCCAGTGACTTCCGCCGCCCGCCCCGGCTTGGACGCCAGCCGCGATCCACGGAAGGATCCGAAGTACCGCCCCGCCTATAACATGCAAGAATCCGTGACCCCACTATCGACACTCGGTCCACAAGCGGCCGCCGAAAGACAACGCATCCGCGAGCAATTTCAAGCGGGTGCCAGCGCCCGCGATACGCTGCGGGCGTTGTGCGCGATGGCCGACGGGAATATTCAGCAAGTGTTCGCGCAACTGCATAGCGGGCGCGGGATAGATCCGCAAGGACTTTGTTTGCTGGCGCTGGGCGGCTACGGGCGGCAACTGCTGTTTCCGTACTCCGATCTGGATATTTTATTTCTCTTCGGAAGCGATAAGGCGGAACGGGATTTCCGTCCACTCATTGCGGAGTTTTCCAAGACATTATGGGACATGGGATTTCGCGTCAGCTCCGCGGGGCGCACGCTGGAAGAGTGCAAGCGCATCGAGGAAGACAATGCGGAGTTTCACCTGGCGCTGCTGGACCGGCGATTTTTGACCGGCGACCGCGAGTTGTTCGAGCGCCTGGATACTAAGGTGCTCCCAGGTCCGGAAAAACAGGCGCGCCCTTTTCTTTCCGCGGAATTGCGCAAGCTGACGCGGGAGCGGCTGGCGCGCTACGGCAACACCATTTTTCATCTGGAACCGAACGTAAAGGAATCTCCGGGTGGCTTGCGGGACTATCAGGCGGCGGCGTGGCTAAGGCAAATCAGTGGCGAGAAACAGGAGTTCTGGAACAGCACGGCGGCGGAAGATGAAATGGCCGCTGGCGCAGTGGATTTCCTGAGCGCCATTCGCTGCTTCCTGCACTACAGCAACGAACGCAACGACAATACGCTGACCTACGAGCTGCAGGCCAAGGCGGCAGAGCGGGCTTTGGGGCTGCCCACGTCCGCGGCACTGGACGCGCAGCGCAGCCCGGCGGAGTGGATGCGCGTCTACTTCCGCCAGGCGCGCACGCTGAACCGCCAGCTGCTACGCTACATGGAGCAGAAGGCGCCGGCGCAGCAATCCCTGCGGCAACGCATCTTTAGCGTGGCACGCGGGCCAAAGTTCGAAACGGGCGACGGAAAGCCTTTCGCGGTCCGCGACGGGTTGCTCGAGGTAATGGACCAGACCGCGCTGGCGGATCGCACGCAACTTTTTTGCCTGTTCGCGACGGCAGCGACAACCGGCGTGCCGCTAAGCCGCGAGGCGGAGCGCACCATCGCGTACGTGCTGCTACATCCGGAACTGCCGGTGCGCAATGCGGACATCACCTGGCCGGCGTTCCAAGAAATTTTGTCGGCAGATTTTCCGGGGGTGGCGCTGCGCCCGATGCAGCGCCTGGGACTTCTCACCAAGATTTTGCCCGAGTTTGCGGCCATCGATTCGCTGGTGGTGCGCGATTTTTATCATCGTTACACCGTCGATGAGCATACCCTGCGCACCATTGAGCATTTGCAGGAGCTGGCAAATCCTCCGGACACGCGAGGCGCAAATTTTTCGTCGCTTTGGAAGATTGTGGATCGCCGCGACCTGCTCATTTTGAGCCTGCTGCTGCACGACGTGGGCAAGGGTATGGCCGTGGAAAATCATGTGGCCGGAAGTCTTACGGCGCTAGAGAGCTCGGCGGCGCGGTTGCAGCTTTCCGCGGACGAAAAAGCCGAAGTGTCGTTTCTGATCGAGCGGCACCTGGATATGTCCGCAACGGTGCAGCGGCGCGATATTTTCGATCCGGCCACGGTTTCGGGGTTTGCCGCAATTGTCCAGAGCCCGGAACGATTGCAACGTCTTTGTCTGCTGACCTACGCGGACATCCACGCCGTAAATCCCGAAGCGCTAACACCTTGGAAGGCGGAGATGCTGTGGCAGCTTTTCGTCTCCACCTCGAATCACTTCAGCCGCACGCTCGATCGCGACCGCCTGCATGCGCTGGACGAAGTGCCGGTGCTGCAACAGGTGCGCAAACTCACCGGTTCCGCAGGCACCGTGGCCATCGAACGCTTCCTCGAAGGCTTTCCACGGCGCTACTTGGCGGTGCATTCCGCGCCGGATATCGCAGCGCACTTTTCTCTGTACCAAAAGCTGGACGCCGATCCCGTGCAAATCGAACTGGTGGCCAAGCAGCGCGCGTATTCGCTGACATTGCTCGCTGCGGATCGCCCGGCGCTTTTCGCCACCATTGCCGGAGTGCTGGCCGGTTGGGGCATGAACATTATTCAAGCGGATGCCTTTGCTAACGCCGCTGGGGTGGTCCTCGACACCTTCCATTTCACAGACCTGCACCGCACGCTGGAACTCAATCCCAGCGAAGTGGACCGCTTCTGCAAGAGTCTGGTGGACGTGGTTCGCGGCAAAGCACCGCTCGAAGCGTTGCTCAAGGGCCGCGAGAGTGCCGGCCGTCAGCGCCCACCCAAAGTGGAAGTGCCCACGCGCATCACCTTCGACGACGCTTCTTCCATGCACAGCACGCTGCTGGAAATTGTCACGCAGGATCATCCCGGCTTGCTGCACGAAATCGGCTCGGCCCTGGCGCGTCTGGCCTGTAACATCGAGGTCGCGCTGATCGACACGGAAGGGCAAAAAGCCATCGACGTGTTTTATTTAACGTCGCAAGACAAGAAACTCAGCGCGCAAAAACAGGAAACCCTGCGCGAACTGCTGCAAGGTACGCTGGCGTAAAGGCCGCTTGGCGGATTCAGGCGATTGAGGATTTGGTGGACGTGACAGGGATCGAACCTGCGACCTCATGCTTGCAAAGCACGCGCTCTCCCAGCTGAGCTACACGCCCACATGTAACTACCTTTGATTTTAAAGCATTCGCAGCCGTTCGCAAACTCCGAGGGTGCTCCGCAAGTGGCGTTTTAATCCCCGTATTACATCGTCAAGTCATTTAGGGAGGGCTCGGGCCTTTCCATTGCTATGTTCAGCTGCGTCTAAGAGGTTCGCGGGCAAGAACACGATAGTCACTTACAGATGAAGGTGACTAATGCGGGTGTCGTTGTATATAATCCGCATCATTATGGCTAACAACCAAGAAACGCTCTACCACGTGGCAGATCGCGTTGCCACCGTCACGCTCAACCGCCCCGACAAACTGAATGCCTGGACCGCGATCATGGAACAGGAGGTGCGCGCCGCGATGAGCGACGCGGAGCAGGATCCCAACGTTCGCGTGATCGTGCTGACGGGCGCGGGGCGCGGATTCTGTGCTGGTGCGGACATATCGTTGCTAAGCACCGTGGCGACGAAAGGTCTCGATGAGGCGCGCCGGGCGCAGGCCGTGCAACCCGCAGACTCGGCCGGCACCAACGGACGGAGAGATTTTCAGAAAAAATATTCGTACTTTCCCGCGCTTTCCAAACCGGTGATTGCGGCTATTAATGGTCCGGTGGTGGGCTTGGGATTGGTGATTACGCTGTATTGCGATATACGGCTGGCGTCGGCCGGCGCGCGATTCGGGACGGCATTTGCGCAGCGCGGGCTGATTGCGGAATATGGCATCGCGTGGATGTTGCCGCGCCTAGTGGGACATGCCAATGCGCTGGACCTCCTGTTTAGCGCCAGAATGATCGACGCAGCGGAAGCGTTGCGCATGGGTTTGGCGAATCACGTTTATGCCGCGGACATTTTTCCGCAGCAGGTGCAGGAGTATGCGGCGCACCTGGCCTGCAACGTCAGCCCGCGGTCGCTGGGCGTGATCAAGAGACAGGTCTACGAAGGCATGTTTCAAACTCTGGCGGAAGCGTTTGAAAGTTCGGAGCGGGAGATGCTGGCCAGCCTGCAGTGCGAGGATTTCAAGGAAGGCGTGGCCCATTTTGTGGAGAAGCGCGCCGCGGCCTTCACCGGGAAGTAGAAGGGACTTATGGACTTTGCGTTCAGCGCAAAAACCAAGGAGTTGCAACAGCGCTTGCACGCGTTCATGGACGCGCACATCTATCCGAACGAGCAGCGCTTCCACGAAGAAGTAGAACGCAATCGCTGGCAGCCCACCAACATCATCGAAGAACTGAAGCCACTGGCGCGCAAGGAAGGATTGTGGAACTTATTCCTGCCGGAACACGAGGGCGGCGCGGGCCTGACGAATCTGGAATATGCTCCGCTCTGCGAGATCATGGGTCGCAGCCACATGGCGCCCGAGGTGTTTAACTGTTCCGCGCCGGACACCGGCAATATGGAAGTGCTGGCGCGCTACGGCACCGCGGAACAAAAGAAAAAATGGCTGGAGCCCCTGCTAGCGGGGGAGATTCGCTCTTGTTTTTCCATGACCGAGCCGGATGTGGCCTCTTCCGACGCCACGAATATAAGAGCTACCATCGCGCGGGACGGCGACACCTACGTAATCAACGGGCGAAAGACGTGGTCTTCGGGCGCGGGTGATCCGCGTTGCAAGATCGCCATTTTCATGGGCAAAACCGATCCTTCGGCGGCAGCGCACAAACAGCAATCTATGATTCTGGTGCCGCTGGATACGCCAGGAGTGCAGATCGTGCGGATGATGACGGTGTATGGCTACGACCATGCGCCGCACGGGCACGGCGAAGTTCTTTTTGAAAATGTGCGCGTTCCAGCGGCGAACATTTTGCTGGGTGAAGGCCGTGGCTTTGAAATTGCGCAGGGTCGCCTGGGACCGGGGCGAATTCATCATTGTATGCGTTGCATTGGCGTGGCGGAGCGGGCGCTGGAAAGCATGTGCCGGCGGGTGCAAACGCGCACGGCCTTTGCCAAGACGCTGGCGGAGCAGGGCACGATTCGCGCGGACATCGCCGCTTCACGCATGGAGATCGAGCAAGCGCGGCTACTGACGCTAAAGGCCGCGTATATGATGGACACCGTGGGCAACAAAGCGGCGCGCTCGGAAATTGCCATGATTAAAGTGGCGGCGCCAAATGTGACGTTGCACGTGCTGGATCGTGCGATCCAGGCGCACGGCGGTGCGGGAGTTTCGCAGGATACGTTTCTCGCGAGCGCCTGGGCGGCGGTGCGGACGCTGCGGTTGGCGGATGGCCCCGACGAAGTGCATGTGGAATCTATTGCGAAATGGGAGTTGGGCAAAAGCAAGAAAACATCGGCGGCCGCGAATTAACAGAACACCACAGAGCGATTTGCGGGATTTGCGGCCGGGCACACCTCGCGTTTCCGACTTCGTTTTTAGTCCTGGAGTATGAATGCCTCCTATTATTGTTAGCAATCCTGAGGCGCTCAGGGAATTTATTGGGCGCGAGCTGGGCGCTTCGGAATGGTTTAGCGTCTCGCAAGAGCGCATTGCGCAGTTTGCGGAGGCGACCGAGGACCGGCAATGGATTCATCTGGATGCCGCGCGAGCGGTCGCGGAGTCTCCTTACGGGACGACCATCGCGCACGGATTTTTGACGCTGTCCTTGATTAGTCATTTCATAAAGGACGTGATTGCCATCGATGGCGGGGTGCGCTTCGTGGTGAATTACGGATTGAACCGCGTGCGCTTCCCTGCCCCGGTGAAAGTGGGTTCGCGAATTCGTGCGCGCGTCGCGCTGGCCTCACTTTCGGAGCCCAGCGATTCGACCGACGCTACTTTTTCCGTAACGGTTGAGAGCGAAGGATCGTCCAAACCGAACTGCGTCGCCGAATGGGTTGTTCGCTACTACCTCTGACCTAAAGCACGCGGGTAAGAGTGACTGTGCCACCGAAAACAGCTCTAAATCTGGTTGGTCTGTGCTGTCGTCAATGACGCGCGGAACAGGGCGGAGACGCGGTCGGGAAGTGTGGCGAAACGGGGGTCTTTGGTGAGGCCCTGGTGGTAGCGGTAGAAGATTTGTTGAACGATTACGGCAAGTTTGAAGCGGGCAAAGGCGAGGTAGAAGGCGATGTGGGAGATGTCGGAACTGGTCTCTCTCGCGTAGTGCTGTGCCACTTGAGCTCTGGTCAGGCTGCCTTCATGCGTGGTTACGTCAGAGAGATTTTCTTTCAGTTCGTCCGGATCACTCGGGTTGACCCAATAGGCCAGCGTGGTGCCCAGGTCGGTTAGCGGGTCGCCGATGGTGCACATCTCCCAGTCGAGAACACCCGTTATTTTGGTGATGTCGTGAGGGTCGAGGACTACGTTGTCGAATTTGTAGTCGTTGTGGATCAGCGCGGCGGATTGCGTGGCGGGCATGTTCTGCTGCAGCCACTGGAAGATTTTTTCTACTTCGGGATAATCGTTGGTTTTTGAGCCGTGGTAACGCTCGATCCAGCCGCGGACTTGCCTGGCCAAATAGCCTTCGGGCTTTCCCAAGTCAGCCAGGCCCGCACGAGTGTAGTCGACTTGGTGGAGGCGGATTAGATTGTCGATCAGGGATTCGTTGAGCCGGCGGGCTTTTCCCGGGGACAGTTGCAGATCTGGCGGCAGGCGTTTGCGCAGGATCACGCCGTGGATCGGCTGCATTACGTAGAACGGTGCGCCGAGAATCGAATCGTCGTCGCAGTACAGCAAAACTTCGGGGGCGGGAGGGTAAACCGCGTGTAGTTTTGAGAGGACGCGGAATTCGCGGCTCATGTCGTGGGCGGATCTTACCTTGCTGCCGAAGGGCGGGCGGCGAAGGACCAATTCGCTGGCGCCTATCGTCAGCAAATAAGTGAGGTTGGAGTGGCCGCTGGGAAATTGGCGGACCTCCAGCGGGCCGGTCTCGTTGGGAAAGTGGGCGCGCAGGTAGGGATCAAGTTTGGCGAGGTCGAGTTCTTCACCGGGGCGAATATTCGCGGGGTGGTCGAGCAAGTCGGTCATTGGAAACCCTCGCTAGCGATGGGTAAGCATCGCGGGATCGTCAAGATGGGCGTGCACATTGAAGCTATTCACTGAGAAACGATTCGCGGAGTAGAGAAATTCGCTCCAAGAACAGTTTCGGGGCATCCAGCTTACTTGCAAAGTTTTCTCGGAAGAAAGATCCAAGGCGCGCTGCATGGCTACGGCGATGGGACCGCCGGAAGAAAAAACGGCCACTTGTTCACCGGAGCTGCCAGAGGCCAGAAATTTGCTTAGTCCGGAATTGACGCGTGAGCGGAAGGCGTTCCACGGTTCGACGCCTGCAGGAGAAATCTCACCGCGCACCCACCTGTAAATGACGGCCTCGAAAAGCTTCTGGAAGGTGGCGCGCTGTGCGGCGCGGTCCGGAGCGGATTGAAACGCGAACTGGAGATCACGGATGTGCTGGTCGGTCTCGAGCAACTCCGGAAGACTGCGGTGAAGCACGTTTTCGCCTTCATACTCGTCGAACTCCGGCACTGTTTGGGGTTCGGGGAAGGCTAGACCGGCCTTGGCATAGGCGTCACGCACGAACTTTGCGGTGTCGCGATGGCGCACGCAGGGGCCCACGCAAGCGCGATCGAAGAGCATTTTGCGATTGGACCAATACTCGCCCAGGAGTGTGGCCTGGGACTCGCCCAGACTGGAGAGTTTGTCGTAGTCTTCGGCGAGGAACGAGGCTTGGGCGTGGCGGACTAGATAGAGAGTGGACATTTGTTTTTCGTATTAGTGGCTGCACGAAATCATCACGCCCGAATGAACGCAGCATCGTAAAAAAGCGGGGCCGAGCCGCCGCACTCCAAGAACTACGGCGCCCGCGTCCCTTACTTGGTCAGGGCAAGTAGAAGGCGGCCGCTACGAATGGGCCGCAGCTCCTTCCGCTTTGACGAAGTCGGCGAAAGATTTTCCTTCATCGGCCAGACGCTTCAGAAGGGGGGCCGGATCCCAGATGGCGCCGTGTTGGCGCTGGAATTCTTCGATGCGGGCCAGGACTTTTTTCAGGCCCACGGTGTCGGCGTACCACATCGGGCCGCCGCGGTGGGCGGGGAAGCCGTAGCCGTTGAGGTAGATGATGTCGATATCGGAGGCGCGAAGGGCGAAACCTTCTTCGAGGATGCGCGCGCCCTCGTTGACCAGGGCGTAGAGGCAGCGGTCAGCGATTTCCTCGGCGGAGATTTGGCGTTGCGGCACGCCGACTTCCGCGACCCACTTCTTTATCAGGGCGTCGACTTCGGGATCGGGAGAGGACTTGCGATTGGCGTCGTATTTGTACCAACCCGCGCCGGTTTTTTGGCCGAAGCGGCCCAGTTCGCAGAGCCTATCTTCGACGAAGGGCTGGCGGATGCCGGGCTTTTCGAGATGTTGGTATTCCTTGCGGATGCGCCAGCCAACGTCGAGTCCAGCGAGGTCGCCGGTGGCCAGCGGACCCATGGCCATGCCGAAATCGGTGAGGGCTCTATCGACGGCTTCGATGCCGGCGCCTTCTTCGACCAGGAATTGCGCTTCGCGGCGGTAGGGGCCGAACATGCGGTTGCCCACGAAGCCGCGGCAGTTGCCGACGAGAACGCCGACCTTGCCGAGAGTCTTTGAGAGACTCATGCACGTGGCGATGACTTCCTTGGAGGTGGCTTTGCCGCGAACGATTTCCAGTAGACGCATAACGTTGGCGGGGCTGAAGAAATGCGTGCCGATGACGGATTCGGGGCGGCTGGTGGCGCCGGCGATTTCGTCGATGCTGAGCGTGGAGGTGTTGCTAGCAAGGATGGCGCCGGGTTTGCAGAGGCGGTTAAGGTCTTTGAAGATTTCTTTTTTGAGGGCCATGCCTTCGAAGACGGCTTCGATGACCAGCTCGGCGGTTGGGAAATCGTCGTAGGTCAGCGTGGGCTTGATGCGTTTGAAGCGTTCCTCGGCAGCTTCGGGGGTGAAGCGGCCGCGCTTCACGGAATTTTCGTAGTTGGATTTGATGGTGGCAAGGCCGCGATCGAGGGCGGCTTGATCGGTTTCTTTTAGCGTTACCGGGATTCCGGCGTTGGCCAGAACCATGGCGATGCCGCCGCCCATGGTGCCGGCGCCGATGACCGCGGCGGATTTTACCGTGAGCAGCGGTGTTTCTTTGGGAATGTCGGGGATTTTGCTGACTTCGCGCTCGCTGAAAAACACGTGGATTAAGGCTTTGGATTGATCTGAGAATAGACAATCGATAAAGAGCCTTTGTTCCTCTTCGCAGCCTGCGGCAAACGGCATTTTTGTGGCGGCTTCGATAGCATCGATGGCGGCTTGCGGAGCTTTCAGGCCGCGTTGTTTTTTTGCGGCGGCTTCGCGGGCAGCGGCAAAGATGGCGGCGTTTTCCGCGGCGTCACCGAGTTTCTCGTTGCGCTCGCGGGTTTTTGGAGCCGGCTTGGCCGCTACTTCCTGGGCGAAGGCTATGGCTCCGGCTAGAAGATCACCGTCGATAATTTTATCGATAATTCCGAATTTCAGCGCCTCCTCGGCCTTAACGGGATTCCCGCTGACGCACATTTCCACGGCTTTGGCGACACCTGCGAGCCTGGGCAAACGTTGTGTGCCTGCGGCGCCGGGAATGATGCCGAGTTTTACCTCCGGTTGGCCGACTTGCGCGCCGGGCACGGCGACGCGATAGTGTCCAGCCATGGCGACTTCGAGGCCGCCGCCGAACGCGGTGCCGTGAATGGCGACGATCACCGGCTTGCGGCTGTCTTCGATTTTCAGCAGCAGGGGCAGGAGACCCGCGCCACGCGGTTTGCCGGTGGTCATTTTGCCGAATTCTTTAATGTCCGCGCCAGCGATAAAAGTGCGGCCGCCGCCAATCAGGACGGCGGCTTTGACGGTGTCGTCCTTGGCGATATTGTCGAGGGATTCGGAGATGCCTTCGGGAACGCCGGGGCTTAGTGCATTTACCGGCGGATTGTTGATGGTGATGACGGCGATGTCGTTTTGTTTTGTGAGTTGGACCAGGTCGCTCATGTTTGCTCTCTTTTGCTGCGGCGTAATTTTTGTGTCCTTGAATTCTTATGTCCGGGCAAAGCTGGGACGCAATATCTTGCGCCCCTACAAAGGCAAGTATCATCGTGCGGGCTGTGCGGTGGCCGGCGCGTCGATCACCAGTGTGGCTATGCGTTCACGGTGAAACGTAGCGTCACCGAAGGCGTTTTCCGAGGCTTTGGCGCGGCGGTAGTACAGGTGAATGTCATTTTCCCACGTGAAACCCATGCCGCCGTGAATCTGAATGCCGCGGTTGCCGACGGTACGTCCGGCATCGCTAGCGTACATCTTGGCGATGGAAACGGCGGTCGCAGCGTCCGGAGCGTTCTCTTCGAGCGCCCATCCGGCATAATACACCGCGGAGCGGGAACTTTCCGTTTCGAGATACATGTCGGCGCATTGATGCTGCACGGCTTGAAACATGCCGATGGGTTTGCCGAATTGTTTGCGGGTTTTGGCGTATTCGACGGAGAGGTCCAGAGTGCGCTGCATGCCGCCAACCAATTCCGCGGCTAGCGCGGCGCCTGCGATATCGAAAGCGCGCTGGAGATTTGTCGTGGGACCCAGATGTTCCGCGGGCGCGTCTTTGAATTCCACCACGTAGAGTTTGCGGGTTAAATCCATGGCGGACATGGCGGAGATTTTCAGACCGGGGGCTTTGGAATCCACCACAAAGACGCCGTTGCGGGCTACCACGATGAGGAAGTCGGCGATGGCGGCGTCGGAGACGAATAGCTTTTCACCTGTGAGTTTATTATTGGCGGCGGTGAGCTGGATGTCGCTAAGGTTCCAACTGGCGTTGGACTCCAGAATCGCTACCGTGGCCCGAGCCTGGCCGCGGCAAATCGGCGCCAGATACTTGGCCTTGTGCGCTGCGCCAGCAACCGCGTCAATGATCGAGCCGGCTAAGACTACGGTGGAGAAAAAGGGTCCGGGCAGAAGAGCGCGGCCGGCTTCTTCCATGAGTAACATTAGTTCGACCTTGCCGAGGCCAACGCCGCCGTACTCTTCGGAGAAAATTATGCCGGTATAGCCTTGCTCAGTGAGCTTGGCCCACAACGCCGCGTCGTAGGCCGTCTCCGTCTCCATCAGGCGTCGCACTTCTGCGCTGGGGCATTCGCCGGCGAAGAATTTGCGGGCGCTGTCTTTCAGGAACTCCTGGCTTTCGCTTAGACCGAATTGCATGGTGTATTCCTTTTGCAGCGATGGTATTTGCCGCGCCGTTTGGTGCTAGTAGCTCCTCGGCAAGCCCAGAACGAAGTGCCCGATGATGTTGCGTTGCACCTCGGAGGTGCCGGCTTCGATGGTGTTGCCGCGGGTTCGCAGATAGCCGTAGGACCACAGGCCGTTGTCGATGGCGTGGGGATCGCCGGCGAGGAGTTGGCCGTAGGAGCCCAGCAGCTCTTGCGCAACCTGTTGAAGGCGCTGGTTGAGTTCGCTCCAGAAAATCTTCTGGATCGAGCCTTCAGGGCCGGGCACGCCCGTGGCGGTGATGCGGCTGAAGGCGCGCATTTGATTGAAGCGCATGATTTCAATTTCGGCGCTGCACTGTGCCAATTTTTGACGGATGATCGGATCTTCGCTGGCTGGGCGGCCGTTACGCACGGTGCTGCGGGCCAGTTCGATGAGGCGGCTGATGTAACGGTTGAAAGTGAGCTGCAACCGTGCGCCATAAGAACCGCGTTCGTACATCAGCGTGCTCATGGCCACGTTCCAGCCGTCGTTTACTTTGCCGAGGACGTTTTCCACCGGGACTTTGACGTCGCGGAAGAACAGCTCGTTGAATTCGGATTCGCCGGTCATCTGGCGTAGCGGACGGACTTCGACGCCGGGAGATCTCATGTCGACAAGAAGAGCGGTAAGGCCTTTGTGTTTTGCGGCGGTCGAGT
>Ga0209656_10002063_pt1 | contig 13149 bp, 10 predicted proteins | sample BogFormECP12_OM2_FD_188239 | JGI IMG/M metagenome (GOLD analysis project Ga0209656, IMG submission 188239) | Bog forest soil microbial communities from Calvert Island, British Columbia, Canada - ECP12_OM2 (SPAdes) (version 2) | ecosystem: Environmental > Aquatic > Freshwater > Wetlands > Bog ... | reverse complement strand
TGACGCAGCCGTCGACGTCCACCCAGAACATGTTCACCTTCTGGCTGCCAGCCGCGGCGTCGGCGTCCTGGACCGCCTTCGCGGCGCCGAGGCCGACGTTGCCGGCCACCGGGAAGATGATGTCGGCGCCCTCGCTGATGAACGTCTGGGTCAGCGTCTGGCCCTTGGTCTGGTTGGTGAAGTCGCCGGTGAAGGAACCCTTCTGGGTCTGCTCGTTCCAGCCGAGCACCTGCACGTGCGTGCCGTGCTTTTGGTTGTAGTACTGCACGCCGTCCCAGAAGCCGTCCATGTAGATCGTCACGGTCCCGAAGTCCTCACCGCCGAACGTGGCGACCTTGCCGGTCTTCGTCATGCCCGCGGCCAGGTAGCCGCCGAGGAAGCCGTCCTGCACGGTGTTGAACACCAGCTGGTCGATGTTGGGTTCCTTGGTGCCGGTCAGGCACCCGGACGCGTACGAGCAGTCGACGATCGCGAACTTCTGGCTCGGGTGCGCCTTGGCCGCGGCCTCCGTCGCGGGGCCCATCAGGAAACCGACGGTGACGATGATGCCGCACTTCTCGCTGAGGAACGTGTTGATGTTCGGTATGTAGTCGCTTTGCGTCGTCGACTGCAGGTACTTCACGGTGATGTTGCTGTTGGCGAGCGCGGCCGCCTGCATCCCCGCCCACGACGAGGCGTTGAACGACCTGTCGTCGATGCCGCCCGTGTCGGTGACCATGCAGCCAAGGAACTTGGCTGACGTCGCCGCCGAGCTGGTCGCCGAACTCGATGTACTGGAGCTGGTGCCGGACGTGGCTGAACTGGTGCTGCTGCCGCACGCAGCGATGACCAGCGTCGCCGACACGGCCAGCGCCGCCGTGGCCCATGCGCTGTGTTTCACGCTTACCTCCACTGGGCCAGCACGCCGCAGCGCCTGGCCTCGCATTCGTCCTGGGTTGACCCGCAGGCTATGCCTGGTGGTCGCCGCCGGGAAAGGGACAGACGGCTATCTAGCCTGCTCGTTGCCGAATCGGAACCCGATCATGATGACTTTGCTAGCTTGCCAGACAGACAACCGGGGTTTCCGCCAGGAGTATTGGTGCCTTCCTACAAGGCAGCAGGCCTCACAGAAGGCAGCAGGGCCTACCGGCTGAGCGCAGCCTGCGTCCTTTAGAGTCATCACGTGATCATCGACTGGCCAGCCCTTCGCGCTGCCGCCGTGGCCGCGGCGGAGCGGGCCTACGCTCCTTACTCCGGACTTCGGGTGGGTGCGGCCGGGCAGGCCGCTGACGGGCAGATCCTCACCGGCTGCAACGTGGAGAACGCCTCTTACGGCCTGACCCTGTGCGCCGAGTGCGGCCTGGTCAGCGCTCTGCACGCGTCCGGCGCCGCTGCCCCGCATGCGTCGGGCGACACGCGCCCGCTGCTGGCCGTGGCGGTCGTCGCGGGGGACGGCGAGCCGCTGCTGCCCTGCGGCCGCTGCCGCCAGCTGCTGCTCGAGGCCGGCGGCGGCGACCTGCTCGTGGACACCGCCGAAGGCCCGGTCGAGCTCAAGGCCCTGCTTCCCGCGGCCTTCACCGATACCGATCTCGCCGCCCGCCGGGAGGCCCGGTGACCGACGCGGCCACCATGATCCGGGCCAAGCGGGACGGCCACCGCTTGGCCGACGATGACATCAGGTGGCTGTTCGAGGCGTACGCCCGGCACGAGGTCGCGGACGAGCAGATGTCCGCGCTGCTCATGGCGATCTACTTCCGGGGCCTGGACGGCGCGGAGCTGAGGACGTGGACCGCGGCCATGGTCGCCTCCGGGGACCGGCTTGACCTGTCCGGCATCGCCAAGCCGACCGTGGACAAGCACTCGACCGGCGGGGTCGGTGACAAGGTCAGCCTGATCCTCGCGCCCCTGGTCGCGAGCTGCGGCGCCGCCGTGCCCCAGCTGTCCGGCCGCGGCCTCGGCCATACCGGCGGCACCCTGGACAAGCTCGAGTCGATCCCCGGTTTCCGCGCCGGGCTGACCCCGGACGAGACGCTCGCCGTCCTGGCCAGCGTCGGCTGCGTCATCTGCGCCGCCGGGTCCGGGCTGGCCCCCGCGGACCGCAGGCTCTATGCGCTCCGGGACGTCACCGGGACGGTCGAGTCCATCCCGCTCATCGCCAGCTCGATCATGTCCAAGAAGATCGCCGAGGGAACCAGCGCGCTCGTCCTGGACGTCAAGGTGGGGACCGGCGCGTTCATGAAGAGCCAGGAAGCGGCCCGCGAGCTCGCCGAGACGATGGTCGCCCTCGGCGAGGAGCACCAGGTGCGCACCAGGGCGCTGCTGACCGCGATGGACGTCCCGCTGGGCCGCGCGGTCGGCAACGCCGTCGAGGTAGCGGAATCCGTAGCGGCCCTGCAGGGAAACGGCCCAGCCGACCTGATGGCGGTTACCCTCGCCCTGGCCAGGCAGATGCTCGCGCTGGCCGGCCTGGCTGGCGATACAGCTGGCGATCCCGCCGCGGCCATCGCGGACGGCCGCGCGCTGGCCGCCTACCGGGCGATGGTCCGCGCGCAGGGCGGCGACCCGGACGCGCCGCTGCCCCGGGCCGCCTTCACCCAGGTCCTACCCGCTCCCGTGGACGGCTGGCTGACCGGCCTCGATGCCCTGGCGGTGGGCACGGCGGCCTGGCGGCTCGGCGCAGGCCGGGCCCGCAAGGAGGACTCGGTCAGCGCGGCCGCGGGGGTCATCTGCCTAGCCAAGCCGGGCGACCGGGTGCAGGCCGGCCAGCCGCTGCTCGAGCTCCGCGCCGACGAACCGGAGCGCTTCGGCCCCGCCCTGGCCGCCGTTGCGGACGCGATCGCCATCGGCCAGGACGGCCCCCCGCCGCGAGTCTGCCCGGTCATCGAATACATCCCCCCTGCGTAGCAGCAGTCAACACAGCTCAGTAGCACAATGGGGGGATGCCGACACTTGCCGAGATCCGGGCGGTCCCCAAGGTCCTGCTGCACGATCACCTGGACGGCGGCCTGCGCCCGCAGACCGTCCTCGAGCTGGCCCGCGAGACGGGCTACCACGACCTGCCCGGTGACAACACAGAAGAGCTGACCCGGCGGCTGACCGAGGGCGCGCACCGTGGTCACCTCGAGATCTACCTGGATGCGTTCCGGCACACGGTCGCGGTCATGCAGACCGCCGACGCGCTGCGGCGGGTCGCCGCCGAATGCGCCGAGGACCTGGCCGCCGACGGGGTGGTGTACGCCGAGGTGCGGTTCGCGCCCGAGCTGCATACCGAGCGCGGGCTGAGCCTAGATGAGGTGGTCGAGGCGGTGCTCGACGGCTTCCGCCAGGGCAGCGCCAACCAGGCCAGGACCGGGCGCAGGATCACGGTCTACGCCCTGCTCACCGCGATGCGGACGGCGGCGAGGTCGCTAGAGATAGCCGAGCTCGCGGTCCGTTACCGGGACCAGGGCGTGGTCGGGTTCGACATCGCGGGCGCCGAAGCGGGCTGGCCGCCGAGCAGGCACTTGGACGCGTTCCAGTACATCAAGCGGGAGAACTTCCACATCACCATCCACGCGGGCGAGGCGTTCGGCCTGCCGTCGATCTGGGAGGCGGTGCAGTGGTGCGGAACCGAACGGCTCGGCCACGGGGTCCGCATCGTGGACGACATCCAGATCAGCAGCGGAGGCACCGTCCGGCTCGGGCGGCTGGCCGCGTACGTCCGCGACCGCCGGATTCCGCTGGAGATGTGCCCGACCTCCAACGTCCAGACCGGCGCGGCGCCATCGATCGCGCAGCACCCGATCCGGCTGCTCCGCCAGCTGTCATTCCGGGTGACGGTGAACACCGACAACCGGCTGATGAGCCAGGTCACGCTGAGCTCGGAGTTTCACCGGCTGGCAGAAGAATTCGGCTACGGCTGGTCCGACATCGAATGGCTCACGGTAAACGCGATGAAAAGCGCGTTCGCGGGTTTTGACGAACGGCTGCGCCTCATCAACACCATCATCAAGCCGGGGTTTGCCACCGCCCGGGCAATGAGCGATGCGGTGGTCCCGGTCAGCATGCTCGAGGCCCGCCACCCCGGATAAAACCAATAATTATCCCGAACGGGCCTGGTTTCTCTCCATCCACAACTGTAACAATCCGGACGAAGGCGCTGCCATTGGTGGAACGATTCGGCATGATGGAAGCTGGCCACTGTTCTGAGCGGCCTGGGTCAGGGGAGGGCCGAAATAATGCCGCAGTCGGGACGGGAACCACCTGTCGAGGAAACCCCGCCGACTCGGGAGACACTGCCTCGGGACACACTGCGCAGATGGGACCCGGAGCGGATCGGGCCGTACGTCGTACTCGGCCGCCTCGGCTCGGGGTCGATGGGCCAGGTGTACCTGGGTCGTTCGGCGGCGGGACGGCTGGTCGCGGTCAAGACGATCAGGGTCGAGCTGGCCGAGGAAGCCGGCTTCCGGCACCGGTTCGCGCAGGAAGTGGCGGCCGCGCGGAAGGTGAGCGGCGTCTTCACCGCCGCGGTCGTCGAGGCTGACCCGGAGGCCGACCTGCCCTGGCTGGCCACGGCGTACGTCCCGGCCCCCTCGCTGGCCCGGCTGGTGACGGCCTGCGGCCCGCTGCCGGTGACCACCGTACGGTGGCTGGCCGCCGGGTGCGCGGAGGCGCTGGCGTCGATCCACGGGGCCGGCCTAGTGCACCGGGACCTGAAGCCGTCGAACGTCCTGGTCGCGCCCGACGGGCCACGGGTGATCGACTTCGGCGTGGCCCGGGCGGCCGAGCGGATGGGGCGCACCACCTCGCGCGGAGCCGTCGGCACGCCCGCGTACATGGCGCCCGAACAGGCCAGGGACACCCATGAGGCCTCGGTGGCGAGCGACGTGTACTCCCTCGGCGCGACGCTGCTGTTCGCGGCGACCGGGCACCCGCCCTACCAGGGCGTCACGGTCATGGACGTGCTGGCCCGGCTGGCCACCGAGGAACCCGACCTGTCCGGCCTGCCCGGTGAACTGACCGAGCTCATCACCTCCTGCATGCACCGCGTGCCCCGGCAGCGCCCGACCTCGGCCGCGATGCTGGCCCAGCTCGGGGACTTCACCGAGGCCCAGGCCGGCCCGGACGAAGGGCACGCTTACCTGCCCGCGGCGGCCACGGCCCTGATCGAGGAGTATCAGCGCAGCCCTCAGCTGGCCGCCCTCAGCGAGCCCGACGACGATCGCAGCAGCGACGCGACCGCCGCCTCGTATACCGAACTTCCCGCCGCCTACAAGCCCGTCCCCCGGCGCAGGCCCGGGACCGGGTCGCCGGGTGCTGGCGAGGTCGGCTGGCGGCGCTGGCTCAGGTCGCACATGGCCTGGGCCGGATGGGCCTCCGTCGGAGCGGCCCTGGTCGTGGTCGGCGTCGTCCTCGGCGCCGCGCTCAGCAGTTCGAGCTCCCCGGAGTCCGACGTGAGCTCGACACAGACATCCGGCTCGGTGCCGGTGCCGCTGGCACCGCCGGTGGCGCCGAACACGGTGTGCGGCACGCCGGACAGTAACACCAGGGGTCCCTCCCTGTGCATGCTGAACCAGAGCGAGGGCAGCGCCGCTGCCACGTGGGTCGTCCAGGGCCGCGGCTTCGCTCCCCGGACGTCCGTTACGGTCTCGCTGACCTGGGATAGCCCGCCGCAGGAGGCGCCCAACCAGACGTTCGACCACATGGCGCAGGTCAAACCGACGGTGGCCGCGGACGGGACCGTACGCCTGAACATCAACCGGCTCTTCCCCCACTCCCTGAAGCTGGGACGATTCATGGTCGAGGTGACCGGATCGGACGGCAATAGCGCCCTCACGAGGTTCATCGTGACACCGACCGGAGTCTAACCCTGGGTCCACCACAGGTCTTCCTGGCGGGAGCGCCAGGCCGGGTCGTCCAGCCGGTCCAGGTCGCCGGGGGTGATGATGCCGTGCTCGATCAGGATCCGGACGGCCACCTCGTCCGAGAGCCGGACGTTGGCGGCGGCCAGCCCGCGGTCGGCGATCTTCCGGCGCAGCACCTTGATGTGCTCGGCCACGCGGGCCGCTAGCAGATCGCGGTACTCCGGGTCGGCGTCGAACTGTTCCAGCTCACGATAGGCGCCGGTGACCTCCAAAGCCCCGCGCGCGATCTCCGGCGTGCGCGGCAGCGGCCTGGTGGCGCTCGGATCGACCAGCCAGGGGCGGCACCAGATCAGCGCGACCAGGAAGAGTTTGGTCATCGGGTCCAGGTAGAACGGCAGCAGCGTACCAGCCCCGGCTAGCTCGGCGTCCTCCGTCTCGGTCTGACCGGACCCGTTGACTAGATCGACCGCATCGGTCGTCCGCTCAACTTCGTCGGCTAGTCCTCTTCCCGCTAGTCCTCTTTCCGCTAGTCCTCTTTCCGCTGGCCCAGCTCCCGCCAGTACAGCTCCGTCCGGCTGCCTGATCCCGCGGGGCGCTGCTGCCTCCTCCGCCTGAAGCGTGACCGTTACGACTAGGGACTGCCCTTCGTCAAGCATGGTGCGCGAGCCGACCATGGCCGTTCCGGTGCGCACGAACCAGCCGTGAGCGGGCTCGCCATCGTCTTCCATCCGCGGCAGCCGGACCTGGTATCCGTCGCCCTCGACGTACAGCGCGTGGGTGCGGCTGATGTTGGCGATCCAGGCGCCGGCCGTCAGCACGGTCACCACGCCGGCCCGTCGGGAAAGCCCCCGGCCTGCGGCGACAATCAGGTCTACGTCGGGACCCCGGCCGAAGATCAGCCGGCTGCCCTCGGCGAGGAGCCTCTTCTGGCCCGACGCCGTGCTGACGTGGGTACTCAGTGGCATCGTGTCCTGCCTGCGATAAGCCCTGACGGAGCGTGATCTGGTTAGTCTAGGCCGGATTCTGGCCGCCCGGCGGTCCCGGGGTAACCCCGGACTCGGGGATACCCGTGGGTAGGTCAATCCTGATTAGCTGCAGTTGGCAGGGTGCTGGGCTCGGCGGTAGGGCATCGCCCACCGTGGACGTGGGGGGCCAGTCCCGGAAGTTCGGCGATGCCGCGGCGTTGCCGTGTCAGAGCCCGGTGCCCTGCCCGAATAACTGAGCCCGAATAACTGAGCCCGAATAACTGAGCCCGAATAACTGAGCCCGAATAACTGAGCCCGAATAACTGAGCCCGAATAACTAGCTGAATCCGAACAGCTAGATCTGGCCGAACAGGCGGTCTCCCGCGTCACCGAGCCCGGGCACGATGTATCCCCGGTCGTTCAGTCGTTCGTCGACGGCGGCGGTCACCACCCGCACCGAGGGCTCGCCGGTACTCTCCCCGGCGAAGGCCTCTTCCACATGCCGCAGGCCCTCGGGCGCGGCGAGCAGGCAGATCGCGGTCACGGAAGCGGCGCCGCGGTTCGTGAGCATGCTGATGACGGTGGTCAGCGTTCCGCCGGTAGCCAGCATCGGGTCAAGCACGAACGTGTCCCGTCCGGTCAGGTCGGCGGGCAGTCGGTCCGCGTAGGTCGATGCGACCAGCGACTCCTCGTCTCGGCGCAGCCCGACGAAGCCGACGTTGGCCATCGGCAGGAGCCGGGTCATGCCGTCTAGCATGCCGATGCCGGCCCGCAGCACGGGCACGATGAGCGGCACCGGCCGGGCCAGCTTGACGCCATGGGCGATGCCCACCGGCGTGGTGACGGACACGGGCTGTACCCGTATCTCACGGGTCGCCTCGTATGCGAGCAACGTCACAAGTTCGGCCGTCAGGCTGCGGAAGGTCGCGGTGTCGCTCGCCGCGTCACGCAGGGCGGTGAGCTTGTGGGTGACCAGGGGATGGTCGATGACGAGCGTGCGCATAGGAAGCTAGTGTGGCACCGTCTTCCTAATACGGCACCGTCATCCGCTCGATGACGCGCGTCGCGTGACCGTCGGTCGCCTGGGGTCAGGCGTTCGGGCGGGCGCGGACCGACGCGCGGGAACGGGCCAGGTCGAGCTCGATGCGGCGCGCGGTTGCGAGCAGCGGCTGCAGCAGTTCCTCCACGATGCTGTTCAGAGTCCGCCGGCCGGCGTGGGTGGAGACGTTGACGGCCGCGATGACCTGGCCGTCGGCGTCGCGGATCGGCGCCGCGATCGATCGCAGCCCCTCCTCGAGCTCCTGGTCCACCAGGGCCCAGCCCTGAGCCCGGATCTTCCGCAGCTCGCGCCGGAGTGCGGTCGCGCTGGTGATGGTGTGCCCGGTAAGGCCGCGCAAGCTGGCCGATTCCAGGTACTCGTCGAGCCGTTCGTCAGGCTGCGCGGCCAGCAGCACCCGGCCCATCGAGGTCGCATAGGCCGGGAACCTGGTCCCGACGCTGATCGTCACGGTCATGATCCGCTTGGTCGGAACGCGGGCGATGTAGATCACGTCGTCCCCGTCGAGTTCGCAGACCGACGAGGACTCGTGTACCTGCTCCACCAACTGCTCCAGGTGCGGCATGGCCACCTCGGGCAGGGTCAGGCTGGACAGGTAGGCGTAGCCGAGTTCGAGGATCTTGGGCCGGAGTGCGAACCTGCTCCCGTCGCTGCGCATGTAACCGAGCTGGACCAGCGTGCGCAGGAACCTGCGGGCGGCGGCCCGGCTCAGGCCGGTGCTCGCGGCCACCTCGCTCAGGGTCAGCTTCGGGTGCTCCGCATCAAAGGCCCGGATCACGGACAGGCCGCGCTCGAGTGACTGGACGAAGTCCCCGTCATGACCTTGGTCCTTGTTGTCAGTCAATGCGGGCCTCCTGGCTTGGTCGATGACATCATAGACCGGGCAGCATGCGTTCGCTTTATGAACTATCGTTCGTCTTACGTACAAGCGGCGGTGCGGCTAACCTTGGAAGGCGATGACAGTCAGCTCTCGGACCCAGGTCGGCATCGTCGGGGCCGGACCAGCCGGCCTGCTGCTTTCCCACCTGCTGGCCCTGCGGGGCATCGACTCGATCGTGGTGGAGAACCGCAGCCGCGCCTACTGCGAGGCGCGGCAGCGAGCCGGCCTGCTCGAGGCCGGTACGGTCGAACTGCTCCGCGCCGTCGGCCTCGGCGGGCGGATGGACGCCGAGGGCCTCGAACACGGGGGGATCTACCTGCAGTTCGACGGCGAACGGCATCACCTCGATTTTCGTGACCTGACCCGCGGCCGCTGGGTGACGATCTACGCCCAGACCGAGATCGTCAAGGACCTGATCCAGGCTAGGCTCGCGGCCGGCGCCATGATCGAGTTCGAGGTCTCGGACACCGAGGTCGGCGAGCTCGAAACCGGCCGGCCCGTGCTCCGGTACACCGACTTGGCAGGTACCCGGCACGAAGTCACCTGCGACGCGATCGCCGGCTGCGACGGGTTCCACGGCATCTGCCGCGATTCGATGCCCCCCGGCCTGGTGACGACGGCCGGACGCGGATACCCGTACTCCTGGCTCGGCATCCTGGCCACGGTGCCGCCGTCCACCGACGAGCTCATCTACGCCCGTCACGAGGACGGCTTCGCGCTGCACACCATGCGCACACCGCAGGTCAGCCGGCTGTACCTGCAGGTGCCGGCCGACGAGGAGATCGAACGGTGGTCCGACGACAGGATCTGGGCCGAGTTGCGGCATCGGCTGGGCGTGCCGGGATGGGACCTGAAGGAAGGCCCGATCACGGAGAAGGCCATCTCGCCGATGCGCAGCTTCGTCGCCTCGCCCATGCGCTACCGGCGGCTATTCCTAGCGGGTGACGCCGCGCACATCGTGCCGCCCACCGGAGCCAAGGGCCTCAACATGGCCCTCGCCGACGTGACCGCTCTGGCCACGGTCCTGACGAGCCTGCTCAGGGACGGGCAGGCCGGGCCGGCCGACGCGTACTCGGACACCTGCCTGAAACGGGTTTGGCGAGCCACCCATTTTTCCTGGTGGATGACGTCCATGCTGCACGTGGACCCGCACTCGGACCAGTTCGGGGCCGCCCTGCAGCTCGCCCAGCTGCGCTACGTCATTTCGTCGCGCGCGGCCGCCACCACGCTTGCCGAGAACTACACCGGCTATTTTCCCCTGACCTGGGCGACGTTACCTACCCGAGGCCCAGGTGGTGGCGCGGGCGCAGGGCCCGGGCGAGCAGGGCGGACAGCGCGGCCGCGACTCCGGTCTCGGTCAGCGATAGCGGCGCGCTGAACCTGCCTTCGTCGCCGAGCAGGTGGAGCGCCCACAGCCGGTGCCGCAGGGTATAAAGCTCGGTGCGCACGGCGCTCGCCAGCCCGTTACTGTGCTGGCCAGTGCCGTGCTGGCCAGTGCCGTGCTGGCCAGTGCCGTGCTGGCCAGTGCCGTGCTGGCCAGTGCCGTGCTGGCCGGTCCTGTGCTGGCCGCTCGTGTGCTGGCCGGCGCCGGACCGTCCGGTACCGGCTCCCGTCGCCCAGCCTTCCACGCCGTGGATATCGGTCAGCACCCTGGTCAGCTCGTCGTACCCAGTCGGCCCGCTGGTCAAGATGACCAGCAGCGCAGCCTCGCGCACCGCGACGGAGAAGTCCGGCTGCGCGCCGTCGTCGGGGCCGATCAGCGCGGCCGTGCCGATATGCCACCTGGCGGCGGGGTCCGCCGTCATAAGCTTGCCCGTCTTGGTGAGCACCAGGGTGGTGCGGCTGCGACGGATGGCTCCCATCTCGGTCTGCGCCATGCCGCGCAGCGTATGCAGCGGGAACACGTCGAGTTCCTGGCGGAGCGTGCCGACGAGCTGATCGCGCCAGCCGAACGTGTCGACCGCCTCGGCGACCAGGGCGGGCGCGATGTAGTTCCGGGCGGTGAGCCGCATGCCCTCGTCGGCGTGACCGAGCAGCCAGCCCAGCGTGGGCAGCGGGTCGTCGGGAACCGCGGGCGGCTCGAGCAGCCGCGGGATCAGGCCGCGGGCCAGCCGTGACCGCTCACCCGGCCGGCCGTGCGCCCACGCGTCGATGCGTTCCGCGCTGATCCGGCTCAGCCAGGTGTCGTTCCCGGGCGCGGCGCCGTCGGCGGGCGGGGACACCGTTATCTCGGGATGGTCGGTCAGCCAGCGGTTGACGATATCCACGCGCTTGGTGCGCCAGCCACGGGCGCCTGCGCTCAGCTCGCCGGAGGCGAAGGCAAGTTCCAGGGCGGCCGCGCAGGCATCGTAGGCGGCACGCTCCTGTGATCCCATGACTGAACCCCAGGCGAGCAACTCAGTGTCCGGTGGCGCCGCGTTCGACTCCTCGATGGCCTCGGTGTAGGCGGCGATCCCTTCTTCGTGCCCGTCCGCGTACGCGGTAATGATCTTCTCGGTGCACGGTGAGGAACACACCCCGGCGTACCGGTCCAGGCCCGCGAGCAGGAACAGGCGGCCGAGGGCCTTCGCCACGCCGACCCGGCCCGACGTTGACATCGGCCACTTCACTGGGAGCGCGTACCAGAGAAACTCCTGCAGGCGCAGCAGCGAGATCGTCTCCAGGCCCTCGTCGCCGGTCAGCCAGGCCAGGGCAGCCCGCGCGTCGCCGGCCGCTTCCGGGTCCTCCCGTGTCAGGGTCTCCAGCGCCTGGCTCTCTGTCATCATGCGGACAGTCTGCCGCAGGCGGATGCATGAGGCTAGTGCACGTTAGTTTGCCCTGTCTGACCAGCCCTGTCTGACCAGCCCTGCCTGACCAGCACTGCCTGACCAGGCCTGCCTGACCAGGCCTGCCTGACCAGGCCTGCCTGATTAGGTGGCATCCCGCCGCGGTGCCGTCGAGGCAATTGCGTCGGGCATCATAGTCAGATGCCCGGAATATATGACGAGCCCGAGTTCTATGAGGCCGCATGTGCCTATCGTGACGTTCCTGCCGAAGTGAACGCACTGCTGCGGTGGGCCGGAAAGCACCGGGCACCAGATACCGGCCTGCCGCGATCGGTTCTCGAGCTCGCCGCAGGACCGGCGGAGCACGCTCGTAACCTGGCGCGCCGCGGGCTCGAGGCGACCGCCCTCGACCTCAGCCCGGCGATGTGCGCGCGGGCCCGCGAGCTGGCGGAGGCGGCCGGGACCCAGCTGACCGTGGTGCAGGCCGACATGCGGGACTTCAGCCTCCCTGGCGGTTTCGACCTCGCAGTCACGATGCTCAACTCGCTATGCCACCTGATGTCGCTCGACGACATGCTGCGCCATCTGGCGTCGGTGGGGCGTCACCTCGACCGGGGTGGCCTGTACATCATGGAGCTCGCGCACCCAGCGGACTTCTTCGCCGCCGAGCGCCGGACCAGCAGTGAATGGAGTACCGAAGTCGGCGGTGGCACGGTCAGCGTGCGCTGGGGCGCACAGGACCGGATCGATCCGGTCACGCAGATCACCAGGGAGCACGTCAGCGTCACCTACCACAAGCGCGGCGGCCCGGTGCGGACGGTCACCGATGTCGTGCCGAACCGGTTCTGGACCGCGACCGAGCTGACCGCGGCCGTCAGGCTGGCCGGCGGGTTCGACGTGGTGGCCCGCTACGGCGACTTCGACTCTGACTTGCCCATCGACGCGGCCGGCGCGTGGCGCATGATCCTCGTGCTGCGCCGCACGTAAGCGGGCTCGGGCCCCGGCGCCTAGGGGCGCGACCCGGCCCAGGGGTCGTAGTCGACTTCCAGGGGTTCTTGCGGCGGGCGTTCGGCCTCGGGGACGTGCTGCAGGTTGAGGCGGATCCGGTACCAGAGCGAACTGCGCCCGCGCATCGCGTCGACCAGCACGTCGGCGGGCTCCAGCAGGGACCAGACCCCGGCGTGCCGCGCCTTCCAGCGTTCCAGGCCCGCCATGGCCTCGTCCTTGGTCGCCGCGCGGGCGATCTCGATCAGCGGCATGGTGCTCTGCCGTCGGCCGGACCCCGAGCCGCCCCCGCCCGGGCTGACCCCGCCCGAGCTAGAACCGCGGCGTTTCGACGGCTGGACCCGGGGCGCCTCGCCGGACTGCTTCTCGTAGTGCGGCGGCCACGGCGCGTCGGGCAGGCCCGCCGCCTCGTCCCTGGCCGCCAGTTCGAGCAGCCCGTCTAGCGATCCGGCCGCCTCATCCATCTCGGCCCAGGGGTCGCCGACAGTCGCGAACCGCGCCGGGACGGTTTGGATGGTGAACTCCGCGGGATCGCACGACGGCACCTCCGCCCAGGTCAGCGGCGTGGATACGCGGACGTCGGCGACTGGGCGGATCGAGTAGGCGGAGGCGACCGTGCGGTCCTTGGCGTTCTGGTTGTAGTCCACGAACACGC
>Ga0209656_10002062_pt1 | contig 13150 bp, 12 predicted proteins | sample BogFormECP12_OM2_FD_188239 | JGI IMG/M metagenome (GOLD analysis project Ga0209656, IMG submission 188239) | Bog forest soil microbial communities from Calvert Island, British Columbia, Canada - ECP12_OM2 (SPAdes) (version 2) | ecosystem: Environmental > Aquatic > Freshwater > Wetlands > Bog ... | reverse complement strand
CGGCGTCGTTGGTACCGCCACCCCGGCTCGAACGGGGGACCTCTAGATCCACAATCTAGCGCTCTAACCAACTGAGCTATGGCGGCCTGACGAGTTCGGCCGGAAAACTAGTGTCAAAGGCCCGACGTGGCAAGGCCTCGAATCGGTTCGCTGCAAGTGAATGAAGGGCGCGCCGCCCGCAAAATGAGCGGGCGGCGCTAAGGAGCGGCGCGTGGGAGGACCGCGCCGCTCGATAGTGCGTCAAACCGCGATCTTGAAGGACTTAGCCATCTGGTCCTTGAGGGGCTCGATGGCGTCCGCCACCGTCTTCTGCGTGAGGGCGCCGATGTCCTTGGCCTGTCCAGTCATCGCGTCGACCTGCTTGCGGGTGAACTCGCTCTGCAGGGCGACCAGATCGGCGAGCGACTTAACCGCGAAGGACGCCTTCATGAACTCGAAATTGGCTTCGGTGTTCGCGCGCAGGGCCTCCAGGGCCTTTGCGTTGATGGCGATCACGCCATCCTTCGCCGCGATGAAGCTCTGTTCGAAAGCATTGGCGGCCTCGTCGGCCGAGACCTTCGCCTTGACGAAGGCGGCTCGCGATTCGGCTACGCCCTTTTCGAGCGCGGCGCGAACGCTTTCTTGCATGCCGGCGACCGGCTCGACGGCCGCCTCCAGGACTTCAGCCGCGTTTTCAGCGGTCTGCGTCACGACGTCGGACAAGGGCTCCGCGGCGGCTGCGGGGGCAGTCTGCGGGGCGACAGTTTTCTTCGGTGAAGCGGCCATGGTTTTTCCTTTCTTGCTGGAATGGACGGTGGACAGGCGTCGGATGTCAGTGCGAACCCGGAGTCATGCTCTTCTGGAAAAGGACGCCAAGCTCCTTGGCCTGCGTCTGCAAGGCGGCAAGCTGGGTCTTCATGTATTCGCTCTGGAGCGCGAAGGCCTCCTGCGGATCCTTCGCCCTGACGAGCTTATGGGCGAGCTCGAACGCCGCGTTCACGTTCTGCTCCGTATAGGCGAGGACGTGGGCGCTCACAGATTTGGCGCCGCCCTCGCCCGAATTGACCGCCTCGCCGGCGACCCCCGCGGTGCGCTGCGCAACCGCGAGAAAACCCTCGAAAGCCTTGCGCGCCTGCTCGACGCTGCGCTCGGCGAAATCACGCAACTCGTTGGGGACCTCAAACGGAGAATTGGACATTTTCATCCCTTTCACATGATCCAGCAGCATATGGACTCATCCATTGTGTGCCGCATCATAGGGCGCCTTTTGTTGCAGTGCAACATGATTTTGCGTCGCACCAACAATTTTAACCCTGCCCCGAAATCCGCGCCGCCAACCGCGTGGTGGAATTCGACCAACAGGGTTAAACTTTGGCTAATCGTCTACCGCGTCTACGTGCGTGAGCGCGCGGACCATCCGACAAGTTTTTTTTTGCGAGCCGCCCAGTGACCTTTGCGCCGCCGAGACCCTCAGAAGCCTGCGCGGCCATGACGCCCGACGCAGCCGACGCCGTCTTCGACGCCGCTGAATTCACGCCCCGCGGCCAAGGCGACGCGCGGCTCCTGATCGTCGATGCGCAGGCGCGAATCGTCTACGCGACACAGGACGCTCTTAAGCTTTTTGGCGCGAAAGACCGTTCGGACCTTCAAGACCGGCTGCTCGCGGGCGAGGGACCCACCGCCCGCCGACTGAGTCATATGACAACGTCGCTGCCGATTGGGGAGGCTCCACGTCTCGAGCGGTTGCGTTATTTCTCGAAGCACCGGCCGGCGAGTGTCAATTTGCGTTGCGCCCGCATCCAGGTCCCGGATGGCACCGCATATCTGGTGATTTGGGCGTCCGCGAGCAGGGGAGGCGACGAGATGCGCCCGATCGACCCCGCGGGCAGGAATGGGCGCGCTGCGGACGCGCTTGGCGCCGACGCGCCCAGTCCTTCGACCAAGCCCTCGATGAAGTCGCGGTTTCTGTGGTCGGTCGACAAGGAGGGCCGTTTCGGCGCCGCGGACCCTGTCCTCGCGTCGGCGCTCGGCGCGAATGCGCCCCTTCCCGGCGAAACGCTCGAGGCATTGCGGCTGCGGACCGGATTGAAGCATGGCGACGACCTCGTGCGTGCGTTCGAAGAGCGAGAGACGTTCACCGATGTTCCCGTCGACTGGCCGTCGGCCAGCGAAAATGTCCGGTTTCGGATGAGGCTCTCGGCGGCGCCGGCGTACAAGCGCGGCCGAGAATTCGGCGGCTTCCTCGGATTTGGGCGCCTCGACGAAGCAATTAGCATTTCCGATGGGCCCGCCGCTGCCGATGCTGCAGCGGTCGTCGAGATTGCGGAACGCGATGCGAGCGCCGACGCCTTCGGCAATCGGACGGCCGAGAATCGAGGCGTCCTTGCGACGGAGGCGACGGCAGAGATTACGGCGACGGTCCTCGCAGGCGCAGCACCGGCCGACTCCGAGGCGGACAACCTCGCGGATGGAAGCGAGCTTGCCCCGGCTTTGCCTGAAAGCCCGGACGAGGGCGTCGCCGCGTCCGAGACGAGCTTGGAGGCGGACGCGAGGCCCAGTGTCGAGACGCCTCAAGGTGATCGTGCGGAGGATGCGCGAAGCAACGCGCTGGGCGACGCGGCGAACGCGCCTCCGGAACGCACCGCCGAAATCTACGTCCTTCGCCAGACCCATGCGGCGACGTCGAAGATCGTACCGATCCGGCCGGGCGCCCTTGAAGCGCTGGCTCCCGATCCGGGGCAGGGCTCAGGCGGCGACAGCGTCGAACTCAGCAAAAGCGAGCGCGACGCCTTTCGGGAAATCGCGCGCGCGTTGATTGGCCGGACCCACAATCCGCCCAGGGACGCGGGAGCCGACCGCTCGACGCCGGTCGGCGATTCGCCGGAGCGGTTGGCCGAGGCTGTCGGCGCGCAGCCCTCGCCGTCCCTGCCTGTTGAAGAGGGGCAGCGCGACGCGGCCGCGCAGGCGCCTGAACCGGTCCGGCGCAACGCCTGGGGGATCCTCGATCGACTGCCGATCGGCGTGCTTGTCGCCCGGGACGCGCAGGCGCTCTACCTGAATCACACGCTGCTCGATCTTCTGGGCTATGCCGATTTCGAGCATTTCTTGGTTTCGAATGGTCTTACGGCCATGTTCCGGGGCCGCGATCCGCAGGACGTGTCGACGAAGCAAAACGGCGCTCTGGAGATCGTCAGGGCGGACGGCCAGCCGCTCGCGATCAACGGCCACGCGCAAGCTGTAAACTGGGATGGCGCGCCGGCCACGCTGATCGCGTTTCGCCGGTTGCGCGACGCGGACCTCGACGCCCGCCGGCCCATCGACGGGACGCGGAGCCGCGACGGCGCGGCAAATGATCTGCAGGACATGCTTGATCGCGCCGCCGACGGCGCGGTGACCCTCGACTCGGCCGGGCGCATCCTGTCCCTGAACCGCCCGGCGGAAAGGCTCTTCGGTTACGATGAGAAGAATGTCGTCGGCGAAAGCGTTCTGATGCTGCTTGCCCCGCAGAGCCATCCCGAAACGACCGCACGGCTCGAGAGCCTCAGCCGCGATGGCGATTCGTCCGCCGCCGCTGGACCTATCCAGGTCGTAGGCCGCGACCGCGCCGGGGCCGCGCTCAGCCTCGCCCTGACGTTGGCGCAGATTGGCCCGCCCGAAGCGCCCCACTACTGCGCCCTCATGCGGGACATGAGTCGCGAACAGGAAGCGGCGCGAAAGCTCATGGCTGCACGGGACATCGCGCAGGCCGCGAGCGCGGCAAAGACGGATTTTCTGGCTCAGGTCAGCCACGAGATCCGAACGCCGCTGCACGCGATCCTGGGCTTTGCAGAGGTGATGATGGAGGAGCGCTTCGGGCCGATCGGCAATGAGCGCTACAAGGATTATCTGAAGGACATTCATGCCTCGGGCGCGCATGTGATGAGCCTCGCCGACGATCTCCTCGATCTCAGCAAGATCGAAGCCGGCAAGCTCGAGCTCGCGTTCGCGCCGGTCGACGCCAACAGCCTCATCCGAGAATGCGTCTCGATGATGCAGCCTCAGGCCGCGCGAGAGCGCATCATCATGCGCGTCTCTCTCTTCGAGCGCCTGCCGCAGGTGATAGTCGACGAGCGCTCGCTGAAGCAGATCATGCTCAACCTGATGTCGAACGCGGTGAAATTCAACGAACCCGGGGGCCAGGTCATCGTATCGACCGCTCTCGACGGCGCGGGACAGGCGGTCATCCGCGTGCGCGACACCGGCGTCGGAATGAGCGAAAGCGAGGTCGGCCTCGCCCTGGAGCCGTTCAGCCAGATCGGCCGCGGGGGTCGAAAGGGCGGCGCCGGCCTTGGTCTGCCGCTGACGAAGGCGCTGGTCGAAGCGAACGGGGCGGAATTTTCCATCAAGAGCCGCCGCGATCAGGGAACGCTGATCGAGATCGCGTTCCCAACCGTGCGCGCGGCCTAACTCGCGTAAAGGGGAACCCGCGAAGGCGCGCCTCGTCCTTTGTGCGCTTGCGCCGAACCGCCGAGAGGGACGCTCTGTCAAATAGCCGCACGGAGGCCGACAGCCTCGGTCCGGTCGAAATTCTCGAGGGCAAGCTTTGGGGCGCTCAGACGCATCGCGCGATCGAGCACTTCAACATCGGCCGCGATCTCATGCCGGGCGAGATGATTGCCGCCTACGCGATCGTGAAGCGGGCGGCGGCGAAGGCCGATCACGACCAGGGGCGCTTGGGGGACAAGGAGCATCGGCTGATTACCCAAGTCTGCGACGAGATCCTCGTCGGCGGCCATCGCGACATGTTCCCCCTGCATGTGTGGATGAGCGGCAGCGGCACGCAGTTCAACATGAACGTCAACGAGGTGATTGCGAATCGCTGCGCCGAGATCGAGGGCCTGCCGCTCAGCGGCAAGCGTCGCCTGCGATCGGCCTGAGTTCTGTCGCGAAGTGCAACCCCCGGCGTCACTGAAGGGGCTCGATATTCCTTCTCGCCGAGCCGTCTTTGTCCCCTGGAAACCGAGCAGAAGGCCGGCGTTCGGAATGGGAAACCCGACTTTTCGTTGAGGAACCAATGCTGTCGACGGGGTTGCACTTCGCTTCGGAATCCACCCGGTTATGACAAGGCGGCCGAGATCGCGCATCGAGCCATGTAACGGGACACGACGCTCAAAGCCGCCGCGCTCGAACTCGGCTACGTGACGGAGGAGGAATTAGACCGCCTCGTCGACCCGGCGAAGATGACAAGGCCGAATGGCGGATAGCGAAGGGCGAGCCGCTGACAGCCCGCGCTCATTCGATCATCTTCCCCGTCCACCGATCCCGCCCCCGCCAGTATTCGCAGACCGGACACCACTCGCCGTCGTAGTCAATCCCCTCTTGATGCGGACAGCCGATGATTCCGTCCGTCATCACGACGGAGCGGCCTCCCTGCTCCTCGATGAACTCAAGGATTTCGCGGGCGACGCCGGCGTCATGGCGAATGTCGCCGGCCTCCGTCTTCCAGGTGTGTCGCACTTGAGTCTCCGCGTCCGGCGAAGGGACGATGGCGGCGACGATTTTCGTCGCCCTGCTCGCGTTCGGTCCGTAAAATGCGACAGTCGCGACCGGCCAACCGCGCTGGCCTTTCTTGGCCTTCTTGCCTAGACGCTTGAGAAATCGCTCGTCCTTCATGTTGCGACCGTTTGCAGATCCTGCCTCTTGCCGCGATCTTGTTCGCCTTACCGGACAGAGAGCCGCCGCCGACAAAAGCCCCCCGCGTCAGTGCGCCCGCGTCCAGTTCAGGGACTTGCAGATGAGACCGCCGAGCACGCAGCCGGCGGTGACCAGATGGTCGCCGGACATCGTCATCTTGCCGGAATAGGTCTTGCCGTCCTCCGGATTGAAAGCCCGCCCGGCCCAGGCGTTGTCGCCGCTCGGCTTCATGTCGAAGAACACCTGCTGGCCGACTTTCCCAGGATCATTCTTGTCGCGAAGCCACGAGATCGAGCCGCAGATCGCATCGCCCCCGCAACTCACGAATCGCACCTTCGCCTTGCCGTCATCGCGCGCCCATTCGCCTTTCACGTCCCCCGCCAGAGCCGGCGAAACCATTGCCGCCAAAATGGCGGCGCTTGCCAACGCGCGCAGCATCGTCTCCTCCCCGTGACTTTGGAGCCAATGTCGGCGAAGGCGGCGGTCAGCGTCAAGGCGGCGCGGCGACCGGCTCCGCCCATTGCGGCCGATAGCCCGCGGAGAGTGCCGCGACCGTCGATGGCGGCGTGAGGACGTCGACCTCGAATGCGGTTGGAAGCGTCAGCGGCTCGCCATAGCCCTTGAAGCTCCAGGGCGCCGGGCGCCCGCCGCGCACTGCATGCGCGCGGCCTTCCAAGACGATCATCGCCCCTTCCGGCAGCGCGCCGAGCGGCGACCGCCACAGGCGCTTTTGTCCGTCGGTCAGTCGTTCGCGATGGAGGACGTCGTCCATCGCGTCCGCGCCGAATCCAGAGCTGTTCGGAAAGGCGGCGAGAAACGCCTTCGCCGCCTCGCGCCGGCATTCGAAGCAGGGACGATGGCCCGCCGCGAGCGCAGTCGGCTCGTCGAGAAAGAAAAGTTCGGTATAGCCCGGGCCCCACACCTCCCGCCGTCTGCCTTTGAATTCACAGACGCAGACGATCCAGCGTTTCGACGTCCAGCGCCGGGGCGCCAATGTCTGGTCGTTGCGATGGATCCGGCCGCCGCGATTGCCCATCATCGCGCCGCGCGCTGCGACCGCGTGAAATTCGCTGAAGGGATCGACCCGATTCTGCAACGGCCTTCCACCGTCGGGGGGACGCAGGATCGCCGTCGATTTGTGCTCGGCTTTCATGTGCCGGATCCCGGCTGACCGGTCGCGCCCGGGCTCATTGCGTGGGAGCGGGTTGCGCGTTCGCCTGCGCTTCGCCCACGGTGTCAAGGCCGTAGACGTCGTCGCGGAAGTTCGCGGGACCGTCCGCGCTGTTGGACCAGCCCGTAAGATAGACCCAGATCACCGGCGTCGCCTTCGCGAGGCGGATGTCGTAGGGCGAGCGCTCCTTCACCTTCTCTTCCATCGCGGCCTTGTCCCAGACGCCGGTCGGTCCGCCGCCGGTCCCCTGAAGGAGCCACTCGGCCAGATCGTAGACGCCCTGGACGCGGACGCAGCCGTGACTGAGGAACCGGTAGTCGGCGCCGAACAGCCGCTTCGAAGGCGTATCGTGCATGTAGACGGCGAGATTGTTGGGCATGCCGATGCGGATCGTGCCGAGCGAATTGTTCGCGCCCGAGTCCTGGCGCAGCGTGTAATTGGCGGCTCGTTCGGTGCTCCAGTTGACGGTCTTCGGATCGATCCCCTGACCCGAGCTGTCGAGAATGCGGATCTTGGCGCGGGTGAGATAGCCCGGATCGCGCTGCATGCGCGGAATGATTTCCTTCTTGATGATCGATGTCGGCACCGTCCAGGTCGGATTGAGATTGATGATCTGGATATGGGCGACGATCTCGGGCGAGGGGTGCTCGGGATCGCCGACGATGGCGACGTAACGGTGGACGACGCGGCCGTTCTCGATCGCCTCGACCGAGGTCGATGGCAGGTTCACCACCACATACCGGTCGCCGAACGGGAAGTCGGCGCCAGCCAGGCGGTTTGCGCTGGAAGCGAGCTCGTTGAACCGCACCCTCGCCGGCACATTGATCGCCTTCAAGGTTGCTCCCGCGACGACGCCCGTCTGCCGCAGGCCAACGCGAGCCTGGAAGCGTTTGACCGCCGCCGTCAGATCGGCGTCCCACGCCTGTCCGCTCGCGTGGGCTGCGTCGAGATCGCCTTCGATCGCCAGACGCTTGCGCAAAGTCGCGACCGCGGGACCCTTGGCGCCGGGGCGCAGCGCGACGATGTCGGTCGGCCAACCGCCGGCGTCGACGATCGCCCCGTAACGCTCGGACGCTTTAGCGGTGGCGAAGAACGTATTCGGCTGGACGGTAGGCTCCGGATCGCTTGACAGGGCGGTCTCGAGCGGCGGCGGGGGCGGAGGGAGCTTCTTCGGTTTCGGGGGCGCCGGCGCGACCACGGGAATCGGGTTTGCGGGCACCTGACCGTTCTGAGGCGCGCTTTCGCCGGCGGCCGGAGGCGTCCCTCCTGTCTCAGTCGGCATGAACGGCGCCGGAGGCGCGGCAGATGATTGCGGGCCGGCGGCAGGCGAAGCGGCCGGCGGCGCGCTCGGCGCGGATGCCGCCGCCGTCTGCGCCGGCGCGCCGGAGGCAAAAAATGGCGCGCTGAGAAGCGCGCCGGCGAGCAGAATGCCAATCTTCATCTGACGAAACCCGACTGCGCTGCGGCGCCTTCCCGTGCGGGCGACTCACCGCCCGATTGAGCCAATGCAACGGTTCCTAGATTTGCACAACGGCTTTCTTGCGGCGGCCGCGGAGCGCGCGCAGGGCGCGTTGTTAGGCGCCGTTAGGGCATCTCACCCGGCGATCACGATGTGAAGACGTCGCGGCCCGTGCGCGCCGAGGAGCAGGGTCTGTTCGATATCGGCCGAGCGCGATGGGCCGGTGACGAAATTGACCGTGCGCGGCGCGCCGCCTTTGCCGTAGGTCTCCCGCAACCTTACGAAGACGCTTTCGTAATCGGCAACGACGTCCGTGCGCCTGACGACCACAATCTGGTTGTCTGGCAGGAAGTTGAGCGTCGTCGGATTGTCCGCGCCGGAAACGAGCGCAACCGTCCCGGTCTCGGCGATGGCCGCGAACGCGACGGAAACAGCGTTGAGATCGTGCCCGTCCGATGGACCGTGCATGATGTCTAGCGGCGTCGCGCTCCACGGCATCGCCGCGAGTCTTTGGTCGGCCCCCATGCGCAGACTAGCCGGCGCGTTGTTCTCGCGCAGGAACCGGGCGACTTCCCCGGGAACCTCGGCGAGCGTCGCGACTTCAGCAATAGTGGCCGCGGCGCGCTCGGCTTCCGCCTTCAACGTCGCGATCCGGGCCTCGGCGTCGCCCTGCCCCCGCTTCGGCACGACGCCGACGGGCGCCTTGGCGAGTCGCGCCTCGACCTCGAACCGGCGCGGCTCTTCCGCGCCCGTGACCCCGAGAGAGCGCCTCACATTGGCGAAGATCGCCTCGCGAGCGCTCACTTCACCGCCCCACTTTTCGCACGCCACTGACTTTGAAACGTCGTTGTCTCCGGCGCGGCGAGATCGCGATACTGCGTCCAGCCGCCAGCCAGCGGCGCCCAGGAGAACCGTCCTTTGCCGCGCCCGGCAAGATGCATCGCCCGCGCGGCAAGGTCGGTGGCAAAGCGGTAAAGCATCGGCCGCCTGGCGAAAAACGCCCAGAGACCGAGCCCGTAGCGAAAGGGCGCCGGCGAGAGATGGCGCTCGAATTCGCGCTCGCGCCAGTGACGCATCATCTTCGGCAGCGGAATGCGGACCGGGCAGACCTCTTCGCAGCGGCCGCAGAAGGTCGAGGCGTTGGGAAGTTGGCCGCCCTCGGCGACGCCGATGAGAGACGGCGTCAGCACCGCGCCCATGGGGCCCGGATAGACCCAGCCATAGGCGTGCCCGCCGATCGCCTGATAGACGGGGCAGTGGTTCATGCAGGCGCCGCAGCGGATGCAGCGCAGCATGTCCTCGAATTCGCCGCCGAGCATCGACGATCGTCCGTTGTCGAGAATTACGACGTGATAGGCGCTGGGCCCATCGGGATCGCCCAGGCGGCGCGGGCCGGTCGACAGGGTGGTGTAGACCGAAGCGTCCTGCCCGGTCGCGGAGCGCGCCAGCACGCGCAAGAGCTGCGCGGCGTCTTCCAGGGTCGGCACGATCTTCTCGATCGACGCGATGACGATATGGGCCTTTGGCAGGATCTGCGTCAGGTCGCCGTTGCCTTCGTTGGTGACGATGATCGACGTCCCCGTCTCGGCGACCAGAAAATTCGCGCCCGTGACGCCGACGTCGGCTGCGAGAAACTTGGCGCGAAGCACGCCGCGCGCTTCGGCAAGCAGCTGTTCGGGTTCCGACAGATCGCGGTTCGGCGGCAGGTCGCGATGGGCCTTGCGGAAGTCCTGCTCCACGTCATGCTTGGTCACATGGATTGCCGGCGCAATGATGTGCGAGGGCGTCTCGCCGCGCAGTTGGATGATGTACTCGCCCAGGTCCGTCTCGACTGCCTCGATCCCGGCAGCCTCCAGCGCCTGATTGAGGCCGATCTCCTCGGAGATCATCGATTTGCCCTTGGTGACGCTTTTCGCCCCGAGCGACCGGCAAAGCTCGATGATGATCCGGCGCGCTTCCTCCGCATCCTGCGCGTAGTGCACCTGGCCGCCGCTTTCGATCACCTTCCGCTCATAGGCCTCGAGGTAGAGGTCGAGATGGGCGAGCGTATGATCCTTGACCGCGCGAGCGCTGTCGCGCAGGGCCTCGAACTCCGGCAGCCGCGCGGCGGCTTCCGCGCGGCGGACGCTGAAGTTGCGCGCGTGGACGAGAGCGCCCTGCAGACGCGCGTCGGTCAGCGCCTCGTGGGCGTTCTCCTTGAACTTCGATGTTGTCGCGACCGCGCTCATTGCTTCGGCCCCTTCTGACTTTCGCCGATCGCCGGTCCGTCCGCCATGCCGGCGAGAACCTCCGCGACATGGCGCGCCTTGACCGGGGATCCTTCGCGCTGGAGCTTTCCTGCCATGTTCATCAGGCAGCCGAGGTCGCCCGCGAGGACGGTGTCCGCCGCCGTTTTTCGAATGTCCTCGCTCTTGCGCGAAACGATGGCGTTCGAGAGTTCGCCGTATTTGGCTGCAAACATCCCACCGAAGCCGCAGCAGGTCTCGGCCTCCTCGAGTTCGACGAGGCGGAGACCCTCGACGCTTGCGAGCAGCCGCCGCGGCTGGGTCTTGACGCCGAGTTCGCGCAGGCCCGCGCATGAATCGTGATAGGCGACTGTTCCGTCATAGCGCGCCGCCACCTTTTCGACGCCGAGCACGTCGACGAGGAAACTGACGAGTTCATGCGTCTTGTTGGCGAAACGCCCGGCCTTCGCCGCCATGTCCGGCTCACCGGCGAAAAGCTCCGGATAGTGTGTGGCGAGCATGCCCCCGCAGGAGCCGCTCGGCGCGACCACGTAGTCGCAGTCCTCGAACGCCTCGATCGCCTGCTTCGCCAGATCCTTCGCCGTCGCCCGGTCGCCGGCGTTGTACGCCGGCTGACCGCAGCAGGTTTGGCTCGGCACGACAACCTTGCAGCCGGCCTCCTCCAGGAGCTTGACGGCGGCGAACCCGACGGTCGGACGAATGATATCGACCAGGCAGGTGACGAACAATCCCACTCGGGGCCGAGAGATCGGCGCCCGGCCGTCGAGGGCCGCCGTCGCGTTCATGTCCTGCAGGGTTTCCTCCTTATGGCGGGCCGCGCCCTTGTCGCCCCCGGATTGGCTCCGTAAGTTCGCATAATGGCAATCGATATCGCAACCCGCGTCTATAATCATGCGTTTCGGATCGATCCGGCGATCCGGACGTTGCTAGACACGGACTTCTATAAGCTGCTCATGCTGCAGATGATCTGGAAGATGCATCGGCAGCGGAGGGTGACCTTCCAACTCATCAACCGAACGGCCTCGGTCAGGCTCGCCGAGATCGTCGACGAAGAGGAGCTCATTGACCAGCTCGATCACGCGCGAAGCCTGAGGCTCGCCAAGAACGAACTGATCTGGCTCGCCGGCAACACGTTCTACGGGACGCGGCATATCTTCGAACCCGAATTCATGGAATGGCTCGCCAGCTTCCGGCTTCCCGAATACGAACTGACTCGCCAAGACGGACAATACGAACTGCGTTTCGCCGGACTTTGGGCGGAAACGACCATGTGGGAGATTCCCGCCCTCGCCATAATCAACGAGCTCAGGGCGCGGGCCGCGATGCGCAGCATGAGTCGTTTCGACCTCGACGTCCTCTACGCCCGGGCGAAGGCGAAGCTGTGGTCGAAGGTCGAGCGCCTAAGGATTCTCGCGCGCGAAGGGCCATTGAAGGTTTCGGATTTCGGCACGCGCCGGCGTCACGGCTTTCTCTGGCAGCTCTGGTGCGTCGAAGCGATGCAGGAAGGTCTCGGCGAGAGTTTCATCGGCACGTCCAACGTCAAGCACGCGATGGACACCGGCCTCGAAGCCATCGGCACCAACGCCCACGAACTGCCCATGGTCTACGGAGCGGTCGCCCGCGACGACGATGAGCGGCGCGCGGCGCCCTATAAGGTGCTGAAGGACTGGGCTCAGATGTACGGCGGCAATCTCCTGGTCGTCCTTCCCGACTGTTTCGGCACGACGTCGTTCCTCCGCAACGCGCCGGACTGGGTCGCGGACTGGAAGGGCGCCCGGCCCGATTCCAAGCTGCCCGTCGAGGGCGCGCGCGAGCTGATTGCCTGGTGGAAAGAGAGGGGGCGGGACCCGCGGGACAAGCTCATCGTGTTGTCCGATGCGATGACCATCGATTCGATCGAGGAGTCGGCGCGCGCGCTGCGCGGACAGGTCAATCTCTCGTTCGGCTGGGGCACCACTCTGACCAACGACTTTGTCGGCTGCGTTCCTTCGGGCGCGGACGGGGAATTGAAGGCGATCTCGCTCGTCTGCAAGGTCGTCGAGGCGGACGGCAGGCCGGCGGTGAAGCTCTCCGACAATCCCAACAAGGCGCTCGGGCCGCCGGACGAAGTCGAGAGATACCGGCGCCTGTTCGGCGTCAGCGGCATGTCGAAACAGCCTGTGCAGGTTTGACGGGACCATCCAAGCCGCTTGGGCAAAGAGGATTTATCGGCGCGTAGGAGCAGCTCCATGGCGTTTCAGGGGTTCGGGCCGCAGGCGCTGCCGTTCTTCAAGGCGCTGGCGTTCCACCAGACCAGGGAATGGTTCGAGGAGAACCGCGAGACGCTCGAGACCGCCGTCAAGGCGCCGATGGGCGATCTGGTCGAGGAGACGGCGGCGCGTCTGGCTAAGGCGAAAATTCCGGTCAAGGGGGACCGCAAGTCGTCGGTTTTCCGCATCCACCGGGACGTGCGTTTCTCCCAGAACAAGGATCCTTACAAGACCAACGCGGGCGTCGCCTTGACCCGCTCCGGCTCGAAACGCGATCCCGGGGTGCTCTATTTCCACCTTTCGCCGGAGGAATGCTTCTTCGCGGCCGGCTTCCATATGCCCGATCCTCATGAGCTGGCGAAGCTGAGGGCCG
>Ga0209656_10002060_pt1 | contig 13152 bp, 11 predicted proteins | sample BogFormECP12_OM2_FD_188239 | JGI IMG/M metagenome (GOLD analysis project Ga0209656, IMG submission 188239) | Bog forest soil microbial communities from Calvert Island, British Columbia, Canada - ECP12_OM2 (SPAdes) (version 2) | ecosystem: Environmental > Aquatic > Freshwater > Wetlands > Bog ... | reverse complement strand
GGGGGCGGAACAAATCAGTGTTTGTTTTCCGAGTCGTCCTCGCTAATCATGACGAGATCATGGCAGCCAAATCTCCCGAGGTGACTTCTACTGATCCAGCGTACACCGCTCGCAAAAAGAACCTGGATCTGGCCCTCCAGCAAATCGCCAAGGATTATGGGGAAGGCGCCATCATGCGCCTCGGAGACGATCATATTCTCCCGGTCGAAGTCATTCCGACCGGCAACATCCTGATCGACCGTGCCCTTGGCGTCGGTGGGTTTCCCCGGGGGCGAATCATCGAAGTTTTCGGTCCTGAATCTTCCGGTAAAACAACATTAACTCTAACCGTTATTGCGCAGGCGCAGAAACGTGGCGGGCTGGCCGGGTTCATCGATGTCGAGCATGCGCTCGATCCGCAGTACGCGCGCCGGCTCGGCGTCAATCTCGACGACCTGCTCGTTTCACAGCCGAGCTCCGGCGAAGAAGCACTGCGGATCTGCGAGACCCTGATCCGTTCAAACGCCCTGGACGTGATCGTCATCGACTCCGTTGCCGCCCTGGTGACCAAGGCGGAGCTTGAAGGGGAAATCGGCGACGCCACCGTCGGCGCGCAAGCCCGTCTCATGAGCGCCGCGCTCCGGAAACTTACCGCTCTGATTTCCAAAGCTCGGACAACCTGTATTTTCACTAACCAGATCCGGGAAAAAATCGGCGTCATGTTCGGCAATCCCGAAACGACGCCGGGAGGTAAGGCCCTCAAATTCTACTCCAGCGTCCGAATCGATATACGCCGGATCAATGCCATTAAGCAGCCTGATGGCACCGTGGTCGGTAACCGGACCAGAGTGAAAGTGGTCAAGAACAAGGTCGCACCGCCGTTCACCGAAGCCGAGTTCGACATTATGTACAACGAAGGGATCTCCAACGTCGGCGCTTTGCTTGATCTCGCCTTGGAGAAAAACATCCTCGAAAAACGCGGTTCCTGGATATCGTACAAAGGCCAGCAACTTGCCCAGGGGCGCGACGCCGCCAAAGAAGCCCTGCGCGCAGATCAGACTCTCTATGAAGATCTCGAGCTCGCCGTCAAAGCCGCACTTGACGAGGACGCGGCGAAGCGCAAATAGTGCCCCTGCCGGCCCCAAAACCGATTTGTGGTCACGGTTAGCGAGCGGATTGGAGATGCTGAAAGCGCGGCGGAATATCATTGTCCATCGATGAAAATTGTCCTGACTCGCCAGCCTAATTCGTCGCATACTCCAACAACTAGAAATACCCCTTATGAGCCGAGCACGAGTTTTGGTCGGCACCCGGAAAGGTGCATTCATACTGACCGCCGACGGGACCCGCAAGGACTGGGAAGTCAGCGGTCCGCATTTCGGCGGCTGGGAGATCTATCATGTCAAAGGTTCTCCGGCTGATCCGGACCGGTTGTACGCGTCGCAAACCAGCGGTTGGTTCGGCCAGATCCTGCAGCGTTCCGATGACGGTGGCAAAACGTGGGAAGCAGTCAGCAACGAGTTCAAGTACGACGGTAATCCCGGCACCCACCAATGGTATGACGGTACCCAACACCCCTGGGAATTCAAACGTGTATGGCATCTTGAACCTTCTCCGAGCGATCCGGACACTGTCTACGCCGGGGTCGAGGACGCGGCCCTCTTCAAAACCGGCGATGGCGGCCGTTCCTGGCAGGAACTTCCAGGTCTGCGAAGCGCAAAAGGCAAGATCTGGCAACCTGGCGCCGGCGGTATGTGTTTGCACACCATCCTTCTTGATCCGATCCGGCCCGAAGAGATTTTCGTCGCTATTTCTGCCGCAGGCACTTTTCGCTCTGATGACGGCGGCGTCACCTGGCGCCCGGTCAATAACGGGTTGAAATCCCCTTATGAACTGCCTGACCCGGACGCAGAGGTCGGCCATTGCGTTCATCGAATCGCGAGGCATCCGTCGCGATCGGGTGTCCTGTTCATGCAGAAGCATTGGGATGTTATGCGCTCCGACGATAGGGGTGATTCCTGGCACGAAGTCAGTGGGAACCTTCCTTCAGACTTCGGTTTCCCGATCGATGTTCACGCGCATGAACCGGAAACGATCTACGTCGTCCCGATCAAGAGCGATTCGGAACATTACCCGCCAGACGCGAAGCTCCGAGTTTACCGGAGCAGGACCGGCGGTAACGAGTGGGAAGCACTCACAAAAGGTCTTCCGCAACGCGACTGCTACGTCAACGTCCTGCGTGACGCCATGGCCGTCGATTCACTAGACCCTTGCGGCATCTATTTTGGAACCACCGGCGGACAGGTTTACGCCTCGGCCGACAGCGGTGACACGTGGAACCCGATCGTACGCGATCTCCCGGCAGTACTATCGGTGGAAGTCCAAGTCCTGGCGTAATCATGATAACGATGATCCGCGTTGTCCTCCCGTTTCATCTTCGCAACCTGGCCCGGGTCTATGATGAGGTTGAGCTCGAGATCAACTCCGCCCAGAACGGACCTGTCACGCTTGGAGCGCTGCTCGATGCAATTGAACTGCGTTTCCCGGTCCTGCGCGGAACGATCCGGGATCCCGACACACTCAAGCGGAGACCTTTCGTTCGGTTTTACGCCTGCAAAGAGGATCTTTCGCATGAGCCGCCCGAGACGCCGTTGCCTCCCGAAATCGTTACCGGCGCCGAGCCTTTTTTCATCATGGGTGCGATGTCGGGGGGGTAAAGGGGGATCAATAAATCGTCCTCGAACTCGACCAGCGCATGGACTTACACGCGTGATCTGTCCCCGAAAATCCGGACAGGCGTAGAATACGAGCCGACCGAGGACGAGAACGACGACGACGAGGACGATTCGAAGACCTTTAAATCCTCCGGTCCTCTGCAGTGACCCCTCCCACCCTACCCCTTCCGAATCGTGATCCCCTTATAAGCGCGCATTGTCGCCGTGACCGCTTTTTCCACCGGCAACCGCTCCATGCTCGAAGCCCCGTAAAAGCCGTGCACTCCCTCCGTCCGGTGAAGCACATACTCGGCATCCTCGGGCTCCGAGATCGGCCCACCGTGACAGAGGACGATGACATCCTTTTTCACCCGCTTTGCGGCGTCGGCGATCGCCTGCACTTTGGCTGGTGCATTTTCCAGACTCACCGCCGTCGTTGCGCCGATCGATCCCTTCGTGGTCAAACCGAGATGCGCCACGACAATATCGGCGCCCGCCTGAGCCATCGCCACAGCGTCTTCGGCATTGAAACAGTACGGCGTTGTCAGAAGATCCATCCTGTGCGCGAACCGGATCATGTCGATCTCAAGGCCGAATCCCATCCCGGTTTCTTCCAGGTTTTGGCGGAACAAGCCGTCGATGAGACCGACGGTTGGAAAATTTTGCACTCCTGAAAAACCGGCATCGGCAACCTGCCTCAGAAAGAGAGGCATTTGCCGGAATGGATCTGTCCCACAAACCCCGGCGAGGACCGGAGTATTTGGCACAATCGTAAGGACCTCACTGGCCATCTCCATAACGATCGCGTTTGCGTCCCCATACGGCATCAGCCCGGAGAGCGACCCGCGCCCCGCCATGCGGTACCGACCGCTATTATAAATGATGATCAGATCGACACCGCCGGCTTCTTCAAATTTAGCGGAGATTCCCGTTCCTGCTCCGCCCCCAATAATGGGGCGTCCTTCGGAGATAATCCTTCGCAGCCGCTCCAAGACTTGCTGTCGTGTAAATGCCATGTCTAATTCTCCTTAAATCCTCGGGATAGCCGAGACAGAATCTACGTCCAAGGGTCCTGTCCTCGAAATAGCGTGTTTCTGATGAATCAGCTCCAGCATCATCTCGACCGCTTTCGACGCAAACGCCCGGTCGTTGATATTCACATCGAGCTCCACGACCGGGATCCCGGGTTTCAGGGTCGCTTTGATTCCGTCAATCAGCGCCTGGTCGGCGTCCCGATCGCAGAACGGCTGCCCGTCGCCGTCCAACATCGAAACCCCACGCGTCGGGATCAAAAACGCGACCGGCCCGGCAGCCGTATTGGCTTTCCGCGCAAAGATCTCCCCCATCTGCCGGTTCTCTTCCGCATTCGTTCGCATCAGCGTGACAGACGGGTTCCATTCATAGAAAAGCCGCTTCGCTTTCCGGTATTCCTCGGGAACCGTCGATGGCGGACCGTAATTCGCCATATCGACACAACCAGGAACGATCAAGTGCGGCACACCGCGTTGACCAGGCGCGTCCAGCCGCTCCGGACCGGCACTGAAAACTCCATGACAAAGTTCATCCGCCCATTCCGTCGTTGTGATATCCAGGACTGCCTCAACCAATCCATCAGCAATCAGCGTCTCCATCGCGCGGCCTCCGGCTCCTGTCGCATGAAAGACGAGCACCTCATACCCTTCCGCGTTCAGCAATTTGAGGCATTCGTTCACGCAATCGGTCGTATTCCCGAACATCGACGCAGTAATAATCGGTTGATCCTCACTCGCTGCAGGCGGCGCATTTTTCACCATGCCGCAGATCGCGCCTGCAGCCCTGCTATAGATCAGCCGCGAGATCCGGTTCAGCCCCGCGACATCCACGATCGAGGGAATCATCGTGATATCTTTGCCTCGGACGTAAAACGAAACATCGCCTGAAGCAACGGTTGATACCAGTACCTTAGGAACTCCAATCGGAAGAGCGCGCATGGCTGACGCAATTATCGACGAACCGCCCGAACCACCCATTCCGATAATCCCGTCAAATTTACCCTGTTCGTACAGCTCCCGGACCAGCTTCGGTGCGGCCCGATCAAATGCTTTCATCGCCTCGGCTTTATCTTTCCGAGCGCGAAATTGATCGATACTCAGTCCGCCCGCCTTCAACACTGCATCGGCTTCATGATCAACCGGAAAAAGCGTCGTACTCCCAAGCACCCCGATGTTCACGGTTAACACCTGAATTCCGAGCTTGATTATCTCTTCACGCAAGAATGCGTGATCATCGCCTTTCGTGTCGAAGGCGCCAACAATACAGACTGTTTCGGCCATTTTGGGGGGATCAGGTTGATTGATTGAATTAACGCAGTCAGTACGAATTAGCAGAATTAACAAACTATTGGCTCATACAGCCGGTGTCACTTTGCATCCCGGAATTTCCCGAAGGAGCCTTTCCGGGCCGGCCGGCGAGTAAACAACAATCAGCTCCAACGTCTCTTTCCCGGTGTTCACCGTCGAGTGATAGATGTCCGCCGGAATATAGATGCTCGCGCCCGGGCCAACTGTCACCGCGGGCCGATCGTCCACCATCTGCTCGCCTTCTCCCGAGACCACATAAATTATCTCTTCCGATCCAGGATGATTATGTCGTTCGTGTCCTTTGCCAGGCGCCAGCTTAACGATGCCGAAGCTGAAGCGATCCGCACCGGTCACCACCGGCTCACTGAGGAAATGAATAGTTCCCCAGTCAAATTCCACGCGATCAACGTCCGTTGTCGTCGTGATTACGCCAGATCCAAGTTTTTGCATAAAAATGGGGGTAAGAGGATCCAATACAGTCGACCGCGGACTTGATTCGTTCAATGAAGTTTCTTTTTTCAGGCCACACCCGCCCGATCGACGAGTCGCCGCGCACACTAGCAAACGCGTCCCGCATGTATTCTGTTCGGCGCGCTATAATGCGCGCGACCGAAAACCAATACGCGCGGGACGCGTATGCTACCGTACACCGATGCAGGAACCTTGAACTTTGAACCCGGAACTCGGGACCGGCGGCGCTAGCCGACGCGCTCCCAGCGTCCCGCTGCCGCCGACCGTAAGACAGCATCCACCACATGCTCGGTCTTCATCGCTTCCTCGAATGTGGGCTGTGCGGGTTCTTTTCCATCAATCGAATTCAGAAAATCCGCAATGGCATGGATGAATGAGTGTTCGTATCCGATCGCGAGGCCCGGCACCCACCAATTTGCCATGTACGGATGATCGCCATCCGTAACATGGATCGAGCGCCAGCCTCTCAACGTTCCTTCGTCCTTGTGATCGAACCATTGCAACCGGTGCAGATCATGCAGGTCCCAAGCGATTGATCCATGTTCGCCGTTGATCTCCAGCGTGTACAACGCCTTGTGACCCCGCGCGTAGCGGGTCGCTTCAAACGTCGCCAACGAGCCGTTGTGAAATCGCGCAAGGAAGGCGCTTGCGTCGTCGATCCCGACTTTTTCCATCTTACCAGTCAGATTATGCTTCCGCTCTTTCACGAAAGTTTCCGTCATCGCCGAAACTGAATCGATCCCTCCGTTTAACCAGATCGCAGTGTCGATGCAATGTGCGAGCAGATCACCCGTCACACCACTTCCGGCCGTATTAACATCCAATCGCCACAACGCGGCGCCCCCCTGCGGCACGTCCGGAGAAATCGTCCAATCCTGAAGGAATTTTGCTCGGTAATGATAGATCCGGCCGAGTTTACCGGACTCGATCATCTTCTTTGCCAGCGTCACCGCTGGAATCCGCCGGTAGTTGTACCAGACCATTGTCCGGACACCGGCTTTCTTCACGGCATCCACCATTGCCTGCGCTTCCTTTAGATTTCGCGCCAGCGGCTTTTCACATAAAATCGTCTTGCCCGCCTGAGCCGCAGTAACAGCGATCTCGGAATGGGTGTCGTTCGGACTCGCGATATCGATGATATCAATTTCCGGATCAGCGATCAGGTGTCGCCAGTCGGTGTAATGCGATTCGTACCCCCATTTGTGAGCAAATTTTTCAACTTTTGCCGCGTCTCGCGCGGCAACACCCTTTAGCACAGGCCGATACTTCAGATCGAAAAACTGGTTGACTGACAAATACGCGTTCGAATGCGCGCGTGCCATAAAGCCATAGCCGACAAGGCCGATATTCAGTTTGTTCATACAGGTCTTGTTTACTCGTTCCAGCCGTGCGCTTCGCGGACCGCGATCATCGCGCCGAGTATCGAATTCCACGTCTCCTGTTTCAGCATTACTTCGTTCGGGAACATGCAGCCGTCCCAACAGATGTGCCTGAATGCTTTCGTTAACCGGCCCTGGTCGTCCCGGAGCCAATACCCGGCGTCATGCGCGATCTGGAGTCTTCCGTTCGGATCGTCGGGTAAACAATGGCGGCCGGTCTTATCATGCGAGCCGCTTCCTTTTACAGTTCCGTCGTTCTGAGCAACATGGAAATCGATGGTCCACGGACGCAGCGCATCGGTCATTGTCTTCAAGGCATCCTCCAGCTGTTTCTCGTCTTTCCAGTCAAAGCCCTGCGGCAGAATCGCATCCTCAGGTGCATTCACACCGAGGGCGTAAAGCAACGTATGCGCCATGTCGGCCTGGAACCCGAGCGTCTGCGGCCGATCCACAAGTTCCAGCAACTCGATCATTCTCCGCCAGCTATGCATTCCGCCCCAGCAAACTTCGCCTTCGGCCGCCAGACGTTCGCCGTAGTCTTCCGCGATCCGGCAACTTTCGCGAAACGTCGAAGCAATCTTTTTCGATCCGTCCGGGTCACCGGCCCAGGTCCCGGGGTCCGTCGCGGAATCGACGCGCACGACGCCGGTCGGTCGTATCCCGATTTCACGCAATGTTCTGGAAATGCGGCATGCCTTCCGGACCTGATCGAGGAACCGCTGCCGTTGCTCTGGCGTACCCATGGCGGATCCGCCTCCTGTTGGCGGCCACACCGGGGCAACAACCGAACCGGCCGCTAGATTCTTCGAAGCAAGTTTATCCGCCAATGCTTTAAGCTGGTCATCAGTTGAATCGATGCTGATGTGCGGATCCGACAGGAAAAGGTCCACCCCTTCGAACCGGACACCGTTGCTCTCGGCCGCCGCGGTTAGATTCAGCATGGTGTCGAGATCGATAAAAGGCTCCGAGCCAGGTCCCTTACCGACGAGTCCGGGCCACATTGCGTTATGTAACTTGGGGAAGGTATTCATGACATGAAATGTGAGAGTCTGGTCGCGATAGTCTAGACATAAGTCTTCGCCACCTTGGTTTCAATCCCGATCCGCGCTAGCCCGCATTTCTCACGGCCCGTGAGAAATGCGCACGGAGCGCCGATCCGCCATTGGCGGATCGGGGCTAGCCGCGAAGGCTTTCGCCCCGGCAAGCTGCCCCAAGCAGCTTGCACCGGGTGACCTTCTCACAAGTTGAAAAACCTATCGGAAGCGACATTGGCCACAAAACACCGATAAACAAAAGTTCCTTTCTCCGAACAGACGGCGCTTTGGCCGAGTGAGTGGCTTGTGAGAAGGTCAGGCTAGACTTGCCAACCCTTTTTTTCCGACGGCGAAATATATGCGATTTCGCTCTCCCAAATGTTTTTGAATCTGTTTTAATGAAGCGACTATTGTTCACTAATAAGACCCGACCGCATTAGCGGATCGAAGCTGAACAAATAACCACCCCCCGAAATCAGAACAGCCGGACCTCGACCTATGAAAATCGGCATGAACATGCTTCTCTGGGCGACTCATGTAACCGATGAGCACTACCCTCAGCATGAAAAGATTAAAGCAACTGGGTTTGATGGTGTGGAGATCCCCATCTTCGGCGGAGACGAAGCGCACTACAAAAAACTGCGCCACAAACTGGATGAACTGCAGTTAACCTGTTCAACCATCGCCGTTGCCACTCCGGAATCCAGTGCAATCAGCCCTGATCCGGCAATCCGGAAAGCGGCGAGCGAACGACTGAACGCGATCGTTCGCTATTCGGCGATTCTCGGAGCCGATATCCTGTGCGGACCGTTTCACCAGCCATTGGGCGTCTTTTCAGGAACGGGACCTACAGAAGATGAATTCAAATTCGTAGTGGACGGCCATAAATTCATCCAGGAAACCTGGAAAGCGGCTTAGCCCCTGACTGGTTCGCGACGTCGAGCCTGTCCGGGACACATCATCAACGATGAGCGAAATCCTTAAACTCCGAAACATCTCAAAGACGTTCCCCGGTGTCCGGGCGCTGCAGAACATCTCGTTCGATTTGAAAGAGAACGAGGTGCACTGCCTCTGTGGGGAAAACGGCGCCGGCAAGTCGACGTTGATAAAAATTCTTTCGGGCGCCTATCAACCGGACGAAGGAGGCGAGATATACTTTGAAGGACGCAAGATCGTATTGAACCCCCATTTTGCCATGAAAATGGGGATCCTGACGATCTATCAGGAACATGTCGTCTTCGAGACGTTGAGCATCGTGGAGAACATTTTCACCGGCTCGGAAATTGTCAGCCGAGGTCTGCTGCAGAAGCGCGAAATGCGGCGCCAGACCGCTGAGGTTCTGAAATACCTGAAGAGCGACCTCAGTCCGGACACGAAACTGGGCGAACTCAGCAGCGGCGAACAAAAGACGGTGGAGATCGCGAAAGGCCTGGTGTTCAAGCGACGGGTAATCATCCTGGACGAACCCACTGCGTCGTTCTCTTCGGTCGAGATCGAGAATCTCCTGGATATTATTCAGACGATAAAAAAAACCGGGCTTGGAATCATTTACATCTCCCATCACCTGGAAGAAGTCTTCCGAATCGCCGATCGCGTTACGGTCCTGAGGGACGGACGTAAAGTCAGCGTGTATGAGATCAACGGTTTGACCAGGGAGACTCTGATCAAGGACATGGTCGGCCGCGATCCCTCCACATTCTATCAACGGGAACGGGTGCCGATCGGCAAAGTGATTTTTGAAGCCCGAAACGTGACAGGCAACGGTGCAAGAAACGTTTCGTTCGTCCTCAGAAAAGGAGAGATCCTCGGAATTGCCGGAATGGCCGGGTCCGGTCGGTCCGAACTCATGAACGTTCTGTTCGGCAGCGCGCCGCTTGAATCGGGCGAAATCCTGATTCGCGGCAGGGTTGTCAGGCATTCAAATCCGCAGTCGGCAATCAAAAACAAGATGTGTTTCATCACCGAAGATCGGCAGAACACCGGTCTCTTTTTGCCTCAGACCATCGCGCAAAACGTGACAATTGCGAACTTGGTGAACACCCCGGAATTCGTGGTCCGGCAGACCGATGATTCACGGACCGGCCTAAGATTCATCAAGGAGCTCAACATCAAAGCGAACGATGCCCGGTTACGCGTCGTGAATCTTTCCGGAGGCAACCAACAGAAGGTGGTGCTCGGAAAATGGTTCAACACGAACGGTGCGATTTTCATTTTCGACGAGCCAACCATCGGCATCGATGTCGGCTCAAAACAGGAGATTTATAAGGTCATGGTCGACCTCCTCAAACAGGGCAAAGCGATCCTCATGGTCTCCTCCGACATGCCGGAAATCATCTCCATGAGCGACAGGGTGATGGTTATGAAGAACGGTCAAATGGCGGCCGAACTGACCACCAAGGAGATCTCGGAAGAGAACATTCTTACCCATTCGATCGGACACAAAGAGATATGAGTAACGAGAAAGTTGCGGCGCAACCGCTACCACAGAAGCGGCCGCAGGCTGATTCTATCTTCAAGCGGCACGAGAACCTGACGGTATTATCGATCTTTGTCGGGTTCGTCATCGTCATCATCATCCTGCAATTGATCATGTGGGGCGGACAGAAGTTCCCGACGTTCATTTCTCCGGTGAATCTGTTTAATATTCTGCAGCAAGTTGGTGTCCCAGGGATCGTTGCGGTCGGCATGACGATCGTCATGATCTCCGGCGGAATTGATCTCTCGGTCGGGATGCTCGCTTCGCTCGTCTCGATCGTCACGGCGCTTGGGATCTCGAAATGGCACTACGGAGTCGTCCCCTCCATTCTGCTGGGAATCGGTTCCGCGGTCGTGCTGGAGGCGATCATGGGCTATGTCATTTCCCGGACGAAAGTTGAACCGTTCATCATCACGCTTGGTGGAATGATCACGTTTCAGGGCATCGCGCTGCTTCTCTGCAATTCGCGCGAAGTGATCATGAACGGCGAACTCGATTTTTTCAAAGCCAACCTCATCCAGGGCGCGAAGGATCCGGTCAGTCATCTCAATCTGATCATTCCGCCCTACGTCCTAATCTTCTTCCTGATCGCGCTCCTGGCCGGCCTGCTCCTGAACTATACCAAGTACGGACGAAGGATCTATGCCGTCGGGACCAACCCGTATGCCGCCTATTTGGCAGGCGTCAACGTCCAGAACATGAAACTCTCTGTGTACGTAATCATGGGATTTCTAGTCGGTCTCGGCGGCGTAATGTTGCTCGCGCGCGTCAACACCGGGATCATCACCCTGGGTCAAGGTCTCGAGATCGACAGTATTGCAATGGTCGTCATCGGCGGAACCGCGTTGAAAGGGGGGAAGGGGAACATCGTTGGGACGTTGATCGGTGTCTTCTTTCTCGGGTCGATCGGGAACGCCATGAATATGCTCCGCCTGCCCTCCGAAGTGCAGTTCGTAGCCAAAGGGCTTGTCGTAATTATCGCGGTATCCGCGGGTGACATTTCCGCCAGAATTTCCGGGTTTTTATCAAGGAGGAGAGAGCTGCGATTGGGCGCAGCCCAGACACCATTGGGGCAAAAGGGGGCAACGATGGAATCGAGCAAATAACAAATCAGGCAGTACGAACCAATCCACGATAGATGCAAACAAACAATCAGAGTAGAAGCAGATTACATCTGCACCCGACCCCATTGATAGCTGGCTTAGCTGTACTGGGAGCCATCAGTTGTTTTTCGGCCGGCATCACCGCCCAGGCGGCAGATTCCGGGCAAGGCAAAGTCATCGGTTATTACATGGATAACTCGGATGACTATTACAAAGCCGGTTTCCAGGTATTCAAGGCACTAGCCACGAATGCCGGTTGGCAGGTCCTGGATGTAGTGGGCCAGGGAACAGCCCCCGAACAGGTGGCCGCAGTTGAGAATTTTATTACCCAGAAAGTCGATGCCATCGTCGTCGTCCAGAACTCCCCGGAAACAACTTCGGAATGCTTGAAAAAAGCGCATGCCGCCGGGATTCCGGAGTTCCATCTCACGCACAACCCGCCAAATGAACCGGGTCTTGCCGGCTTTGCCGGGTTCGACTGGGTCTACGACGGTGAATTGGCCGCGCAATCGGCACTGAAACATGGCGTCAAAAAAGTCATCATGATCGAAGGGAAACTCGGTCAAGGCACAGCCGCCGGTCAGACCCAGGGGTTCCTGCAAGGCTACAAGAAAGCCGGAAAAGATATCGGCAACCTCCTTGACAGCGTCGGAGTGCGAGGGGCAGGCGGCAAAGATCTTCAGGTTGTCTTCTGGGGATCGGGCGGCTGGTTTGCGGACCCGGCCAAGAAAGTGATGCAGGACGCGATTACCTCGCTCGGCCCCGACGGATTCGACGGGGCCTATGTCCAGAATGACGAAATGATGACTGGCGCATTACAGGCCATGGAAGAAGCCGGCCTTGATCCGAGCAAATACTGGCTCGGCGCCAGCAACGGCAAAGAAAAATCGTGGGACTGGGTCGCCAAAGGCGAGGTCACCATGGACGTTAATCAATGCCCTACCCTGGAAGCGGATATCGCATTCCAGCAGATCACTGCTTACTTCGACAAAAAGCCGTATAAGAAGGCTGTCTTTGTCAACTTCAATCCCTACGAGAAAGACACCGTCGACAAGAACAAAATGATCCCCTGGGTCCTCGATGATTACATGAAGAAGCGCGAGGCCAATGCTTTCAATCACGACATCAACGATCCCGCCTTCCGGGCAAATCCGGCGTATCAGTAATCAACGAGCGGACACGCTGAAGTTAGCAGCAGCGACGATGATGCGGGCCGCGAGTAGCGGCCCTTGCGGTCACGCTCCTGCGTGACCGTGTGCCACGATGAACAGCGGGGCCGGAGGTAGCGTAGGCGTCTCTGCCTGCGCGGCGCTTGACATGGACAGGTCGCAGGGGACGTAGCCATCCCAAAATGTCCCAATTGCTGAAGCGAACTCGTGCAATGCGTTCATCCGGTTATGGAACAGGCTGAGACGCCTGTTCTACCTTGGCTCCACGTCTTCAGATCAGAAACGCGTTCCTTCTGCAGTCTCGCCGACACCCCGTCCTTGGTGGTCGCGGTTACGCCGAGCTGTGCTTCCGTGGTGAATCCACTTCTGCAGGCAGGGCCAATGCCTAGCGATGGGTATGTGGTTTAGTGAGAGGGAGAAGAATCTTTTTGCGGGACATTTGCGCCGCGATTTTTTATCCTCGCGTGCATGAGTAAGACTCTGCGACT
>Ga0209656_10002059_pt1 | contig 13152 bp, 12 predicted proteins | sample BogFormECP12_OM2_FD_188239 | JGI IMG/M metagenome (GOLD analysis project Ga0209656, IMG submission 188239) | Bog forest soil microbial communities from Calvert Island, British Columbia, Canada - ECP12_OM2 (SPAdes) (version 2) | ecosystem: Environmental > Aquatic > Freshwater > Wetlands > Bog ... | reverse complement strand
CGAACGCGCGCTTGAGCTGACGATTGCTTACGTGAAGGAGCGGAAAGCCTTCGGCAGCCGCTTGATCGATTTCCAGAACACCCAGTTCAAGCTTGCCGAGTGCAAGACCGAGGCGACTGTCGCGCGCGTCTTCGTCGACCGCCTGATCGGCCTGCATCTCGAAGGCAAGCTCGACGCGCCGACCGCTTCGATGGCCAAGTACTGGGTCACCGATCTGGAGAACAGGATCGTCGACGAATGCCTGCAGCTGTTCGGCGGCTACGGATACATGAGCGAATATCCGATATCGCACATGTACCGTGACAGCCGCGTCCAGCGCATCTACGGCGGCGCTAACGAGATCATGAAGGTGTTGATCGCGCGAACGCTGTGAGGCGTTGCGAGAATCGGCTTTAGCCCACGGGCGGAAGCTCTCTTGGCGACCGGCGGCCCGGTCTTCAATGAGACGCTCGACTTCATCGATCGAACGAGAGGATCGCCGCGTCCCGCTCATGAGCAGCCGGAGGGCATGGCCCTCCGGCGCGTTTCGGATCAGACCGTCACTTGCCGCCCCAGCGCTGCGGGTAGCCCGGCAGATCCTTGCAGCCGCACATGGCGTAATGCAGCGGCGGCATGCTGTTGTCGACATACTTGTCGAGATCCGTCTGCATGATGACCGGCTGCGGCAGCTTCCAGGCGGGTCCGATCACCGGCTCGCCCTTCAGGATCTCGACAGCCGCGATAACGGGCGTGCGCCATTGATAGGTCGGATAGGTCGGCGCCATCGCGGTGAGGCCCTTCTCTTTCCATTTCTTCAGGAAGTCCTCCTGGTCCTCGCCGGTGATGATCGGATAGGGCTTGCCCGCGTCCTCAAAGGCCTCGAGCGCGGCGACGGCGGTTGCGCCCGCGTCCATCCAGACCGCGTCGATATTGCCGAAGCGGTTGATATAGTCGTCGACGATCGCCTTGGTCTTGGCGTTGTCACCGTTGGTGAATTCGGCGCCGACGACATTGACGCCGTTCTCCTTGAAGATGCGGTTGGCCGCCGACCATCGCGTCTCGAGCACGTCCACTCCCGGAAGGATGCGAAGCGCGAGAACCTTGCCGCCCTTCGGCAGCTTGGACACGATGAAATTGGCGGTCTGGATGCCCCAGCCATAGCCGCCGACGGGATTGATGAACGTCACGGGGCACTGGGTCAGGACCCCGCGGTCGAACACGACGACGGGCAGCCTTTTGCAGGCGGCTTCGACCGCTGGCGTCAGCGCTGCCGTCGTATTGGGCGACACGATCAGCGCGTCGCAATTGCCGCTCGATACGAAAGCGTTGATGTCCGAGATCTGCTTGTCGTCCTTGCCCTGGGCGTCGGCGACGGTGAAGGACTGGATGTCGGACTTGAGGACGTCCACCTGCGCCTGCATTGTGGTCCAGCCGACCACCCGCCACGGGTTGTCGACGCCAGCGTTGGAGAAGCAGATCCGGTAGGGACCGGGCTTCTTGTATTGCGAGGTGTCGACCTCCTTGCCGTCGAGATGCTGCAGCCACGGCTTGTCGGCGGGGCCTTGCGGCGTCATCGCAAGCAGGTCCCTCGCCGCCTGGAACTCCTTCGGATCGTCGAAGCTCTGGGCGAGCGCACCTCCGGCGAGTCCGGCCATCGCTGCGCTCATCACCAATGGAGCGATTATCTTCATCACACTTTTCCTCCCTATGCCGACTGTTCGGCGTTGCACGGGGCGCTAGCCCCACTAGCCTCCGCGGCGTCGGCGCCACGCGCCGAACGCCACCGCGGCGATCAGAATGAGACCTTGAGCCGTTTCCTTGAGGGGCTGCGGCCAGCCGAGCAAGGTGAGCAGTGTGAAGAGCGCGGTCAAGGTGAGCGCGCCGGCGACCGCGCCGACGAGCGCGCCGCGTCCGCCCATGAGTTGCACGCCGCCCACGACGCAAGCCGCTATGGCTTGCAGCTCAAGCCCGCGCCCCACGTCGACCGAGACGCCGCCAAAGCCGCCGAGCATGACGCCCGCAGTCACCGCCGACAGCGCAGAGATCGCGAAGACGCAGAGACGGACGAATTCGACCCGGACTCCTGCCAGTTGGGCGGCCCGGGCATTGTCGCCGACAGCGAACACACGGCGCCCGAAAACCGTTGCATGCAGGCCCCACCAGGCAAGCCCCGCGACCGCGGCGAGGACGACGATCGCGACCGGAAAGATCTTGATGACCGGCACGTCGTGGAACACGAAGCGTCCGAACATTCGGAAATTGTCGGGCAGATATCCGCGCGGGGAGCCGCCGGACCACATCATCGCCGCGCCGTTGACCGAGAGCAGGGTTCCGAGCGTCGCGATGATCGAGGGCGTCCGGAGGTAGGCCACGACTGCGCCATTGATGAGCCCGACGACCAGGCCGATGCCATAAAGCGCGCCAATCGCCCACCAGGTCTTCGACGGGTCGTTGGCCGTCAGCATCGAGCCCCCAATGACCGTGAGCGTGACGAGCGACCCGACCGAAAGATCGAAGCCGCCGCTGACGAGCACGAAGAGCTGGCCGGACGCAAGAATCGCCAGCGGCGCCGCGCGGCGCAGGAAATTCATGACGCCCGCGGGTTCGAGATAGGCTGGCTGGAGGAGCCCGATGGCGAGATAGAATGCCAGGAACACAACAACCGCGACATTGATGCGGCGGACCGCGGCAACGGCGCGCGACCTTGGACCGATCTCTTTCAGCGCGATCGTCATGCGACGGGGTCCCGCGTGCGCATTGTGTAGACGGCGACGGCGGCGATGACGATCGCGCCCCGCAGCACGAGCTTGGGATAGGCCGACACTCCCATCATGTTGAACGCGGCGTCCAGCGTTGCGAACAGCAGCACGCCCGCCAGGGTTCCCCAGATGCCGCCGCGCCCGCCCGCGAGCAAGGTGCCGCCGATGACCACGACCGCGATCGATTCGAGATCGTAGACCCCATCGCGCCCGACCCAAGGCGCGCCCGAGCGCAGGCGGCTCGCGAGATAGAGGCCGGAAACTCCCGCCATCAGGCTGCAGACGACATGGGCGCCGATCGTCACCAGATCAGTGCGGATTCCAGCCAGCCGCGCGCCCTCGGCATTACCACCCAACGCATAAAGATGCGCGCCGAAGCGCGTCGTCGCCAGCGTCAGGGCGCAGAGGGCGGCGAGAACGAACAACCCCGCGACCGAATAGGGCACGACCCCGAATGCGCCGTAAGCGACCGCCTGGAACTCGCGGGGAACCGATCCGGCGAAATCGGTGAAGCTCGCCGAAAGCAGGCCCTGCAGGATGAGCCCCACGCCGAGCGTCGCGATCAGCGGGTTAACCTGAAGCCTCGAGATAAGCGCGCCATTCACAACGCCGACGAGCGCCGAAACGGCAAGGACGGCGGCCACCGCGGGCAGCATCATCTCGGCACGTCCCTGCATGATGAACGAGGCGAGCACCGCCGCGACGCTGATCAGGTTGGCGACTGAGAGATCGATCGATCCGGCCAGAATCGCAAAGGTCTGGCCGAGGGCCACAACGCCGAGTGCGACCATCCTTTGCAGCAGACCGATCAGGCCGTCGGTCTCGAGCATTTTTATCTCACCGGTCCAAAGCGCGACTCCGACATAGAGCGCGACGGATCCGACGAGCAGCATGAGCGGCGCGGTCGAGCCGCGGCGTTCGACTTGGGTGAGGCGCAAGGCCTCCGCGTCGCTCAATGAACGAGCGCGGACGGGCGCTGGTCGTGTTCGACTGCGATCGCCATCACGTCCTCTTCCGTCGCCCCGCTTTGCAGCTCGCCCGCGACGCCGCCTTCGCGCATCACCACGATCCGGTCGCTGACCCCAATAATCTCAGGCAGGTCCGACGAGATCATCAGGATCGCGCGCCCGCGATCAGCGAGATCGCGCATGATCTTATAGATCGACGCCTTGGCGGCGACGTCGACGCCCCGCGTCGGCTCGCAGAATACGAGAACCTCGGGATCCCGCGCCAGCCAGCGCGCAATGATAACGCGCTGCTGATTGCCGCCGGAAAGGAGGCGGATCTCCTCATCGAAACTCGCAGCGCGGACGTCGAGCTGCTTCAGCCGGCGATCTGCAACGACGGTCGACATAGGCTCTGCGGTTGGAGAGCTCAGCGGATTGGCAAAGGCCCGCTGAGTCAGCATGGCGTTGTCGCGCACGGACTGTTGCATTATCAGCCCCTCGCGCTTTCGATCGTCCGACAGGCGCCCGAGCCCCGCCTCGATCGCGGAGCGGGCGCTTCTTGCCTTGACGGCCCGATCGCCGATTTCCATCGTTCCACTCTCGAACGGCTCGTCGCCCGAGACGGCGCGGCCAAGCGCGCTCTTGCCCGAGCCCTCGAGCCCCGCGACGCCGACGATTTCGCCGGCCCGCACGTCGAGATCGATCGCGCGCAGGCGGCGGTTCGATCCGCCGCGGATGCGAAGCGCCGCGGATCCCGGCGCACGGGTGGGGCGTGGCGGATAGAAATCGGACAGTTCGCGGCCGACCATCGCGCGAACGAGCCGTCCGGTCGGCGCCTCGGCGAGCGGCGCCGTCATGACCGTTCGTCCGTCCTTGAGTACGGTCACCCGATCCGCGACCACCTGGATCTCGGGCATCCTGTGCGAAATGTAGATGATCGACACGCCTTCGGAGCTCAGGCGCTTCACGAGATCAAGCAGGCGCGTCGCGTCGACGCGATCGAGCGCGGCGGTCGGCTCGTCCATCACGAGAATGCGGGCGTCGATCGCGAAGGCTTTTGCGATCTCGACGATCTGCTGCTGCGCGATCGAAAGATCGCCGGCCGGGGAATCGGGCGCGATGGATGAGCCGAGACGACGAAGCAGTCGGCTCGCGCCTTCACGCATCCGTCGCCGGTCCACAAGTCCGTAGCGAGCCGGCTCGATTCCGAGAAAGACGTTCTCCGCCACGGTCCGGTAGGGCAATAGGCTCAATTCCTGGTGAATGATGCTGACGCCGGCCCGACGCGCAACGACGGGATGGGAGAACGCGACCTCGTGGCCGTCGAGCCGGATGCTCCCGCTGTCCGGTCGGTAAACGCCGCCAAGGATCTTGATGAGGGTTGATTTCCCGGCGCCGTTCTCGCCACACAGCGCATGAACCTCGCCGCGCGCGCAACCGAAGCTCACATCGTCGACCGCGCGCACGCCGGGAAAGGTCTTCGTGATGTTCAGCATCTCGAGAGCGAGCGCCGCTGTCTCCACCATATCCTCCCCGGGAACGCGGCGCTATTCGGCCGCTCGGCGCTCGGGCGTCAGACGCCGCTCTCTCGGATCCCGATGCATCTTGCCATCCTTCATGATCATCGCAAGATGGTCAGGCCCGACCAGCACCGACGGGTCGGCAAGGGGATTGCCCTCGACGAGCAAGACGTCGGCGAGCGCTCCCGGTTTGATTACGCCGAGTTCGCCCTTGAGGCCCATCAATTCGCCTCCGACTGACGTCGCGCACCGCAGCGCCTCCGCGGGCGAGTAGCCGAAGAACTTGACAAAATGCCCGATGTCGCGGGCGTTCTGTCCCATCGGCGTGATTCTGAAACCATAGTCGCCGCCGATGACGACCTTCATTTCGCGCTTCCTCATCTCATGATAAGTGCGGCAGGTCGCTTCGAGCTTTCGCGCCAGGCCCATTTTCTCGACGACGTCGCGCGTCATGCCGGCCCGATCGCCTTCGTAGACGGCGTTGTGAACGAGGCCGAAGGCCGGTCCGACGAAGACGCGGTCCTTGACGGCTTCGAGCATATCGAGCGCCTCTTCGTCGGCGAAATCGCAATGATAGATGCAATCGACCCGATTGCGCACGGCCCGCTTCACCGAGGCCGCCGCGCGAGCATGGCAGGAGACGCGCTTGTTCCATTCGTGCGCGACTTCGACAGCGGTTGCGACCTCGATCTCGCTCATCGAGGTGATCTCGGCGCGCGCCGTGGAAACGAACTCGTCGCCTGAGATGTTGATCTTTACGTTGTCGACGCCTTCCCGGCAGCAAAGACGGACGGCGCGCCGCATTTCGTCGGGCCCGTCGGCGATCATGCCGAAACTCTCGGCGTGGATATGGTGCTTGCGCTCGTCGGCGAGACCGCCCGTCACTGTGATTTCAGGCCCCGCCGCACGATAGCGCGGCCCGGCGAGATAACCGTCCTCGATTTCCTGACGCACGACGACGTCGAGCCTGAGCTTGGCGGAGGCGGCGGAATAGCAGGAGGTGAAGCCATGGTTGAGGATGAGCGTGGCGTTGCGGCAGGTTCGCAGCAGGTGCTCCTCGGGCGGGATTTCGCCAAGATCCTGATTGCGCACCGGATCGACGAAAGAGAGATGGCAGTGCCCTTCGACCATGCCCGGCATCAGCGTCGTTCCGGCGCCGTCGATGATTTCGACCCCGTCGCGCTGGATCTGCCCGTGGCCGCGCGCGACCGCCGTGATGCGGTTTCTCTCGATCAAGACCTCGGCCGGATAGCGGTCATCGCTTTCTCCGTCCCAAACCAGCGCATTGGCGATCAGGAACGCCATTGTCGCACCCTCCCTGCGTCGCCGGTCTCCTCTCGTGGCCGCGATCGCGTCGAAAACCTTATGCCAGGAGCGCGGTCAGCGTCGAGTCCGTCCTTCGGCTTCCATCTTGGTCCCAAAGCTGCGGCGAATTGACAGCGTAATGGGCGTCGACGACATTGGACGCGATCGCCGTCGATATCCGCCTCGCGCCGATTTCGGCTCAAGGGAACAATTTTGGACAGGCCGCCGAACCAGACACCATGCGAAGGGAGATGCGCAATGATGCATTCCGACAAGATCACCGTAACGCGGCGCGAGGCGCTGAAGACCGGATTGGCCGCGGGCGCCCTCATCGGCGGGACGCGCCTCGCTCTTGCCGACGACACGCTCGCCGAGATCAAGAAGCGCGGCGAGCTCATGACGGCAACCGAGATGCAGTTCCCGCCCTTCGATATTTCGGACAATGGCGTCTACAAGGGTCTCGATCGCGACCTCGTCGACGCGGTCGCCAAGGAGATGGGCGTCAAGGCCTCCTATCTCGACCTGCCATGGACCAGCGTGCTGCCGGGGCTTGAAGCGAAGAAGTTCGATCTTTGCATCGCGCCCGTGACAATCACCAAGGAGCGGATGAAGCGCTACGCCTTTACCGTGCCGATCGCAGACGCCACCGCGGCGCTCATGAAACGCGCCAACGACGCGAGCATCATGAAGCCCGAGGATATCGCCGGAAGGACCGTCGGCGGGCAGAAGGGCACCTCGCAGGTGGAACAGCTCAAGGCCTTCGCCGCCAAGCTTTCGAAGCCGGTCGAGGTCAAGGAATATGTCGACAACAACCAGTCCTATGCGGATCTTGCCGCCGGGCGCATCGACGCTTCGGTGAACTCGCTGCCGAACCTCGCCTACGCCGCGCAACAGCGCTCGGATACATTCGCAGTGGTTCTGCCGGCGTTCGGACAGCCGACCTATTTCTCCTGGGTCGCCCGCCTCGACGACAAGTCGCTGATCGACGCGATCAACGCGGCGATCCTCAAGGTCGAAGCGGACGGGACGATGGCGAAGATCCAGAAGACCTGGTTCGGCCAGACCATGGATCTGCCGAAGACCGTCCCCGAACCTTCGATCTGACCTTAGCCGACGGGGAGGGGCAAGCCGCCTCTCCCACGCGCCCGATGAAGCCTGAGGTCATCCTCCATTCGTTCGGCTACTTGACGCAGGCTGCGGGAGTGACGATCGCGGTGTCGCTCGCGGGCATCGTCATCGGCTTCGTGATCGGCGCGCTCGTTTGCGCCTCGCGCGTATCGCGGCGTGCGTGGCTCGCGCGCCTTGGCGGCGCCTATGTGAGCGTCTTTCGCGGCGTGCCGCTGCTGGTGCAGCTTCTTTTCATTTACTATTTCCTGGCCGAATTCGGCCTCGACGTGCCGGCGATCGTCGCCGCGGTCGGCGGGCTCGCGCTGTCCTCGGCGGCCTATCAGGCGGAGATCCTGCGCGGCGCCCTCAACGCCGTGCCGCGCGGGCAAGCGGAAGCCGCGGTCGCGCTCGGCTTCGCCGGTTCTGACATCTGGCGGCGCGTGCTGCTGCCGCAAGCGTTGCGCATCTCGATCCCGCCGCTCATCAACGAATTCATCCTGCTTCTCAAAGCCTCCTCGCTCGTGTCGGTCGTCGGCATCGCCGAACTGACGCGGGTCAGCATGAACATCGCCTCGCTGACCTACCGGCCGCTCGAAGCCTATGTGGGCGGCGGACTCTTCTATCTCGCGATCAACCTGGCGCTGGCGGGCTTCGGCGCGCTCGCGGAGCGGCGGCTCGCCGCGGACGGCGCGCGATGAATCCCGACGTCCTGTGGCGCTATCTGCCGTCGCTGATCAGCGGCTTCGGCGTCACCATCGTTTGCTGGAGCGCGGGCGGGGCGCTCGGCATGCTGCTGGGCTTCGCGATCGCGCTCGCGCGCCGGCTGCCGTTGCCGCCGTTGCAATGGGCGCTGAGAATCTTCATCGAGGTGTTCCGCGGCACGCCTTTCCTCATGCAGCTCTTCCTGCTCTATTCGGGCGGCCCTTATATCGGCTTGAGGCTCACTGCGACGGAGGCCGGCGTCCTCGGCCTCGGCCTCTATTCCTCGGCCTATTTCGCCGAGATCTTCCGCGCCGGCTTCGCCTCGGTTCCGCGCGGCCAGATCGAGGCGGCGACCAGCGTCGGCATGGCGCCGTTCGACGCGCTGATCCGCGTCGCGCTGCCGGCGGCGCTGATCGCGTCCGTGCCCTCGATCGTCAACATGCTGATCGTGCTGTCGAAGGAAACCGTGGTTCTCTCGATCATCACCGTGCCCGAGCTCATGTACCAGATGCAGACGATGGCGGCCGAGACGTTCACCGCCTTCGACGCCATCTTCGCCATGGCGGTCTTCTATTGGCTCCTGGTCGAGGTCGTCTCGCGCATCGGCGCCCGGGTCGAAGCGCGCGTGACCGCATTTCTTGCGCGCGAAGGAGCGGCCGCATGAGCCTTCCGATGATCGAGCTCAACGGGGTCGGCAAAAGCTTCGGCGCGCATGAGGTGCTGCGCGGGGTCGAACTCAAGATCGCGAAATCGGAGGTCGTCTGCCTCATCGGCCCGAGCGGATCGGGCAAGAGCACGCTCTTGAGATGCGTGAACTTTCTTGAACCCTATGACGTCGGCGACGTGCGCATCGAGGGCCGGCTGATCGGCTACGAGGATGCGCCCGACGGGACGCGCCGTTCGATGAATGCACGCAAGCTCCGTGACATGCGGCGCGAGATCGGCATGGTGTTCCAGCACTTCAACCTCTGGCCGCACATGACCGCGATTGGCAACGTCGCCGAGCCGTTGCGGCGCGTGCGCGGGCTGCCGGCGAACGAGGCGGCGGACCGCGCGATGGCGATGCTCACGCGAGTCGGCCTCGCGGCCAAGGCGCACGCCTACCCGTCTCATCTCTCGGGCGGTCAGCAGCAGCGCGTGGCGATCGCGCGCGCGCTCGCGATGCAGCCCCGGCTCATGCTGTTCGACGAGCCGACCTCGGCGCTCGACCCGGAGCTCGTCGGCGAAGTGCTCGAAGTGATGAAGAGCCTCGCATCGGAGGGCATGACGATGCTGATCGTCACCCACGAGATGGGCTTCGCCGCCCACGTCGCCGACCGCATCGCCTTCATCGACGAAGGCCGCATCATCGAAGAGGGCCCGCCGCGCCACGTCTTCCATCACAGCAGGGAGCCGCGGGTGCGTCAGTTCCTGCAGACGTATCATGACCGCAACAGCTTTTGACGGCGCCATTTCGGGGCGCTGATTCCATCCTTTCAAAGGGTTCCGGCGCCTTTCCGTTCACTCGAAGGCCGCCGGACCGGCGCCCAGTTTTGTCCACGACGCAGTCTTTCCAACGGCTTAGGCGCCATTTTCTGTCCCTTTCGCAGGCGCGTGGCGCCGTACGCCCGTCGGATCGAGCCCCGTCCGCTGCTCGAGCAAGCCGGGCGCAGGGCGAATCGCCAGGCGACAATCTTCTTCGCGCATCAAACTTCTTCGCGCATCAAATGTTCATTCCGTTCATCAAAATCAAATCTTAACACGGATTCCGTTTCACAGAAACAAAATTCTTCTGATCCATTGAAATCGCTAAGCTTTTTGACCTCGCACAGGGTCGCTCAGCGAAATGGCCGCGATGGAGCCTCGCTGGCCGCACGCGCTCGGTCAGCACGAGCGGCGAAAGTGCCAAGCACATGGAGCGTCTCGCCGAAAGCGCGCAGTCCTTGACCGCAACCGCTCCGGCCGTTTCTCACGGATGACCGGTCACCAGTCTCCCGGTCTCGTGCGTGGCCCGCGCTGCCGCGCGGCCGTTGCGTGGGCGCCCGTTTGTACCGCGCTCCCAAGGCCATGGGCGCCCCGGTCGATGGCGGCGCCTGTCACACGAACGCCACTCTCGATCGCATGTCCGGTCTCATAAGCGCCCTGCTCGATTGCTGCGCCGACGCACCCGAAACCGTCGCACGCCGACGCCGGACCTGCTCCGGCCAGAATGCCGATGAGACCAATCGCCGCCAACCGCGCCATCATCATCGCCTCCTCCTCGTGTTCCCGGGTTGCGCCCCAGTAAACGGCTACAACTCAATGAAGCGCGATTGGTTCCGCAGGATCGACGCGGCGCAGCCCGTTCAGACAACCGGCGTCGGCAGCGGGCGGCCGGCGAAATGGGCGGCGAGATTGTCGCGCACGAGCTTGCCCATCGCCTTGCGCGCCTCGACCGTGCCGCTGGCGTGATGGGGCTGCACAATGACGTTTTTGAAGCCCAGCAGGCGCACGTCAATGTTCGGTTCGTTCCAGAAGACGTCGAGCGCGGCGGCGCCGAGGCGCTTCTCCTCGAGCGCCGCGATGAGCGCTCCTTCGTCGACTACCGTGCCGCGCGAGACGTTGACGAACAGCCCTTCGGGCCCGAGCGCCTCGAAGACTGCGGCGTTGACGAGATTGAGCGTCGCCGCGCCGCCGGCGGTCGCGGCGACGAGGATGTCGCTCGCCCGCGCGAGCGAGACCGGATCGGGATAATAGGCGTGCGGCGCGTCAGGATCGCTCACGAGGTCGCAATAGGCGACGCTCATGCCGAAGGCCGGCGCGCGGCGGGCGACGGCGCGGCCGATGCGGCCGTAGCCGATGACGCCGAGCGTCTTGCCGTTGAGGCTTTTGCCGAGCGGCAGCGGGCCTTTGACCCAGGCGCCGGAGCGCACGAAGGCCTCGCCCTCGACGATGCGCCTGAAGCTCGCCAGGATGAGCGCGAACGCCATATCGGCGACGTCCTCGGTCAGCACGTCCGGCGTATTGGTGACCCTGACACCGCGCGCCCGCGCGCGGTCGAGGTCGATGGCGTCGAATCCGACGCCGAAACAGACGATGATCTCGAGCTTCGGGCAGGCGTCGATGAGCCCTGCGCCTGCGCCCAAGACGCCGTTGGTCGCGATGGCGCGGATCAGCGGGCCGACCTCGCTCAGGAATCGCGCGCGATTCCCCGCGAGCCACAATTTGTGGACGACGTAGTCGCGTTCGAAGAGCGGCATCTCCCACTCGGGATAGCGGCCGACCATCAGCACGTTGGGCTTTGATGGCGATTCCATCGAAATACAACCTACGCTAAATCGCTTCGCAAAGCGTTGAGCAGACTGCATCGGCCGCGGCAGAGCCGCGCCGCTCGAAGCGCTCGGCGCCTAGCCCTGCGCAGCCCTTTCGTTGAGCGCCGGAAAGCCGCGCTGGTGCCAGACGGGATAGGAAGGCAGAACGTCGCTGACCGCATCGAGTTTCGCCACCTGCTCGGGCGTCAGCTTCCAGCCCACGGCCCCGATGTTCTGAATCAATTGCTCCTCGTTGCGCGCGCCGATGATGACGCTGGAAACGGTCGGGCGGCGAAGGAGCCAATTGAGCGCGATCTGCGGAATGGTCTTGCCGGTTTCGGCGGCGACGCCGTCCAGCGCGTCGACGATGGCGAATAGGCGCTCTTCGTCATATTGGGGTCCCGTGTCGGGAATGGCATGCGCGCGGGTGCCAGGCTCTGGAGGTTGTCCACGCCGAATCTTGCCGGTCAGCTTGCCCCAGCCGAGCGGACTCCAGATGAGCGCGCCAACGCCCTGGTCGCGGCCGAGCTGCAAGAGCTCCCACTCATAATCGCGATTGAGCAGCGAGTAGTAGGCCTGGTGCGCGACATAGCGAGCGTAGCCGTAACGATCCGACGCCGCGAGCGACTTCATCAGATGCCAGCCGGAAAAATTCGAGCAGCCGATGTAGCGCACCTTGCCCGATCGGACGAGTTGATCGAGCGTCGCAAGCGTCTCTTCAACCGGCGTGTTGTAATCCTGTCCGTGCAGTTGCAAGAGGTCGATGTGATCGACGCCGAGCCGGTTCAAGGAGGCCTCCGTCGCCTCCACCAGATGCTGGCGCGACGACCCGAAATCATTGGGACCCTCGCCCATCGGGAATGTCGACTTCGTGGAAATGAGCACGCGGTTGCGCTTGCCCTTGATCGCCTCACCTAGAATCTGCTCGGAGAGCCCGTTGGAGTAGACGTCCGCCGTATCGAAGAGGTTCACCCCGTGCTCAAGACATATGTCGATGAGTCGGGATGCGCCGGCGGCATCCGTCGATCCCCATGCCTTGAAGAATTCGTTGCCGCCGCCAAACGTTGCGGCGCCGAAGCTCAGAGCCGGTACGCGCAGGCCGGAATGGCCGAGCCGATTATAGTCCATGGTCTGCTCCTGTAAGTATGTTCGCCCACCCCGCAAGCGCAAACCTGCTAGCGTCGCGTGACCGCGTGGATTTCGGCGATGTAGCCGCCCGGAAACTGCACCATCGCGGCGTCACGCCCGTCGGCCTGGAAAGGTTCGACCAACACTGCTGCGCCGTTCGCCTTGGCCTTGTTAAGGGTCGCCGTCAGGTCAGTAACCTCGTAGCCGGTCAACTCCCGGCCGTAGGGAAACGGCACGTGGCCATCGGTCACCATGAGCGTCAGCTTGCCGAAGGCCGAGTCGATGCGCACGCGCCGATAGGCGTCGCCGGGCCTGCCGATCTCGACGCCGGGCGCATGGGCGTTGTCGGAGACGACGCGCCCCTTTGAGAAGCGCAGGAAGCCTGCAATGAAGTCGTCGGCCCTAAGGGCCGACACGTAGACGCGGTTCTCGGGGA
>Ga0209656_10002057_pt1 | contig 13158 bp, 15 predicted proteins | sample BogFormECP12_OM2_FD_188239 | JGI IMG/M metagenome (GOLD analysis project Ga0209656, IMG submission 188239) | Bog forest soil microbial communities from Calvert Island, British Columbia, Canada - ECP12_OM2 (SPAdes) (version 2) | ecosystem: Environmental > Aquatic > Freshwater > Wetlands > Bog ... | reverse complement strand
TTCGAGTTTGCTTAACAGGTCGCGCAGCACATCGAGCCGGCTGCGGTCGAAGGGGATTTCGCCGTAGGGCACCGGTTCCACCCGCGGCGCGAAAACCGCTGCCGGCGCACCCGCGCCGGACGCGGCTTGATTGCCCGCAGCCGGGACCGCCAACGCGGCCGTGAGGTCTTTGACCATGGCGGACAGGTCGGTGCGCGCCTGCTGCAATTCGGCATTCGCCGACTTGAGGCCGGCGGCTTCGGCCCGCGACTTCGCCAAGTCGTCGCGCGCATTCTGCCAGGACACCGCGAACGCGGCTGCCACGAGGCACGCCGCCGCGATCCCCGCTGCCCAAGGCCACACCGGACGCGCCGCGCGCACTGCCGGCGGCGCCGGCAGCGGCTCGACGGCCGGCGCCGGCATCGAATTGCGCACGTCGCTCACGATGCGCGACGCGAAGCTATCGAGGCTTGCGACGATGAAGCGGCGCACGTCGGCCGCCTGATCCTTGAGCACGGATTCGAGCCGGCGACCCCAGTCGGGGCCGGGGGCTGCTGCGGCAATGGCCACGGGCGCGTTGGCAGCCGGTGCCGCGCGGTCGACCGATGCCCCCCGATCGACCGGTGCCGCGGCGTCCAATTCGACCGGCGCCAGTGCGGCTTCGGTCATGTCGCGCCGGTCCGGCAACAAATGTAATTCGTACAATACCTTCGAGACATCGACCGGGCGCACTTGCTTCGGCAGCACGCCCATCGCGCCCAGGGCGCGCGCCTGACCGACATACAGCTCGCCCTCCTGCGAGGTGTACATCATGATCGGTATCATGGCCGTCTGCGGATTACCCTTGATCGCCTGCACCGCCTGCAAGCCGTCCATCCCGGGCATGAGATGGTCCATGAAGATCGCATCGGGGCGATTGTTCTTCAAATACTCGATGGCCTGCTCTGCCGCTTCGGCCATATCGACTTCGATGTCGTACTTCTCGAGCATGCGGCTCAAGATGACGCGAGCCGACTTCGAGTCGTCGACAACCAGTGCGCGTTTGCGGGCCATATCCATAGTGTATCGCAGTCTTTTCAGTGCTGAATTTGCGGGCCGGCCTTGGCGTCGTAAATCGCAGACAGGGCGGCGGCGCGTTCGATACGCCGCCGCAAGTCCTCGGCCGTGCGCCGCTTACGATTGCGGGACCGTTGCGCTCCGGGCTTAAGAGCTTAAGCGGCGGGCTCAGCGCTTTGCGAGTCTTTGTTCTGCGCAATCCAGGTCAGCGCGGATTCCACATCGGCGAGTTGGCTGGCGGTAAATCCCTCGATCCGTACGCCGGTGGCCTCCGCCTTTTTCTTGGCGAGTTCGGCGGCCGCGACCGTGTGTACCCACACCAGACCGCGGCGTACCTTGGCCGTGAACTTCTGCTGTTTTTCCTCGGTCATCATTCGTCTCCTTGAAATAGTCTGCACTTGAGCCAGGCACGATACACGACTAACGCGCCGTTGAGGAACCTCCCATCGAACCGCACCCACCCGAGGCGGCACCCTGGCCTAGTCGCGAATGCCGGCGCCGCGGTTCAGCAGCGCGACGGACAGCGTGAACATGCCGGCCGCCGCCGTCACCATGATCCCGTACGCGAGACGCAGATCGACGTCCGTGGTGCCGAGAAAGCCGTAGCGAAACGCGCTCACCATGTACAGAATGGGATTGGCATGCGAGACCACGTGCGCCCAGCCCGGCAGCATCGTGATCGAATAGAACACGCCCCCCAGATAGGTGAGCGGCGTGAGCACGAAGGTCGGAAACCAGGATATCTGATCGAAGTTCTTCGCGAACAGGGCATTGATGAATCCGCCCAGCGAAAACACCATGCTGGTGAGCAGAACCGCGGTGATGATGGCGAATGGATGCATGATCGACAGGCGCGTGAAGAACAGCGACACGATCGTCACCACGGAACCCACCAGCACGCCGCGCAGGATTCCGCCTCCCATGTAGCCCGCGACGATCAGCCAATTCGGCAGCGGCGAGACCAGCAGTTCCTCCACATGCTTGCCGAACTTGGCGCCGAAAAAAGACGACACCACGTTGCCGTAGGAATTTTGAATCACCGTCATCATGATCAGGCCGGGCGCGATGAATTGCATGTAATCGAAGCCGCCCACCTGGCCGACCCGCCGGCCGATCAGGCTGCCGAAGATGATGAAGTACAGGGTGGCGGTGACCGCGGGCGGCACGATGGTCTGCCCCCAGATGCGCACGATGCGGCTGAACTCTCGAATGATGATGGTTTTGAAGCCGATCCATTCGGTGACGGCGCGCGAGGCGGACATGCTAAGGCCCCGCCGCCGCTGCTGCCGCCGCTGCCGCGGCTTTGGCGCGGTCGGCCGAGGCGCTGCCGTCGACCAGCCGGATGAACAGTTCCTCCAGGCGGTTGACCTTGTTGCGCATGCTGGCCACGGCGATTCCCTGCGCCGACAATTGCGCGAATAGGTCGTTGAGGCTCTGTGTCTTCGACATCTCTATTTCCAGCGTGTGATCGTCGGACAGCACGGCGGTGAATCCCGACAATTGCGGCGGCGCCTGGCGCGAGTCGCGCAAATTGAACACGAATACTTCGGTTTGAAGTTTGCGCAGCACATTCGCCATGCTGTCGCGTTCGATGATGTTGCCGCCGTCGATGATCGCGACGGTGCGGCACAAATTTTCGGCCTCTTCCAGATAATGCGTGGTCAGGATGATGGTCGTGCCCGCGTCGTTGATGTTGCGCAGAAATTCCCACATGGAACGGCGCACCTCGATGTCGACGCCCGCGGTGGGCTCGTCCAGGATCAACAGCTTCGGTTCGTGCATCAAGGCCCGCGCAATCATCAGACGCCGTTTCATCCCGCCGGAGAGCGAGCGCGCGATGGAGTTTCGCCGGTCCCACAATTGCAGCTGCTTGAGATACTTCTCCGCCCGCTGTTTCGCCAGCGGCCGCGGTATCCCGTAGAACCCCGCTTGATTGACGACGATGGTGAGGCAGGTTTCGAATTGATTGAAATTGATTTCCTGCGGCACGAGGCCGATGCAGGACTTGGCCACTTCGAGTTCCCGATCGATGTCGTGGCCGAACACCTCGACGACGCCGCTGGTTTTGTTGACGAGCGAGGTGACGATGCCGATGGCCGTCGTCTTGCCCGCGCCGTTGGGGCCCAACAGCGCGAAGAAATCGCCCTCATCGACCTCGAGGTCGATGGCCTTCAAGGCTTTGATACCGTTCTTGTAGATCTTGGTGAGCTGGCGAAGGACTAGGGCTTTCATCTGAGCCGCGTAGACTAAACCTGGCGGGGCCCCGCCCGCAACGCCAATCATCGCCTTTGGCGCTCAAGGGTTGGGCAACCGTGCCGCGGCCGCGAGCTGCAGACCATAGAGCTGAACCCGGCGCAGCGCCTTCAAGTCGGCGTGCGACGCGGCACCGGTGAGGGCGCTCCAGAACGCGGTGCAGTCGCTCCATCTTGCGGACAAATTCTTATCTTCGGTCGCCACCAGCGCCGGCAGCTGATTCACCGTGATGCGGCGAAAGGCGGCGGCCGTGGCGCCACTCATGCCCAGCAGCAGCTGGGCCTTGAGCCCCGCGCTCGAGGCGACGTGCCATGCATAGAACAGCGCCAGGCGCAGGAAGCAGTGGGTATCGTCGTCCGCCGCGGATTCATCCGCGACGCGCCACGCCCCCAAGTTCTGCAATCGCGAGCGCCAGTGTGCATCGTCCTGGAAGCGCACATCGAACAGTGCGTAGGGGCACCCCGCCGCCGCGGCCCGCTGCGCCGCGGACAGCGGCAGCAGTTGCCCGGCCAGGCGCATCGAAGTGCCCACGCCGCCGCCGCTGCCCCAGTCGTCGGTCCGCGCCGCGGCCAAGTCCAAGAATCGGTGATTCAGGTCGCGCAGCGATCCCAGCACTTCGGCCGACCAATGCGATTCCTGCGCCCAACCGCCGGCGATTGCATCCTGCATGACCGTCTCCTTGAGGAATATCTAGATTTACGCGCGGAATCCACTTGGCAATCACGCTAACTTTGTGATTAATTTCTGTCAAATTCTTTTTGACGCCAAACCACACAAATTGCCAAGGGAGGCCGCCATGAGAGTGTCCGATGACCGCTACACGAGGGACCGCCAGCGCCTGGATCTCGCGCTGCGTTTGATTCGCCACGAAGCGCGCACCCATACCATCCGTCAGTGGACGGGCTTGAGCGATGATCGAATCCGCAAGCTGTACCGCAGTTACGTGCTGGATCACGATGCCGCGCCCGTGTTCAGACATCGCGGTAAGTCGCCGCGCCAAGCGGCTTTTTTCTTTAGGAATACCGAGCTCAATTTCCAAGCGGCGCAGCTGGCGAGTCTGTACCTCATGTATGGACTGCTGTGCAGCACGCATGCGGGACTCGAGTCGCGCTATCGCATCGGCGCGCTGGAGTCGGGCGCCCTGCTGTGCCAGGCCTTCGAGGCCTACCTGGATTTGCATGCGCCCGCGAGCATTTCCTTCGAACATGCCTGGTTCCTGCTGCTCGCGCTCGCCCGTCGCGACGAAGTCGGAATTTCACGTTGCGCCGCCTGCGGCGGAGTGCGGCTCAGCGACCTGCTGGCCAGACGCCGCTCCTCATGCGCGAATTGCGAGCCTGCTCTTATTTCAGCGCCGGTGCCCGCGCTTCCCGCCCTTGCCGACCAAGGCTGCGCCGCGCCCTGCTAGAATCGCTTGGATGCAGTTAAGGAATATCTTCGCCGGTCCGTACTTGGACCGCGCGGCGCATTTGCGGCAGGATCCTCAATGGTTTGCGGCCGCCCTCGCCGATACGCGCAGCCGCGCGATACCGGTGTGGAATTCGCGCAACCTCATTGTCGAGGGCGCCGCGCCGCGCGCGGCCTACCTCGAGCTGTCCGGCGTACCGGCCGAGCGGCACAACAGCGAGGACTTGATATTGCTCGGCCGATTCGGCGAGACCAATTTTTTCACCTACGAAATCGAATCCATCGAGCCGCCGGCATTGCTGCCGGAGACTCGCTTCGAAGATCTGCGCCTCATCGCCTCGCTGCTGCCGATCGACGAAGCCGGCTTGCTGGGTTATGCGCGCGCCATCATCTCCTGGCGCCGGCGGCACCGCTTCTGCGGCGTGTGCGGTGCGCGGACCGTCTCCGCCAAGAGCGGACATATGCTCGTGTGCAGCGATCCGAGCTGCCGCAATGAACAATTTCCGCGCATCGATCCGGCCATTATCGTGCTGGTCAGCGATGGCGAGCGCGCCCTGTTGGGCCGCCAGGCGAGCTGGCCGGTCGGCCGCTACTCCACCATCGCCGGCTTCGTCGAGCCGGGAGAATCGCTCGAGGACGCCGTGGCGCGCGAGGTCTTCGAGGAAACGGGCATCGAAGTCGACATGATCGAGTATCACTCCTCCCAGCCGTGGCCTTTCCCGGCTTCGCTGATGCTCGGATTCACCGCCCACGCGGTCACCACGGAGGTGCGGCTGCGGGATGAGGAACTCGAAGATGCGCGCTGGTTTACGCGCGCCGACTTGAGTGCGCATGGCGCGCTGCTGCCGCCGCGGCAATCCATATCGTTCCGCCTGATCGAACACTGGTTCGATACCGGGGGGGATCTGCGCCTGCGCGACATTCAAGGGAGCGCTCCCTGGCCACAATCGCGTTAGACGGAAGTCTCGGCACTTTAAGCTTCGTACTGTGCGCCGCCTTCTCCGCCGGATTCGTCGATGCCATCGTGGGCGGCGGCGGTTTGATTCAATTGCCGGCCCTGCTCGCAGCCTATCCGACGGCGTCGCCGCCGGTGCTCCTCGGCACGAACAAGCTCGGCAGCATCTGCGGCACCAGCAGCGCGGTTCTGCGCTACATGCGCGTGGTGCGCGTTCCCTGGCGCCTGCTCCTGCCCGCCGCCGCCGTCGCCTGTCTCGCCTCGCTCGCGGGAGCCAGCTTGGTGAGCGCGGTGTCGCCGGCGCTGTTTCGCCCCTTGGTTCCCGTCATGTTGACGGCCGTGCTGCTCTACGTGCTGCGGCAAAAAGATCTGGGCGCACGCCATGCGCCCATCGCATTCTCGCGCCGCCGAGGGCTTCTGGCACTCGCCATCATCGGCGGCATCGGCCTGTATGACGGATTCTTCGGACCCGGCACCGGCAGCTTCTTGATGCTGCTGTTCATCCGCCTGTATGGATTCGATTTTCTACACGCCTCGGCCGGCGCCCGGACCATCAATGTGGCCACGAACTTGGGTGCGCTGCTGTTTTTCGGGCTTCACGCCGAGGTCAATTGGGGGCTGGGGCTGGCCCTGGGTGTGTGCAACGCAGCAGGCAGTGTGCTGGGCGCTCACACCGCCGTCAGGCACGGCAGCAAATTCGTCCGCCTGGTCTTCATCGCCATCGTTCTCGCCTTGATCATCAAGACCGGCGCCGATGCGTGGAGCCGCTAGCCCCGCTCCCAGTGTCCGGGCTTCATGCGCCAGCCATCGCCCTGCCGCACCCATTGATAAGCCACCCAATGGCGGCCGGGACGGGGCGCTTCCCAATGACCCGCAACCCATTCATGCCGGTTGCCGACCCAGTTCCAATAACCGCCCAGCCACACATAGCCGGGGTGAGGGGCCTCGCCGGCAACCTCCACACGCGGCGCCGGCGGCGCCACCATCACCACCCCGTCGGCATAGTGGCGCTGATCGGGAGCGATCACGCACGCCGCCAGGGTTGCCGACAGCACCACGCCGGATGCCAGGATCGCGCACAACCTCTTACGCTGATTCATGAGGGCAAAGAATAGCCCCCGCGCCGCGAGATCACCAGCCGCTAGCGACCACCCGCGGAGAAGTCGCCGCCTGTGCGGGTCTTGTCGCCGCGGCGCCTTAACTGGGGTTCGTGGGGCGCGGCCCCCAGGCTGAGCATCGGCCGCGTCGATCGTGTCTTCAGACGATACATGGCCTGGTCCGCGCGATGCAGCAGCACGTCGGCGCTTGTCCCGTCGGCCGGATACATCGACGCGCCGATGGCGCAGCTCAAATGCTGTTCATTGGCGTCGATCCAATAGGGCAGCGCCACCCGCTCGCGAATCGCCTCCGCAACGTCGCTCAAGGCCGCCGCGTCCGGGACGTCCGGCAAGACCACCACGAACTCGTCGCCCCCATAGCGGCAAACGATGTCGGCGCTGCGTACTCTGGCGGAAATACGCGCAGCCGCGGTGACCAGAATTTTGTCGCCGGCCCCATGGCCATACTCGTCATTGATGCCTTTGAAGCCGTTCAGATCGATGAACAGCAGACCGACCGACTGCCTTTGCGCCGCGGCCGCGGCGATGGCCGCATCCAATAGCTCCAGCATGCGCCGGCGGTTGTACAGGCCCGTGAGATCGTCCCGAGCGGCGAGCCGCCGGGCCTGCGCTTCGCGCTCCTGGAGCGCCGCCAATTCACGCACCAGGCGCGCATTCGTGGCGCGGAGCGAGTCGATTTCGCGCCGCTCGTCACTGAGATTGAGCGGCACGCTGTGCACGGGCGGGGCTCCCGCGGGCATTTCCTTGCCATTTAAAAGCATTTTGCTTCGACCGTATGCCATAGTTCGATTCCTGTGATTTGGGCCGATTCTCGCGAACCAACCCGGCGCCCGGCTGTCGTCGCCGGACGCCCTTTTACGTAAGATTCGACTGACCGATTTTGGTTCGCGCCATCGATCGGGGGAGCTTGAGGTAAATGCCGTACACCGCGGATCCTCGGGTGCTGTTCGCCGCTGAACGCACCCTGCTGGCCTGGCAACGCAGTGCGATTGCCTTGATGGGCTTCGGCTTCGTGGTCGAACGCTTCGGGCTATTCTTGCAAATGGTGGCTCACCAGCCGCTCGCGGCATCGCAACGCAGCTTTTCACTGGGCGCCGGCGTCCTGCTCTTGATCCTCGGAGCCGCGGTGGCCCTGATTTCGGCGCGGCAATTTCGCCAGGTCGCCAAGGACTTGGACCCGGCGGTGGTGCCGCCGGGCTATTGGACCCAGGTGGGGGTGGTGCTCAATGTCGTCCTCGCCGTCATCGCCGTGGCGTTCGCCTGGCATTTCCTCTGGCAGCAGCCGTAGAACCCCCATCGCTTGAGGCACCGCCGCCGCCCGTGACCTGATCGGCGGTTTCACGGCCACCCCAGGTTCAAACTGCGGTCGAATTCTCGTCTCGGACCCGGTCAACCATTGAGGGTGTTCCGCCGTTACAGGTGCATGATGCAAACCGAAATAGCCGTACTGCGTTTTGGTTTAGGCGCCCGGCCGGGAGAACTGGCCGCGGCCGCCGGCGACCCGCGCGCATGGCTCATGGCGCAGGTCCGAGCAGCGGTGCCGCTCGCCGGTAATACCCCGCTCGCCCCTTCGGATCAGATTTTCATCGAGCTGCTCGCCGCACGCGATGAACGCGAGCAGATGAAGGCGGGCGTCGCCGCGGGCGCAGCCGGAGAGGCGGCCGCGGCGCCGGTGTTTAACCCCGTGCGCGAGGCTTACCTACCCCATTACCGCGCGCAGGTGCTGGCACGCGCCCAAAGTGCCGCTCTCACCGCGCGGCCGTTTGCAGAACGCCTGGTTCACTTTTGGTCCAATCACTTTGCGGTGTCGGCGGATAAGGGCGCGGTGTTCGGCGTCGCCGGCACGCTCGAGAACGAGGCGATCCGCCCGCACGTCAACGGCCGTTTCATCGACCTACTGATGGCGGTGGAGCAGCACCCGGCGATGATCGCCTTCCTGGACAACCAGTATTCGGTGGGCAAGGACTCCGAACTCGCGTCGCTGGCCGCGCGGCGCGGCGCCCGGGCACGGGCGGCGCTCCCGGATAAACCGGCGCGCGAGTTCGGCATCAACGAAAACTTGGCGCGCGAGATTCTCGAGCTGCATACCCTGGGCGTGAACGGCGGCTACAGCCAAAGCGACGTCACGAGCTTCGCGCAAATCATCACGGGGTGGTCGATCGGCGGCGGTAAGGGCCGGCTCGCCGGCGGGACTCCGGGCCGCTTCTGTTTTCGCGAGAACCTGCACGAGCCGGGGGCAAAATCCTTCCTCGGCAAGACCTACCATGAAGACGGGCTGCGGCAGGGTGAGGCCGTGCTCGAGGATCTGGCGGGGCATCCGGCCACGGCGCGCTTCATCGCCACCAAGCTGGTGCGCCATTTCGTCGCCGACGATGCGCCGCCGGCCGCGGTGGAACGGCTGGCGCGCGCCTTTCACAAGAGCGGCGGCGACCTGCCGACCGTGTATGCGGCATTGATCGCCTCGCCCGAAGCGTGGGATGCCGATGCGCGCAAGTTCAAGACGCCGGAGGACTTCGTGTTCTCGACTTTCAGGGCGCTCGACATGTCGCCGCGCCAGCCGGAAGAAGTGCTGCGCAGCTTCGAGCTGTTGGGGCAGCGCCAGTTCACGCCGGGATCGCCCGCCGGCTGGCCCGACACGTCGAAGAGCTGGGACGGCTCGGATGCCCTCATGCACCGCGTGCTGTGGGCGTCGCGGGTCGCCGGCCGGTATACGCTCGCCACCGATCCCGTGGACCTCGCCTCATCGAGCTTGGGAGGCTACGCGCGCCCCGAGACCGTGACGGCGTTGCGCCGCGCTGCATCCTCCTCTCAAGCCGTGGCGCTCTTGTTGATGAGCCCCGAATTTCAACGGAGATAGCCATGCGCCGCTCTCACTCTGCATTGACCCGGCGCCGCTTTCTCACGGGCTCCGGCGCATTGGCGGTGAGCGCCGCCCTGCCCAATGTCCTGTTTGCCCGCACCGGCGGTTCTGCACGCCTGGTGGTCGTGATCTTGCGCGGCGCCTTGGATGGTCTCGCCGCCGTGCCGCCCTACGCCGACCCCAACTATGCATCGCTGCATCGTGAGCTCGCGATATCGGCCCCGGGCGCCGCGGATGGCGCGCTGGCGCTCGACCACACCTTCGGCCTGCACCCCTCGCTCGCCTTCCTGCACGAGCGCTACTCGGCGGGTGAGCTCGTGGTCTTCCATGCCGTCGCCTCGCCCTATCGCGACCGCTCCCATTTCGACGGGCAGAATGTGCTCGAGAACGGGCTGGCCAAGCCCATCGGCACCGCCGACGGTTGGCTCAATCGGGCGCTCGCCGCCTTACAGCGCGGCGGCGGACGTTCAGGCGAGCGCGCCGTTGCCATCAGCCAGAATGTGCCGCTGATCTTGCGCGGCGATGCGCCTGTGATATCCAAATCGCCGCAGATGACTCCGGACATCGACGAAGAACTGCTGTCGCGATTGGCCGACCTGTACTCCAAGGACGATTGGTTTTCGGCGCGTCTGAGCGAGGCGGTGCAAACCGAGAAACTCGCCGACGAGGGCGCCAACCCCGCGGGTCAAGCCGCGGCGCCCAAGCCCGCGGCGCCGGACCGGGTCGGCGGCGTGGCGCGCATGGCGGCGACGCTGATGCGCAGCGAGGGCGGGCCCGAAGTGGCGGTCATCGAGGCCAGCGGCTGGGACACGCATGCCAACCAGGGCGGCGCCACCGGAGCGCTGGCACAGCGCCTCGCGGGACTCGACAAGGCACTGCGCGCGCTCAAGGAGGAGTTGGGATCCTTGTGGCCGCAAACCGCGGTGCTGGTGGTCACCGAGTTCGGCCGCACCGCCGCCATGAACGGCACGCGAGGCACGGATCACGGGACCGGCAGCTGCGCCTTTCTCGCGGGCGGAGCCGTGCGCGGCGGCCGCGTGCTCGCCGACTGGCCGGGACTCGCGCGCACGGCGCTGCTCGACAACCGCGACCTGCGGCCGACCCTCGATTTACGCAGCGTATTCAAGGCCGTGCTCAACGAGCATATGCGCGTCGACGCACGCGCCCTGGCCACCCGAGTATTCCCGGACAGTAACGGCGCGCGCCCTCTTCAAGGGCTGATACGCGCCTAGTGCTACTGCCGGTGAATTCCTAAAACGCCAGCGGTTCGGTGCTGGGAGGCGTCGATGCCGGTGTCTCCGCGGCCGGCATCGCAGGCGGTGCCGCCATCGGAGCCGGTGCCGCCGGAGGGGCGGGTCGTTTCGGCGCGCTCGGCTTGGGCGCAGCTTTCTTCGCCGCGACTTTGGCCTTGGGCTTGGCCTTCTTGGGCGCGGCCTTCTTGACCATCTTGCCGGTCTTTTTCGCCTTCGCCTTCGCCTTCACCTTCGCCGGCCGGGCTTTCTTCTTGACGCTCTTCTTGGCGGCGGGACGCTTGGCCTTTGCCATTGCACGTTTCTTCGACTTGCTCTTCTTTGCCATGGTCACTCTTCTCCTCGAGATCGTACGAACTCATTGTGAGAGTAGCCCCGAAAAAGTCTGCTGTCATCTCCGGTGCTCATGCGGCCGCTGGCGTGCGGGTCCTTAGCCTCGCATCGACATCCCCGACGCTCCGTGGTGCTGGAGTCAATCACATGGATTGCGTAGGCTGCTGCGGTGTTGCCGACAGAACCCATTCAACCGTTGAAGGACGTCTGGCTGAGACCCCGACGCGTGTTTCGAGAATTGGCCGCGCGGCCCGTGGGGATCGTCGACTACTTGCTCGCGGCGGCTCAAGGCAGCGGCAATGTGCTCGCGCTGTACCGCACCGAAAGCGCCGGCGCTCGCAGCAGCGTGGAGGAGATTCTTTGGCGTTCCTTTGCCTTCGGCGCCGTCGTGGGCGTGGTGAGTTTGTTCTTGATGGCGGTCATCTACGGTCGTCTGGGTGCTCGGGCCGGCGGTAAGTCGACGACCAGCCAAGTGATTCATGTCCTGGCCTACGGCGGGGTGCCCTTGGTGGCCGGGGTTGCGCTCTGGGTGCTGACGGCGCTCATCGTGGGTGAGCCCGCCTTCATCAGCACTCCGCGCGCCGGTGCCGAGCCCTTCCTCGTGCTGCTGCTGCGGGTGCAGTTCGCCGTCTATGTGCTCTTGCTACTGTGGAGCATCCTGCTGCAGGTCATGGGACTCAGCGAGATTCAAGGCCTCGCCCTGCGCAAGGCGTTCGGGGTATGGATCCTCGGCCAGCTCGTCGGGTATTTGCTGTCGGTGTTTCTGGCGATGCTGATCGACGCGCTATTCCCCGGCGTCCTGTTGCACTTTATCCCACCGCATTGACGCGCGGTGCGGGCGGCGCGCTGTCCAGCCGATCGATCACGGATTGTGCCGCCTCCGCCGCCGACATATCCGGCTTGCCCACCGATTTTAAGGTGACGGGGCGCTTCGGCGCGGCTCGCGCCGCAGCCGCTTTCGGCGCACCCGCCGCGGGCTTCGAAGGCGCGACGCGACGCGGCGCTCGTTTCGCTTTGGCACTGACCGCCGTCTTGCGGGGAGCGGCGGGTTTTCGAGCGCGAACCTGCAGGGCAGCCTGCGCCGCCTCGGCCTTCTTGCGCGCCTGCTTGGCGGCCTTTTTGGCCACTTTCGCCATTTTCCGGGCTCGCTTCAGCACGGCTTTAGCCTCGCGCACCTGCTGTTTGGCAGCCTCGGCCTTTGCGACCACCTTGGCCGCCTCGGCACCCAGCCGTTGCGCCGCAGCAGTCTGCTTGGCTCGATTTTCCGACGAGAGTGACGTTGCCATGACGCTTGGCCTCGCAAAAAAAGAGTCGGTGAGCTTAGCCCCCACAGGCCGACGTGTCACGCAATTGTCACGATCTGGGCCGTCTTGATTACCTTATGGCAAAACCCGGAACAGGAACTCGCGAATGTCGGCGACCTCGGCGGTGCAAACCGCATGTGCCATGGGGTATTCGTGCCACTCGAGCACATACCCTTGAGCCCTCAAGAAACCGCGGGACTGGGTCCCCATGGTGATGGGCAATACCGTGTCGCCCTGACCATGGGCCATGAAGATGGGCGTGCCATTGTTGGCCGACGCGCGCTCCGCGAGAAAGCTGCCTTGCAGCGGCACGTAACAGGACAACGCCATGACGCCCGCCAACTTTTCCGGGAGCCGCGGCGCGGTGTACAGCGACACGGCGCCTCCTTGCGAAAAACCGGCCAGGACGATGCGATGGGCGGCGATGCCGCGCTCGGCCTCGCGCGCAATCAATTCCCGAATCTGCATATCCGAGGCGCGAAAGCCGGCGGCATCCTCGGCGGCTTGGCGATCCAGTCCCCGGATGTCGTACCAGGCCCGCATGGACATGCCGCCGTTGATGGTGACGGGCCGGACGGGTGCGTTGGGGAACACGAAGCGCCAGGCACGCTCACCCCGCCGCACGATCTCGGGCACGATGGGTTCA
>Ga0209656_10002056_pt1 | contig 13161 bp, 8 predicted proteins | sample BogFormECP12_OM2_FD_188239 | JGI IMG/M metagenome (GOLD analysis project Ga0209656, IMG submission 188239) | Bog forest soil microbial communities from Calvert Island, British Columbia, Canada - ECP12_OM2 (SPAdes) (version 2) | ecosystem: Environmental > Aquatic > Freshwater > Wetlands > Bog ... | reverse complement strand
CTGATCATGAATGACCGTGCCGACTTGTGCATCGCCACTGACTTCGACGGCGTGCACGTTGGTCAGGACGATCTATCGCACGAGGCGGTGCGCGGAATTATCGGGCCCGACCGCTGGCTGGGAGTTTCGACCCACAATCCCGAACAGCTGCGAGAGGCTGATCTGACTTCTGCCGACTATTTGGCCATCGGCCCCGTGTTCGCTACCTCCAGCAAAGAGCGGCCTGATCCTGTAGTCGGCCTCGAAGGCGTGCGCCGGGCGCGCGAACTTACGCGTAAGCCTCTGGTCGCGATCGGCGGAATTAATCGGGCCAACGCCAAGTCCGTGATTGAGGCCGGCGCCGATTCCGTCGCGGTGATATCCGATCTGTTACGGGAGCCGCGCAAATCAGCAGAGGAATTTTTCCGCATCTTGGGGTAAAGTCAGGTGACCTGAGCAGTTCGGAGGGAGCCCTGAGTACACCCACAACCCAGCCGCCAACCGGCAGTGATTGGGACGTCCACAGTCAACAAGATCAGGAACTGGTCAAAGGCCTCGGCCTGACCAGTGCCACCATGCTGGTCATGGGATCGATGATCGGCTCCGGCATCTTCATTGTGTCGGCCGAAATCGGGCGCGAAGTCGACTCGCCCGCCCTACTCATCGCCGCATGGGCGGTTGCCGGGTTCATGACGATCGTCGCCGCTCTCAGCTACGGCGAACTCGCAGCCATGATGCCGCGGGCCGGCGGCCAATATGTTTATCTGCGTGAAGCGCTGGGGCCGCTCTGGGGATTTCTCTACGGTTGGACGTTATTCCTGGTAATCCAGACCGGCACGATCGCAGCCGTGGGCGTGGCGTTCGGCAAGTTTCTCGGCGTCTTTTTTCCATCCATTTCGTCGACCCACTGGATTCTCCATCTCTGGAAAGTCCCGCCGATTCCGCTGGGGCCCATGGTTCTGGGCAATATGGATGTGGGCATCAATACGCAGAATTTCGTCGCCATCCTGCTGGTGATCTTTCTTTCCGTGGTCAACATCTTCGGTGTCAAAACCGGCGCGATGATTCAGAACGTCTTCACCGCAGCCAAAGTTTCCGCTCTGCTCGGACTTGCCCTATTTGGCGTAGCCATGGGTCGCAACGCGCAAGCTCTGGCTGCAAACTTCGGCGCGAATTTCTGGCACAACGCTGGATTGAGCGCCCAGCACGCCGTTCAGGTCGGAGTCGGCGGCCCGATCGTGATGGTCGGAACGCTGACGATCATCGCGGTCGCGCAGGTAGGATCGCTGTTTTCCGCCGACGCCTGGAATAACGTCACCTTTACCGCTGGAGAAGTGAAGAATCCCAGCCGCAATCTGCCGCTATCGCTGGCCCTGGGCACGGGCGTGGTGATCGCGCTCTATATCGCCTGCAACTTCATTTATCTGAGCGCGCTGCCGCTCGACGGTGTAGAAGGCGGCGCTACGATCCTGGCGCGCGGAATCAAGCACGCCGCCGAAGATCGCGTAGGCACCGCAGTCATGACGCAGATGTTCGGCTCCGCCGGCGGATTTCTTATGGCTGCGGCCATCATGATCTCCGGCTTCGGCTGTGCTAATGGGCTGATTCTTTCCGGCGCCCGGGTTTACTACGCCATGGCCAAAGATGGCCTGTTCTTCCGCAAGGTCGCCAAACTGAATCCGAAGTACAAGACGCCTGCGGTTTCGCTGATGGTGCAGATGGCCTGGACGTGTGTTCTCTGTATCTCCGGCAGCTACGGCCAGCTGCTCGACTACATTATTTTTGCGGTGCTGGTGTTCTACATTTTGACAATTGTGGGGCTATTCGTGCTGCGCCGGACGCATCCTAATGCGGAAAGACCCTACCGGGCGGTGGGCTACCCTATTTTGCCCGCAGTGTATATAGTGATGGCTTTGTTTATCGATATCGTACTTTTGCGCTACAAGCCGCAATATACATGGCCGGGGCTGATTGTGGTGCTGCTGGGAATTCCGGTTTATTTTGCGTGGTCGCGGCGCGCCAGTCTGAACGCGAGGAGAAGGTCTGATGCCTAGCGTAATTGTTGAAGGGGAAACCAAACGAATGCCAAATCTGCTGGCAACCAAGCCGCTGAACCTGCTGATGGAGGAAGCCCGCGAGACGGGCGAACACAGCCTTAGACGAACCTTGGGAGTATTTCAGCTCACCGCGCTGGGCGTGGGCGCGATCATCGGCGCCGGCATTTTTGTCATGGTGGGCTTGGGAGCGCAGTACGCTGGGCCGGGACTCTCTTTGTCGTTTGTCTTGTCCGGGCTCGGATGCGCTTTTGCCGGGCTCTGTTACGCGGAATTCGCGGCCATGATTCCCTTGGCTGGCAGCGCTTACACCTACGCCTACGCCACACTCGGTGAGCTACTCGCCTGGATTATTGGCTGGGATCTCACGCTCGAATACGCCATGGGCGCCAGCACCGTTTCTTCGGGATGGTCGAACCATTTCATCGAACTGCTGAACATTTTTCACATCAAGATGCCGCTGTGGCTGGCCTACGATCATTGGACCGCACTGAAGACGGCCGAAAATATTGTCGCCCGGCAGATTGCACTGGCCTCGGATACCTCCCTGGCGCCGGGCACGCAAGCGTTTCTCGACAAGGTGAGCGCGATCATCGCCGCTCAGTCTCCAGAGTTGCTGCAGCGGGCGCACGACTTGCTGGGCGCACCGCACCTTTTTGGGATGGAACTCGGCTTCAACCTTCCGGCTTTCCTCATCGCACTGGTGATCACGGCGATTCTGGTGGTTGGCATCAAAGAGAGTGCGAGGTTTAACGCCACGATCGTCGTAATTAAGGTATCGGTCGTGCTCTTCGTGATCGCGCTGGGCTCTCATTACATCAATCGCGCCAACTGGGGTACGGACTGGCACACCTACGCGCCCCACGGTTTAGGCGGGATCTGGCAGGGTGCAGCCTACATATTCTTCGCCTACATCGGTTTCGATGCGGTATCTACCACTGCGCAGGAAGCCAAGAACCCGCAACGCGACTTGCCCATTGGCATGATCGCTTCGCTGGCGATTTGTACGATCTTATATATCGCCGTGGCCGGCGTGCTGACGGGAATGGTGCACTGGCAACAGATCAACATTGAAGCGCCGGTTGCGGTTGCGTTTTTGGATCGGGGCCTGACCACCGCGGCGAACATCATTACGCTGGGAGCTCTGGCGGGACTGACCAGCGTGATGCTGGTGATGCTGCTGGGCCAAACGCGAGTGCTGTACTCGATGGCCAACGATGGCCTCTTGCCCAAGAAATTCTTTGCCGCCGTCCATCCCAAATTCCGCACTCCGTGGAAAAATACGATTCTGGTCGGTCTGCTGGCGGCGATCGTAGGCAGCGTGACTCCCATCGACCAGATCGGAAAAATGGTGAACATCGGGACACTGCTTGCCTTTGTGATCGTGTCGATCTCAGTGATGGTCTTGCGGTACACGAATCCCGACCAGCCGCGCCCATTCCGGACTCCCTGGGTGCCGCTAGTGCCGATTCTGGGTGTGATCGCCAACGGCTATATGATGATCAATCTGGGCTGGGTTAACTGGCTTCGTCTGATTGTGTGGCTGCTGATTGGATTGGTGGTGTACTTCACCTACGGCGTGAAGCACAGCCGGGTGCAGGCACTGGCGGCGGGCAAGAGTCCGGAGCCATGATCGTGCATGAATTCCCGGCCCTCCGCACATCGCGGAGGGCCGTTTTGTTTTAGAGTGTCAGTGATGTTCCCATGAAGGCTTCCGCAATCTCCGCGTCATCGGCGTGCTGCTGCTCGTCGTCACGGTGGCGGGCACGGCGGGCTATCACTATATCGAGGGCTGGACCTGGTTCGACGGCTTCTACATGGTCGTGACTACGCTGACCACGATCGGCTACCAGGAAGTGCACCCGCTCTCGCACGCCGGGCGCGTGTTCAACGTGTTCGTGATTCTGTCCGGCGTCTCGCTGTTGCTGCTGGGAGTCGGGTCGTTGAGTCAGGCTTTGCTAGAATTCGAGCTGCAGAGCTTCTTTGGAAGGCGGCGCATGGAGCGCGAAATCGGCCGACTCGACGACCATTACATCATCTGCGGCATGGGGCGGGTTGGACGCAGTGTGGCGCGCGAACTGGCGCGCAAGCCCGCGCCCTTCGTCATCATCGACAATGCCGACGCCAAGCTGCAGCGCTTCACCAGCGAGAACTGGCTGGTGATGCACGCCGACGCCACGCAGGAGCAGACGCTGCGCGAGGCGCAAATCGAGCGGGCCCGCGGGTTAATTGCCGCCACTACCACTGACGCCACAAATCTCTACATCGTACTGACGGCGCGGGGGCTGAATCCGCATCTGAAGATCATCGCGCGCGCCAGTGAAGACGGTGCGGAAAAGCATCTGCTCACCGCCGGAGCCGATTCTGTGGTGTCGCCTTATTCCTTCGCGGGGCAGAGGATTGCGCAGTCGCTGCTGCGGCCGCATGTGGTGAGTTTTCTGGATACCGCGACCACGCACCTCGGCATGGATCTCGAAATTGGCGAGATTCACATTGCGGCGGCGTCAACCTTTACAGGCAAGACTTTGGAAGGCTCGCGCATCCGGCAGGAGCGGGGAGTGATTGTGCTGGCCATCAAGCGCCGCGAGGGCATGCGCTTCAATCCTGCGCCCGATGCGCGCATTGAGGCGGACGATTGTTTGATCGCCATGGGCGAGCCGGCACAGTTGCGCGAGCTCGAACAGACTGCTGCCTCTTCATAACGGAATCGCATGAAAATTGTCACCGCCGAAGAGATGCGCGCCATTGATCGTGCGACCAGCGAGCGCTTCGGCGTCCCGTCGCTCACCCTGATGGAGAATGCTGGTGCTGCGGTCGCCGACCACGTGCTCAGGCATCACGGCGCGGTGCAGCGTGTGGTCGTTTTCTGCGGCAAGGGCAACAATGGCGGTGACGGTTTTGTCGCGGCGCGTCGACTGCATCAGCAAGGGAAGACCGTTCAGGTTCTTCTGCTCGCCGATCCCGCGGAGCTGAAGGGCGATGCCGCCGTCATGTATGGCAAACTGCCGGTCGCAGCGATTGCGGTTCATTCCAGCGAGGAACTGAACAGCGATCGCGTGCGGCGCTCGCTTCCCGCCGACTTGTACCTCGATGCAATTTTGGGCACGGGATTTAAGCCGCCGGTGAGCGGCCTGTATGCTGAAGCGATCGAGATTTTGAATTCGAGCCTGGCGCCGGTCATCGCCGTGGACATTCCTTCGGGCGCGGATGCCGACGCGATGGGGCCTCAGCAGGGAATCATTGCGCGAGCGGATTCGATTGTAACGTTCACTGCGGCTCGTCCCGCGCATGTTTTCAGTCTGCTCACGGATGGTGCTACTTTCGTTGCAGACATCGGATCGCCACCAGAGGCCATCGTTTCCTCGCTACACCTCAACGTGATCGCCGCGCGCGACTTCGCTCCGCTCATTGATCAGCGTCCCGCTGAATCGAACAAGGGCAACTACGGGCATGTGCTGGTGGTGGGCGGATCGTTCGGCAAAGCAGGCGCTGCGGCCATGGCGGGAATGTCCGGCTTGCGCGCCGGCGCAGGGCTGGTGACAGTAGCTACGCCGAAATCGGTGCTCCCGACTGTTGCCGGATTTCATCCTGAAGTCATGACTGAGCATCTGCCAGAGACGGCTGCCGGGACCATTGCGGCCAGCGCAGCGGAAAAGATCGGAACGCTGGCAAAAGGGAAGAGCGTGCTCGCCATCGGGCCGGGAATTTCGCGTGAGCCGGAGACCGCTGATTTCGTGCGCGCTTTGGTGGCCAGTGCCGAGATCCCCATCGTTCTCGATGCCGATGGATTGAATGCTTTTGAGGGGCGAACCGGCGAACTGAACGGCAAAGGCCGCTTACTGGTGATTACCCCGCATCCCGGGGAGATGGCGCGGCTGGCGGGAATTTCGATTGCCGACGTGCAGAAGGATCGCTTCGGTGTGGCGCGGGCGTTCGCTCGCGATCATGAACTTATCGTCGTGCTGAAGGGACATCGCACACTGGTGGTACAACCCGATGGCGAGGTCTGGGTCAACACGACGGGCAATCCCGGAATGTCGACCGGGGGCACGGGCGACATTCTTACCGGCATGGTGGCGGCGATGATTGCTCAGGCAGTGCGCGCGCAGAATCGGGGCGATGCGCTGCTGGCCGTGATTGCCGCCGTGCATCTGCATGGACTGGCGGGCGATGTGATGCGCGAGACCGTCGGCGAACATTCGATGGTCGCGACGGATCTTCTGCGCGGATTACCGGAAGCGTTCCGGCGCGCACGGAGCACCGCGCGCGAGAAGTACGTCAGCTGGGGCGGCTAAACCCTGTCATCCTGAGCGGAGTGCGGCCTGCGCTTCGCGCAGGCCGCACGGAGTCGAAGGATCCCTGCCAGTGATCGCCCGCCGTGGCGTTCTCTGCTGCGGCATCGCGAGAATTCCCCTGAGCCCGCCAACGGCATCCATAGCCCAAGGGGTCCTTCGACTCCGCCAACACTTCGCGTTCGCGAAGTGTGGACTACTCAGGATGACAGGTGGAAGGAGCCAACCTGTCCTTCGGGACATTATTCAATTGGTAACTACGCCCTAACTGCTTCAAAGCGTGAGGCCTCGATGCCTTCAGTTCAGGCTTCCAACGCGGAATTCGGACGATGGGCCTCAGTAATCTATTACGCAATAGAGGATGGTGCGATAGTTCACTTAGCTTATGACCCACTTCCCCCAACCGCACCCTTCGAGGCGCGCGGCCCGGGTCCAGCTAGGCGATTCGGTTCTGGCTGCGATTCGCTTAGAAGACGGCCGCCGCACTAAAGCTAAACTCAAAACCATTTCTGCCACGGGAGGACTGCTGCGCTTGGCGCAATCGCTGGCGCAAGGCGACTTCGTCGAAGTTGCGTTTCAGACGCAGGCCGGTCCGGTGCACGGCATGGCCGAAGTGCTCAGCCCCATGCGCAAGATGTCCGACGGAGTGCTGCAACCGTTCCGCTTCGTCGCGCTCGAGGATGACGACAACCGCCGGCTGCGGACCTCCCTCGATCATGTGGCGGAGCGCAATGTGCTGGGAATCAAGTCGAGCGCATTCTCAACGTATTAGATGAACCATGTAGGTCCAGCCGCCTTCGGCTGTCCTGCTAGCGGAGCCAGCCCACAGGGGCTAAAGCCCGGAGAGATGAGAGGCTGCGGACGCAGCCCTATAAGGGCCGCTCTTCCACGTTTGCCGGTCTCCGTCCTACTTGGCCACGCACCACTTATACTGATGAAGTGGCTAGGCAAGCCGAAGCGAAACGAACCCTGCGCGAGATCTCGACGCACTCTGCCGAGGAGACGATCGCCTTCGGCCGCACTCTCTTCGAACTGCTCGTCCCGCCGAAGCTTGTTCTGCTGCGCGGCGATCTGGGTGCGGGCAAGACCACGCTGGTGAAGGGAATCGCGGCGGCGTTCGAAGCGGCCGCCGAGGAAGACGTCACCAGCCCCACCTTCACGCTGGTGCATGAATATCGCGGGCCGCGCGCCAATCTCTACCACATCGATCTTTACCGCATCGACACGCCGCGCGAATTGGATACCCTGGCTCTCGACGATCTCCGCACGGAAGACAGCATTCTGCTGATCGAATGGGGAGAGAAGTTTCCCCGCCTGGTTCGCGAGCGCGATTTCGAAATCGTGCTGGAACGCGCAGGCGAAAGCGAGCGGAAGATTACGGTCAGCGGCTAGACTCCTCCCTGCCTCACCCTATCTGCGAGTTGATTTTCAACCATGCCCTGCCAGTTGGGACAAATTGGCTCATGGCCCAGTGGTGGGGACAGAGTGGCCCGTTCTTGAACTTAGGGAGGAGTAGAGACTCTTTTATTTTCATAGACTTGGAGTCTGTTCAAGGGCCCGGGACGTGCACAGGAATAGCTGTGGGAGAGTGCTCGCAGCTCCGCCCAAAACGAGGCTTGGTTCATGTTGACTCCTGGACGTAAGACGAATCGCCACGAACGGCACAGCGCGGCGTGGGGCAAGCGAAAGGTGCTTCTCAGCTTGCTTGCGGTCCTGATCGTCGCCAAGTTTGCTCTGGCGCAAGCCAATGGAAACAGTCGCGGTTCGGCGGTTTCGAGCAAGCTCGCCGCAGACGTTGCTGCGTTCGCGCAGCGCACCGAGCCCGGCCAGAAGGTCAACCTCATTGTCCAGTACCGTCAGCAGCCGCGCGCTGCAGCGATGGCGCGGTTGCAAAGCAACTCGGCCCACGTGACCCAGAACTTGAATCTGATCAATGCGGTGGCTGCGACCATGCCGGCGAGTTCGCTGGCGAGCCTGGCGAAGGATCCCGACGTGGTTCACGTCTCCCTCGATCACCAAGTCTCGCAGACGTCCACGAATACCGACTTTTATGATCAGGCGGTCAACGCGCCCTATGCATGGTCCTCTGGCTTGGATGGCAGCGGAGTCGGCGTCGCAGTAATCGATAGCGGCATCACCGACCAGGGGGATTTCTCTGGTGCCAACGGTTCACGGGTTGTCTATAGCACAAATCTCAACTTCGACGGCATCAACAACGCCTTCGGGCACGGTACGCACGTCTCCGGAATTCTGGCCGGCAACGGAACCAACTCCAGCGGGAATGGCTACTTCAAGACCTTCAAGGGGATTGCCCCCAACGCCAATCTGTTGAGCTTCCGAGTCCTCGATGGACTTGGGATCAGCACCGATAGCGTGGTAATCGCCGGCATTCAGCAAGCCATCAGCCTGAAGAGCGCGTACAACATCCGCGTGATAAACCTGTCGCTGGGCCGTCCGGTTTACGAAAGCTATACGGTAGATCCGCTCTGCCAGGCAGTGGAAGCGGCGTGGAACGCCGGAATTGTGGTGGTGGTCGCAGCCGGAAATGACGGCCGCGATAATTCGTTCGGCACCAACGGGTACGGCACCATCTCCGCGCCCGGAAACGATCCTTACGTGATCACGGTGGGCGCGATGAAGCCGGAAGGAACGCCGACGCGCACCGACGACCTGATTGCCAGCTACAGTTCGAAGGGACCGACGTTGATCGACCACGTGGTCAAGCCGGACCTGGTTGCGCCGGGCAATCTGACGATTTCGACTTTGGCGTCGACGGCGGCTGCGATTTACTCGCTCTTCCCGCAAGATCAAGTCCCGATGAACACATATAGCGACGGTGGCGGCACCGCGCCGTCGGCGTACTACTTCACACTGAGCGGCACGAGCATGGCGACTCCCGTAGTGAGCGGAGCCGCAGCTTTGCTGTTGCAGCAGAATCCTGCGCTGACGCCGGATCAGGTGAAGGCGCGCTTGATGAAGACTGCTTACAAGAACTTCCCGAGGAGCAGCACGGCGGTGGATCCGGTCACCGGGAATCAGTACACCAGCCAGTACGACATCTTCACGGTCGGCGCGGGCTATGTCGACATTCAGGCGGCATTGAGCAATAGCGATACACTTTCAACCGCAACCGGTGTCGCGAAGTCCCCAACAGTTGCCCGGGACTCGCGCGGCAACGTCTATGTAGTCAAGAACTCCTCGGTGGTCTGGGGCAGTTCGGTCGTGTGGGGTACGTCGGTAGTGTGGGGCACTTCGGTGATTTCGGGCACGGTGAGCGGCAACTCGGTGGTCTGGGGTTCCTCAGTGGTATGGGGCACTTCTGCGGATTCGGGATACAGCGTGGTTTGGGGCAGCTCTGCTCCTCTTATCAACTCTTTCATGACTGCAGACCTTGCTGATGTTTCGTACCTGGGCGAGAAATAGTACCAGCAACCCTAAACTGGGAAATGAAAGATAGGCCAATGAAGAATTCAAGACTCGCCACAGGATTCATTACGACGGTCGCCATCAGCGGGCTGGCCATGATGGTCGTCGGTGCGCTGAAGATGACGGCCCTCCACCAATATCAGTTCCTATGCTTGCTGTTGCTGGGCGCGGTGACCTCACGGACGAAAGTGAAGCTGCCCGGCATCGACGGCACGATGTCACTCAATCTGCCGTTTCTGCTGATTGCGGCGGCACAGTTGAGCCTGTTTGAAGCGGCCGCAGTAGCGCTGGTTTCGGCCCTCGTACAAAGCTTCCCGAAGAAGGGTGGACAGTTTCAGCCGGTGAAGATGCTGTTCAACGCCAGCACGATTGTTTTGGCGGCCGGTGCAGCCGGTCTGTTGATGCATAGTGACAAGTTGGCTCATGCTTCCGGTGCGCTTGCGCTGGTCGCGTCGGGCTGCATATTTTTTCTGGTCAATACGCTTCCGGTGGCGACGATCATCGCCATCACCGAAGGCTCATCGATGATGCGGATTTGGTCCAGCATCGTTCATCTGTCGTTTCCTTACTACGTGGTGTGCACCGGCGTGACTTCGATGGTCACAGTCGTTAGCCAGCACATCGGCTGGCAGATGCCGCTGGCTGTGCTTCCCGTGATGTTTGTGATGTACCGCTGCTACCAGGGATATTTTGGGGCGCGGACTGCCGAAGTGAAGCCGCTGGCGCGGGCGGCGGCCGCACACTAGATTCGGTCCAACCGTCGCCTGGGTGCCCCATCTCTCGCGTCTTTTTGCGAGACATGGGAAACGAAGACGCCGGTGCGCACGAGTGGATGTACCACGCTATAATGGCGCGCACCCATGGCGCTCACTTCAGGCACGAGACTGGGCCCCTACGAAATCCAATCACCGCTGGGCGCGGGCGGTATGGGAGAAGTCTATCGCGCCCGCGACACTCGTCTTGATCGCACAGTTGCGGTCAAGATTCTTCCCAGCCATCTTTCTGACAATCCCGAAGCCAAGCAGCGTTTCGATCGCGAAGCGCGAGCCATTTCGTCTCTGAATCATCCCAACATCTGCACGCTGTATGACGTCGGCCATCAGGATGGCATTGATTTCCTGGTGATGGAGTTTCTGGAAGGAGAGACGCTGGGCGAACGATTGAGAAAAGGCCCGCTTTCGATTGAGCAGGTGCTGCGCTACGGGATTGAGATTTGTGAAGGGCTGGAGCGGGCGCACAAAAGCGGAGTCGTCCATCGCGACTTGAAGCCGGGCAACGTCATGCTCACCAAGATGGGCGCCAAGCTGATGGATTTCGGCCTGGCCAAGGCGATCCCGGGCGTGGCTGCGCCTGCTTCCAGTCTGACGATGACGATTTCTCATCCCTCCGCCGACCAGCCACTGACTGCGCAGGGCACGATCGTTGGCACGTTTCAATACATGTCTCCGGAGCAGACCGAAGGTAAAGACGCGGATGCCCGCTCGGACATTTTTTCTTTCGGCGCGCTCTTGTACGAGATGGCTACCGGCCAGCGCGCGTTCACTGGACGGTCGCAGGCTACGATCGTCGCGGCGATTCTGGCTTCCGACCCTCCGCCGATTTCTACATTGCAGCCCATGGCGCCACCGGCACTGCAGCAGATAGTGAAGTCGTGCCTGGCCAAAGAGCCTGACGACCGCTTCCAGACGGCTCACGATGTAAAGTTGCAACTGCGCTGGATCGCGGAAGCCTCGTCCAGCCAACTGGCTGCACCGGCCGTGGTTCGCAGCCGGAGCGCGGTTCGCAAGCGTGTCTTATTAGTCGCTGCCGTTGTGGGATGGATTCTGGCCGTCGCGGCCCTCGTTTTTTTGTTCTCCAGCCGCGCGCAACTGGACGAGGCGAAGCGGCCCCTGACTTCATCCTGGCTGCCGCCACCTGATACGGAATTTGACGGCGTGGCGGCCGGTCCGCTGACACTTTCTCCCGATGGTTTGAAACTCGCGTTCCTGACGGGGGGCAGTTCCGAAACCAAATTGTGGGTGCGCGATGTGGCCACCGGCGCCCTGCAAGAAATCGAGGCCGAGCGGCCAACTTTTCCCTTTTGGTCGCCCGATGGGAAAAATATTGGCTTCTTCTCCGCCGGCAAATTAAAGAAAGTGGCGCTGGCGGGAGGGCCGGTGCAGGTGCTGTGCGACGCTCCCGAAGGCCGTGGCGCATCCTGGAGCCCGCGCGGCGTCATCATTTTTACTCCCAACATTCGGGAGCCGCTCTACAAAGTGCCCGAGGGCGGCGGCGTCGCGGAAAAAATAACCGAGGCACAACCCGGCTGGACTCATCGCAACCCGTATTTCCTGCCCGACGGCGATCACTTCCTCTTTACCTATCGTGAGGCGGTCGCCGGTACGAGCGCAAATAGCGGCGTGGGCGCTTTGTACGGCGCGTCGTTGTCAGGTGAGAAGCCGCGCCAGATATTGGAGAATGCCTCGAACGTTCAGTACTCCGAGGGATACCTTTTATACCTGCGGGAAACCGTTTTGGTGGCGCAACATTTCGATCCCAAATCGATGAAGCTCAGTGGCGACGCCAAGCCGGTCGCTGAGAAGCTGGACTATTGGAATGCGCGCGACCTTGCCGCCTTCACTGCCGCTCACGGCATGCTGGTCTACCGTCATGGAACCTTGCAGAAGACACAGCCCATGTGGGTTGATGGCACGGGAAGAGAAGTAGGGCGCTTCGGCGAGCCCGGCCTTTACATGTCACCCCATGCGTCTCCCGACGGGTCGCTGGTTGGCCTGGTGCGCCCCGATGCGGACACGGGCAGGGGAGATGTCTGGATCGTCGACACCGCGCGCAATACCGTGTCGCGCAGCACCTTCACCGATGCCGCCAGCGTCTCGTTTGCCTTTTCTCCGGATGCGAAGCGAATCGCCGTCAGCACGATCGCCGGCACGGCGACGAAGGGGCTTTGGATTCAGCCCGCCAGGGGTTCCGGCAACCAGGAACAGCTGGATGTTCCCACAACTTTTGGCAGCGTCACCAGTTGGTCGCCCAACGGGCGCTATCTTTTCCTGATGGTGCAGAACAATGCTACGCGGCAGGATGTTTACTACATCGACCTTGAGGGCAACAAGAAGCTGACTCCGCTCATCCAGTCGCCAGCCAATGAGAGCGGAGCGGTTCTGTCGCCCAACGGCAAGTGGCTGGCTTACCAGTCCGATGAGTCGGGACGGAATGAAGTTTATGTGACTGCATTCCCGGGGCCGGGTGGGAAGTGGCAGGTGTCTAACGGCGGCGGCAGCTTCCCGTCGTGGACTGCGGACGGGAAACAACTCTACTACGGCAACGGCGATAAGCTGATGGTGGTGCCGATACAGAACGTGGAGACCTTTTTCCAGTTCGGAGCGCCATCCGCCCAACTGATCCACGCGAAC